>Ga0187855_10000849_pt1 | contig 25677 bp, 25 predicted proteins | sample June2016WEW_8_10_2_FD_132969 | JGI IMG/M metagenome (GOLD analysis project Ga0187855, IMG submission 132969) | Peatland microbial communities from SPRUCE experiment site at the Marcell Experimental Forest, Minnesota, USA - June2016WEW_8_10 | ecosystem: Environmental > Terrestrial > Soil >...
AGTGGGGGCGTCACGGCTTCGACGGAGATGCTTGCGGCCAAGAGGCATGCCGGGGTGCACACACCCGTAATCGTGAGCAAAATGATAATTGCCAATCAACAAATGGCATACGCAGCCTAATTAGTTAGGCAGCCGCTTTCCACCGCTTCGCCCTTGGGCGGTGAGCGAGCGTCACACAGAGGGCTGCTCTTCCCCGTTACGTCTGGGCGGGGAGGTTAAGATCACAGGCTAGCGGCTAGCGTTTCTTGTCCGTTCTGAGCGTGGGCCGCGAACGTCCTGGGTAGGGTGGAAACGCCTAATGCCTGGGGCATGAACGCGAATAAGCATGTAGTCTCTTGACCAGTAACATTTTCGGACGCGGGTTCGACTCCCGCCGCCTCCACCATACTTTTCAACTGTGACAAGCCGGACGCCCTGCCGATGCGATCAGTCCCTAATACACTCATGCCTGTATCAAGCCTCATGAGTTCGTGCATCCCTCAGTACGAGCTGAGTTGAGATTTTCTTCGAGCCCTGTGACCACAAAGGCGCATCATTGGAGGGGAATGACAATGGAAACCCTCCTGACCAAAGCTCAGAAGTTCATTGCCCTCGCCCTTGCCGTCCTCCTGATCCTTGTTGTCGCGCTGTCAACCGTGCATCTAGGGGTCGAGATTGCGGAAGAGGTGTGGAAGCCTCCGCGATTTCTTATCCCGGTACAAGATCTTCTCGATATGTTCGCGTTTTTCTTGCTGGTTCTTATCGGGGTAGAGCTACTGGAGACGTTGAAGGTATATGTCAAGACAGATGCGATTCGGGTTAGGTTAGTCCTGGAGGTGGCCCTGATTGCGATGGCGAGAAAAGTCATCATCTTGGAGCCGGACCGTGTTTCAGGTCTGACACTGCTCGGCATCGCCGCAGTCATTCTGGCTCTGGGCATAGCCTTCTACTTTGAGAGGCAAGCGCAAAGGGAACAACCCTCCGCTCGTGGGCATGAATAGCCGATCAAACAAAAAGGCATCGAGAGGCAAGGAGTAATGGCGCGCGTATTTATCACAGGTTCCTCTGACGGACTCGGCCGCATGGCCGCACAACTCCTGATCGATCAAGGCCATGACGTAGCTCTGCACGCCCGCAGCCAACGGCGAGGGCAGGACGCATTGTCCGCCGTTCCGGGAGCGGAAACGGTCGTCATTGGAGATCTGACGAGCATCGCTCAAACCCGCAAAGTCGCGGAACAGGTCAACGCGCTCGGCTTCTTCGATGGGGTGATCCACAATGCAGGTGTCGGCTACAGAGAACCTCAGCGCATCGCGACCGAAGACGGCTTGCCCCAGGTATTTGCCGTCAACACGCTCGCCCCGTACATCCTGACCGCATTAATTCAGAAGCCGGAGCGACTGGTCTATCTGAGTTCCGGCCTGCACAAGAGCGGCGATGCCAGCCTCAAGGATCTGGCTTGGGAGCACCGCCCGTGGCAGGGACAACAGGCTTACTCCGATACCAAGCTGCACGATGTGCTTCTGGCGTTCGCCATCGCGCGCCGCTGGCCGGACGTGCTCTCGAATGCGCTTGAGCCCGGCTGGGTAGCAACCAAGATGGGAGGGGCAGGGGCGCCCGATGACTTGGATGCGGGGCATCGCACGCAGGTGTGGCTCGCGGTCAGCGATGACCCGGCCGCGAAGGTCACGGGAGAGTATTTCTATCACATGCGGCCTCGCGCGCCGATCGCCGGTGCCCGCGATGAGGAGCGGCAGGAGAGATTGTTGGATGCGTGCCAACGCTTCTCAGGCGTGAGCCTGCCCACGAACTGAAGAATTCTGTTTGCTCTACATTGGCTCAACGGACACGACCAAACGTTATCTCCGTTCGTGAGCGCGCGCCTCAACCCGTGTGTAAGATGAAAATGGATTGTGCAGCTGCAGGAGAACATTTCGCTCGCTCCGCTGACCACCATCAGGATTGGGGGGCCGGCGAGGTACTTCGTCGAGGCCCGGGATGTTGGGGAAGCGCAGGAAGCGGTTGCCTTGGCGCGCTCGCGCGGTCTGCCTTTGTTCGTTCTTGGCGGCGGTAGCAATCTGGTGGTAGCGGACACCGGCTGGCCGGGACTGGTGCTGAAAATTGCGATTCAAGGAATCGATCGATCTTCGGCTTCAGATGAAGCAGGCAAAGTTGTTTTCGACGTGGGGGCCGGCGAGTCCTGGGATCGATTTGTTTCTCGATCTGTGATGGCACACTGCGCCGGCGTTGAGTGTTTGAGCGGCATTCCCGGCAGCGTGGGCGGAACTCCGGTGCAGAATGTCGGCGCCTACGGACAGGAAGTCTCCGAAACAATTGCATCGGTACAAGGGCTCGATTTGCGAGATGGCGAGGTGCGTGAACTCTGCCGGGACGCTTGTGGATTCGGTTACCGGGCCAGCATCTTCAACACTAGCGAACGTGGGAGGTTCATCGTTCTACGCGTGCGCTACGCGCTAACTCCGGAGGGTAAACCGTGCATCAATTATGCCGACCTGAAGCGGCACTTTGCAGGACGCGAAACCAGCCCTGACCTCAACGAAACCCGCGAAGCCGTGCGCCACATCCGTGCGCTGAAGGGGATGCTGCTCGTGGAAGGTGATCCGGATTGCTTAAGTGCGGGCTCCTTCTTCAAGAATCCCGTGCTCTCGGAAGACGAGCACGATGCGTTGAAGGTGCGGGCAGCCGCGCGAAGATTAAATGTACCCAGCTATCCCGCCCTTGAGACCCATAAGAAAGTTTCTGCGGCATGGTTGGTGGAGCATTCCGGCTTCGCAAAAGGCTACGGCATGGGCCGCGCCGGCATCTCGAGCAAGCACGCTCTGGCCATCGTGAATCGCGGCGGAGCCACCGCTGCCGAGGTTCTAGCCTTGAAAGATCAGATTCAGCATCGCGTGGAAGAAATTTGGGGCGTTCGGCTGGAACCGGAACCGGTGATGGTCGGCTTCTAACTTAGCTCGCGTGGCGCGAGCGGCTCGACCGCTAAGAAGCTCGAGTCGAATAATTAAGAAAGGCGCCGCCCCGGCTCGTGACCCGGTTTTGTGAACTGTGACCCCAAATGGGGTAGGTGCAGCGATCCGGCCCCGACGGCGCCTCAACTTAATCATCGGCAAGTCTTGCCGCCTCTTTAAAGATCTCCACAAACATCCGGCACGTCAGCTTGCCGGTCTGCGTATTTTGATTCGAGGGATGGTAGGAGGCTAGTAACACCTTACCATCGGGTAACCCGTAACTGGCGCCGTGTTTGAAGAGATAGGGCTGCCGGCTCGGAAGTAGATTGCGGCGTTTCAGATGGTTGAGATAAGCGCCGAAGCCGATCTTGCCCAGTGCAACCACCACCTTCACCCTCTGTAATCCAGCAATCTCCCGATCCAGAAACTGAGAGCACTGGGCGAGTTCCTGCGGCGTCGGCTTATTGGCGGGGGGAGCGCAGCGGACGGCGGCGGTGATGTACAGATTCTTCAGCGTGAGCCCGTCGTTGCGATCAGTGGCATTGGGTTGGGTGGCAAATCCGGTTTCGTACAAAACGGGAAACATGAACTTGCCGGAAGCATCGCCGGTGAAGGGGCGCCCAGTGCGGTTGGAGCCATGAGCACCGGGGGCCAGGCCGAGGATGAGCACTCGGGCATCGGGGTCGCCGAAGCCGGGCACAGGTTTGCCCCAATATTCACAATCGCGGTAAGCCCGGCGCTTCTCGCGGGCTACTTGTTCGCGATACGCAACCAGGCGCGGACAGCGGGTGCAAGCGACGACTTCGTCGTGAAGCACCGTGAGCCAGCGAGGCTTCGCAGTAGAGTGTGTCGTTGTCATGCGTGGTCGTAGTACAGCTTATCGCAGATGGCGATCATCTAATAAACACAGCATCCCGCAGAGCGCAGGTTGCAACTGTACGGAAATTGGTCACATATATGTGCGCTAGCGTACGGTATCAACGGTATGGCGCATCGTGGGCCAGCCGACTAGGGTTAGATCACCCTTCCTCGAAGCCGTCCGTCGCTCTGTACGACGTGGCCCGGCCAGAAGCCTGCCAAGGGCGAATTGAGCTGGCAGATGAAACACAGGATTCTCATTGTCGATGATAGCCGCTTGATTCGCCGCTCTCTGCGTTTGTGGATCGACGGGAGTTTGCATTGGGAAGTGTGCGGCGAGGCCGAAAACGGAAAAGAGGCGGTGGAGAGAGTGGAAGAACTTCGCCCCGACATTGTAATCCTGGATTTTCAAATGCCTGTGATGAACGGGCTTGAGGCCGCGCTCCGCATAAGGGATGTAGCTCCGCGGACGGCGATGCTGATGTTCACGATGCATGCATCGAGCGAACTTGTGAAAACGGCTTTGGAGGCAGGCGTGGCAGATGTTGTCTCCAAGAGCGATCGACTCTCCGACCATCTTTCCTCAGCCTTGCGACAGATTATTGCCTGATCTCGAATCCCGATCACTGCCGGGACGGGAAAACACAGGTAGAATGCAAGGCGAATTGCATGCGTGCGTTTGACGGTCCTCTCCTTCTGTCTTTACACTCAAGTGAACGCCGCATAAATTCGGTTCGGGTTCCAATTTCCACGGAGCCTGGCTCGACGGAACATCCGGATGCGGCGGTTGTGAAAGGCGAAACGTGAGCCCCACAGAAACTACAGACGCGGCCAAAATCGAACCGAACCAGAAGGATATCAAGCGGGAGATCTCAGTCGAGATCCCAGCGGCGGAAGTTGCACGCGAAACCGAGTCGCAGATTCAGCGCTATCAGAAGAGTGCGCGGCTGCCTGGCTTTCGCGCCGGACATGTGCCCGCTTCCATCATTCGCCAGCGCTTCGGCGATGGCCTGAAGAATGATGTGATCGAGGCGCTGGTCCCGAAATACTTCCGCAGGGAAGCCGAAAAACAGGGCCTGATTCCGGTTTCGCAGCCCCGCGTCACCGATCTGCACATGCATGATGGCGAGCCGCTGCGCTTCAAGGCCAGCTTCGAGGTTTTGCCTGAGATCCAGGTTGAAGGCTATAAGGATTTACGCGCCGACAAACCTGAGATTTCGGTCACCGACGAGGAAGTCGAACAGGCTCTCAACAGCGTGCGCGAACAGCATGCAACCTACACCACGGTGGAAGGCCGCGCCCTGGCCGAAGGCGACTTCGCACAGGCTTCCATGGACGGGAAGCCCAAGGACGCGACCGAGGCGGAAGCGGCCAGCGCGAATCCGGTTCACATGGATGACGTGCTGATCGAAATCGGCGGCAAGAATACGGTGCCGGAGTTTTCGCAGAATCTCACTGGCGCATTCGCGGGAGAAGAGCGCACCTTCGACGTGAGTTATGCAGAAGACATTTCCGACAAGCGCTTGGCGGGCAAGACCTTTGTTTATACGGTGAAGGTAAATGGAATCAAGCAAAAGAGCTTGCCTGAACTGAACGATGATTTCGCCAAAGAGCTCGGTGAGTTCTCCAGTCTGGACCAGGTGCGCAAGCAGATTCGCGAGAACATGGAAGCGGAAAAGCGCCACACGGCGGAACATGCGGCGAAGGACAAGCTGGTCGCCGATCTGGTGAAGCATAATGATTTTGAAGTGCCCGAGTCTTTGGTGGACCGCCAGATCGATCTGCGCCTGGAACGCGGTCTGCGAGCACTGGCCGCGCAGGGCATGAAGATGGAAGACCTGAAGAAGATGGACCTGCCCCGGCTAAGGGCGGGCCAACGGGATCAGGCAATCCACGATGTGAAGTCTTCGTTGCTGCTCGAACGAATTGCCGAGCTGGAAAAAATCGAGGTCAGCGACGAGGAAGTGAACCGGGAGATTGACGCTCTGGCAAAACAGTCGAAACAAACGTCAGAGGCAGTGCGAGTTCGTTTGACAGAGGATGGGGGCCTCGATAGAATCCGGATGAGAATCCGCAGCGAAAAGACCCTCGATTTTCTTTATCACCAGTCCGCGTAGCTATCAAACGGCGCGGACACTTTCGACCCTCCCCGAACGGCGAAAATGTTTTTTCGGGGCGGAGTGTGGCAGTTCCGGTGACAGGTCCGGTAGACAATGAAACCAAATGATCCGCAAATGATGCTGGTACCGATGGTGATTGAACAGACTGGGCGTGGAGAACGCGCCTACGATATTTATTCCCGTCTGCTGCGGGATAACATTATTTTTATTGGGACGCCGATTGACGACAACATTGCCAATCTAGTGATCGCGCAAATGTTGTTTCTCGCCCAGGAGGATCCGGAGAAGGATATCCAGTTGTACGTGAATTCGCCCGGCGGATCGATCACGGCGGGCATGGCGATTTATGACACCATGCAGTATGTGAAGAATGATGTCATGACGTTGTGCGTGGGGCAGGCGGCGTCGATGGCGGCATTACTGCTAGCGGCTGGCGAACCCAAGAAGAGACTGGCTCTACCGAATTCCCGTATTCTGATTCACCAGCCGTCGATGGGTGGATTGTCGGGGCAGGCTACGGACATCGACATTCACGCCCGTGAAATTCTCCGTATGCGTGAGATTACAAACCAGTTACTCTCGAAGCACAGCGGCCAGAAACTCGACAAAGTGGAAAAGGACGTGGAGCGCGATTTCATCATGAACGCGCAGCAGGCTAAGGAATACGGAATCATAGACGATATCATCTATAAGACCGCAAAAGCGGTATGATCGGCCTTCGCGCTTGAACCCTGACACCGGACTAGCGCGAAAGCGGCAGTGGAAGGGTCGAAGTAGGCGGGGGCCCAAAGTCATACCGAACGAATATTGAAGGAGTAGAGCCGAGTGAAAACCAAGTCAGGCTCCGACGAGATTTTGCGCTGTTCGTTCTGCCACAAGTCGCAGGACGCGGTAGCGAAACTGATCTCGTCGCCCAGCGATTATCCCCGCGCCTATATTTGCGATGAGTGTGTAGCGGTGTGCAATTCGATCCTGGAAGATGATCGCACTGCGACTCCGCAGGCCCCCGCGCCCAATCAACTGCCTAAACCGCAGGAAGTAAAAACTTTCCTCGATGAGTACGTCATCGGGCAGGAGCAGACCAAGAAAAAGCTGGCAGTCGCGGTTTACAACCACTACAAACGCATTTTCATGAACCGTCAGAAGACGGCGGGAGACGGCATCGAACTGAGTAAGTCGAACATCCTGCTGATCGGCCCTACTGGAACCGGCAAGACGCTTCTGGCGCAAACGCTGGCCCGCATGCTCGATGTGCCATTCGCCATCGTCGATGCCACCACTCTCACCGAGGCCGGCTATGTGGGCGAGGATGTGGAGAACATCATCCTCAAGCTGCTGCAGGCGGCCGAGGGCGATGTAAGCCGCGCCCAGACGGGCATCATCTACATCGATGAAATCGACAAGATCGGGCGCAAGGATGAAAATCCATCGATCACTCGCGATGTTTCTGGAGAAGGCGTGCAGCAGGCGCTCCTGAAGATTCTGGAAGGAACCATCGCCAACGTTCCGCCGCAGGGCGGACGCAAGCATCCTCACCAGGAATTCACCCCAGTCGACACAACAAACATTTTGTTTATCTGCGGTGGGGCGTTTGTTGGTCTGGAAAAGATTATCGGACGGAGAGTGGGAAAGAAGTCACTGGGTTTCCGCGCCGGCGAAGAGGCAGAGAAGGAAGAAGCGGTGGTCGCGCGCAGCAAGCGCAACTTCGAATTGCTGAGCGAAATGCAACCGGAAGATTTGATTAAGTTTGGCCTGATTCCCGAGTTCGTTGGACGCCTACCTGTCATGGGCATGTTGGAGGATCTGGACGAATTCGCGCTGATCGAAATTCTAACCCGGCCGAAGAATGCCATCGTCAAGCAGTACCAGCGGTTGTTCGAGTTCGAAAATGTGCGGTTGAAGTTCAGCGACGAGGCGTTACGCGCCATTGCCCGCCAGGCCATGGCGCGCAAAGTCGGGGCTCGCGGCCTGCGCATGATCCTGGAAGAACTCATGCTGGATTTGATGTTCAATCTGCCCAGCCAGAAGAAACTAAAGGAGTTCGAAGTCACCAGGGAGATGGTTGAGAAGCGGAATGCTTCCCTTTCGATGATGGAAAAGGCCGGATAGCCAAAGGCCCCTGTAAGAGTAGTAAACTGATTACCGAAGGTAGGCTGTGTAGAGGGCGCGTGGCGATTGTCGTTCAGCAATGTCATTCAGCGTCAACCCAGGGAGATTGAGTGACCACATCCAAGGAAAAATTCGAAAGCAAGAAGCTGCCCATGATGCCCATACGGGACGTGGTCATCTTTCCGTACATGATGACGCCCTTCGTAGTGGGACGCGAGTCCAGCGTACGCGCCCTGGAAGAGGCTCTGGCCGCCGACAAGAAGATTTTCCTGGCCACCCAGCACGATGCCTCGATCGACGAGCCCAAGTCGAATGAGATCTATCAGGTCGGGACGATCGTCAATATCGTGCAGAGCCTGAAGCTGCCCGACGGCAACATTAAAGTGCTGGTCGAAGGCATTGAGCGCGGCAGGTTGCTGCAGGCCACCGACGCCGATGGTTATATGCAGGCGAACGTTCGGGTCGCTCGCTACCCCGTCGAGATGAATGCCCAGATCGAAGCGGGCATGCAGCGCGTGACCACGCTATTTGAGCAGTACGTGAAGCTTTGCCAGGCGCTGAACTACGAGACCATGATTTCGGCGGTCCGGATGGAAGATCCGGCCAAGCTGACTGACATCATCGCGGCCAACCTGCAACTCTCCATCGAAGAAAAACAGGAACTGCTAGAGATCTTCGATCCGTCGGAGCGTCTGAACCGGATCGCCGACGTCCTCGACGTTGAAATCGAAAAGCTGAATGTGGATCGCACCATCCAGTCGCGCGTGAAGCGGCAGATGGAGAAGGCGCAGAAAGAGTATTACCTCAACGAGAAGATCAAGGCCATTCAAAAAGAACTGGGCCGCGGCGAGAAGAGCGAATTCGACGAACTGAAGAAAAAGGTCGATGCCGCGGGCATGCCGAAAGACGTGAAAGACAAGGCGTTGCAGGAGCTGAAAAAGCTGGAAGCGATGCCGCCGATGTCGGCCGAATCCACGGTCTCCCGCAATTATCTCGATTGGCTGCTGGCCGTGCCGTGGAAGAAGCGCTCGAAGGAAATACGGAATATCTCGCGCGCCGAGAAAGTTCTGAACGAAGATCATTACGGGCTTGAGAAAATCAAGGAGCGCATCCTTGAATTTCTCGCCGTGCGGCAGCTGGTGAAAAATCCCAAAGGCTCGATTCTGTGCTTTGTTGGGCCTCCGGGGGTGGGCAAGACTTCGCTAGGTATGTCGATCGCCAAGGCCACCGGACGCAAGTTTGTCCGGATGTCGCTGGGCGGCGTGCGCGACGAGGCCGAAATCCGCGGCCATCGGCGTACCTACATCGGCGCGTTGCCGGGCCAGATTATCCAGATGATGAAGAAAGCCGGCACGAAGAACCCGGTCTTCATGCTCGACGAAGTCGACAAAATGTCGATGGACTTCCGCGGCGACCCGTCAGCGGCTCTGCTCGAAGTACTCGATCCCGAACAGAACTTTATGTTTGTCGACCACTACCTCGACGTGGAGTATGACCTGTCGCAGGTCTTCTTTGTGGCCACGGCCAATGTGATGCACACGATTCCTCCGGCGCTGCAGGATCGTATGGAAGTGCTGCGGCTGCACGGCTACACTGAGCAGGAAAAAGTCGAGATTGCCAAGCAGTTTCTTGTGAAAAAGCAGATGCTGCAGGCTGGGCTGTCGGAGAAAAACGTGAAGTTCTCCGATGACGCCATCACCACACTGATTCGCGCTTACACCCGCGAAGCGGGGGTGCGCAACCTGGAGCGCGAAATCGGCAACGTTTGCCGCAAAGTCGCGCGCAAGGTAGTCAAGGAAGGCGAGAACTATAACATTGCTGTGACCGGCGAGAATGTCACCGACTTCCTGGGCGTCATCAAGTTCCGCGACACGCTGGCGCATGAGAAGAGTGAAGTGGGATTGGTCACCGGCCTGGCTTGGACCGAAGTGGGTGGTTCTATCCTCAGCACGGAAGCGACCGTGGTCGATGGCAAGGGCAAACTGACGCTGACCGGTAAGCTGGGTGACGTCATGCAGGAATCGGCGCAGGCGGCTCTTTCCTATGTTCGATCGAGAGCGCACCGCCTTGGCCTGACGCGCGATTTCTACCGCACGCTCGACCTACACGTGCACGTACCGGAGGGTGCGATTCCAAAAGACGGGCCTTCCGCCGGAATTACCATCGCGACCGCTATCGCAAGCGCGCTCAGCAAGATTCCAGTTCGCCGCGATCTGGCGATGACCGGGGAAATCACGTTGCGCGGCAAAGTACTGCCCATCGGCGGGCTGAAGGAAAAGCTGCTGGCGGCGCACCGCGCTGGATTGTTTGAAGTGATCCTGCCGCGGGACAACGAAAAGGATTTGGCGGAGGTACCCGAAAATCTGCGCAGCGCCATGAAGATGCACTTCGTGGATACCATGGATCAGGTGCTGCAGATTGCGCTGGAATCGCCGTTGCAATCGATCAGCGAAGAAGAGACGACGCGTCCCATCGCGCCGCTCACCTCTAACACCGGAGACAGTCCGGCGGCGCATCAGTAGGAGTTCTCGGTTTGGCCGACGACCGCGCAAAGTTCTTGCAGGGAGAGATCTCCATGCAGACATTGCCACTTGGTTTATGTGCGCGAAGAATGGCCGTCCTCTTGTGTATGGTGGCGGCCATCGACATTGCCGCTTCCCTTCTCGCCGCGAAGCCCCAACTGTGGTGCGCGCTCATTCCAGCGCTCATTCCCATTTTCACTCCTGCCGTGATCTTCTCGCGCCGGACCCGGTCTAAAGGCTAAAACTACGAGAAGCGTCGCTTGCAAGACTGCGCCGTGGCATTGCACACTGAAGCATGAGGGTCATCGCCCGATTCATGGCCGCAGCGACAGACGTAGCCCACTTCCCTGCTCCTAGTCTGCCCGAGGTTGCGTTTCTCGGCCGATCGAATGTGGGCAAGTCCAGCGTGATCAATACGCTGGTGGACACCAAATTGGCTCGCACCAGTTCCACCCCGGGACGCACGCGCAGCATCAACTTCTTCGAGATTCGCTGGCCGGGAAAGCCGCAGCCGGCGGTGATCTTTGCTGACCTGCCGGGCTACGGCTACGCGAAGCTCTCGCGTGAGATCTCGCAAGAATGGCCTAAGTTTATCGAGCCCTACCTCAACGAGCGTCCCACGCTCGCCTTGTGCCTCGCGCTGGTCGACGTGAACGTGCCACCACAAGACCGAGACCGGCAACTCCTGGATTTTCTTAATGTGTCGGGTCGCGATTTTGTGCTAATCGCCACCAAAAGCGACCGGCTCTCTAATAATCAACTGCGCAACGCGCTGAAGAGCCTGAGCGAAGCATACCCCACCGCAACTGTGATTCCATTTTCTGCGAAGACCCGTTCGGGGAGGGATGAGGTTTGGAATAAGATTCGGCAGTCTATCGCGGAATTCCCTGCCACAGCGTTCCAATCCTGAACATCTTCCGGAAAGGAAACTTCCGTATCTCCAGGCTGCACACCGCGCTCATTCAATCTTCAATTCGAATGTACCGATAGATCTAACAGGGCCTCCCCCTCACGGCACTGACAATTCAGTGGTGCCCGCAGTGGGGAGGGGAATGCGCGGCTATGTCCGATGAAAACAATGCCGGAGCGGCATATCTAGCGTCCTTGAAACAGAGCGCGCCCCAGGCTGCCGGAGCCGCGCCAGGGCGCGCGCCAGATTTCGGGTCGCCGCGCGAGAATCGGACTGGCGGTGCGGTCCCAGTCGACACGGCAAGTTCCACCAAGGTCGAACGGCGAAGAAGCCCGCGATACCGTTGCCAGGGCAGCGCGCACTTGCGCGACGCTCGTACCGGCGTGGCGACCTGGGCAACATTCACCGACATCAGTTTGCACGGATGCTATGTGGAGGCAATGTCCACTTTTCGTGAGGGAGCTCCACTCGCCTTAACCATTGAGGTGAATGGGTACCGGGTCGAGAGCAAGGGCGAGGTGCGGATCGTCTACCCGAACTTGGGCATGGGAATCTGCTTCACGACCATGTCGGATCCAGATCGCGAGCGGTTGCGTGAACTGCTGCGATCGCTCTCGCGGCCTTCGGTGATCATGTCTCCAGTAGTGGCTCCGACCAGTTATCCTATGGCACCTCAATCCAACTCTCTATCTCCCGTTTCAAATCCGGCCGCCGCTTTGAAAGCGGTGACGCAGTTCTTTGAGGAGCGTCACATCTTGAGCCGGGAAGAGTTTCACCGGATCCTTCGAAAGAGCCAGGGTGCGGGAAAGTAAAGTAGACCCCTGCCCCGATTACCCAAAGCAGATGAAGCAGGACTGGTGCGGACGTTGGAGTGGCGTCGAAGCTCGCGCGCGTGACGAGGCTTTGTCTTTAGGCCGCGGCAAAGCAAACGAATACGACGCCTCGGTCATCAACAAGCCGGTTCCTGAGGCTTGCATTACGTTAGTGATCTACGTCGAGATTACCGGGGTCGGTAGAGTGAAGACATGACACTCTCATCGATGGTGGTTTCACGCGATTGGCAGGAAGTCAGTGTTCTGGAATGTATTCTCGGCGGATTGCACATGGATGTTGCTGTCGAGAGCGAACCGCAGCGAGCTCTAGCGCGTCTCACAAAATCCAAGATCGACGCGCTCATCGTTGATTGTGACCTCAACGGAACAGGACAGTTTTTTCGCGAATTACAGCAGGAGGCTTCGCGCGCGAGCACCGTACCTCTTGTAATTATGGGTCGCGCACAAGGCAGACCTGAGATGCAGGCTACCGGCGCGATGTTTGCTTTCGACAAGCCCATCTCCGTGGAACAGGCGGTGCGTACGCTCTCCGCGGCTCGCAATATGATCCTCGACGGCCGGCTGCGTTATCACCGCGCGGGGATAGAGGTGCCTGTGACCCTGAGTGGGCGTAATCAGAAAAGAGTGGGCGCGCAACTCATCAACCTTAGCCAGGGCGGGCTGCAGGTCCGCGTCGATGACCAGTTCGATGCCAGCGATTTGCGCCGCGCGTCGTTCGAACTGCCCGGCACAAAGTGCGGAGTAAAGGCGGACATTGAAGTGGCGTGGTCGGACAAGCGCGGAAATGTTGGCATTCGCTTCGTGAAGCTTGCCGCACCGATGCAGTCCTCCCTACGTATTTGGCTGGCGCAGCAGTATTTTGCCAATTAAGAGCGGACCTGCCATCTAGCTCAAATCTCGGGCCGATGTAAATAGTGTCAGCGAAAGCGGTCACCTTCACTCACTTCTTCTTGCCCGCTCGATACAGCTTGGGCCAGACGAGCCCCCAAACTTGCACCTCCAAATAGAGCGAACAGCGCCCAGTAAGCGCCGGCGACGAAGAGAGCCGCGGCTGTGGCAATCCCAAGGGTGATATGCCAGGACGGGAGTTCGTGAGTTATCGCTAGAAATATCAAAGTAAACAGCAGCAGACCCGCAATCATGATAAGAGCATCCACCAGCCATGCCAGTGTTCTTGCAGAGATCGGACGGGAAAGCCAATTCGAACGGAGATCAGGTTGTAAGGCCGCTTCCGCCGGGCTTTCCGCTTGATGAGGCTGCGATGGCATGGTTCGCTCAAACCAGGAGTTGCCTCTCTCCGGTCGGATCGACGGCCGCGGATGCGAGGACAGAATCAGCCCGTCGCCCTCCGCGGGAGCGCTTTCGGCGGTAACTTCGGCCGGGCCTGTCGAACTCCGCGAGCCCTGGAAGATGGGGTGGTTGCCAGGTTCGCGCGCCAAGGTATCGAGAAGGTTGGAAAAGATCCACTCACTGATCCCTCGGCTGGTGCGTGCGGGCAAATCTACAAAGCGAATGCCGCACTGGCCCGAGGGACTGGACCAGAGGACCTGTCCGTAGGTTTCAACGCGCAGCCGAGGAAACCTCAATTCGAAGCGCAATCGAACCCGCTGATGCTGGCGTAGGGGAGCAACGGCCTGCACGGCCGCCCCTTCGCTATTGAGATTTCTTATGATTCCGCCATTGGCGGTATCGAGCGTAACGTAAGTCAGAGTACGCAGTTCATGCCGATAGTGGGTGCGTGCTTGGCGCGCGGGAAATGATACGACCTGCATACTATCCGCCAGAACCGGTTCGGATGGGACCCGTTTCGTCCAATTCTAATTTCTGGGAGGCGGTTTAGCAGTAACTGAGTTGATTCAAGAAGGTAGTCTTACGAAAGGCCATGGCCGATGGGTCATGTGGGAATTGGCAAAAGTCGGTTAAAATCCGGTAAGTTCTTGTTAAACCCGGTAAAACCCAGCTCTGGCCGCAGTCGCATCGCGTCTTGGAGGCGGCGGAGACAGGCTACGCCAAGTGGTTAATTGACAGGGACCAGCTTAGATGGCCACACTTCCCCGAGCGGATGGGCCGTCCAGCACGGAATGGCAACGACTCCCACCAAACCGATCAGTGAAGTTGCCGCCGGCCTTCCGGAGTCGCGCGTGCCCTCCTGGCCGCGGAGCACAGCGTCGCCGGCCGAGGGTGGTGGATATCCCAATGATTTCCAGCCGTCCGATTTGAGCGAAGAGCCGAAGTCGCGGCCATCTGGACGCGATGCCCTTCAGGCTCTCCTGGCATTCTCGGCGCTGCATCAACAGGTGCGATATCGCAGAGCGTTGGCTGCACGGTACCAGGGGTTTGAGACGATTGCACGCCCAGCTGAGTTTGAACAGGGCGAGCAATTCGTTCTGGACGAGGTGCTTCAATTAGTCGCAGAACGGGCGATCGCCATCACCGGGGCCGATGGATTGGGCATCGCTCTGGCGGAGAATAACGAGATTGTCTTGCGCGCATCGGCGGGTGCGATCAAACCGGATGTAGGCGCGCGCATCCAGCGCGATTCGGCGTTTTCGGGAGCATGTTTCCGCACGGCGCAGATCATCCGGTGTGACGATACCGAGACCGATGATCGCGTAAATCTTAGCGCGTGCCGGAAGTTGGGCGCGCGGTCCATGGTAGCGGTACCGCTGTGCGGCCGGAAGCGCGTGATCGGCCTGCTGGAAGCATTTTCGGCGGAACCCTTCGGCTTCAATGATAGCGATGTGGACAGCCTGGAATTGCTCGCAGAATTGATTCTTGGCGCGCTCAAGCCCGAGGACGAAGAGAGATTTGCGGAGTCGGCGCAGGCGGCCGTGGCCGAATTGGTCGGGCCCCCGATTCCGGCACCGGCAACCCCAGCGACCGCAGCCCTGGCACCCGCAGTTCTGGCGACGGAGAAGATTCTTCCTCAGCCGGTGGTTACAGCGGGCGAATTTGTGCCGCCGGCTGTGGTTGCAGCCGTTCCGGCTGCAGTTGTTGAATCGGCAGCGTCTTTAGCCGCACCGGATCTGAGCACGACTACGGTTCAAGTGGTTGAGGAAACGCCGACCGACGAAACAATTTCTGAGCCGTCCACGTCTCGCCATCCAGGAGTAGTGCTGGTGTTAGTGCTCGTGGTTGTCTGCGCACTTTTGGCTGGGGGACTGTGGTGGAAGCTGAAGAATGAGCAACTGGGCAAGGCATTGGTCCAGCCGGACCAAACAATCGGCATGACTCCTCGGGCCGCACCGAAACAACCTGCTGCGGCTTCGACCACCGCACCTTCCGCTCCTTCAAATCTCGTTGTCGATGGGCAGAACAATTCGACCTCCATTTCTGGGTCGACGGATCGAAGTGCGACGGATGAAGCGGACACTGGACCCGCGACACCGCAAGAGGTGTCGAAACTGGCGCGGATTACTGGGATTCGCCATTGGTCTTCTGCGGATTCCAGCACGGTCGTGCTCGACCTGCAAGATCAGGTGCAATACGAAGCCCATCGCCTGACCGCGCCGGATCGAATTTACTTTGATTTGCACGACACGTCCCTCGTTCCTGAGCTTGAAGGAAAGGCCATCGAAATTGGCGACCCTTTGCTGTCGCGGGTTCGCATCGCGCAGCCGATTCCAGGGCTGACGCGGGTTGTGCTGGAGACGAAAGCAAGCTCGACGTTTTCCGTCAGCCTGGAGCCAAATCCTTACCGTCTGGTGGTGCAGGTTCGCAAACCGGGCGTCAACAGCACAGGACAGGTGAATCTATTCCCCGGAGCGCAGAACCGGCGGGACAAGCTGGCGATCGTCGTTCCTCCGCCCACGCGCGAAGACCTGCAGTTACGCGCGAAAGTTCCGAAGATGCGCATCGTGGTGGATGCGGGTCACGGTGGGTGGGACTTGGGAACGGTGGGCCGCAGCGGCTTACTGGAAAAGGATCTGGTGCTGGAGATTGCCCAGCGGCTGGGTAAGCTGCTGGAGAGCCGTTTGGGCGCGGAAGTAATTCTCACGCGGAACGACGACAATTACATTCCTCTCGACGAGCGCGCCGCAATGGCGAATCAGGCGCAGGCCGATCTTTTCGTTTCGGTCCATGCCAACTACAGCGACCTGCCTTCGGCGCGCGGGGTAGAAACCTATTACACGAACTTCTTCTCTGCGCCCAATGCCAAAGACGTGGAAACTCGGGAGAGTGCAACCGCGAGCAAGAAAGGTGCTACAGTCGCTCTCACCTCGGCCGACTTGCATGAGAGGATCGAGCAATCGCGGCGCCTTGCCGCCAGCGTGCAACGTTCGCTCTACGGAACTCTCTCGGTGCAAAATCCCGGCTTGCGCGACCGGGGCGTGAAAGAAGCGTCCTACGTGGTTCTTACTGAGACCGCGATGCCCGGAATCCTGGCGGAAGTCTCGTTCGTCAGCAGTCCCACCGACGAGCAGAAGTTGCGCAATGACGGATACCGCGAGCAGATTGCGGAAGCGTTGTACAGAGGCATTGCGCGGTATGCAGCGGGATCACGCGGCGTCAAGGTGGCTAGCGCGGGGAAGTAGACATCTTTCCGATCCTAGGCTCTCGTACCGTTAGTTAACCTAGTTTCCCGCCGGCACGCCGCCATACTTCTGTAGCCATTTCAATTCTTCCCTCACCTTGATCTTTCCATGCCACGGATTCTTCGCTAGCGAGTGGCCTTCGCCGGGAAAGATCAACAACGCGTTCGGAATTCCCAGCGAATACAGGGCGTGTTCCAGCAAATAATCTTCCAGCACGGCGACGCGAATATCATTGGCTCCGGCGACCATGTGAGTGGGAGTGCGGACTTTATCGATTTGGAAAATTGCGGCTTCGTCGTGATAGCGCTGCTGTGCCTCCCATGGACGTCCACCAAGGAAGTAGGCATCGTCGAAAGTCGTGTCGTCGTTGCCCCAGTTGCCGACATGCTCGACAGCTCCGGCGCCCGTGACTGCAGCCTTGAAGCGGGCGGTTTGGGTGATGAGCCAGTTGGTCATGTAGCCGCCGTAGCTGTAGCCGCCGACGGTGAGGTGATCAGGATCGGCAATGCCAGCCTTCACCAGCGCGTCGACGCCTTCGAGAATATCTTTGCCCGGGCGCGAGACGATGACAGGAACGATCTGCTGCAGAAATTTATCACCGTAGCCCGTGGAACCGCGGTAATTGGGCTCGAACACCAGCCAGCCGTCGGTGGCCGCGAGTGCGGCCCACTGATACCAGTCGGCCTCGAAATGATTGCCATCCGCGTCGGCGGGACCACCGTGAATAAACGTGAGCATCGGCAAATTCTTCGACTCAAATTTTCCGGGAGGATAAATCAACATTCCTTCGACCGTGGTGCCATCGTCAGCCTTCCATTTGTAGGGCTTGCCTTGAGGAAGTTCGCGCTCGGCAAAAAGTTTATTCAGTGACGTAATGGGACGCGCCTGATCGAGTTTGTCGACGCTGTCCGCCAGATAGACTTCGGCAGGCTTCTGCAGCGAAGAATAGACAAAGGCCACGCGCGGAGACTGAGCAGTTGCGGATAAAGTTTCATAAGTGCCATCCCAGCCGTTCAATTTGTGCAGCGACTGACCTGGCTGTGCGACGGAGTACATCGGAACCTCAGTGCCGAGACGCGCTGAAGCGAGAACGCCATCCGCTGTGACTGAGTACTGGTCGACCTGGCCGATGAAATCCTTGCTCCACTGCTCGACGGCACCGCTTTCGCTATCGACCCAGTAGAGATGCGGTTGAAGATCACGATAAGGGCCAGCAACGTCTCCGACTTCTACGCTGAAGAAGACGTGGCGGTTGTCGTTGGCCCAATGTGGCTTGGTCTCTTGAGCCTGATTATTTGTAAGGCGGCGCGGCGCTGGGTTTGCCAGATCGAGGGTGTAGATTTCGTAGTCTTCGAACTTTTCTTGCCGTTGATTGATTGAATTGCTGATGAAGGCGAGCTTGCTGCCATCGGGCGAAGTAACCAGCTCCTCCACGCGCAAGGGCAAGGTCGCAATGGAGCGAGCGCCGGGGGTGAGATCCGATTCCTTCTCATCGTCATTTCCTTCTTTGGCTGGAGCAGTGGCATGGCGGGCAAGCGCCGCCGCAACATCGAGAGCGAAAATCGTGTCGCCTCGCTCGGCGGTGCGATACTGCACAACATCCTTCCATTGCTTCCTGTAATCGTCCTTCTGCGTCTTGGTCCACGGGTTGCGAGTAGCGAAGTACAGAGTGCGGGAGTCGGCCGACCAGGAAAACGTGTGCACTTCCTCTTGACCCTGAGTCAGTGGAATCGCCTCACCGCCGGCGGGAGAAATCACGTAGATCTGGCTTATATCCCCTTTGTCAACATCTTTGTCGTCATCTGAATCGGAATCGGAATTTCTTGCCGACGAAGTCTTGCGTTCCGAAAGGAACGCGATCCAACGACCATCGGGTGACCACTTGGGATCGCTGTCGTGGCCGGATTGCGTGAGTTGGATCAGCGATCCACCTTTGCCATCATCACGATAGAGCCATAGGTCGGTGCGAAAAATCTGCTGATCCCAGTCGGCCCGCTCGGTGCCGATGACAATAGAGTTGCCGTCCGGCGAGAGCGCCACCGAGGTGTAGCTGACCGAGTTGAAAAATTCGTCGAGGGTCAGCTTCGGCTTGCCTTCGGCGAAGCCGAGAGACGCGGAACCGAGAACAATAGCGAGCAACAAGAGATACTTTGCGGTTTTCATAGGGCCCGTTGCGGAAGAAGGGTTATACAAGATTGGCTTTGCAATAAGCAACTTGCCGGTGACTGATTTGACTTGGGGTCATGACCCGGCACTCATGCCAAACGGATGAAGCAAGATTCTACTGTGCCGGTTCGCCGTTCTTGAGAGCCTCGTCGAGAGGCTGGCCGTGATGAGAGGAGGCTCGCACCACCACGCGCCAGCCATCGTCATAACAGCGAAAGCTTGCGGTAGACCGATAACGGAGATCGCCGGGAAAAACTACCGCGCCCACTTCGTTCAGTGGAAACCATCTCCAGGTAAATTCGACGTCGGCCACGTTAGTCTGCTTGGCGATTCCCGTGATGGCTACCAGTTCTCTTCTTGCGGCTGGAATACTGAAGGATGGTTTGTCAGTGTCGCCGGGCGCAACGAGGGTGTGAAACGTGTCCACGCCTGACGGTGTGAGAATAACTTCCCAGCATGGCGACGGCGCTAGAGTTGGAGGGCAGGAAGTTTTGGTCCCGGAAATCCAGCCGCGATGTTGTAGCGCAAGAGACTCCGGCGAGAGGTAGTCATCGTTGGAGATCACGCCGGTGCGCAGCAGAAACTGTTGCGGAGCACGGAAAGTTTCAGAGCGTTCGATCAGGTCGGCAGCGAGACGGCGCGTGAGGAAGTCGCGGGGCGAACACGATGGTAGCGAGAGCAGAGCCAGACTGCTCAGAACGAGGATGAATAGTTTTCGCATGAACCAACGGGGGATTCCACACTACCGATTCTGGATTGTAAACAAAACCGAGCTTCTACGCGGCAGGAAAGGGCGGGACGCGATCTGACCTTCGAAACGGGCAGGCCAACGCCCGGGAATAGCCGCGGCACAATGCGGGCAATGGCTGTCCGAGGTAAGGCGATAATCCATGATTACGTAACCATAGCGCTGGATGAGGGTTTCGCTGCACTGCGGACAGCGCGTATTTTCCCACTCGCCAACCGCTCCGGGCAGATTGCCCGCATAGATATAGCGAAGGCCCGATTGCCTTCCGATCTCGATGGCTCGCAGCAGGTCTTCCGGACGCGTGTCACGCGGATCGGTCATCTTGTAATCACCGTGGAAAGCGGTAATGTGCCAGGGAATGTCGGGCGAGATGTTGGCGAGGAATTCAGTCAAGCGACGCAACTCGTCGGCCGAGTCGTTGAACCCCGGAATCAGAAGCGTGACGATCTCAAGCCATAGGCCCATTTCATGGATGCGGCGGATGCTCTCGAGGATGGGACCGATGCGTCCGCCGAGTTCGTGATAGTGACGGTCGTCAAAGCTTTTGAGATCCACTTTGTACAAATCGAGCCATGGGTGCAGATATTCGAGGACCTGCGGAGTGGCATTGCCGTTGGAAACGAAGCCGGTGAGGAGTCCGGCGGATTTGGCTTCCTTGAAAACGGCCACCGCCCATTCGCTGGTAATGAGGGGCTCGTTGTAGGTACTGACCAGAATCTTTGCGCCCTGCGTGATCGCGTCGCGCACGAGAAGCTCAGGCGAAGCTGATAGCGGAGGAGAGACTGCGTTGGAGTCGCGCAGAGCCTGCGACGTAACCCAGTTCTGACAATACGCGCAGTGCAAGTCGCAGCCCAGCATTCCGAAGCTGTAGGCCAGCGCGCCGGGATAGGCGTGAAAGAAGGGCTTCTTCTCAACCGGATCGCACTGTGTTCCGGCGGTGTATCCCCAAGGAACATAGAGCGTCCCACCGCGGTTGTAGCGAACCTTGCAGACTCCGGGCTGGCCTTCGGGAATGGGGCAGCAATGTCCGCAGGCGAAGCAACGCACACGGTGGTTCTCGAGTTTTTCGTAGAGAAGCGGGTCGGCTTCGCGGACTCGCTCGTCCAGAACACTGCGGAGGGTGCGCACGGGGGAAACCTCTGGTTTCATTCTAATGCTGGCGGGTGCAGACGGCTTCGGGCTTCAGACTTTCCTAGCGGGCAGCTTTTGTGGACGACTCGTGCCGCTGCACCCACTGATCGGCTTGTTGTTCGATGGCCGTACGTTGAGCCCGCGTGAGACGCGTCGCGATAAACGGGGCGAGCACCTTGCTGGCGTCGTCGCCACTGGCGCGGGCAAGTACAGTCCAGAAGTACGCTTGGTTCGAATCTTGTGTCACGCCGCGGCCACTCAAATAAAGCGATCCCAACTTGGACTGAGCGGGAACGTTGCCTTGCTCCGCAGCCTTGAGAAACCAGCGAACAGCTTCTTTCTCATCCTGTCTGACAGCCTGCTTTTCGTCGCCCTGAGCGTAAAGGAGGCCCAAGGCGTTCTCGGCGGCTGGATCATCGCGTAACGCCAATTCGCGGAGCTGGGCGAAGCTGGCAGAATCGGCGGACAGCTTTCCCGCGCCTGAACTTGAAGACTCACCAGGAGGTTTTGAGGAGGCGAGTACAGTCTGTTCTCCATTTCGCGCGCGAGCCTGAAGCTTTTCCTGAATCCAGGGTGCGAGAATGAAACCGAGAGCCAGAGCAATGGTGGCCGCGGCGGCGATCAGCAGGAAAAGATGCGCCCGTGGGAGCCGAATCCCGCCGACATTGTCCTGCGGTCCAGAAGCGTCCTCGCCCTCCGGCTTCTCGTCCGGCGGGTAAGCAAACAGGACACTGCCGGGGGACGGAGAAAAGGGCTTCGCAGAGGCCGCGGGCGCGCCAGAGGGATCGTGAGCTCGGACCGCACGAGTGACGGCGGCGAGAATGGTTTCCGCAAAACGCTGCAACACGGCGCTATCACTTTCGCGAAAAGCGTCAGGCTGCGCGGAAAATACTTCCAGCAACCCAATCACTTTTTCTCCCATGATCACTGGGACGGCGAGCATGGAACGAATGCCAAGAGCACGACAGCTGTGACGATCCACACGCTCGTCGCTCTCCGTATCGTCGCAGCGCAATAATTTCCCGGTGCGCACACATTCGCCCGAGAAACCGGAGCCTACCTGCAGGCTCATTCCGGCTGGAGGGGCGCTGTCGCCGGCGCTGGCGCGGCAGACCATGGTTCCGGCGTCTTTCCCTTCCAGCGCGATTGCCGCACCCGAGGCGCGAAGCAACGACTTGGCACGAAAGGCAATCAGTGCAAGAGCCGCTTTCAGATCTGACCCAAGCGACTCGGCCTCTCTCTGGACCGCAGACGCAGCGGTGAGGATGTCGGTGTAGTTCTGCCGAACAACGAAGCTTTCGCCATCCTCGGACGCGGAGGCCGAAGACTCCGCATTCGCGGTCGCGGCAAGGGCGTTCAGGAAAAGCCACTCCCGCAAGCGGCGAACGGCAGATTGCGGGAGAGGAGAAAAGCCGAGACCCACGCGACCGGCTGAGCCAAGCCATGCCACACGCGCCGTGGTAAAAATTTGTCCAGTGGCTTCCGCGAGATCCAGTGACAATTCCACACTTTGGTCGATTGCGAGCGGCAACGAGCATTGCAGAGCCACCCCGCACTCGCTCATGTCGAGAATCTCGTGGAGATCCTGCAACTCACCCGGCAAAGCGTGGCCGAGGCTCGCATACGCCGGCACATGCACCTTCTGGCGCACGCGACCTCGGCGGTTCGAGGAAGCGGATCGGGATACTTGAACGATGGTGGCCATTCGGCGGGGCCCTGGGCTCAGTCGGTTCATATTAACCTCCAAATTGTGAAAAAGTAAGCAGGAAGAAAGTTTTTAGTGCAAGATTGCCTGTAAATTGCTGAGAACAAAGTCGGAATTAGCCAAGGACTCGGGGGCAGCAGACTCCCTTATGAAGGCAACCCGGTCGGATGCGAACCTAATCTAACTCGGAAACCGGCGTTAGAAGAATGTCGAAAACTCACTTCAGATCAAAGCGGAGAGTCGCTCGAAAACCCTGCGGACTGCTGGCGGTCTTCGGACTGTTCGCGATAGTCACCACCGCCCACCCGGCACTGGCAGCTCTGGGCGGTGATATTGCGTCAATTCAAGCGGATCAACTCCATATGCAAGGGACGCTGAGAACATCAGCCGCCGCTTCGTATAGCGTGCATGAGATTCAATCGCCGGCTGGAACAGTCGTAAGGGAATATGTTTCTTCGGCCGGCAAAGTGTTCGCCATCACTTGGCAGGGGCAGTGGCCGCCGGATATGCGTCAGCTCTTGGGAAGCTATTTCGAGCAGTATGCACAAGCGACGAAAGCACAGAGCAGCGCGCGATTGGGCCGAAGGCCTCTCGAGATCGAGCAGCCTGGATTGGTTGTGCAGATGGGAGGACATCCACGCTCCTTCAGAGGGCGGGCGTATGTTCCTGATTTATTGCCGTCGGGCGTCGCGGCCGAGGCAATCCGATGAAGGATCCGGGGAAGTTATTAATCCTGATTTCTACGCTTGGCTTGGCTTGTGGATTCTCGGCAGGGTGCGGGGGAGGAAGCAGTAGCAGCAGTACTCCAGCGAATACGATCACAAGCTCTGGCGCGAATGTGGCGTCGATTTCGGTGAACGGCGGTCCAGTAGGCAACTACGATGATGCGAGTTTCACAACCGTAACAGTTTGCCTTCCGGGAACCTCCACCTGCCAAACGATTGACGGGATACTAGTTGACACGGGAAGTTCGGGGCTCAGGATCCTCTCATCCGCTCTCACGCTGTCGCTGCCGCAGCAGAAGGCCTCCGACGGCAATCCAGTCGTGGAATGTCTTCCGTTTGTAAGCGGATATACATGGGGGCCGGTGCAAACGGCGGACGTGGAGATTGCGAGTGAAAAAGCCAGTTCCGTACCTATTCAGGTGTTGAGCGACTCGGATTTTGTCGCCCCTACTTCGTGCACGAGTTCGGGGATGTCATCGGACACACTTGGGAATTTAGGCGCGAACGGTATTCTCGGAGTTGGGCTGTTTGCACAAGATTGCGGCAGCTACTGTGAGCAAGTGCAGACGGCTGCGGGAGATTTCAATCCGTACTACGAATGCGCCTCTTCTACCGCAACCTGCCAAGCCGTTGCTGAGAGCCTGACGCAGCAAGTCCAAAACCCGGTTGCCTTATTTTCCACCGACAATAACGGGGTGATCGTCGAATTCCCGGCGATTTCCGGAGGCCAAGAGTCCAGCGCAAGCGGCGCACTGGTTTTTGGTATTGGAACTGAGTCCAACAATGCCCTCGGGGCTGCCACAATCTACACGGCAAACGCAGGGGGAAATTTCTCCACCACGTATAACGGAACTGTGGACTCGGCAAGCTTTATTGACAGCGGTTCGAACGGCTACTTCTTCCCCAGCACGATAACGGTGTGTCCCAGCAGCGGCGATGCACCAGATTTTTATTGTCCTTCTACCACAGAGAATCTTTCGGCGACCAATCAAGGGGCAAATGGGGCTACCGGCACCGTCAATTTCAGTATTGCAAATGCAGAGGCTCTTTTCAGCGTCGACGATTCCGCCTACAGCGATCTGGGAGGCACGTACTCGTCCGGCAGTTTTGATTGGGGGCTTCCCTTCTTCTTCGGGCGGAACGTGTACGTCGGCATCGAGAGCACGACTAATCCTGACGGCTATTGGGCCTATTGATCGAGTCTCATTCCCGGGCAGACCAGGTCTTTACTTCGGTGCGCGCCTGGATTGATGCAGGCTGGAGATGCGGGAAATCGCCGCGACCATCATGCTGGAAAGCAGTTGCATAGTGGCGACATCGCGCTCATCGAAGGCACTGGGCGATGAGGAGAGCACTTCGAAGACTCCCAGGGTGCGCCGATAATAACGCAGCGGAGAGACCAGGATGGAGCGGACTCCAAGTCGGCGGCAACTGGCAAGGTCGACGCGCGGATTGCGCTCGGCGTCGTGACATAACATAACCTCCCCAGTGCGCACGGCTTCCGCGGAGATGCCCGCATCGGTCTGCAAGCGAACCCCGAGGTCGGGAGCAGTGCGGCCAGCCCGGGCGCGGCATACGATCTCATCGCCGGCTCGCAGGGCGATGGCGGCTCCTGTGGCTCCGGTAAGGTGTTGGGCGCGCTCGGTGATGGCACTGATCGCGGGCTCCAGATCCAGTTCCGCGGAGTGAATTTCCACTTCCTCCCCAACATGCACGGCGCGAAAACCTGACACCGGATGAGCGGCGTTGGCGACTCGTAGCTGGCTGCGAAGAACGGTCGAGGGCACCCGCGTCTGATAATCCGCCGCGTTCAGAATCTGAGGGTCAGGAACTGTGCGCAACAGATCTCGAACCAGACTGTCGAGTTCGGAGTCGGTGATGAGATGGGCCGTCTGCTGGTTGCGCAGCGTTCCGCCCAGAACCCGGGAGAGGCTCAGGAGCGACGTGTTTCCGCAGGCCAGGCAATAAGGACGGCTATTGGTGCTGATCAGTTCGCACTGGATGCAGAACGTGGCGGACTGCAGAGGAACGAAATGAACGTCCTTGAAAGTGGTGCCATAAACCGTCTTACTAAACATGAATGCATATCCTCACGAAGATTCGGCGAAGTTAAAGGTAAACAGGGATAGCGGAATGAAGAAGTAGCCGAACTGGTTCCTCATGTGGAAAACCTGGTATTACGTTCGGGTTGTTTTGTAAATAGGGCCGGACCCGTAGAAACCGTATGCAACAACTTGCACTTTTTGGTCGGTAAAGACTGGCCTTCCGCGCGGATTTTTGCCGAACGGGTATTGATTTGGCGAGACTGCTGGTTTAGACTTAAAAAACGGTCGAGGCAGAAAATGCCTTGATACTGGGGGAACCATG
>Ga0187855_10000850_pt1 | contig 25675 bp, 23 predicted proteins | sample June2016WEW_8_10_2_FD_132969 | JGI IMG/M metagenome (GOLD analysis project Ga0187855, IMG submission 132969) | Peatland microbial communities from SPRUCE experiment site at the Marcell Experimental Forest, Minnesota, USA - June2016WEW_8_10 | ecosystem: Environmental > Terrestrial > Soil >...
TCTCGATCAATGCTCGCACGGCATGCGGAAGAAGACTGCGCTGGCGATGGCGCTGCTGCACAATCCGGGCGTGCTCCTGCTGGACGAACCGTTTGAAGGCATCGATCCCGTTTCGGCGGTGACCATTCGAGACCTGCTAATAGCGGTTTCCAGCCGCGGCATCACCGTCTTTCTGACGTCGCATGCGCTTTCGATGATCGACCAGTTGGCGACCGACATCGTGCTGATTCGCAGCGGCCGCGTCGTCTTGAATGCCGCCGCGCGGGAACTGTCGCGACCTTTGGAGGAGTTGTATTTCGATCTGGTCGAGACGCCCCACCCGGAGGACCTGCCTTGGCTGCGCTCTTCGCCATCCTAGGAGCGTTGCGCCGGGCGGTGCAGCGGGACCTCGGGACATTCGAATCCATCAAGGTCAACAACTTCTTCCTCTTTGTGGCCCTGCTCGCTTATGGCGCCCTCAACACCGGGCTGCAACCCAAGAGCGCGGAGCCGTTCTTTATGCTACTCGGCTTTCTGTTGCTGTTTCCACTTTCCTCCGATCCGCTGGGCAAGATTCCGGCGGACCGGCTGGCATTGTGGCCCCTGACCATGGGGCAGAGACTGAGCTTGCGGTTCGCCAGTCTGGCACTCAGTCCCGTGCTATGGATCGGCGTTCTGATTCTGTTGAAGACGGCCAGGATAACCGTGGCGATCGTTTTTCTCGGAGTCGCGTTGGCGGTGCATGGTACGGCCGTTGTGGGCCGTCGGATGGCCCGGCGCCAGCCGCATTGGGATCTGTTGCGACACATCCCTCGACTTCCCGGGCGTCTCGGTGGACTGATCCGCAACAACGCCCGCGAGACGCTCAGCGTGTTGGATCCTTATGTTGCATTACCGTTAAGCATCGGAGGAGGCCTGTATCGCGCCTTCGGCTCGCATCCCGATCCCGTGGCATCGTCGATCGTCGGCCTGTTGGTGGCTTTGGCATTGAGCACCTATGCCCAATCGCTGTTCGGCTTGGAATTCGGGTCCGGCATCACACGCTACCGCCTGCTGCCGCTGGCCGGTTGGGAAATTCTGCTGGCGAAGGACATCGCTTTCCTGGGGATTCTGCTCGTGCTGCTCCTGCCCTTGGACCTCGGGCCCGGCATGACCTTCGGACTGGCGGCACTCGCCATCGGTCACCATTCTTCCGTCCTGCTGACTTTGCCGCAGCAGCGCTGGCGCTTCACGGGTGGCCGCCTTTTGCCGGTGGGAGCTCTCCAGGCGCTGGGAGGGATGGCGCTTGGTTTTTTGGAACATGAGCGAGGAGTGGTTGTCCTTGTTCTGACCGGGTTAGGCTACCTGGCATCGCTCTATTACTATGGCCGGCGTTGGGATCGATTGGGTCTGGCGTGACAAGGCTCCAGCCGCGTGGCGCACGCGGGACCGCGGTCCCATTTGCACGACAGGCGAGCAAAGCTCGCCTGCGCCGACAGGAGTGCCGGCGCGGCAGGCAAGGGTGCCTGCGCCACGGGCGGCGACATTCACTTCGCTGGTTGGATGGCGAAATCCCACACCTGCATGTTTACCTTGCCGGGCGTGTATTCGACCACCGCATACTCGTCGGGTCCCATCGGCTTCATCGGCCAGATCTTATATAAGCCGCCCTCCGAGAGCTGCTTCCGGAAGACCTGCACTTCGATAGGCTCTTCCACGATGTCCTTGGTGACGGGAATGGTCGTCAGCTTCTCGACCACCCGGATGCCATGCTCCGGCGTGAGCTTGATAATCCCAAAGCGCTCCTCGTCCGACAACTGTATATAGAATTCCTGCTCGGGATTCGTCAGGATATTCTGCGAATGCGCGCCGTCCAACTCGAGCGTGGCCTTTCCGGTGACCACCGGTATCGGCGACAGCACCTTCAGGACGCTGCGGCCCTTGTTGGTGTGCACCTTGGATTCCGCCACTTTGATGGATTTGACCTCGTTGCCATCCAAATAATAAACGCCGGGGCTCTGCGGAATCTTGGCGACCTCGTCCCGCATCTCGCGCTCGGCCTTCTCTTCTTCGGAGGTAGCTTTGACCTCTTGCGCCCGCTCAGCCTGGCGTTCAGCCGCCTCTGATTCGGTGCGCCGCAGGTCCACCAGGTCGAGCGGAACCTCCTCCCACTGGCTGCGTTCCACGCTGTAGAACCGGACGCGATCGGTCTGGACCTGGTATTCGGTAACAAGCTGAAAGCTGCCATCCTTCATGTAAAGTTTTGAGTTCGCAGCGAACGCCGCCAGAGCCAGGACAAATAGCGCGAACAGAAATCTGCGCATATCTTCTTGGACTAGTCTAGCGCCACCGGGCGTTACCTTTCTTATAATGGGGTTTCATGAAATACCGAAAGCTGGGCAGGACCAACTTCGAGGTTGGCGAAATCGGGTATGGCGCTTGGGGAATTGGCGCGAGCCAGTGGCTCGGCGGAAGCGATAAAGAGTCGCTGGCGGCTCTCCGGCGGGCGATCGAACTGGGCTTGAACTTTATCGACACGGCGCTGGCCTATGGCAACGGGCACAGCGAAAAATTGGTCGCGCAGGTGGTGCGCGACGCAGGCCGCCGTATTTATGTGGCTACGAAGGTGCCGCCCAAGAACCTCTTGTGGCCGGCGCAACCGGGCATCGGCATCGCGGAGGTTTTTCCCTATGACTACATCCTTCGATCGACCGAGCGCAGCCTCAAGAATTTGGGCGTCGAAACCATCGACTTGCTGCAACTGCACGTATGGAATCCGGAGTGGATCGGGAACGACGAGTGGCGGCGCGCGTTTGCGGAGTTGAAGAGCTCCGGCAAAGTGCGGGCGGTGGGCATCTCGATCAACGACCATCAGCCGGATTCGGCGCTGGAAATCATCGAGACGGGCTTGATCGATACCGTGCAGGTGATCTACAACATTTTCGATCAGAGCCCGGAGCGGAACCTGTTTCCGCTTGCGATCGAGCGTGGCATCGGAGTGATCGCACGCGTGCCTTTGGACGAAGGCAGCCTGACCGGCATGATCGACGAAAAGACCCATTTCCCGCCGGGGGATTTTCGCAACGAGTACTTCAAGGGCGACCGGAGAAAGCAAGTCAGAGAACATGTGGAGAGTCTGCGCCGGGACCTGGGAGCGCACGCGAACCTGCCCGAAATCGCCCTGCGCTTCTGTCTTTCGCATCCCGCCGTGTCCACGGTCATTCCGGGAATGCGCAGCTTACGCAACGCGGAGGCCAACTGCGCTGTGCCCGACAAGGGTGCTTTGCCGCCCGAAACCCTGGCGGTGCTGCGGCGGCATGCCTGGGATCGCAATTTCTACGATTGAGCTTGGCAGGCGAAAGCGCCTACCCCACCTTGCTCAACAGCGTCTCAGGGGTGAAGCTTCTCGTGCTTCTCCAGCATCTCAACAAACTTCTGAATGCGCTTGGCGCGCGTCTCGGCCTTTTTGGCGGTGTGAATTCTGAAAAGGACGGCGTAGCGATTCGCGCTATTCAGGGTCTCGAAGAAGGCCGCAGCCCGCGGATTCCGATCGAGAGCTGCCCGCAAGTCCGCGGACACTGTCGCAGAACGTTGACCGTCGTAGGCCGCTTCCCAGCGCCCATCCTGGCGGGCGCGCTCCACCTCTCTCAGCCCGGCGGGTTTCATGCGGCCCGCCTCGATCAGCGCCAGGGCTTTCTGCCGGTTGATCTTCGACCAGATGCTCTTGCTTCTGCGCGGCGTGAACTGCTGTAGCCAGGCGGTCTCACTCTCGCCTTTCTTGTGAGCGTCGATCCAGCCGTAGCACAGGGCCACTTCAAGCGCTTCGGCGTAGGATACTGACGGGGTAGGAGAGCCCTTCTTCGCGAGCCGCAGCCACAAGCCGGACGAGGTGGCGTGATTCTTATCCAGCCATTTCACCCAGTCTTGTTGCCGGGGAAACAGCCGTATGGGTGCGTCGACGGGAGAGTCGGGAGCAGGCTTCACGTTTCCGTTATTTCTCTACCGGCAGTCCGGCCTGCTGCCACGCCTTCCACCCGCCATCGAGAGAAATGGCATCGGTGTAGCCCATCTTCTGCAGATTGTCGGCCGCCAGCGCGGAGCGGAATCCGCCGCCGCAATAGAGCACCAGGCGCGTGCCCTTGTCGGGCACCTTGGCTTCGATATCGCGCTCGATGATCCCCTTGCCGAGGTGCACCGCGCCGGTGGCGTGACCGGCGGCGAATTCGTTGTCCTCGCGAACGTCCACCAGCAGATGCGGCTCCTTCGCCTCCAACATCGCCAAATAGTCAGCGATGTCGATTTCTTTCACGCGCGATTTCGCATCGTTGACGATTGCCAGGAATCGAGGATTGTGCGCCATATTCAGTCCACCCGCCGGATCTGCGCGCCCGCGCGCGCCAGTTTCGCCTCGATTTTCTCATAACCGCGGTCGATATGGTACACGCGATCGATCACGGTCTCTCCACGCGCGGCCAGCGCCGCCAGCACCAGCGACGCGCTGGCCCGCAGATCCGAAGCGATCACACCCGCGCCGCTCAATTCCGAAGGTCCTGCCACAATTGCCTGGCGGCCCTCCAGCCGGATGTTGGCGCCCATGCGGGCCAGTTCCTGTGCGTGCATGAAGCGGTTCTCGAAAATGGTCTCGACCACGATCGCGATACCTTGCGCTTGCGTCATCAGGGCCATGTATTGCGCCTGCAAGTCGGTCGCAAATCCGGGGTACTCCTCGGTGGTTACATCCACGGATTTCAGGCGCTTCGGCGCGCAGATTTGCAGCGTGGCGGTGTCGGTCTGAGTGATTTCGGCGCCGGCCTGCAACAGCTTGGCGACCAGCGCGCCCACGTGTTCCGGCACGCAGCCCGTAATCTTGAGGTCGCCGCCTGTGATGGCCCCCGCGATGAGGAACGTGCCCGCCTCGATGCGGTCGCTGATGATGGTATGGTCGGCGCCGTGGAGCTTCTCGACGCCGCGTATATGAATGGTGGAAGTACCGGCGCCTTCGATCTGTGCGCCCATTTTCGACAGCAGCGCGCATAAGTCGGTGACCTCGGGCTCGCGCGCCGCATTGCGCAGCACGGTCTCGCCACGCGCCAGCACTCCCGCCATAATCAGATCTTCTGTCCCGGTCACCGTGATGCGATCGAAATGGATGGCGGCGCCGTGCAAGCCCTCTGGCGCTTCCGCTTCGATGTAGCCATGGGCCTGCTGGATGTGGGCGCCCAACTGCTCGAGGCCGTTCAAATGCAGATTGATGGGGCGCGCGCCGATCGCGCACCCGCCCGGCAGCGATACGCGCGCGCGTCCTGTGCGCGCCACCAGCGGGCCCAGCACCAGGCTGGAAGCGCGCATGGTCTTCACCAGCTCATAAGGCGCTTCGGAGGAGACGATGCGGGGCGTGTGCAGCCGGATGGCTTCGCCCTCGACCTCTGCCTTGCTGCCGATATCCACCAGCAGGCGCTGCATCGTGCGTATGTCACGCACGCGCGGTATGCGACGCAGCGTGACTAGTTCGTCCGTAAGCAGAGCGGCCGCTAAGGCCGGCAATGCCGAGTTCTTCGATCCGCTGATAGGGATCTCGCCCTGCAACCGAGGGCCGCCTTTAATGACAAATTTATCCATGACTTCCGCTCAACGAGTATAGCCGCAGATGCACCTAGCGCGGCCTATGGCCGCAACCAAAATTGAAACGTCCCTCAAGAGCGTATCATTAGTGAGTTGTCCAAAAACACTGTGATACGAGGACGGACGCATGACCGAGTTTACCTCAAAGTATGCTGCTTCCATCGCGATTGGCCCCGATATTCACCGCAATATGTCAGTTAGTTCGCAGTGCCGCCATCGGATCGATTCGGGTGGCGCGACGCGCCGGAATGTAGCTGGCCGCAAGCGACACAAACAGGAACAGCAATGCGATAGCCGCGAACGTCCCAGGATCTGTCGCGCTGACGTGAAATAACAAAGCCGTCATCAGACGCGTCAAGAAACACGCTCCCACGATACCGACTGCCACTCCCGCCAGAGCTAGGCGAAAGCCTTGCAGCACGACCATCCCAAGAATGTCGCTCTGTTGCGCGCCCAACGCGCGCCGTATGCCCAGTTCTCGGGTCCGCTGCGCCACCGAGTAAGCAATGACGCCGTAGATTCCGAGCAAAGCCAGCAGCAGCGCCACACCGGCGAAGGATCCCAACAGAATCACCAGCAAGCGGCGTTGGCCCACCTGCTCTTCCACCAGGTCATCCATGGTGCGGACATCGGAAATGGGTTGATCCTTATCCAACGCGCGCACTTGTTCGCGCACCGTGCCGGCGAAGCGGAGCGGGCTGCTTTCCGTACGTACAGCCAGCATCGCGAACGGCAGAGGGTTCTGCGCGGAGGCGACATACACCGTTTCGGGCCACGCGCTGCTTTCGAGATTTTGATGTACATCCGCGACGATGCCCACGATTTGGGCGGGTTTGGGGTTCACGCCGCCGATCCAAAGGTGCTGGCCTACCGGGTCCAACCCTTGCGGATACGCCGGCCAGAACTTGCGCGCCAAGGCTTCATCGATCACGGCCACGCGCTCGGTGTCTTCCGTATCGTGTTCGCTAAAAGCCCTCCCGCGCCGCAAAGGAATCTCGAGAGTACGAAAGTACTCCGGCCTGATGGCCAGGATTGTCGCAATCGGGCGTTCATTCAACTTCAGTAGCGGTTTCCCGGCGTCCTGCACGGGAGTTCCCGCAAAGCCGGCCATGGGAAGGGATGAAGCTGCTGTGGCGCTGCGGACACCCGGCGAGGATCCCACCTGCCGGACGAGTGCTTCAAAAAATGCGGTTTTCTTCTGATTCGTGTCATAGCGCAACGGGGGCAGAGAGAGTTGCATGGTCAGCAGGTTTGACGGGTTGAATCCGACATCGACGCCGCGCAGACGACTCACGCTTTCGATCAGGAGCGCGGCGCCAATCAGCAACACGATGGAAAGCGCGACCTGTCCCACCAACAACACTCCACGGACGTTCAGCCCGGCCAGAATCCCCCTGGGGATTCCTGGATCGGCGCCTTCCCCACTGGCGCGCAACACGCGGATGAGATCGGGCCGGGAAGCGGCGAGCGACGGCGCCAGACCGAAGAGCACGCCAGTCGCAAGGGAGAGCAGCGCCGCGAATCCGAGGACCATCCAATCCAAATGAATCTCCCGGGCGCGCGGCAGGTCGAAGGAAGCGATCAAGGGAATCGCGCGCAGACTCCAAGCGGCCAGCAGCACGCCGAGGATTCCGCCGGAGAGGGACAACAGAATGCTTTCCGAGAGTAGTTGTCCGATCAGGCGAGAGCGAGCGGCGCCCAGCGCCGACCGCACGGCAATCTCTCGCGAACGGGCGGTGGCTCGCGCCAGCAGCAGGCTGGCTACATTGGCGCAAGCGATCAACAGGACAAAGCCCACCGCGCCAAAAAGCATCCACAGCATGGAGCGCACACCGGCGACGAGTTCCTCCTTCATCGCCATCACTTCCACCGGTGTTTTCGGCTTGGCATCGAGCATGGCGGGGTGTGCCATCGCGTATTGGCGGCGAACGACTTTCATCTCGGCGTTCGCTTGTGCGAAGCTCACGCCCGGCTTCAGTCTGCCGAATACCGTCAAGAACGGGCTCAAGGCCCGGGATTTGGGAGGGAAGCGCGGCGATTCCGATGGCACTGTCAGCCAAACGTCCACACCGGCAGAAGGAAACTGAAAGCCAGGTGGAAGAACGCCTATGATCATATACGGCGTCTCCGCAAGAGTCGCCGTCTTTCCGGCGATCTGCCCATCTCCAGCGAACCGCCGTCGCCATAGTTCGGTGCTGATCATCGCAACGGGTGTGCCGCCAGGCGAATCCTCCTCCGGACGAAAGCCGCGCCCCAGCATCGGATCGACTCCGAGAATCCGGAGGAAATTGGCCGATACGCGGACACCTTTGAGCACCTCCGGCTCGGCTCCGCCCGAAAGTGTCAGGTCTTCCTGGCCGGCAAACGTTCCGAGTTCGGTGAAGGAAAGCGCGCCCGCCTGCATTTCCGCAAATCGCGTGGGAGTCGCGCCTCCGGAGATGCGCACCAGCCGATCCGGGTCGCGGTAACGAAGCGGCTTCAACAGCACCGCGCGGATGACCGTGAACATCGCCGTGTTTCCGCCGATCGCGAGTGCCAGCGTGAGAATAGCCGTCGCGGCGAAGGCGGGCTTCTTGCGCATCGTTCGCAGCGCATAGACGGCATCCTGCCAGATCGTTTCCAGTAGCCTGACCCTGTTCATGGAATCGTTTTCTCCGGATCAAACCAGTTTATGCCGGCCTTGTCCTCGAGTGTTAGACGTAAGCGCCGCCATGATGGGAGCCACAAGCGCCGTCTGATCGGGCCGTGCACCTCCCTCTATCAGCACATGGAATGTGGCGGGTGTGCACGCCAGGATCGTAAGCATGGCGCGCGGCAAATCCCGCCACGCCCTTGTTGGCAGTGTCGTCGGGACCTGCTGGCCGACGACACGTTCATGCCGGCGGCCGGAGGCCCACGCTAAGGCACGGTTCCGCGGAGCGCGAGGAACGCTCGGTTTAGAAAATGTAGAAAATCAAGAGGCCTGCGCGAGCTTCGCTCGCCTGCGCCAAGGGCCCTGCGCCACGGTGCTATGATGGCCCAGACTGCCATGCAGCCATCGCGTCCCCTGGCCTTGATCACCGGCGCTTCGAGCGGCATCGGCGCCACTTTTGCCCGCCACCTGGCGGCGCGCGGCTACGACCTAGTGCTGGTGGCGCGGCGCAGAGACCGGCTTGAGGAAACGGCCCGCGCCGTCGAATCCAGCCACTCCGTGCGCTGCGAAATCCTGCCGGCGGATCTCACTCGCGACGCCGAGCTGAAGACCGTCGAAGAGCGCATCGCCTCCGCGCCGAATCTCGAATTCCTGGTCAACAACGCGGGCTTCGGGGTCACCGGGCTGTTCTTCGCCGTTCCGCTCGAAGGCCAGGACCAGATGCATCGTCTGCACGTGATCGCCCCCATGCGCCTCACGCACGCCGCTCTGGTGGGAATGGTGGCGCGCGGGCGTGGCAGCATCGTCAATGTTGCCTCGGTTTCCGGCTTCGGGCAAAACCCCGGTAGCGTCAGCTACTCCGCCACCAAGACCTGGATGAACAGCTTCACCGAGGGCATCTACATGGAGTTGAAAAGCGCTGGCTCGCCCGTGCGCGTGCAGGCCCTCTGCCCCGGCTTCACGCTCTCAGAGTTCCATGACACGATGCACTGGGATCGCAAACAGGTTCCGGACTGGATGTGGATGTCCGCCGACGACGTTGTGGAGACTTCCCTGCGCGCCCTCGACCGCGGCCAGTTGTTCGTGATACCGGGCTGGCGTTATCGCTTGCTGGTCTTCGTTGTGGGCGCCCTGCCGCGCGGGTTGTATCAGAAGTTGGCCATTAAGTATGCGCGCGTCGCGGGGCGGGATCAGGTGGCGAACTGAAGTCTATTGCGCCGACAAGAGTGTCGGCGCGGCAGGCAGGAGTGCCTGCGCCACGATTACTCGAATCTCAGGGCCGTCATGGGGTCCACGCGGGTAGCCTGGCGGGCCGGCAGCAGCGCGGCGAGGGCGGAGACCAGCAGCAGCACCAACGCCACGCCGCCTATGGTCATGGGGTCGCGCGCGCTGACCTGAAAGAGCAGGCTGCTCAGGACGCGGCCGGCCGCCAGCGCGCCCGCGATGCCCACGGCCAGGCCCGCCACCACCGGGCGCATCCCTTGCCACAACACCATGCGCTCGAGGCCTGCCGCGCCGGCGCCTAACGCCATGCGGATACCCATCTCCGTGCGGCGGCGCGTGACCGAATATGACACCACGCCGTAAATACCGAAGCCGGCCAGGGCCAGCGCAGCACCGGCGAACAGCATCACCAGCATCATCTGGAAGCGGCGCTGGGCAACCGAGTCCGACATTACCTCCCGCATGGTTTTCATCTCGGGGACGGGCACGTCGGCATCTACCTGGCGTATGGCCTCGCGCACACCGGCGGCGATGCCCCGCGGGTCCATGGCGGTGCGCACGAGCAGCGAGGCCGAGAGCCGGGGGCGCTGCCAATACGGTAGGTAAATCATCAAGACCGGGTCTTTATCCAGGCTGGCGCTGCGGGTATCCGCGATCACGCCGGCAACTTCATCGACCTGCTCGTTGTGCAGCATGCGCCGGCCCACCGCGCTCTGGCCTGGCCACAAGCGGTGCGCGGTCCCCTGCGAAACGATGACGACTTTGCGCTTGCGCTGGCTATCGTCGAAGGTGCGGCCTTCACGAAACGGGATACGCAGCGTCTTGAAATAATCCGGACTCACGAACCGCACGTTGACCATGGGCCGTTCGAACATCGGGCGCGTATCGCCTTCGGCTGCCACCATGTCGATCCACGTCTCGCCCTGCAAGGGCAGCGCCGACACGAAGCCGGCCGATCGCACGCCGGGCAAGGCGCGCGTTTTCTCCAGCACGCGCTCGAAGAAGGCGGATTTCTGCTCGTTCTGCGTATACTTGGTGGAGGGCAGCGACAAATTCACGGCCAGCACGCGTTCGATGTCGAAGCCTTTATCCACGCGCATCAGCCGCACGAAACTGCCGGTCAACAGGCCAGCCGTAATCAGGAGCACGGCGCTGAGAGCGGCTTCCGCGCCCACCAGCAGATCGCGCGCCCGCACGCCGCGCCGGCCCTCGGTGGTGGTGTAGCTGCCGGATTTCAGCGCTTCCTGCGGATGCGCGCCGGAGCTGCGAATGGCGGGCAGAATCCCGAACATCAGCCCGGTGACCGCCGAGACCAGCAGCGCGAACGCCAGCACGCGGCTATCCAAGCGGACTTCGTTGAGGCGCGGCAGATCCAACGGCGCGGCGTGCACCAGCAAACCGACGCCCCACCACGCGAGCGCGATGCCGAGAATGCCGCCTATCATCGACAGCAGGACGCTTTCTGTGAGCATTTGGCGGACGAGTTGGGCGCGGCCAGCGCCCAGCGCCGTGCGGATCGCGGATTCGCGCGCACGGCCGGCGGCGCGCGCCAGCGAGAGATTCGCCAGGTTCGCGCAGAGAATCAGCAGCACGGCGCCAACCGCTCCCAACAGCACGAGCAACCCGCGGCGCGCATGCCCCACGATCTCCTCATGCAGGGAAGACAGGGTCACGTGCAGATCCATCTTTTCCGGAATCCTGGCGGAGATGGCGGCCTGGATGACATTGAGCTCCGCGATGGCTTTCTGAGGCGCAACTCCGGGACGCAGGCGCGCGATGGCCGCATAATTGAAATCGCCGACGATCTCTTCCAAATCGTCTTTTGAATAGCCCAGCGGCTTGAACACATCCGCCTTGGGATCGATAGTAGCTCCGATGTCTCCTTGCGCGGGGAACCGAAATGCGGGCGGCAGCACGCCGACGACCTCGTACGGATTGCCGTCCAGGCTGATCTTCCGGCCGATGATGGCGGCGTCGGCGTGGAAACGCCGCTTCCAGAGCGAATCGGAGACGATCGCCACGTGGTCACGGCCTTGGATATCTTCCTCGTCGAGGAAGGCGCGGCCCAATTGAGGATGGACGCCGAGCACGTGGAAAATATTGGCGGAGACCTGCGCACCGCTGAGGAGTTCGGGATCGCCCACGCCGGTCAGATCAAGCGAGGCATGGTCCATGATGGCGACCGATTCCAGCGCCTGGCAATGCGCGCGCCACTCGATATAGTGACTCAGGTTTACGGGCAGGCTGGGGTAGAGGTGCGCGAGTTTCGGCACCACCTCGCGTATGGTGACCAGGCGGTCCGGATCGCGGTAGGGCAGCGGGCGCAGCAGCACTCCGTTCACGACGGAGAAGATGGCGGTGTTTGCGCCGATGCCGACGGCCAGGCTCAGGACCGCCATTGAGGCGAATCCACGTTCGCGCAGCAGCGTGCGAAAAGCGTAACGTAAGTCGTTCCACATGGCTCTGAGGATAAATACGAACAAGTAACGTCGGCGGTTCCGTAGAGTGCGGGTGGTTGCGGAGGGGCGGTTGGCAAGCGAAGACGCCTGCCCCGCCACACTGGCCAAAAACGGCTACGATGAGAGGAGGGTAGGAACATGGCAACTCTCGAGTGGTCCCAATGTCCCGCCGTTGAAAGCATTCCCGGCAAGGTGAGCGGCGCATGGGTTTTGAAGGGTACGCGGATGCCGGTATCCGCTATCTTTGAGAATCTGGAAGCAGGGGCTAATATCGACGACCTCATGGAATGGTTCGACGGTCTGGACCGCGAACAGGTGAAGGCGGTTATCGAGTTCGCCGCCCGCAGTTTGGATAAACTGCCCGTCTACGCGCCGTAAATGCGGATTCTTTTCGACCAAGCAACGCCAGTGCCGATCCGTCAATATCTCGAAGGCCACACGGTTCGCACGGCAGCACAGCAAGGCTGGGACAGGCTCGGGAATGGCGGGTTGTTGACCGCAGCAGAAGAGGCCGGATTCGATCTATTGCTGACAACCGACAAGAACATGCGCTATCAGCGGAACCTTACGGGCCGTAAAATCGCGATCGTGGCTATCGGCCAGCAGCAATGGCCGCAACTTCGCCTCCACATTGCGCGCGTCGTCGAAGCCGTCAATGCGGCCACGCCTGGCAGTTACGTGGAAGTGGATATACCACGGGGGGCGTAACAGTGGCCCGTTCTACAAAGGATCCGTTTGCGGGGCTGGCGCCAGGCGGTTTTCCTGTGCCTTTGGAGTTACGATCAGGAAGGAGCCGAAGCAATCGAAGTACATTTCAAACCCGAGGTGCAAGCGACGCTTGAGCAGATGGCGCGGGAAAGCGGACGCCCGAGCGACGAGTTGGTTGAAGATGCCGTGGCCGGTTATTTTGACGAACTGGCTCAGACGCGGGAAATGCTCGACCAGCGCCTTGACGATCTGGAGAGCGGCAGGGCTAAGCCGATCGACGGCGAGGAAGCGTACCGGCGCTTGATGGAGAAGACTGAGGCACGACGCCAGCGGCGGGCATGAGTGAGTATGCCTTCCACGCGGAGGCGTTGATTGACCTCGACGAGATACGCGAACACATAGCCGAAGACAGCCCGGACGCAACCGACCGGCTGATAGCGGAAGTCTTGGACGGGATTCGGGCCCCCTGCTGACGTTTCCCCATCAGGGCTATCGACAGGCAACCTAACTTCTCGCCCGCTGCGGTTCAAGCTGGTTCGGGAGTATGCGATCGCTTACTCGCCAGAGAAGAAGCCGTTGTGGGTTGTGGCGGTAATACATGGACGGCGCAGCCCCGGAGGGAAGTTCCTCAACGGGCTGCCGGCGTTTATCGATGATCCACTGAGCATGACGTAAGCTCCGGGCTGTCAACGTGTACAACGGTTTCACAATCCGGAGAGTTGGCCGACCCGACCTTCGATAATCTGGGCATTGCGTCTCTCACGTCCGGTGCCTGCTCCACGACCTGCTACCATGGCCCTCAAGGCCCGCGCTATGGCAGCCCGCAATCGCCGCTACGCTACGCTTATCCTGCTGTTCCTCGTCGCGGTCGCCTACTGGGTCGGCGGCGCCGTTAGTGTGATCGGCGACCTGCGCTTCGGCCAGGCGCACGCACGGTTTCCCTTCGCCTTCGGCTTTCGCATGCAGACGATCTCCGGTATCCTGCCGGAAGCGAAACAGGCCGGGGCGCATTTGGGCGATACTCTGCTCGAATTCGACGGACGGCCTTTCACCGGCTACCAGGTGATGCGGGATGCGGTGATGAACGCGCGCCCCGGCAGTCTCATACACGCGACGATCCGGCGCCACGATGGAACCATCGCACCCATCGACATTCGACTTGCACCGCAGCGCTACGGGCCGGCGCCGATTTCCGAATGGCTCAGCAGCATCGCTCTCCAACTGGTCATTCCGCTTTTCTGCCTGGTTCTGGGCTTTTGGGTGGCTGCCGCCCGGCCGCATGACCGAAATGCCTGGCTGCTGCTGGCGCTCTTACTTTCGCTGAATTTCCTGGTTCCAGACGGGAGCTGGAGTGAGCCCTGGCAAGTGCTGCGCGAGCTCTGGCTGCTTCTCGCCGCCTACTCCTGGCCTGTGTGGATGATGCTCTTCGGCATCTATTTTCCGGAGCGCTCACCAATCGATCGCCGGCTCCCCTGGAGCAAATGGCTGATCATTCTGCCCCTGGCGGTGGCGAGTCTCGCCATCCTGGCGTCGCAGATCGGCAAAGAAATCAGCTTTGCTTCAATCGCCTGGCTTCGGCCGTTCCTGTTCCCCCTGGACACGGTACGCAAAGTCACAGCCATGATCGCCATCTCGCTGTTCTTCGCCAACCTCGGTCACAAGAGCGGTACCGCTTCCACTAAAGATGCCGCCCGGCGCATCCGTCTCATCTGGCTGGGCGCCACCGTGGGACTGTCGCCCGGCTTCATCGTCATGCTGATCAGCCTGGTCACCGGCGCCGATCTGGAATACAGCGTTCCGGCGTGGGTCCTTTATATCTGCCTCGGCTGCCTGCCCATCTTCCCGTTGACTCTGGCCTACGTGATCTTGGTGCAACGCGCCATGGATGTCCGGATGGCTATTCGCCAGAGCGTGCAATACGCCTTGGCGCGCGGCGGGCTCTGGCTGTTGCGCGCTGTTTTGCTTGGCGCGACGATCAAGATTATCGTGGACATCAGCGCCAACAAGGGCGGCTTCTCTTTCGATCAGATCGCGCTTCTGGCGCTCGCCAGCGTGCTGCTGATCCTGCGGCGGCGCTACGACAAGCGGGTCAGGCGCTGGGTGGACAAGCGCTTCTTCCGGGAAGAGTACAGCACCGAACAGGTCCTGAGCGAGCTTAGCAACGAAGCCCGCAAGTTTATCGACGCGCGCCCGCTGCTGGAAACCGTGACGCGCCGCATCTCCGAGACGCTGCACGTGGCGCGCATCTCGGTCCTGCTGCGCGATGCGAAGGGCTACCGTCTGGAACCATCGAGCGATGGCTCGCCCACGGCTGTTGTCCTGGAGCCCGAAGCCCGCAGCATACGGTACCTGCGCGCTGCCGGAGGCCCGGCCGTGGTCTATTTCGACGACCCGAATTCGTGGCTGCACGAGGCCCCGGTGCCCGAGCAACAGGCCCTCAGACAGCTTGATGTGCAGCTCCTGCTGCCGCTCACCGGCCGCGACGATCTGATCGGTGTGATGGCGCTCGGCCCCAAGCGCTCGGAGGTGCCTTATTCGAAGGCGGACCTGCAGCTTCTGCAATCGGTCGCTTCGCAAACGGGTCTGGCGCTCGAAAACAGCCGGCTCATCTCTTCGCTGGCCGAGGAAGCCGCGCGCCGCGAGCGTTTCAACCGGGAGATCGAAATCGCGCGTGAAGTCCAGGAGCGGCTTTTCCCCCAATGCTATCCTTCGATTTCAGGCCTGGATTGCGCGGGGCATTGCCGGCCGGCCCAGGGAGTGGGCGGTGACTATTACGATTTCATCGCGCTGCCGGAAGGACGGCTCGGCGTCGCGGTCGGCGATGTTTCCGGCAAAGGAATTTCGGCCGCGCTGCTGATGGCCAGCCTGCGCGCCTCGCTGCGCGGCCAAACGCTCGGCGGACCGGCGGATCTGGCCGCGCTGATGCGCAACGTCAACTCCCTCCTTTATGAGTCCTCGGCAGCCAACCGCTATGCTACGTTCTTCTACGCACAGTACGATCCGCGCAACCGCACTCTCGACTTCGTGAACGCCGGCCACAATCCACCCGTGGTGCTGCGCGGCGGCGAGATCCTTCGCCTGGAAGCGGACGGCCCGGTAGTCGGCCTGCTGCCGCTCGCGCAGTACGGGCAGTCTTCGATGGTGCTCGCGCCGGGCGACATCCTGCTGGCCTACACGGACGGCATCAGCGAAGCCATGACCAGGGACGACGACGAGTGGGGCGAGGATCGCATGATCGCTGCCGCTTGCAACTGCCGCGATCTGCCGGCGGCGGAGATGATCGCGCAGCTTATTTCCGCGGCAGACGCCTTCACTGCGGGCGCTCCGCAGCACGACGATATGACGTTAGTGCTGATGAAGTTGGTGTAGCGGTGGGGTTGCGGCGAACTGAAGTTCGCCGCGGCGCGCTTAAGCGACGCTTAAGCTTGCGCCACGAGCCACCTCTTGATCCGCTCGTACACGGCAGGCTCACTAAGCAGGTCAAAGTGGTTCATGCCGTAACCGACCCACTGGCGCGATTTGGGGAATGATAAGGTCCGCCGCGCATCCTTATGACGGCCCAGTGCGCTGTTCACCGGCACTACCCCGTCTCCGAGAAGCCTGCCGGTGGTCGCGGCAATCGTGTAACACAGTACGCTCTCCGGCAGGGGCAGCAGGCAGCGCAGGTCCGGCGAGACATCGAAGCGATCGCGCCCGTACCAATCGTCATCCAGGAGATTGCCGTAACGCAGGTCGGTAATGCCGGCGCTGCGAATCTGGCCCAGACGGGCTAATGCCGCGGTGTACGGACTGAAGCGCAGGACCACGTTCAACCAGTTGCCCCCGCGCTCCAGCGGCGTGCCGTGGTGCGGCGAGCCGAGGAAAACAATCTTGCGCAGATGCCGCGGCCAATCGTTTCCGGTCATCGAGGCGTAGTGATAAGCGCTGCGCGCCACGAGTCCGCCCATGCTATGGCCGACGATCGCGAATTCTTCCAATGGCGCTGGCCATTGATCGATCAGGGTCTCGATCAGCGTGGCGAAAGCGCGTCCATTAGTAGAGATATGCAAACCGCTGTTGTAGTGCAGATAGACCGGGGTGTATCCCAAGTCGCGGGCCAGCGCCGCGCCATGGTCGTGCCCCTTGCGCGTCATCTGCAGATCGTTCATACACAACCCATGCGCCAGTACGAGCAGCTTGCCGGTGAGCCGGGGAATTGCGCGAGATAAAGCCCGCCGTTCGAGCGCTAAAGGCCGGCCGTTTCGGCGCAGGCTCATGGAAATGGCGAGCGGATTGTCAGTCGCAGCCAAATAGTCGCCCATGACGCCGTTGAGCGCCGCGATCATGGCCTCGCGTCCGGGTGGCGAACTCCTCTCGCCAAACAAGGGAATCAGGGGAGCTAGCGCGGCATCGATACCGCTACCCACCAATCCGGCCACCGTGCGGATGCTCTGGTAAACCAGGCCCGTAATGCCACGGGTAGGTCCCGATGCGGGTCGGCCGAGGATGCCGGGGGCAAGCGCGATGTTGAGGTGCATCGCCTCTACTACATCGCTAAGTTTGACAGTGGCATCCACCGCCAGCCGGCTGAACCCCAGCAGGTCCGAGGGATGAAGAGCATTCGTTTTCGTCACATTCCCTCCACTTAACCGCAGCGCGAATGCCGCATTGCGGCATCTCAAGAAGTGTATAGAATAGCTTATTTCACTTCAATAAGAAAGCTTTGCTGCTGCGGTGCAACACAGCGGCCAGGCCCGACAGTATGACCGAGCAGGGCTGCGGAAAAACGCATTGAGGGTGAGGGCCGCGGATTAACGCCGATAAACGCCGATTGAAAAATAAAGCGCTTGGGTTCGTTTTATCGGCGTCTATCCGCGTTCATCGGCGGCTAAGTTGCCTTTCTCAAGTAACCTGTTACGCGATTTCCGCGGCGGCGGCCTGATCCAAAAACCAGGAGACCCGCTTTCCCTGACGCGAAATCAATTGTGCCGGATAATGTTTGGGATCGAACTCCTGATGGAAGACATCGCCCACAGCCGGCGCCTTGTCGGGGCCGGCCACCAGGAAGACCGTGTTCTTGGCGGCCAGCAGCGCGCCGGGCAGCAAGGTGACGCGCCACTTGGCCATCTTCTGCACGTATAGCGCGGCAGCGATGCCGTCGCGGTCGTCGATCGCGGGTTCGCCCGGGAAAAGGCTGGCGGTGTGCGCATCCGGCCCCATGCCGCACTGCACCACGTCGAAATGCGGCTGTTCGCCTTCTTCCAGACCGAAGAAGTTGCGGATGTCATCGACGTATTTTTGCGCGGCGGTCTCCGGCTTGATCTCTGCGGGAATGCGATGGACTTGGGCAGGCGGGATATGCGCGGGCGTAATCAAGTTCTCGTTCGCCAGGCGATAGTTGCTCTCCGGATCGTTGGGCGGCACGCAACGCTCGTCCACGAAGAACAGGTGCACGCGCGGCCAGCGGAAACGAGATGCCACCATGCTCTGGAAAAGCAATTTCGGCGTGGAGCCGCCGGAGACGGCCAGAGTGGCGTGCTCCTGGCCGGAGAGCGCCTGCTCCAGCAGCGCGCTGATGTGCTGCGCGCAAGCGTCGGCGGCCGCGCGCGGATCGGGGTGAGTGTACCACTGCACGCTCATGTGTAAGGTTCACGATAACGCAAGTCTGGCAGCGGCGGCCAGCGCGCGTTCGAAGACCGGATCGCGGCCTGGAATGGAAAGCTCCTCGCGCATCAGGGCGTAGTCGGTGAGCGGCGGCAGCACAGCGCGGCTCACCAATCCGCCGACGCGAATCTCCGCGGCCTGCCCTTCCACCAAACCTACCGACGCAATCGATTCCCCATTTTGCGCCCGAAGGTCGACGCGGTTGATCTGGCGGTCGGCCGGTCCCGGCGTGGAAGCGAACTTCACCCGCGCCGCGCCGCCGGCCTTCTGGAACCCATCGACCAGCCATGCCGCCATGTAATAGGCGGAAGCCGTGGGAGTCGCGCTGCTGTAGGTGATGGCGATCTCGGAGACGCGCGGCAAATTCGCCAGTTGCGCCTTGTTTTCGAAGATCTGCGCGATCAACTCCCGCCAGCGCGTGAGCCGCGTCCAGGAGAAATCTGCCAGCGAGCGCTCGGCGCCAACCAATGCGCTCAACTCCTGCAAGGCCGCGGCCGGCGCTCCGAACGGCAGGCTATCGAGCACCACCTTCTGGGCGATGCCGGCCAGCAGAGAGAACGCGCCCAAACGGAACACGCGCGGGCTGCGGCACCACAGGATCACGGGAAGGTCCGGCACCTTCAGCGGCAACACCACTGCCGCCAGATCCGGGAGGCTGGCATCGGAGGCCGTGACTTCGATCTGTTCGCAGCAGATCTGCTGCCGGTGTCCGAACGGCATCCAGCACTGCGCGAATACACGGGCCGTCAGGGCGCGCCGGTCTTCCGCGCGAAATCGAATTACGATGGCGCGGCTGGGATGTTCCGGCATTAAGGCGGCAAGGGTCTCGCCGATGGCCTGCTCATCGTCGGATTCCTCGGCAGCCACCACCAGCGTCATGGAACAGGCGCGCAGCACGCCGGTCTCGCCCTCGCCCTGTTTGCCGAGCGAGACCCACAGGTCCGCCATTTCGTGCAGAATCCGGTCGGGAGCGATGGTGCTGCCCATTACGGCTGCCTCCAGACGTGCCCGCGACGCGCCAGCATTTCGTCGGCGGCCTTGGGCCCCCACGTGCCGGCCGCATAGTTGGGGAACTCGAACTTGGTAGCGTCCCAAACATGCTGGATGGCGTCCACCACGTTCCAACTGGCTTCGACCATGTCCTGGCGCGTGTACAGCGTGGCGTCGCCGATGATGGCGTCCAGCAGCAGCGTTTCGTATGCTGTGGGCGAGCGCTCGCCGAAGCTGGAACCGTAGTTGAAGTCCATCGAGACCGGCCGCAGTTGCATGCCCGAGCCGGGACGCTTGGAAAGAAACTTCAGCGAAATACCTTCTTCCGGCTGGATTCGCAGGATGAGAAGATTCGGCGCGGTATTCACCTCGTCGCCGTGGAAGATGGCCAGGGGCGCGGCGTTGAACTGGATGGCGATCTCGGTGACGCGCTTGGGCAGACGCTTGCCGGAGCGCAGATAGAACGGCACGCCGGCCCACCGCCAGTTGTCCACAAAGAAGGTGACGGCCGCGTAGGTGTTGGTCTGCGCGTCCTGCTTCACACCTTGTTCCTGGCGGAATCCGGGGACATCCTCGCCGCCGATGTGCGCCGGACCGTACTGGCCCGCGACTGTATTTTGCAGCACCTCTTCCGGCTTCATGATGCGTATGGAGCGCAGCAGCTTGGAGCGCTCGTCGCGCACGGAGGTGGGACGGAACGTGGCGCTGGGCTCCATGGCGATGGTGGCCATCACCTGGCTCAGATGATTTTGGATCATGTCGCGCAGCGAGCCGGCTTCCTGGTAATATGCGCCGCGGCCTTCCACGCCGATGGATTCGGCCGCGGTGATCTGCACATGATTCACGTAGCGCCGGTTCCACAACGGCTCGAAGATACCGTTGCCGAAGCGAAACGCCAGGATGTTCTGCACGGTTTCCTTGCCCAGGTAATGATCGATGCGATAGACCTCGGATTCTTCGAAGGCCTTGTGCAACTGGTCGCTCAGCTCGCGGGCGCTGGCCAGATCGTGGCCAAATGGCTTTTCGATGACGATGCGGCGCCAGCCTTGGCTCTTTCCCACATTCGCCGCGCCCAGGCCCTGCGCAATCGGCACGTACTGGCTGGGCTGCGTGGATAGATAAAACAGCACGTTGCCGCCGGTGTGCCGCGCGGCTTCAATCTCTTTCAGGCGGGCATCCAGGGCCGTATAAAGGCCGGGATCATCGATATCGCCCGGCATGTAGAACAGGCCTTGGGCGAAGGCGGTCCACACATCGGCGTCGAACGGCGAGTCCTCCAGGAATTGCTTGACGGAGGCACACATCTTTTCGCGGAATTGATCGTCGCTCATGGGCGTGCGCGAGATACCCAGCACGGCGAACCCGGCATCCAGCCGCCGCTCATAGGCGAGCCGGTAAAGTGCGGGCAACAGCTTGCGCTTGGTGAGATCCCCGTGGGCGCCAAAGATGACCATGGCGCACTCGGGTACGCGGCGCTCGAAGCGTAGTGGATCCTGGAACGGATTCTCCAGCGACATGTATTCAAAAATAGCACGTAGGCAGCGGAGCGGTGCGATCGGTGTCCTGCGATTGCGGTGCGATTGCTCTTGCACCCGGCGGCCAAAGCAGGTACGATTGAGTTTCCCGCCAAGGTTGTTTCGAGATCAAGCACATTGTTATGCAGAATCCGCAGCAGCACAAGAAGGTCCTCGCGGTCGTAAGCGATCTTTTCTTTTCCGTGAAAATCACCGATGCGGCCAAGCGCGCCGGCATGGCGGTGGAGCTGGTCAAGGACCCGAAGGAGCTCCTGGCCAAAGCCAAACTCAAGCCGAGCGTCATCATCTTCGATCTGAATTTCGAGGATGCCCAACCGCTGGAGCTGATCGGCAAACTCAAAAGCAGCGTCGAATACAAGGGCGTCAGCCTGATCGGCTATCTTTCCCACGTGCAAGGCGAGCTGAAGCAGGCCGCGCACGACGCCGGTTGCGACATGGTGATGGCGCGCTCGGCATTCTCGCAGAATTTGCCGCAGATTTTGAAGCGGCACGCTGGGGTGCAATAGGCCGGTGGGGCAGGCGCTTTCGCCTGCCAACAGCCACCGTTCGGGCCGTCCTGCGCGCGGCAGCGCAGCAGGGAGAACCTATGCGCGCGCGAACGCCCGCAACGGACCAATGTCATGTTTGTCTGCCGCCTGTAGAGTTGCGATATAGCGCTGACGCACGTCGCCGGCTTCGCGCAAACTGGCGCTTCCCCATGAAAACCGCTCGCCCCCGAGCCTGATGACGAGAAGATCGGCTATCAAGCGGGAGAGACGGCCGTTGCCATTCGGGAAGGGATGAATCTGCACCAGCCGGTGATGGAAGCGTACCGCGGTCTCATCGGGCGGATAGCTTTTGTAATCGATCCACGCCTTGGTCTCGTCGAGCAACTGGCGCAGGGCGACGGGAATCTCATAAAACGCAATTCCGAGATTGCGTTCGCTCGTCCTGAACTCCCCTGCCCAACGCCATACGTCGCCGAACATCCGCCGGTGCAGGTCCCTTACGAATTTCTCGCTCAGCGGATCACGGCGGCGGTTGAGAGCCCAATCCTGCGCGCGCTCGATGTTTTCCTGCTCGGCTTCGTTCAACTCGCGGCGATAGGCGATATGCGCCGGGATCAGATCGCGCATTTCCTCGGGCGTCAGCGGCGTGGCGGCATCGTCCGGCTGCTCGAAAAGGTCGCTCACGGGCTAGTCCCAGAATAGCCGCGGGTTCGTCTCGCGCACAATGTCGTCAAGCCGCGCTTGGCTTTCCTTCGCTTTGACCTTCTGATCCTCCAGCATCATCGAGTGTTCGACGGCCTCCCGTCGCTTGCGCGCGAACAGGCGCGCCCGGTCACGGACCATGGCCTCCAGCGGCTTGTTGGGCACGAGCGCATAGACGAGCGTGCAGTCGAGCGCCTCGGCCGCACGCCGCAAGGTCGCCAGTTCGATGGCGCCCCTGGCTTCGGATTGCTCGATGGCGACGACTGAAGGTTGCTTTACGCCCAAGCGCTTCGCCAGTTGCGCCGTTGTCATGCCCAGCGCCTTGCGGACGGCCTTGATCCATCCCCGGACGGGTGAATTGTAGCGCGTGACCGGCCGCAGTTCCTTGAAGCGTTTATCAAGGTGCGAGCGGGATTGGGCGGCAAGCCTGGCTTTCTTCATAGATTATAACCTATTGCTATTCTATTTGTTAATAGATTATGGCCTATTGGAGTTGACCATGTCAACAGGTTATGGACTATTTAGGCCCCCGTACCCCTACGATTGGCGTGGCCTGTAGAACCGCAGACGGCGAACTGAAGTTCGCCGCCGCAGCGCGCTGAAGCGTGCGCCCCGCCACGTCAACTGAAGCGCGCCAGTTCTCCCACCTTGCCGCGGGCAGCGCCTGAATCGATGGCCGCTACCGCCAGCGCTACGCCCTCGCGGAAATCGCCAGCCTTGCCGGCAGCCACCAGGGCCGCCGCGGAGTTGACCAGCACGATATCGCGCTGCGGGCCGCGGGCGCCATCCAGAATCGCGCGCGCAATCGCCCAATTTCTATCCCGGTCGCCGCCCTGAAGATCCTCCGGCCGCGAAATCTCCACTCCAAAGTCTTGGGGACGGAGCGTTCGCCTGGTGACCGTTCCCTGCCGGATTTCAAAAGCCTGCGTCGGTCCAGTGGTGGTGATCTCATCCAAGCCGTCCGAACCGTGCACTACGAAGCCGCGCTCCAATCCCAGGGCCGCCAGCGCGCCGGCGATCAGCTCCGCGAAATGGTCGCTGGGCGCGCCGGCAAGCTGTGCGTTGGCGCACGCCGGATTCGTGAGCGGGCCGAGCAGATTGAACACGGTGCGCATTTTCAAATCGACGCGCACAGGATGGGCATGCCGGGCGGCAGTGTGAATGGAGGGTGCGAACAGGAAACCGATGCCGATCTCGCGTATGGCGCGGGCGCATTCGGCGGGCGACATGGGGACGCGCACACCCATCATCTCCAGCAGGTCGGCGCTGCCGCACAGGCTGGAGAAGGAGCGGTTGCCATGCTTGGCCACGCGCACGCCAGCGGCCGCGACGACGAACGCCGCCACAGTCGAGATGTTGAACGTGCCGAGGCCGTCACCACCGGTGCCGCACGTATCCAGTAGCGGCTCGCCATGCAAGCCGTGCGGGATCGGCTCGGCCATCTGACGCATGGCGCGCGCGAACCCCACGAGCTCGTCGACGGTCTCGCCTTTCATGCGCAAGGCGACCAAAAATCCGGCGAGTTGGGGGTGCGTCGCCTGGCCGTCCAGGATGATCTGCATGGCCTCGCGGGCCTCGTCCCTGGACAGGCTCCGGCCTTCGGAAACGCGATGCAGGTAGGGCAGAAGCGACATGCTATAGTGGGGTTTCTTTAGTCCAAGTTAGCACAAGGCTTCCATGAAAATTCACGAGTATCAGGCCAAGGGCATCCTGGGCCAATACCACGTTCCTGTGCCGCGGGGCGAGGTGGCGTTTTCGGCGGATGAAGCCCAGGCGGCGGCCAAGAATATCGGCGGCAGCGTGGTGGTGAAGGCGCAGATCCACGCGGGCGGGCGCGGCAAAGGCGGCGGTGTCAAAGTCGCGCGGGACGCGGAGGAAGCGGCGGAGATCGCCCGCAAGATGCTGGGCATGAAACTGGTGACGCATCAGACCGGCCCCGACGGCCGCATCGTGCAGCGCGTGCTGATCGAAGAGACGCTGCCTATCGAGCGCGAACTTTACTTGGGCATCGTGCTGGATCGGGCGCAGGGCCAGCCGGTGTTCATGGCATCGGCGGCGGGCGGCATGGAGATTGAAGTAGTGGCCGCCAAGACGCCGGAGCTGATTCTCAAAGAGGCGTTCGAACCGGGCGCGGGCCTGCTACCGTTCCAGGCGCGCAAGCTGGCATTCGGCATCGGTGTGCCGGCGGCCAGCGTGAATGCGGCAGCGGCAGCCATGATGGCGCTGGCCAAAGCCTACGTGGCGATGGATTGCTCGCTGGCCGAGATCAATCCGTTCATCCTGACCGCGGATGGGAAGGTGTACGCGCTGGATGCCAAGATCAACTTCGACGACAGCGCGCTTTATCGCCACAAGGAATTGCTGGACCTGCGCGACCTCAACGAAGAAGATCCGCTGGAGGTGGAAGCTTCACGATTCGGCATCAACTACATCAAGCTGGACGGCACGGTCGGCTGTATGGTGAATGGCGCAGGATTGGCCATGGCCACTATGGACATCATCAAGCACGCCGGCGGCAGTCCAGCCAATTTCCTGGATGTGGGCGGCGGCGCCAGCGCCGAGCAGGTGAAGAATGCCTTCCGCATTCTGCTCTCGGACCGGCACGTGAAGGCGGTGTTGATCAACATCTTCGGCGGAATCCTGCGCTGCGACACACTGGCCACCGGGGTAGTGGCGGCCGCGCGCGACTTGAAGATCGCGGCGCCCGTGGTGGTGCGCATGGAGGGCACCAACGTGGAACTGGGCCGCCAGATTTTGCGGGAGTCCGGGTTCAATTTCACAGTCGCCGAGGGGATGCGCGACGCCGCCGAAAAAGTTGTGCGGCTGGCTGCGCAATAATTCGCGCGATAGAGGAGACCATGAGCGTACTGGTGGATGAGAACACGCGGCTGATCGTGCAGGGCTTCACCGGAAAGGAAGGCACGTTCCACGCGCAGCAAGCCATCGCGTACGGCACCAAGGTAGTCGGCGGCGTGGTGCCCGGCCGGGGCGGTTCCACGCACCTGGATCTGCCGGTATTCGACACGGTGGAGCAGGCGGTGCGCGCGACAGGCGCCAACGCGTCGGTGATTTTTGTGCCGCCGCCGTTTGCCGCGGACGCGATCATGGAAGCCGCCGCGGCGGATGTGCCGCTGGTAGTGGCGATCACCGAAGGCATTCCGGCGCTCGATATGGTGCGGGCGTGGGCGTTTCTCGACGGACGGCGCACGCGGCTGATCGGACCGAACTGCCCCGGCATCATCTCACCCGGGAAATGCAAAATCGGCATCATGCCGGGACACATTCACCTGCAGGGTCACGTGGGAGTTGTATCGCGCTCGGGCACGCTGACTTACGAGGCTGTCGGGCAGTTGACGGGCCTGGGCATCGGCCAATCTACCTGCATCGGAATCGGCGGCGATCCGATTATCGGCACGACGTTTCTGGATGCGCTGAAGCTGTTCCACGACGACCCTGGCACGCACGCCATCGTGATGATTGGCGAGATAGGCGGAAACGCGGAAGAGACTGCGGCGCAGTACGTGAAGGAGCACGTCAAGAAACCGGTGATCGGTTTCATCGCTGGACAGACGGCGCCGCCCGGCCGGCGCATGGGCCACGCGGGCGCCATCATTTCGGGCGGGTCGGGCGCCGCCGCCGATAAGATCAAGGCGATGCAGGCGGCCGGCATCACGGTCTGCTCGTCGCCCGCCGAAATCGGAGAAAAGGTACAGA
>Ga0187855_10000860_pt1 | contig 25408 bp, 27 predicted proteins | sample June2016WEW_8_10_2_FD_132969 | JGI IMG/M metagenome (GOLD analysis project Ga0187855, IMG submission 132969) | Peatland microbial communities from SPRUCE experiment site at the Marcell Experimental Forest, Minnesota, USA - June2016WEW_8_10 | ecosystem: Environmental > Terrestrial > Soil >...
ACTCGCGAAGGAGTTATGGCGATGCATGAGACAGTTCTGAAGCGTTTTGAAGATCCCGACGAGATACGAGTGTTCGAAAAAGGAAAATTCGAACTCGTTCGTATCGGGGGCATGACCATCGGCCGCGCCACCTACGAGCCGGGATGGAAGTGGTCCGTTCATGTCGGGCCTAGCATGGGCGCATCGCGCTGCAACGTCGAGCACGTAGGACTGGTCCTCTCCGGCTGTGCCACCGCTGCGATGGAGGACGGCACCATCCACGAACTCCGCGCCGGCTCGCTCTTCTACATTCCAACCGGGCCTCCCGGTCACGATAGTTGGGTGGTGGGCGATGAACCGTACGTCTCGCTTCACTTTCTTGGGGCTGACAGCTACGCGAGCAAATAGGTTGCCTGCCGCTGTCGACTTTCTGTCTGGAAGTGGAGTCTCAAGGCCAGTCTTGCGCTCCATGATAGATGCGCACAATCTCCAGATTCTGATCTTGAACGCGATAAACCACAATGTAAGGCAAGCGCGGGAACACCAGTTCTCGGGTTCCTTCGATCCGTCCCCTGCGGCCCTGACGAGGGAAATCCAGCAACTTGCTGCACCCCTCGTAGAGAGTCTCAGCCACCTTGCCGGCGGCATTGGGATTGTCCCGCTGAATATGGCGAATAATGTTGTAGAGATCTTGGGTTGCGGGAGTAGTCCAGCGCAGGCGCATTATGGCCGGAGTATCTGTTGAATCTTGGCCCCCACTTCGTCGTGCTCCACAAAGTCCCCGCGATCGGCAGCCGCCAGGCCGAGATTCACCGCCTCAATGAAGCGGCTGTCATCCTCCAGATAACGGCTTAGCACCTGCTGCGCCAGTTCGTCGGGTTTCAGCCCTCGCTTCGCCGCGATTTCCGCGAACTGCGCTTCCTTGGCGGGTTGAAGTCGCACTTCCATAGTCACAGTCTAGAAAAGCTGATGAAGCGTGTCAAACAGCGGGACACCCGCCCTGAATCTTGATAATGTGTACACACTTTTCACCCACTATTGGCCGATCTCCGCAAGACCCCCTTCGCGCACTTTGCGAAGGGATCGCTTGACAGATCGGCGTAAAATAGAGTCATAGCAGACAGTTTTTGTGCTCGCCGTCCGCTGTGGAAGTGCCTCCCAGGAGGCAGACTTGATCTTTGAAATTCAATCTTTGAAATTCAATCGGAGTCGCAGGCGTTCCCGTAACTCCTTTGTCCGGAATATTTTGCGGCCCCAACCTGTAGAATCAATACTTTGCGACCCGGGTCTAGGCAAACTGGGCAAAAAATGTCACTCTTTGCCAGTTAAGTCTCAGTCGCTCAAGATTTTACCTATAAGTCCTTATTCATGAATATTTTAGCAGGAAAATATCTGTAAGTTGATGATTCCAATAGACCGCTGGAGGGGGGGGGTAGCCCAAGCGGCGCGTATGCCTTTTCTCGGAAGTATCTCGGCGTCTCGGCGGTGAACTAGTTTTTCGCGAACGAATCGGCGAACGCCTCTTCGCTGGTCTTCGCAATCACCCGCTCGTAATCGTCCCCGAGAAATTCCTTCAGCCGGTCCGTATTCATGATGTACTCGCCGGTCATGTAAGGCACCGCGTCCGGAGGGATGGCACTGATATCCCTGTTCCAGAGAAATTGCAGAATCTGGCGCATAACCCACTTGCCGGGGACGCGCAGCAACTTCGCATGTGCCGTCTCGATACACTGCGCGAAGGTCAAAGGATCGCCGCGTCCGGCGACATTCAGAATGGTCAGCCGCTGCGACTCCGTCTCGCGCTTCAAAATCCACGCAATCAGCCGCGCCATGTCGTCGACGTGGATGAACTGGATTTTGTTGTCCAGATATTTCTGCCCGAACGGCAGCATGCAGGGCAGCCGTTTTGCCGACTGGCGCATGCGGGCGGCGTACGCGCCTTTGCCATTGGGCGTGCCGCGGAACGCTCCCAGTAGGTAGTTTTCGACACTGGCTCCGGCAAAAATGTGGGGACGAAGAATAAAGACGTCGCACCCGCGCAACGACGGCGCGCGCTGCTGCACCACCAGATCGCTTTCTTTTTTGTGGATCGCGTAGGGCAGCGTGTGGGCGCATAGGGGTGCGTCCTCCGTCACTGGACCGGCCAGGTCGGAGCCATAGGCTGAGACGCTGCTCGGAAAAATGAACTGTCGAATTGCGCCCGCGGCATTCCGGTTGACTTCTGTGATGGCCTCCATCACCCGCGCCGTGCCCGCCACGTTGATGCGCCACATGCGATCGACATCCAGAACGCCGGAGCGCTGGGGATCGATCACAAACGCCAGGTGCACTACCGACGTGGGTTGCACCTCGCGCATGAGCAGCAGCAACTCGCGGGCGCATTCCTCTCTTCCCAGGTCGAGCGCTACAAACTGATCGACCTGAGAATGCGTGGGGGGCGTGACATCCACGCCCACCACTTTATAGTCCGAGAGTTGCGGCGCCAGTCGTTGGCCAAGATTGCCCGAGATGCCGGTTACGATGACGGTTGGCTTTGCCATTTCATTTATCGGGATCTGCCATATGGTCGGCAGGAGGCATTGCACCCCTCGGCGGAACTGGCATGGCAGGGTTCTTGGTCGCGCCGAAGTACGCGTCGTTCAAGTCCACATCCTTCTGGTAGCCCTGCATGGCATCGCGGTAACGCTGGCTCGATAACGTCTTCCGGATTTCCGGCGCCACCGTCTCCAGCGGTATCGTGTCCTTACTGACGAGGACGTAAATGTAGTGACCGCTGTTGGCATCGGTGATCACCTCGGAGACTTCTCCGGGCTTCAGATCCATGACGGCCTGATGCGTCTTCGGCATGTTGCTGCGGCGCTGTTTCTCCAGCTTGGTGTTCACCGTGGTTTGCTTCAGTCCGGCGGCCACGTAGGCTTCCTTCTGCAGTTTGTCGGGGTCTTCCCCTTTCACGGCCCGCGCCCGGATGGCATCGGCCAGTTTCGTCATCGCGTCTTCGCCAGCCTTCTTCTGTGCCTCAGTCTGAGGAGGAGGAGGTGGTGGTATCTTCGCTCCGGGCTTTGGCTTCGCGGCAGCTGGAGGTACGAACTGCTTGGTACGAGGAACGATAATCCGATTGAAGGTAGCTTGGTCGTAGTTGGCTTCGTTCTTCTTGTAATACTCCTCCACATCGGCGTCCGAAATTTTGCCGGAGTCTGCTTGCATGGCGCTGCTCAGTTCCTGCGAAAGAATCTGCAGGCGGGCAAAATAGATCTTTTCTTCGTACGTGGGTTGTTTGTCGAGCCCACGCTTTTCCGCTTCCGCGGCCATCTTCAAAATCCACCCATACCGGTTCGCCAGTTGTCGGCGAATCGCCGGCGACATTCCCGGTTGCAGCGATTCGGCCAGTTTCTCGAATTGAGCCTTTGTGATCGTGGTTTTGCAGGCGTCGTCCTTCAGACTGGCGTCCGAGCAAAATCCCTTCAGGGTGATGACCACATCGTCGGGCCCAATTTTTACTTCGGGGGCTTTGTCGGGCGCGGCGGGAGCGCTCTGTTGCGCCGGGGTTCCGGCGGTGGGCGCTGTAGTCGGCGCAGTAGTTTGGCCGTAAGTCAAGCTGGCAAGCAAAAGACACACAAGGTGCTGGAAACGCATGAATCAGTTCCTCCAGGGGGTAGTTGCGACGAATGTCATCGTAGCATGTCCCGCCACCGTCGGAGCAAGGGCGGTAGGGGTTGGCGGCGAGCGCATCCAAAGCGATAATAAAGGTTATGCCAGAGATTCAAGCCACCTTTAACTCCGGATCGATGCGCCGCGAAAAACGGGCGGTGGCTGGGAGCTCCGTGCTGGCGGCTCTGGTCATCACCAGCTTGAAAGTCGTCGTCGGCATCGCCACCGGCTCGCTGGGAATTTTGTCGGAAGCGGCACACTCCGGATTGGACCTGATCGCCGCCCTGGTAACGTTCTTTTCCGTGCGGGTTTCCGACAAGCCCGCGGATGCCGATCACCAGTACGGGCACGGCAAGTTCGAGAATTTCTCCGCCTTTATCGAGACCGGCCTCTTGCTGTTGACCTGCGTCTGGATCGTCTACGAGGCCATCAAGCGCCTGTTTTTTCACAGCGTCGAAATTGAGCCCAGCGTGCCTGCGTTCCTCGTCATGCTGTTATCCATCGCCGTCGATGCCTGGCGTTCGCGTGCTCTCGGACGCATCGCGACGAAATACGACAGTCAGGCTCTGGAAGCCGACGCGCTGCATTTTTCCACCGACATCTGGTCGAGCGCGGTCGTGATCGTTGGCCTCGCGCTGGTTTCAATTGGCCGCAGCTATCAGGTAGCGTGGCTGCGCCAGGCCGACCCGGTTGCTGCGCTCTTCGTGGCGGGCGTGGTCATTTCCGTGAGCTGGCGCTTGGCCCGAAGAACCGTCGATGCCTTACTGGATGCGGCACCCGCTGGCGTGCGCAGTCAGATCTTCGACCGGATCAGAACCGTCGATGGCGTGCTCGAGGTCGAGCGCGTCCGCTTCCGCAAAGCGGGAAATCGATTTTTCGCCGATGTTTCCGTCGGGCTGGAACGCAATTTCACCTTCCAGCGTTCCGAGCAGGTTTCGGCCGCGGTGACCTCGCGAGTACGCGAAGTTCTGCCCGATGCCGATGTCATGGTGCATTCCGTTCCCCGCGCTCGCGGGACGGAGAATATTTTCGACCGCATCCGCGCCGTCGCCACCCGCCACAACTTCAATGTGCACGACGTCAGCGTGCAGGACCTGAACGGCCGGTTGTATGTGGAACAGCATCTGGAACTCGACGAGCGCCTCAGCATGAAGCAGGCTCACGACGAAGTAACCCGGCTTGAAACCGAGATGCGCTCCGAGATTCCGGAAATAACGACGATCCTTACCCACATCGAAAGCGAGCCGGCGACCATTGAAACCGGAGAGGAGATCGTTCGTGAGCCCGAACTGGAGCAGCGGCTCAAGAACATTGTGAAGGAGTTCCCCGAAGTCACGGACGTCCACGAATTCCAATTTAAACGAGTTCGTGCCCGGCTCTATGTTTCCTGCCACTGCACCTTGCCCGACGATATGCCGCTTTCGCGCGTGCACGACGTGCAGACGTCGCTCGAGATCCGTTTCAAGCACGACGCGCCAGAACTGTTCCGCGTCCTGATCCATCCCGAGCCCATGACCGACAACCGGCGCTAGAGAAGGCAGTAAGCAGACTTGCAGTTAAGATCGCGATTCGCCGTTCGTCGCTCGCAATACTCGCTACCGCGAACAGCGAACAGCGAACAACGACCAGCGACCAGCGAACGACGAAAGGCAATCATGATTGAAGCATCCGTCCATTGGACCGACAAAGACCGCTACGTAGGCGCGGCCACTTCACGGCACTCCATCGTCATGGATACCGCAACCGAAAAGACCGCCAACAGTCCGATGGAACTCGTGCTCCTCGGTCTCTGCGGCTGCACCGCATCCGATGTGGTGGGAATCCTGCGCAAAAAACGCGAGCCCTTCACCGCTCTCGAAGTGAGCGCCGAAGCCGAACGAGCCGACGGCTACCCGTCCGTTTATACCGCGATTCACCTGACCTATCGCGTTCACGGGAAAGTCTCCCAGAAATCCATGGAAGACGCAGTGAAGTTGTCGAAAGAAAAGTACTGCTCCGTTTCCGCCATGCTTGAGAAGACCGCAAAAATCACCTACGCCATCGAGCACGTTGCGTGAAGCCTGGTCTTCCTCAAGCGAAACCGCACCCCCTGCGCGGTTACTTCTATATCTCCAGTGCGGCATTTCTCTGGGGAATTTCGGCGACCCTCGGCCGCGCCGCCTTCACCGGGCATCCCCTGCTGGGCATGTCGCTGGGAGACTCCCTTAAGAAAATCGATCCCCTGATCCTCTCCCAGAGCCGCGCGACTTTATCGCTGGCCGTGCTTTTCCCTGTGCTCCTGGCACGAAGAGGCCCGTCCGCTCTGCGCGTTCCCGGCCGCGACCTGCTGCGGTTTTTCCTGCTTGGAGTTCTCGGTGTCGCCGCCTCGAACTATCTCTACTACCTGGCCATCCAACGGACGAACGTCGCGACCGCCATCATCCTGCAATACACCGCGCCGGTCTGGGTGCTGCTCTACACCGTAGCGCGCGGCGCGCAACGCCCATCGCTGCGCAGAAGCGCGGCCGTCGGACTGGCCGTCATCGGTTGTGCGTTCGCGGTCGGCTTTGTCGGCTCCGGCGGCTTTCGCATGGATGCCGTCGGCGTCACCGCCGCGCTCCTCGCTGCATTTTCCTTCGCGTTCTATAACGTCGCCGGACACAGCGTCCTCGCCTGCTACGACCGCTGGAAAGTCCTACTCTGGGTGTTAGCGGCGACGGCCACCTTCTGGATCTTCGTAAACCCTCCGTGGAAAATCGTCGCCGCACACTACAACCGCGAGCAGTGGGAATTCATGCTGGCCTTCTCGCTCGTCTCCGTGCTCGGCCCATTTTCCTGTTACTTCGCCGGCCTCCAGCACCTGGAGCCCACCCGCGCCATAGTCGCCAGTTGCCTCGAACCCGTGTTCAGCATCCTGATCGCGGCCTTAGTGCTAGGGGAGTTGTTGCGACCAATGCAGACAGCGGGAATTGTTCTGGTGCTGCTAGCGATTGTGTTGATCCAGTGGCCGGAACGCCCAACGCGAGGCGAAGACTTGGTGGTGGAGCCGATTGAATGAGGGGAGCCGTTGGTCGATAGTCGTTAGTCGTTCGCCGAGTCGGGTTTTGCCACCGACCAACGACTATCGACCAACGACTACTTGCTACTCCAACCTCTTCCCCTTCGTCTCCGGCAACTGCGTAGCCATCATACTCGCTAGAAAAAACGCTCCTCCACATAGATAGAAAGCCCAGCTCAGCCCCTTGCCCTGTCCGACCCATCCAATAATCCAAGGCGCGACGCAACTCAGCGCCCGCGCGCCGTTGTAGGTAAATCCCAAGGCCCGCGCCCGCAGCCGAGTGGGATAAATCTCGCTCCCGATCAGCCCCGATCCCGAGAAAAATCCCGTCCCGAAGAACGCGACCACCGCGCCCAGCACGAGCACGGCAGCCTGCGAACGCGCCATAGCGTACAGCGGCACGAAAACCGCGGCGGCAAAAAGGTAAAGCACGAAAGACTTGCGCCGCCCCAGATGGTCGGCCACCCACCCAAAACTGAGATATCCCGGAAACATGCCAAACAGATTGAGCACGATCAGCAGCGTGGCCGTACCCATGATTCCAAACCCGCGTCCACCGCGCTCGACCGGCAGCGAAAGATAAGGCGGAATCCAAGAAAACAATCCCCACCACCCAAACAGCCCAAAAAAATTGAGCAACAGCAGCGCAACCGTGCTTTTCCCATAAGGTGCCCGAAAAATTGTAAAGAAAGATTCATTCCCCTGTGTTCCCCGTGCCACCCGTGGTTCAAGCTCTTGATCTTGCCGTGTGCGCCGATGATCGACCCACATCTCCGACTCCGGCACACCCTTCCGTATCCAAAGCGTGACGAGCGCCGGCAGAATCCCAACAAAGAACACAAACCGCCAATTCGCATACCGGAGAACAACCCCCGCCACCAGCGCTGCCAGCGCGTATCCGATTGCCCAAGAACTCTGCACCACGGCAATCGCCTTGGCCCGCAATTCATCCGGCCAGGTTTCCGCCACCAGCGTCGCCCCGGTATTCCACTCGCCGCCCATCCCCAGTCCGAGGATGAACCGAAACACGGCCAGCATAAGCACGGTTGTCGATAGCCCGGAAGCAAACGAGCACACCGAGTAAGTCAGAATGCTGAACATGAGAGCGCGCTTGCGCCCAATGCGGTCGGCGAGAAAGCCAAAAAACACGCCGCCGATGCCCGACGCCAAAAGCGTGAGCGTGTAAAGAAACCCAGCCGTCTTCTTCGACATGCCCAGATCGCGCATGACGTAAGCCAGCACCAGCGCGTAAAGCATGGCGTCAAAAGCGTCCAGCATCCAGCCAAGGGCAGCCGCCAGCAGCGTGCGGCGCTGCGCGGGAGTCGCCTGCTTCAGGAGTTGAATCGGGCCGATGGCCATGCGGGAGGGATTGTAGCAGCGCGTTGAAGTTGGGTGGGAAGATTTCCGCGAGATCTGTTCCTTCAGCGCCTCCACCGACGGAACCTTGACCTTATCGCGCAGCCGACTCCGGGAATAGTTGCTCAATCGTCTGCATGAGCATAAACAGCCGGTTCGGATGATCCGGAAGATCCACGAATCCGTAGCTCAGATAGAAGTTTCGTGCCTTCTCATCTTTGGCATCCACCACAACGGCCAGCGACGCGATGTTCCTGCTGTGCAGGAGAGCCTTTTCCAGTGCTCCCATGAGCAGGATTTCCCCAAGACCCGCTCCTTGAAACTCTTTGCTTCGCGCCAGTCTCCCCAACAGAGTCGCTGGCAACTTGTCGTACTTCGGAAGGCGCAGGCGTTGAACCACTTCCTCCGGCAATTCGCCGGTTTCGATTGTGTATTGGGAAAGTGTGTAGTAACCGGCGACCGTTTTTCCGTCAGGCGTGAGAACATAGACGGCGGCCACTCGCTTCTGTACTTCCTGGCCAGCCTTTTCCTTTAAATAGACATTGAGCGCTTCGTGCTCACAGCAAAAAGCCGCTCGATCGTGTACTTTCTTATCGAGCGGCTCAAATCGGAACTCGTTTCTTTCCTGATGTGCCAATTCCTGATCTGCCAACTAGCCGATCTCCCGCTTAAATCGCTTCGCGGCTGCAATCGCCTTCTGGTTGGGTGCCGGCGGATTCAGGAGCGCTTCCACAAAAACCCGTCTGGAGTTTTGTGTAAGAGTCAGGGTTTCGTGTTCACGGATTGTGCTAAGAGCGGCCTCCTTGGCGGCCGTCCTTAAGAAGTCCGAAGCCGAGATGCCACGCAGACTGGCGGCTTCCTCGATCGTCCTTTTTTCTTCGCGAGTCACTCGCGCATCGAGTCGTTGGTCGCGTGCTGGAGATGCAGTCGCCATGGCGCCTCTCCAATCAATGTACGGCAGATTGCCGCACAAAGTCAATATAGGAATCTACTGTCAATAAAATCAATGTCTTACAATTGTTAACCAGGTAGTGACCGCCCCAGCCTCCGCAAATACCTCTGCGCCTTCCCCACATCCCGCCCAATCTGCTCCTTCAGCGCCTCGACCGACGGAAACTTAACCTCGTCGCGCAGCCGGTCCAGAAAATGAAGTTCGACTTCCGTCTCCGCTGAAAGTTCGATCGGATGAAAATTCAGGAGATGCGTTTCAATGGCAAAAGAATCGGCGCCGAAAGTGGGCCGATTCCCAACATTCGTCACCGAATCAAAACACTCGTTCTTTTGACCGCTGCCAATCCGCGCCCGTGTGATGTACACCCCATCCCTGGGCACAAGTTCTTCGTAGTGCGCCAGATTAATCGTCGGCACGGTATATTTCGCCCCATATCCGCGTCCGCGTCCGGCCGTCGACAGAATGCTGAACGGACGCCCCAGCAAGTGCCGCGCCCGGCTGATCCGCCCTTCGGCCAGCAACTTTCGGATGTGGCTGCTAGAAACCCGCTCCCCGCGCAAACGCATCTCCGGATAATCATGCACCTCGAATCCCATCTCCCGCCCGAACTCGCGCAGCGCCTCAACATTTCCCGCCGCTTTGTGCCCAAAGTGAAAGTTATACCCTTCGTGAACTTCACGGGCATGCAGCCGCCGTTTCAGAATTTCATGGGCAAACTGGTGCGGCGTCATCAGCGAAAGATCGCGCGAGAAGGGAAGCAGCAGCACCGCGTCAATCCCCGTGGCTTCCAGCAGCCGCAGCTTTTCCGGCAGCGGAGTCAGCAGCTTCAGTCCGTGATCGGGACGCAAGATGCGCGCCGGGTGCGGCTCAAAAGTTACAACCACCGAGTGCCCGTGAGCCGCCCGCGCCCGCCGAACAATCTCGTCAATCACCGCCCGATGAGCCCGGTGTACCCCGTCAAAATTCCCAACGCTGACGATGGCCGGCCCGAAGTCGTGAGGGATGTCGTCGAGTTTATGGAAAGTCAGCATCGAAATCGAAAGCCTTTTTTTACCGCCGAGGAGGAACGAGTCGTCAGTCGATGGTCGTCAGTCGTTAACTGCAATCCTCTGCAATCCCCCGAACTCTCGCTGCGCGGACGCCAACGACTAGCGACCAACGACCGACGACTGATTCAAATCTCAAACTCCAGCTTCATCCCGTCAAACGCCAACTCCACCCCTTCAGGCAGCGTCCGGTTCGTCGCCTCGTGTGGAAGATCGTGGCAGATGTGCGTGAAAAACGCGCGCTTCGGTTTCACCGTTTCCACGATCTTGAGCGACTGCCCAACCGTCGAATGCGTGGGATGAGGCTCATAGCGCAGTGCATCCAGGAACAGTATGTCGAGCCCGCGCAGTTTCTCTAGCGTTTCGTCCGGAACTGAGCTGTGATCGGTAAGGTAAGCAGCCGATCCGAATCGAAACCCAAGAATCGGAGTCTCGCCGTGGATCACCGTCACTGGCTCAAAGTGTGCGCCGAACAATTCAACCGGCCCTTCGATCGGATGCAGATCCACCAGCGGCAATCCGCCAAACTTATAGGTAGCTTCAAAAATGTAACGAAACATTTTGCGCAGAAACTCACAAGCATGCGGTGCGGCATAAAGCGGCATTCTCGCTGGTTTGTGTCGATACGTCAGAGGACGCAGGTCGTCGATGCCCAGAATATGGTCGGCGTGCGTGTGCGTGTAGAGCACGGCATCGAGCTGCGTGATGTGTTCGCGCAGCGCCTGTTCGCGGAAATCGGGCGTGCTGTCGATCATCACGTGCCGCCCGTTATAACTGATCATCACCGACGGGCGAGTGCGCCGGTCGCGCGGATCCGGCGATCGGCAGACGGCGCAGTCGCAGCCGATCGTGGGAACTCCCATCGAAGTGCCGCTGCCCAATACCGTCAAAGTCGCCTGCATCAGCCGTTGGTTCCTGTAATCGGACCTGGCGCTTGCGGAGGCCGCGCCAGCGCGTTGGTTACTTCGACGTACGCCATACGCAGCTCGTAGAGGCAGTTTTGCAGGAATCCCTGCTCTTTCGGAGTGAGATTGCCTTTGGTCTTTTCGGCGATCATGCCCAGCGTGTCGATGGTCTGCCGCGCGCCGATCAGGTCGACTCCCGGTTGTCCGCCCTGTTCGTGCATCATGCCAAGCTGCATCATTGCCGTCATGTAGAGCGAAGCCATGAAGCGTTCAAAATTCATTTCGAGCTCTTTGGCCGAGTGTCCGCTGAGTTCGACTTTCGTATCCAGGTCGCGCGCCGACCGTTTGTAAGCGTCATGCTGCGCCTGCTGTTCGAAAGCGGTCGGCGGTTCGGGAACATCGGACTCGGGAGCGATTGCGACGGACGCTGGTTCCGACACGGTTGCAACGGGCGTCGGAGCAGGCGATGGCGCAGCCGCCGTCGCCGTCGCTATCGGTGTCGCTGGCGAGGGTACTTGCTCTTCGGTGGAATCGCGCAGTTCTCCGTCGGAAGTGAACAAACGACGGTCGCTTACTTTGAGTTCGCTTTCTTCTTTTCTTTTTTGAGTCATAGGTTTGACCTGATTGGTTCTAACTCTTGTCAGAATTCAGGCGAGCGGCAGCTCTGCTGCCTTCACCTTCGCCGTCCCCGCGCGCAAATCCCTCCCCGCACCTTCGCGGCGCAGATAACCCAACGCGACCGGACGATCTCCGCCGGCCAGAGGCAAGATCGCACTGCTGGTGATCTCGCCGACTTCCTTTTCGTTGTCGTCGTAGCGCGCCAGAACCTTCGTTCCGGGTTCGGGCAGCGCGCCCTCGACCGTGAAAGCTGTGAACAGCCGATGCACGGCGCCGCGAGAGCGGATACGCTCCACGATTTCCTGCCCGAGATAGCAGCCTTTGGTGAAACTCAAGGCGCGTGTCTGTCCAGTTTCCTGCGGCAGATCGCGCTCGCGAATATCGACGCCAAAACGCGGGATGCCGAAGCTGATTCGTCGCAACTCCAGCGCACTGGCGCCAACGGCGATCCCGCCAGCCGCAACCAACGCATCCCATGTCGCCTTGCGCTTGTCTGGAGCCAGCCAGATTTCGTACGACGTGCCCGAGGAATCGTCCCCCCTCACCACGGTGCATTGCGGGCAGCCGCACGTGCACTCGCATTTCGGCGAACACGACTCTAACGGCGCGAGCTCAGGGAAAATAATGCCCGCGCGTTTTAGCACATTCCGCGATTCAGGACCGGCCAGGCCGAGCGCGGAGAGTTGGTCGCTGATGTCGGCGATTTCAACATCGTCCGCAATAATGTAGCGATCAAACAGCTGCAATACCTTGTCGCGCTGGCTACGTTCCGCATCCACCAGCAACGAATCGCCACGCTGAAACACATATAGATCGGCCTGAACGTGGCCTTGCGCGTTCAGCATGAAGGCATAGATACCGTGGCCTTCGGCCAGATCGCGCACGTTATTGGAGACCATGCCGTTCAGCCAGCGGACGCGGTCTCCACCCGTTACCGCGATCTTCGCACGCCCGCCCAGGTCATAAAGTCCGCAGCCGGAGAGCAACGCCTGAAACTCACCGCGAGCGTTGCCGTAGTCCGCGTGCGTGGTCGATCCGGTTACTGAGTTCTCGTGCAATGCAGTGCTCATGCGCGTTCATTCTGATTATAGCGGAGGCCGGCAGATACAGAACGCGGCAGCGGGACGCCGTGCAATCCCATGGCGCGTTGGTGTTTCTCCGCCGCTGTTTCTGTTATCTTCGATTCGCGTGAGCCAAAAGAGAATTGCCGTAATCGCCGGCGACGGGATCGGGAAGGAAGTCATCCCGCAGGCTGTGAATGTCATGGGGGCCGTTGGCGCCGCGGTCGAAATGACCCCGTTCGACTGGGGAGCCGACCGTTACCTCGCCGATAAAGTCACCGTCCCGCCCGATGGCTTCGCCGCTTTGGCCCGCGATTTCGACGCCATTCTCGTCGGCGCCTTCGGCGACCCGCGCGTCCCTTCGAACATTCACGCCAAGGAAATCCTGCTCGGCATGCGCTGCCAGATGGATCTCTACGCCAATGTCCGCCCGGTGCGCCTGATGGACGCATCGCTCTGCCCGCTCAAAGGCATCGAGCCCAAAGACGTTGATTTCGTCGTATTCCGCGAAAATACCGAGGGTGTTTACGGCGACCTCGGCGGTGTTTTCAAAAAGGGAACGCCCGACGAAGTTGCGATCCAGGAAGACGTCAACACGCGCAAGGGCGTCGAACGCATCATCAGCTACGCGTTCGAGTACTGCGCCAGTAGCAAAAAAGTGGACGGCTCGTCGCGCCGCCGCGTCCTGATGTGCGACAAGTCCAACGCCATGACCCACGCCGGCGGCCTGTGGCAGCGCGTGTTCAAGGAAGTCGCGGCGGCGTTTCCGCAAATCGAAACGCAGCACATGTACGTCGACGCGCTCTGCATGCAAATGGTGCGCGATCCGCGCGGCTTCGACGTCATCGTCACAAATAATATGTTCGGCGATATCATCACCGATCTCGCCGCCGGATTGCAGGGCGGCCTCGGGATGGCCGCGAGCGCCAACCTGCATCCGGGGAAGACTTCGATGTTCGAGCCCGTGCACGGTTCCGCGCCGCCGATTGCTGGAAAAAATATTGCCAACCCCTTCGGTGCGATTCTGACGGCGGCTATGATGCTGGCGCATCTGGGCATGACTAGCGAAGCGCAGAAGATCGAAGCCGCCGTGTTCGAAGCCGTGCGGCAGAAGAAAACAACGGCCGACATCGGCGGGACCCTGGGGACGCGCGAGGCGGGCGAGTGGGTGACCGAGAAGGTCGCGAATCACTAATGGCCTTGGCGATCGCCAATTGTTTCAAGATGGAAGTGTTCATCACAGAGGAAGCATGAAGTTTCGTGAAACCACTATAGTTGGCCTGCTCTTTGCAATTCTGGCGTGCGGAGCATGGTCTCAGGACCAGCCGCAGACTGCACAGTCCCCCGCGGGCGATGCCGCCCGCGCCACACAAACTCCACTAGCCGCACCCGAAACCATCGTCTCGCCCCAGGAAGCCAAAGAACTGTTTCGTTCCGTCGACGAAATCCTGCAGTTTGTAAGCAAAGATACCGGCCTGCCCATCGACCACAAGGTGAAGCGCAGGCTGACCAAGCGCGATGATGTGCAGTCCTACATCGTGAAAAGCATGAAGGACGACAAAGACGCAAAGCGCCTGGAGAGATCGTCGGCGGTGCTGAAGAAGTTCGGCCTACTGCCGCGAAATTTCGACCTCTCTAATTTCTTAGTGGTGATGCTCCGCGAACAGGTCGCCGGATACTACGACGTCAAAACAAAAACCGTGAATCTGCTGAATTGGGTTGACGCCGAGCAACAGAAGCCGGTGCTGGCGCACGAGTTGACGCACGCACTCCAGGACCAGTCGTTCGGCATCGAGAAGTGGATGAAAGGATCTTCGGGAAAGACTGATAAAAAAGACGATCCCAGTCCAGCCGACATCATAAACGACGAGGAAAGCTCGGCACGGCAAGCCGTAATCGAAGGCCAGGCGATGGTGGTGCTGCTCGATTATTCCCTGGCGCCGACCGGCAAGACATTGCTCAATTCGCCGCAAATCGTCCAAGCGCTCAAGGACGGCATGCTCGTCGGTACCGCCGACACTCCCACGTTTCGCGACGCTCCGATTTTTCTGAAAGAGGAACTGACGTTCCCCTATCGCTACGGACTCGACTTCACCGCCGCGCTCCTGCAGGCGGGCGGGAAGGAGTTGGCCTACGCAGGCGCCTTCAAAGATCCGCCGAAGACAACGCGCGAAATTATGGAGCCGCAAACGTACTTGGCCCACGAGAAACTTGAACCAGTGAAGATGATCGACATGGAGAAAGACTTCAAGGGCTACGATGCCTTCGACATCGGCGCCATGGGAGAATTCGACGTCGATGTTCTGGTCGAGCAGTATGCGGGCGCAAAAGAAGCTGCTGCGATCTATCCAGCGTGGCGCGGCGGATACTACTACGCCGGCAAGCCCAAGGCTGACAAGTCGGCGCCGATCGGCGTGCTCTACGTTTCGCGATGGTCGAGCGACGCGAAGGCATCGGAGTTCGCGGCGGTGTACGCGAAGTCGCTGGCGCAGCGCTATCAGGAGCGGCAGGGACTCGGCATGGATGGCAAGGTTGCCGACGATGCTCCGCCAGCCGATTCCTGGCGCACTTTACGCGGAAGGCATGCCTGGCTGACGGAAGAGGGAACTGTTGTGATTGAAGTCCGCGGCGATGCCGTGCTAATCAGCGAAAGTCTGGATGAAGAGACGACCCACCGCGTGGAAGCAGACTTCTGGCCGGAACCGCAGGCCGCGCCCGCCAAGCCATGAGTTTCCTTCTTGTATAATCACAGATTCCACAGTCATTCGCGACAATTTCGGGTAAACCACAATCAGGAGCGCAATTGCACCAGGCAGAGATAGGCATTATCGGCGGTAGCGGTTTGTACCAGATGCCGGGCTTCAATGACGCGCAGGAGGTTCGCCTGCAAACTCCCTTCGGCGATCCTTCCGATGCGTACGACTTATGGACTCTGGAGGGCCGCAAGGTCGCATTTCTTGCACGCCACGCCCGTGGCCACAAGCTTCTGCCGAGCGAACTGAATTTCCGGGCCAATATTCATGGCTTTAAGCAGCTGGGAGTCGAACGCATTATCTCGATTTCCGCCGTGGGCTCGCTAAAAGAAGAACACAAGCCGCTCGATTTTGTGATTCCGAACCAGTTTATCGATCGCACCCGGCACCGCATCGATACCTTCTTTGGCGACGGCGTTGTGGCCCACGTCGGATTTGGCGACCCGCTGTGCGACGAAATGGCCAGGGTGGTCCTCGGCGCATGTAAGGTTGCGGACGTACCCGCGAAGCTCGGTGGAACCTACGTTTGCATGGAGGGTCCGCAGTTCTCCACTAAAGCCGAATCGAATATCTATCGCAGTTGGGGCGCGGATGTGATTGGCATGACCAACCTGCAAGAAGCCAAGCTCGCGCGCGAAGCCGAAATTTGCTACGTCACCATCGCCATGGTGACCGACTATGATTGCTGGCATCCGCATCACGATGCGGTGACGGTCGAACAGATCGTTTCGGTTCTGGTCAAGAACGCCGAGAACGCCGCGAAGGTCGTGAAAGCGGCGGTGGCAGCGATGCCGCCGGCACGCGATTGCAAATGCGGACGAGCCTTGGCGAACGCGATTCTGACCGACCCGGTAGAGATTCCAGCGGCGACAAAGGAAAAGTTGCGGTTGATATTGGGAAAGTACGTGAAATAGTCGTTGGTCGTCGGTCGCTGGTCGTTAGCGAACGTCAATCCGAAACTCGCAGCTTAGCGGTGTGCTCGCCAACGACTGACGACCATCGACCGACTTACGGAGACTCATGAGCATTCTGGTAGTAGGTTCTGTAGCTTTTGACACAATCGCCACGCCTTCCGGCCGGGTGACCGACATCCTCGGAGGCGCCGCGACATATTTCTCGCTGGCGGCAAGTTACTTTACCCAAGTCCGCATGGTCGCGGTCGTGGGCGACGACTTCAAGCCCGAACACGAAGCCGTCTTGAAGGCTCGTGGCGTCGATACCCGCGGTATCGAGAGGACCAACGGTAAGACCTTCCGCTGGGGCGGGCAGTATCTCGACAACCTCAACGAGGCCAAGACCGATTTCACGGAACTGAATGTATTCGAGAAGTTTCAGCCGCGCATTCCCAAAGAATATGCGGACACACAGTTCCTGTTCCTCGCCAATATCCACCCGTCGTTGCAAGCGGCGGTGCGCCGGGAGATGAGCGGCGTGCGCTTGACGGGCGGCGACACCATGAATTTCTGGATCAACGGCACGCCCAAGGAATTGGCGGAAACGTTGAAACTAGTGAACGTTCTGCTGATCAACGACACGGAGACGAAGATGCTCGCCGGCGAGAAGAATCTTCCGCGCGCGGCCAGAAAAGTTCTCGCCATGGGGCCAAACGCTCTTGTGGTGAAGCACGGCGAGTACGGAGCCACGATTTTTTTCCGCGAAGGAGCGTTCGGCGTTGGATCGCATCCGTTTCGCGCGCCGGCGCTGCCCATCGACGAAGTGAAAGATCCCACCGGAGCCGGCGATTCCTTCGCCGGAGGTTTCATGGGTTACATCGCATCGCAGGGTGAGGTCAATCGCGAGATCTTAAAGCGCGCCTTGTTTTACGGCGGAGTGATGGGATCGTTTGCCGTGGAACGCTTTGGCACCGAGCGTCTGCAGAATCTCACGCGTGAAGAAATCGACGCGCGCTTTCAGATATTCCGCGAACTGACGCATTTGGAATAAGACCATCGCTCAAGCCGCGGTTGATTCCGGTGAGCGCAGATTGAGTAACAAAGACGGCAACAAAGACAGCGTGAAGCCAGCCGCCGTTCCCGACACCAGCGCGGCCCGTGTGGCCGGCATCGCTGCCCTTGTGTCTCTGTTTTCTTTTTTTTACTACTTTCAGCACAGCGACCTTCTTCTCTACGGCGACGCGGTCGCACACATCAATATCGCGCGTCGAGTGTTCGACTCGCGGACCCCCGGTCTGCTGCAGTTGGGCACCGTGTGGTTGCCGCTGCCCCATCTGCTGATGATCCCTTTCATTGTCGTGGATTCGATGTGGCAAAAAGGCGTGGGTGGCTCGATCCCTTCGATGATCGCCTACGTTTTCGCGGTCGTGGGAATCTTTCGCCTGGTGCGCGGTGCGCTCAACACCGATCTCCAAACCAAACCGGCAGCGGACATAGGCGCATGGGCCGCAGCATTCGCCTTTGGAGCCAATCCCAACCTGATCTACATGCAGGCGACGGCCATGACCGAGTCGCTGTATCTGGCGCTGTTCATCTGGGCCGTCGTGTACTTCTCGGAGTTTATCCGAAGCCAACGATCCAGTCCCGAAGGGACGGACGAGCTTAGCCCCGCGCTTCAGCGCGGGGTAAGGCGGGAAGAGGGATCGAAGTCCCGTAGGGACGACCGAATTCTTACGGGCACCGCGCTCCTGCGCTGCGCCGGATGCCTCGCCGCCGCGGAACTCACGCGCTACGACGGATGGTTTCTGGCAGGAGCGTTGGGAGCGGCGGTCGTAATTATCGCGCTCCGGCGATGGCAGGATCGCGCCTTGCGCGCGGCTGCGGTGAAGTTTCTGTTGGCCATCGCCGTGGCTCCAGTTCTGTGGCTGGCATACAACGCGGCAGTCTATGGAGACGCTCTGGCGTTCGCCAACAGCCCGTATTCGGCGCAAGGAATCGAGCAACGTGTGCACGCTCCCAATCCAGCGTTCCACAATGTCGGTGTGGCGGCGATCTATTTCTTGAAATCGGCGCAACTCAACCTCGCGGAAGGGAACTGGGGCCGCTTTTGGCTGGCAGCGGCCATTCTGGCGTTGGCCATCGGAGCGTGGAGATTGCGCTCGCAGTCGGCTGCGTGGGTGTTGCTGTTCCTGTGGGTTCCGTTGCTGTTCTATGCCCTGTCGATTGCCTACGGCTCGGTGCTCGTTCATGTCTCCACGTGGTGGCCGTTTGCCATATTCAACCAGCGTTACGGACTCCAGTTGTTGCCGATGTTCGCGGTTTCGGCCGGAATGTTGACGGCTTCTGTCTTTCTTCTCAGCGCGAGAGGCCGGCACAGCGGAAAGCTGACGGCGCTGATGTTTGCGCTGGTCGTTGCCAGTTACGCATCGGTGTGGAGAGCGGGCCCCCCATGCTTGCAGGAAGCACAGAGGCAGTGGGCGACACGCAGTCCCTTGAATTCCTCAGTACAGCAAATCGTCGCCCGCTTGCCGCGCCGCGCCAGGTTTCTCATGGATATCTCGGAACATGTCGGCATCATGGAGCAGGCCGGAATCCCGCTGCGTCAGGTGGTGAATAGCGAAGATCACCGCCCATGGAAACGGCCATCCGATCCTGATGGCCTCTGGGAGCACACGCTGGCCGACCCGCCCCGCTACGTGGACTTTGTGATTGCCTTCGACGGCGATGTCGTGTCTCAGCGGGTGAATCGAACCGATCTTTTCGAGCTGACCGAAATTCACGCGACCGGACAGCCCCACGCCCACATCTACTCGACGCAGGTCGCCCCGAATCAGCCGCGTTAACCCGCTCTCGAAAGGACAACGGAAAGCGCCGGAGGGCGGTGGTAGAATCCGCTCCGGGGCCAGTGCCGCGCGCTTTTCGCGCAGCTAGGTCGTCGAGTCCAGGCGCTCTCATGAACCCAATCCACCAAACCATCGCGCTGCTGCGGAATGAACTGGGAGTGGTGCTGAGTTCGACACTGGCGCGCTTGCTGTTGGCGGCGATCCTCGGCGGCATCATCGGCCTCGAACGCCAATTGCGACGCCGGCCGGCGGGTCTGCGCACAAATATGTTTATCTGCTTCGGCGCGGCCATGTTCACCGTGCTGTCTCGCCAACTCGCGGGCGTGGAATCCGACAGCGCGCGCATCGCGGCACAGATCATCCCGGGCATCGGTTTCATTGGTGCCGGTTCAATCCTGCACGCCCGCGCCTCGGTGCAGGGCCTGACCACGGCATCCACGTTGTTTGTCGTGGCGGGAATTGGGATGGCGGCGGGCGGCGGACTGTATCTGACCGCGTGCTTTGCGACCGTCATCATTTTGATGGCGCTAGTAGTGCTGGGGCGAATGGAGGCCACCTTCTCCCTGAAGACGTTTGCCACGACCTACGAGGTGACCGGCCGCAACGTCGACGGGATGTTGCGCGAAGTGAATCGCATCCTGGAATCCGAACAACTCAACCTGCACAGTGTGCACATCGCAAACGCCGACCCGGATTTCCGCATGGTGTTCTCGGTGGATGGTGAGCGGGATCAACAGAGCGTCTTTTCCATCCGCTTGCACGAGTCGACAGCCTTTGCCGTCGTGACCACGCTCGGGACCGCGGAGCGCGAATGAGTGTGCGGAAATGAGTGCCCGGAAATGAGCGCGCTCCAGAATGAGCAAAGCCCGAAGCTTTCCTTCACCAAGGCGTCGGCCTGCGGCAACGATTTTCTCCTGGTGGAAGCCTCGCACGCTCCTGGCGACTTGAGAGCACTGACTCGCCGGCTGTGCGACCGCCATAACGGAATCGGCGCCGACGGGGTGGAGTGGCTGTTTCCAGACGCGGAAGCCGACATCGACGCCCGCCTCATCAACGCCGATGGTTCGGCGGCTGAAATTTCCGGCAACGGCACGCGCTGTGTAGCGGCAGAAATTTGCGCGCGCGAGGGCAATGCCGAAGTCGTAATCCGCACCGGTGCGGGATTGAAGACTTGCCAGTTCGTGCGACGCCGAGGCTCAACCTTTGAGTTTGAGGCGAATATGGGCCAGCCCGAGGTCGGCGGTGAGTTGTCGATTGAGACCACGTCGGTCCGCGCGATCGGCAGAGAAGTCTCCATGGGCAATCCGCACTTCGTGATCTTTGTGGAGGACTTTCCGGAGGGCTGGCAGCGTCAGGCCGCGCTGATCCAGACGCAACCGCAGTTCCCCCAAGGAACGAATGTGGTGTATGCGTCGGTGCGCGGTACCCACGAAGTCGAGATCCGTATGTTTGAGCGGGGAGCGGGCGAGACCCAGTCCTCGGGCACCGGATCATGCGCGTCCGCAGTCGCCGCAATTGCCAGTGGTCGCATCTCCTCGCCGGTAACGGTGATTGCGCCGGGAGGCTCGCAAGCGGTGCGCTGGCAGACGGACGTGTATCTGCTCGGTCCGGCAACTCTGATCTGCCGCGGCGAATTCTTCGTTTAAGATCGGAGTGTCAGGACTTTTCTGAATTCTTATTCCGAGCGAAGCGAGGGATCTGCAACTCGCCTGGGAAAATGCTGAAGATGGCTTCCGCTACCCAAAATCCGCGAATCAAACCGCGCGCCCTCCGCCCCGGCGATAAGGTTGGCATCGTTGCGCCCGCCTCGAACGTGAAACGTGACATGCTGGAAGCGGGCTGCGACGGGCTCCGCCAAGCCGGTTACGAGCCGTTTTATTTCGAGTCGATCCTCGATCGCGACCTTTACTTCGCCGGGTCGGTGGAGCGCCGCGCCCGGGAACTCGAAGACATGTTCGTGCGCGACGATATTTGCGCCATCGTTTGCGCGCGCGGAGGCTACGGCTCGAACTACCTGCCGCCGGCGCTCGATCCAAACAAAATCGTTTCGCATCCCAAAATTCTGGTGGGCTACAGCGACATCACGACGCTGGTCTGCTGCATTGCCGACTCGGCGAACTTCGTTACCTTTCACGGTCCGATGGTGGCAAAGGATTTTGCCCTTCCCGACGGCGTCGATTTGAACTCGTGGCAGAACGCGCTAGGCGGAGCCTGTGTCGAGGAGTGGAGCATCGCCGAAGGCTCGGGCGCGAAGCCGCTGGTCGCAGGCGAAGCCGAGGGAATCCTCTACGGCGGATGCCTCTCCATGCTGGCCGCATCGCTCGGCACGCTGCACGAGATTCGAACCGCGGGCACCATCCTCTTCATCGAAGACATCGCCGCCAAGCCCTTCCAGATCGACCGCATGCTGATGCAACTGAAACTGGCCGGAAAACTGAACGATGTGCGCGGCCTGGTTTTCGGCGAAATGCTGGATTGCCGCCAGAGTCCGGATCAGGATTACACGTTGGAAGAGGTAATTCTGCGGATCGTCGAAGACTTGCGCATTCCGGTGGCGTTCGGTCTGCGCTCGGGGCACGTCTCGCGAGCCAACATCACGCTGCCCATCGGCGTTCGATCGCGGCTAATCGTTAATGACGCGGTGGAACTGCGGATACTGGAAGCGGCAACGGCGAAATGAAACATCCAGGAGTAAGAAGCCAGATTGCAAAAGCAACTCCGATCCCGAGTGTCTCACTTCTGCAATCTGACTTCGGCAATCTGCAATCCCACGAGATCAAATGACCCAGAAAAAACACATTCACCTCATCGGTATCTGTGGCACGGCGATGGCGTCGCTCGCTGGCATGCTGCAGGAGCGCGGTTTCCGCGTCACTGGCTCGGACGCGGCTTCCTATCCGCCGATGTCGACGTTTCTCGAATCCCTGGGCATTCCGGTCGCGCAGCCCTTTGCCGCAACGAACCTCAATCCCCGTCCGGATCTCGTAATCGTAGGCAACGCACTCTCGCGCGGCAATGTCGAACTGGAGCGCTTGCTCGACGAACGCATTCCGTTCTGCTCGCTGCCGCAGATTCTGCACGATGAATTCCTGGTCGGCAAAAACGTTCTGGTGGTTGCCGGAACGCACGGCAAAACGACCACGACCTCGATGCTGGCGTGGATTTTCGAAACCGCTGCACTTCAGCCCTCGTTTCTGATCGGCGGCATCGCCGAAAACTTCGGACGCAGCTTTGGCCTCGGCAATGGTCAGCACTTCATCCTCGAAGGCGACGAGTACGACACGGCGTTCTTCGACAAGGGCCCGAAGTTCCTGCACTATTTTCCGGATTCCGTGATTCTCACCTCCGTCGAATTCGATCACGCCGACATTTACAAAGACCTCGACGCGGTGGAAACGGCCTTCAAGCGTCTAGTGAATCTGGTCCCGCGCCGCGGACGCATCGTCGCCTTCGATTCCAGAGAAAGCCCTGGCGCAAGTCTCGACCGCTGCCTGCTCAAAGCCTTCTGCCCCGTCGAACGCTACGGCGCATCCGAGCGCACAGAATGGAGAATCGACAACCTCAAGCTGGGCGAGGACAGAACTTCATGGTCGATCGTCCGCGATGGCAAACCCTGGGCGGATCTCGACTTTCCGCTTGGCGGCGAATACAACGTCTGGAACGCGACCGCCGCCGCCGCGCTCGCCGCAAACTACGGAATCTCGAAAGCCGCGATTGCGCAGGCTTTGCAAACATTTCGCAGCGTCAAGCGCCGTCTGGAAGTGAAAGCCGAAGTCAACGGCGTCACCATCATCGACGACTTCGCGCATCACCCAACCGCCATCGAGCAGACGATTCGAGCCTTGCGCGCTCGCTATCCAAAATCTCGCCTATGGGTCGTGCTCGAACCGCGCTCCAACACCATGCGCCGCAACGTGCTTCAGGACGCGCTGGCCCGCAGTCTCGCGCTCGCAGACCAAGTCGTCGTCGCGGCCATCTTTAAGTCCGAAGCGATCCCCGCAGCCGAACGCCTCGACCTGCATTGCGTGATCGGCGAGATTCAGAAGCGCGGCAAGCAGGCGCGCATTCTCGCCGACGCCGACGCCATCGTCGACACCATCGCTCCCGAACTCCGCCCGCGCGACGTGGTTGCCATTCTCTCCAATGGCGGATTCGGCGGTATTTATGAGAAGCTACCGCAACGCTTGCGCGCGCTCGGCGCGCAGACGCTCGGGGTGAAGAGCTAGGTGTTTCGCACCATTCTCATGCTGTTGTTTTGGGCCGCGGCGCTGCCTGTCGCGGCGCTTCTGGGGTTCCCCTGGACCTATCTGACCAAAGACATCAATTTTTTGTACCGCATGTGCATGTTCGCGTTAGCGACGGGCGCGCGCATCGCGGGCGTAAAGGTTCGAACGCTCGGCCTCGAAAAAATCGATCCCGCGCGCACCTACATCTTCATGTCGAATCACATCTCCAATCTCGATCCGCCTCTCACACTGCCGCTGATTCCGCGCCGCACTTCGGTGATGGTGAAAAAAGAATTGTTCAAGGTCCCGATTCTCGGCCACATCATGACGCTCGGTTCGCTGGTGCCCGTCGACCGCGGCAATCGCGATGCGGGTATTTCGGCCGTGCGCGACGCGGTCAAGGCCATCGAACAAGGACTGAACATGAGCATCTACGTCGAAGGGCACCGCTCGTTCGATGGCAAGCTGCTGCCCTTCAAGAAAGGTCCCTTCTATCTTGCCGAGGAGTGCAAAGTTCCGGTCGTTCCGATTACGATTTCCGGCACCGAAGCCTGCATGCCGAAAGCGCGCTTTGCGATTCGACCGGGAATAGCGACCGTGCAATTCCACGCTCCGATCGAGCCCGCGGATTTCGGCGACCGCGATTGCCTGATGGCCCAAGTGCGAGCGGCCATCAACAGCGGCCTTCCCGTGGACTTGCAGGAAACGGCGCCGAAAAGCTAACTTGGTAAGCCTAACTTCGTAAGCCTGAATTCGTGCCGCGATGAATAAACATGTCTGGCGAGCTGTCGCCGAAATCGGTTTTATCATCTTCCTTTTTTATTCCAATCTCTTGATGGGAGAATTCTCGCGCTCCGGCTTGGCGCGCGGAAGAGGTTTGACCTGGGCACTTCACGATATCTTCAGTGAAACCAATTTCGCGATTGCCGTGATCGCCGCACTGATCGGTTACGTCGTGGTGGAATTTCTCCGGAAGCGGTTGTGACGATTCGCCCGGCGGTTGGATTGGCCCATACCAATGTTGTCATCCTGATCGGAGCAGGACGACAACACCCCGCCTCATTCCCCCGACATCCTCTGCTCGTCCCTCATCATCTCCCAAAGCACCCGATGGATCCTCTTCTGATAGCCCCGCCCACCCCTCTTGAACCACGCCACAACGTCTGCATCTAGATATAAATTGATCTGCTTCTTGTTCTCCCGCCGATATCCCTGCCACTGCGGCATCAGACGCCCACCCTCCTCCGCCGAAGCCTGCAAGCGGGAAATCGTGTCTCGCCGTCGTCGCGGTTGTGCTGTTCTTCGCTTCTCCATAATAGAAAGGACGTACGCACATGAATATACATACACCCAAGCCAACGTACATACATCACTATACGTATAATATTACCTCTACAAAACGTTTCACGTGAAACACTCCTCCAAATATCCAGAAATAAGAGACTTATTCCCGCTCCGGCAGACTTCTCACAATTTTGGGACCGGGCCCCGGAGTCGTTCCGTCAGCAGGAGGCCGAGACCAGCCCGCGTCGCTGTGTCTTGTGGGATAAGGTGCCTCGGAGTTAAAATTCGGCTCCCGAGGAGTTTTCTCCATGCGAGCGCTTTGTCTTCCTCTCGTCGCCGTCTCCCTAGGCTTCCTTGTTGCTTGCGGCAGTGGTTCGCATTCGGCTCCGCTGAGTCCGGTGTTTACCAGCACTCCGGTGACGGCGGCTTCTCAGGGTGTGAGTTACAGCTATACGTTGGCGGCAACCGATCCTGCTGGCGGAACGGTGACCTTCTCGCTGGTCACGGAGCCGGCGGGTTCAACGCTCGCTGGCAGCACGATCAACTGGACGCCGACAGCGGCGGAGTCGCGGGCCTCGAACAGCTTCGAGGCCATGGCCACGACCTCGTCTGGAGGCACGGCGACGCAGTCGTGGACCGTGACTCCGACGGGCACGGTGACGGTCAATTGGGTTGACGCCGATTGGACGCCAACGGGCCCGGTGCAGACGCCCGTGCCGGCGAACTTTCTTCCGTCGGCGCTTGTGCCGCAGGCGGATGGTTCGCTCCAGCTCTTGACGGGCACGTCGGTTTCGCCCGGGGTCTTCA
>Ga0187855_10000864_pt1 | contig 25363 bp, 21 predicted proteins | sample June2016WEW_8_10_2_FD_132969 | JGI IMG/M metagenome (GOLD analysis project Ga0187855, IMG submission 132969) | Peatland microbial communities from SPRUCE experiment site at the Marcell Experimental Forest, Minnesota, USA - June2016WEW_8_10 | ecosystem: Environmental > Terrestrial > Soil >...
AGATATAGAGATCGAGCCAGATCGACCAGTTCAGAACGTAATACTGATCGAAGGCTACGCGTTGATCATACGTTGTGTTATTTCGGCCGGAGACCTGCCACAGGCCTGTGATACCCGGTGTCACTCTGCGATAAAAGGCATAGTGCTCGCCGTACTTTTCGACTTCCGCTGCCACGATGGGCCGGGGGCCGACCAGGCTCATTTCCCCGGCGATGACGTTGATCAACTGCGGCAGTTCATCCAGGCTGGTCCTGCGGAGCAGCCTACCCAGCCGTGTGACTCGAGGGTCGCCCTTGAGCTTGTGAGTGAGTTGCCATTCCTCAGCCAGGGCGGGATCGTTCTCGAGATGTCTCCGCAGCACCTCATCGGCGCCTTGCACCATGGTCCGGAACTTCCAGGCTTTGAATGCACGTGAGCCACGGCCGACCCGCGTCTGACCGTAGAAGACGGGCCCGCGCGACGTGAGCTTGATGAGGCACGCAACCACGCCGAACAGGGGCAGGAGAACGGGCGCCAGGGCGACTACCGCAGCCAGATCCAGCACGCGTTTGACGAGGCGCGCCGGCCGGTAGAGCAGATTATGGCGAATCTCCAGGCCGAGCATCCCGCCCAGATCGGTAGCCTCCACGCATAAGCTGGCCATTCCGAGCAGGTCGGGAATCAGCAGCAAACGGTCGAAGGCCTGGCCATGTTTCTGGAGTATCTCGAGGAGCCCGTGGCGGGAGAGACCGGGCATGGCAAGGATTCCGTAGCTGAGGCGGGCTTTCGCTGCGAGCGACGGCGCCAGATCGAGTCCGCCGAGAACGGGCACGCCGCACAGCCGATCCTGTTTGGTATTGTCATCAAGTACCGCCACTGGTTTCAGACCAAGGCCGGGACTCTGCTGCAGCGCGCGCAGCACACTCTCTCCGGTCTTCCCTGCGCCCAGAATGACCACGCCCCGACCGAACCATTGTCGGGGGCCGCAGATTTTCCGGACGAAGGCGCGGGCCGGCGGTAGCGCCACCGAGATCAGCAGCCAGGTGAGGAGCGGAATTCCGCGTGCGAACCCGCGCGCTTCCTTCAGTAGGAAGGTGCTGCCCGCAAAGATAAGGAGAGCCAGCGAGGTGGCCATCACGCATTGCCGCAGTTCCTGCACCGGGTTCAATCCCACGACCCGGTACAGACCGGCGCCCACATACACCGCAATGAACACCAGCAGGAACGGCCAATAAGAGAGGAGATACCGGAGATCGGTCCCGGGCCGAAAGAGCGACCAAAAGCAAACGCTGGAGACAAAGGCCGCGATCAACACGAGGGCATCGGTCAACCCGAGAACGGCGATGGTCAGTGCCGCGGAGTACCGCGGCGCATGGATCGCCAGGAACCGGCGGCGAGGCGCCGGGCGGGCGACGTGATCGAGGGCGGAAAGTGTTGCGGTGCTCATAGATGCGACTGGATAGGCGATGCATGGGGGAACGCAGCCGAGGCCGGCTGGCGGGCCGCGACGGCTTCCCGAAGGACGGATTCGAACCTCTGGCAGATAGCCTCTATATCGAATGCAGAGAGGGCATACCGGCGCGCGTTCTCACCGAGTGCCCGGCGCAGGGCTGGATCCGCCCCCAGTCGGCGCGCCGCCGCGACGAAGCCGTCGACGTCGTCCGGGCTGACGCAGATGCCCGCCTCGGCACGATTCAAGGTTGTGGCGGCCAGGTTGGCGGACGGCGCGGCGAGCAACACCGGCCTGCCCGCGCAGAAATAGCTGAGGACTTTGGACGGGACGGCAAAAACGCCAGCCTGGTTCTCTATAACCGCGAGCAAGACGTCGGCGGCGCCGAGCACATCCGTCATGCACGCGTACGGCTGGAAATCCATCAGGACCAAGTTCTTCAATGGGTGTCGTTGGATTTCGCGCTCCAGCCAGTTTCGCCCCAGACCCTCGGACACCACCGCCACGACGGCGTCATCGCAGTCTTCCAGGGCGGACGCAAGCTGGTAGAGCAACTCCGGCCTGTGCTTGAGGCCGAGCGTGCCGGAATAAAGAAATACCAATTTGTCCGCGAGGTTGTGCCGCGAGCTCCACGGGTTACGCTTGGGAACGGGGACCACGTCGTCGAGTGGTGCCCAGTTTTCTATGGTGTAGCTCCTGGCGGGATGGAAACCCATCGCCGAAATGGCCGTGTAAAAGTCGGGTGTAATGAACACCACGGCGTCGCTGTCTTCACAGACGCGACGTTCCAGCCGGTCGTAATGCCATGCCAGCGGAGCGCCGGCGGATCCGAGCTTTCGGGCCAGCACGCTGCGCAGGGCCAGGCAGTACAAGTCCTGCATCCAATGCACGAAGGCGATGCCGTGCCGCCGGCATTCCCGGAGCAGAGCATGCTGCACGTCGATAGGAGTGTTCGCCGAGAGGACTACATCAGGCCGGTAGAACTCCGTCAGCGCAGCCATCTCACGGGCGTATCGGCGGTGTGCGAAGTGCCGCTTCAGCATCGAATATTTTTCGAACGGCGCGCCCAGACAGACCGGCATCGGCAGGAAGGATGGCGGGTCGCGCGGCGAGGGTTGGAGCGGCCCCTTGGGGCCTGGCAACTCCTGTAAGTACAGGTGCATCACGGAATGCCCGTTGCGCGCGAGTTGGCGGCTAAGCTGCACCTGGAAGGGATGGCCCGCGAAGTCGTGCACGGCAATGCGCATAAGTCTTCCGCTATTGGGGCTGCGAGGATTCAGTCATTCGCCGCCGGCGCACCAGGCGAGCGGGGTTTCCGCTGTGGATTTCAAACGGGGGAACGTTCTTGGACACCACGCTACCCGCGGACACAATGGCGCCATCGCCGATCTCGACACCCGGGCAGATCAGCGCACGAGCCGCTATCCAGACGCCCTGTCCCACCACGATTGGCCGCCGGTACAGCTTCATGTGCGGGTGGCCCCAGTCATGGTTGCCGGTGCAGAGGTACGCGCCCTGCGACACGCAGCTATGCGCGCCAATTCTTACTTCGGCCAGGTTATCGATCCATACTTCTTCGCCGATCCACGAGTGATCGCCGATCGTGAGATACCAGGGAAACTTCACCCGAACACGGGGTTTTATGTATACTCCCTTTCCGACCCGCGCCCCGAACACACGCAGAAGGGCGGCGCGGAATCGGCTGGACGTGATGTAATGCGACGACAGCAGGGGCAATCCCGCGAAGTACCACAATGCCTCGATCAACAAGGGCCTGCCCCTGACCAGTTCGCTGTTGTCTGGCCGCGACAGATCCACAATGAGGGCTACGGACATATATTGGGGCTATTGGGGCTCGCAAAAGCCTAGTTATCCCCCTGATATTTCTTTGCTTTCATCCGCGTTGATCGGCGTTCATCTGCGGCTTATAATTTCTTCGTCTTGCAAAAAAACGGTCAGATCCGGATCCGCCAGTTACCGCGCCTCTCTGCGCCAGCACCTGTGCGTAAAGGTCCAGAAGTTGGTCCACGATGCATTCCCAGTCGTAACGTGACGCCACAAAGCGCCGCGCCGCAGCCCCCATCGATCTTAAGTGGTCCCGATCGGACAGCATGTGCCGCATGGCGGCGGCGATCGCGTCAGGGTCCCGCGACACCACGCGGCCCACGCCGGCCTCCTCGACTTCGGGAAAGTTACAGGCCGGGGAAAGCAGCACGGGCGTTCCACTGGCGAGCGCTTCCAACACCGCTACGGAGAAGCCTTCTCCCTCGGAGGGCAGGCACAAGAGGTCGGCCCTGGCCAGCAGATCCCGCTTCAGTTCTCCGTCTACTGGGCCGGTGAAGATCGCGTGGGAGCGCCCCGTGCCGGCAGTCGCCAGTTCCGAAAGACGGCCGGCGAGGCCCCATTCATCCGGTCCGGCCACTATCAGGGTCGCATCGGGGACTTTGCCATTAAGACGGGCGAATGCCTCCACGAGCAAGTGCGCGCCTTTCTGCGGGTGCAATCTCCCTAAGAACAGGACCACGGGCGCGTGTTGCGGAAAGCCGTAGATCTCGTGTAGTGGTTGTGTGGGTACGCTGCGGTATTCCCTTATGTCGACGCCGTTGGGGATGACATACGATGGCGTTGTGACGCGCAGGCTGCGATAAGTGAGCCGCTCAAAATCGGTCAATGCGATCAAAGCGGCGGCTTGCCGCATGATGCGCTTTTCGATCAGGCCGATATAAAGGCGTTTCTTCCACGGTCTGAAGCCCAGCCGCGCCGGATCGAAGGCGCCGCGCTGATGGTACATTAGCGGCACGCAGGACAGACGTGCCGCCCGAGCGGCGGCGAGTGTCGGATACACACACGGGAAATGCGTATGGACGATGTCGGCGCCGGGCGCGGCCTCCTGCAGCGCGCGCCAAAGTCCGGGCGCATAGAGATAGCCCGCCGACTTCGCCAGGTACGGAATGAACGGCAAGAAGCGTTTCAGCGGCTCGTGCCGCTTGAAGTAGCGCACCGTGACGCCATCGACATCGATGGGAACGTCGGCCGGCACATCGAGATCGCAATCGAGGTTAGCGGTCGTCGTAAACACCGAGACCCGGTGGCCGCGCCACGCGATTCGCTCAGCGACCGCCGACACGGATATGACCGGGCCTCCGGCACGATATGCGGGCTTGTAACTCGGAGCTACGTATAACAGATTCATGGGTCAGTGAATAGCCCGCGTGCTGGAAGAACGCTTGCTGACGCGCGCGGCTCTGATCGGAGCCACGACCGTGAGGGAGTGGTTTGCATACGAGACGGTATTTATGAAATCGTCCACTTAACGCTCGCGAATGACCATGGGGTGCTTGCCCACAATGGTGTGTTGTAAGTGGCCGCACTGCTGGATCGTGACTTCCGCGAGCAGCGGATGCACAACTTTCAATCGCCGCTGGATCTCCGCGATGCACTCCGCCGGAAGCTGGTTCGGCGCGGTAAGGTAAAGCCGGATCTGAGACGGCTGCTGAATGACCTGATACCCTGTCACATCGCCAAAAGAACGCACCGCGTGCGTGATCGCCTCGGAATGAATGTGCTCGCCGGTGGGCAGCAACAGGTAGTCGTTACACCGTCCGATTACTCGGCGGAACCGCAGTATCGGATGCGGACAGTCGTCTTCCAACTCGATCTCGTCGCCGAGTTCGTAGCGCACCAGCGGAAAGCACCGCGGGTATAGGCTGGTGACCCGGATGGCGGCGGCACGGTCCGCGCCTGCGGGTTCGGCTTCCACGAAGTAAGTGTTCCAGAATGTCTGGTAGCCGCCCGCCGGAGCTGTATGCGCGATCAGCCCCGTCTCGACGGAGCCATACTCCATAGCCACCTGGCAGCCGAACAGGTCACTGAGGAGTCGTTCACTATCGGCGAAGGGGAACCGTTCGGCCGCGCCGATTACGACCTTGAGACCTAGGGCGCGCAGCGGGGCCGCGAGGTCCCTGTTGGCCCTTGCGAAGGCGTCCAGCGCCACGCTGTACCCGACCAGGTAGCGGGGGGAGAACCGCAGCAGCGCATGCGCGGCGCGACGCATGTTTTCAAATCCGAGGTCGTAAGCGGAGAAGCGGCGATAGCTGAGCAGGCGGTCGAACAGTTCGCGCTTTCGCGCGTTCAGGAAGCCGCGAAGGCCGGTTCCCAACAGATGACTGTGCCCCCAGATGGTGAATTGGCGGTCCGCCGGTAGTACACCGTACCAGTATCGGCCGAGCCATGTGTCGGGCCGGGTGTGATCGAATTCGCTGTTCCAGGCCGGCATTTGCAACGGCTGGGCCGTCGAGCCGCCGGTGATCCGCCAGTGGTTCGGAGGCGCCAGCGCGGAGCGCCGCTCGGCCCTCGCGGTCTGTACCTGAGAACGCGTAGTGACCGGCACGTGCCTGACAAACTGATCCCACGAGTTGAAGCGGTCCGGTAGACCGATCTGTTTCTGTAGGGTGGCATAGAACGGCACTTCCCGGAGGATTCGCGACCATTCGCGGTTCCACATCTGCAACTGGCGCGAGGCAATGGCACGGGCATCCGGTGGATCCGCGTAGAGTGCCGCCCGCTGCTGCACGGGCCGCCTCAAAAACCTGTCGCGAAGCTGGCTCGCTATCATGACCGTGTCACGCGTTCGATGTGGCCGGCCCAGCCGTGGGGCGGTTTGAAGGGCAGCCCCTGAAGCGCCGCCAGATTCGAAAAGGCGGCGGAAGCGCCGTTCAGCACAATCCGTCCGTTCCGCGGGGCGCCGCCGGGACTGCCGCTCGCCTGCAGCGCTTCCCGGATCAAGGCAATGCGCGCCGGGTCGAAGCCCATCAAACAGGCGGCCGCCGCATCGCCCGCAGGCAAATCGTCGCTGAGCAGGAGACACCCGGCGCGGCGCGGAGAGGGCGCCAGCGGTCCGTTTCCTTCACCGGCGACGATGCCATCGACGATCATCAAATGCCGGCGTTGCGGGGAATCGGCGATGGTACCGTCGGCCCGTGCGAAGGTGACGATCCGGTAGAGGTCCAGAACCATGCGCCATGCGGTATCGTTGCCATACCATGCGCCGGCTTGCACAAATCCCGAAACGTTCAGAAGCCGCCGGATGTTGTAATCGGCGATGCGTAGGTTGCCGCCGAGTGTCGCTGTCCCGAGATTGTTGGCCTGGTCATGAAGCCGCGACAGCGCCATGCGCCACGCTCGGCTCCGAGGGTATTCGTCGCCGCCGTCCGCCGGTCCACCCTGGCGATGGTGCGCCAGGCAATCCTTCCCGGTTACCGCGCCAACGAGCCCTTTGAGGCCACACGTGACTCCGACTTTCTCATGTGTTTTCAGCTTGGGCACACTGATGAGAACGTCCGAGTTCAGGACGGCGCGGCTGATCTCGTAGCGATGGCGGCATCGCGCGTGGGCCCCTTCCGTGCGCCGGCTGCCATAGTCCGCCACGCGGTAGCGCGGCGATCCGTCGAGCGCTCCTTTATCGAGCCAACTGCCGGATCGATCGAGTTGCACGGTCACGGCGGATTCCCCGGTTGCACAGCGATCGAGCGATGTCCGGCCGAGCGCGTCCCGGCGTACCACTTGGCCGCGAAGATCCTCTTCCGCGATGTTAGCCACGCCGGCGGCGGCGTAAAAGTCTTTTACCGCCAGAGCGCCCGTATCGGCGATGACCCGATGCCACTCGCACGATTGCAAAGGAGCGTTCCCATACCGCACCTTCCCGCGTTCTCCTGTGGCCGCTAGGGCGTAGTCCAAGACAGGCCGGAGAACGGCGGCGTGCGTGCACTTGGCGTGAAACTCCGGTTCTGTTTCGCGTCCGCGGCGATGATACACGAAGTTACACAGAACAAAGACGGACTGGCCGGGCCGGATGTAGGCGCCAAGGGGGTTCCAATCCGGAGCACCGTAATGCGCGGCATCCAGACCGGCCTGCGAAAACAACCGCCGGACACATTCGTACACGTCATTGCGGGCCGGCGAAAGTCCGGCGAATCGATATTCGGGAAATCGCACGTAAGGCGAAAACCCGCCGGTGGCGGCCGGGTAACCGAGCGAAGAGTCGACGATCACGGAGATCATTTCGAACATGCCTCGGCGGTGGAGGCCCCCGCCTGGACCGCCGCAGCTTCCTCCCGCGGGGCAGACCCGGCGCCGAACGTATTGCGGATCGTCGTTTCTATGATCCGCTTCAGGTCGACGCTGTCGAACAGTGCGTGCGCGCCCGCCGCGTACTTCGCGTAATCGGCGGCCAGGGCGTGGAGTCCGGCCTTGATGGCAGCGCAATCGTCGCAATCGACGCTCACGCCGGCCCGGAATTCCCGGAGGTGCGTCTCCAGGCCCGGCAGCGCGTTGCACAACAGAGGCACCCCGAAAGCGGCGAATTCCCAGATCTTATTGGGAGCACAGAATACGTTGTTGAGCGAGCGGTAGGAATACGTCACCACTCCTGCAAAGGCATGGCTGGTGATATCGAGGTGCGCCGGCGCGGGCACATGCGGGATGTATACCATGCTGGGGCAGGAGCGCTGAAAGGTGCGTACGGAGTTCGCATCCCGGCCCATCGCCACCAACTGCCAGGGAGGGCCCATTTCGTAGACGGCCCGCGCCACACCCAGCAGATTCCGTTCTTGCAGATCCATCGGCCCCTGGTAAAGTATGATGCGGGATCCTGGTGAAATGGCCTGCAAGGCGCTGGATGCGTGCGGATCCCGAACGGGCTGGTTTCTAGCCCTCTCGTAGACCAGCGGTTTATTCGGCAGCACATATGGAGTGGACTGCAGTTGGTACCAGCACCTGAGAATGGCGGCCCGGGACGGCTCAGGAACCACCACCGCCGTGGCATGCCGCAAGTAGGCCGGAAGAATCAGGCGGTACCGCCGGAAACCGTCGTAGAGCTCGTGCACCTGGAGGATGTGCCGCCGGCGCCACAGAGGCGGACCCAGCGCAAACGCGGTATCGGCGCTGCCAATCCACAGAAGCGTGGCGGCGGGGCGGTCGGCGATCAAGCGCCAGGCGCGCCGGAAGAATTTCCAGTAATGCGCCGGCTTGCTTTCGGGTTCCGACGCCATCAATTCGGTGACGCGAATGCCGCGACCCTCCAGGGCCTCGCGCGCGGTGGGGCCGATGCCGACACCCGCTACCTCGACGTGCGCTCCCAAGGTTCCCAGCACTGACGCTACCGTAAGCAGCGGTGGCAACTGCGCCGGGTCGCTCTTGTACAACAACAGCACTCTTTCCATTACGGAAGTTCCTGAGCCCACCTGGCGGGCCGTCCCTCGGGATAGCCGGCCGTCGGCCGCCGCTCAGCGCCCGCGCGTCCTCGCCAGTGACGGACGACCAGCACCAGCCACACGAGCAGGATCGGAAGAAAATTCGGCATCATCAGCATCAGCGAGAGAATCGCGATGGCCGCGGTGAAAAGTGTCATGACCGCGTTTCCCGTCCTATCGCCAAACCAGCCCAGGCAGGCCAGGAACAGAGGTGCCGCAATGGTGCCGAACCAACCCAGATTGGCGACCGCCTCCCCCAGGATGCTGGTTGTCAGGCCCCATCTCAATTGCTGATAGGGCACCTGCATCGCCCGCGCTGTTATGTAGTAGGAGTAAGGCCAAGGCTTGTCGTCCCAATACACTCTGGGCACAAAGAACAGAGTATTGAAAATCAGCGTTTCGCAACGGTATTCCAGGATGGAAGCTGTGTCTGAGTTCAGTTCGGAGAATAGAGCGAGCTTGACATCGGCATCGCGTCCCCAGTCGAGGCGGACGGAATCGTAATTGACATCCCGGACAAAAACATAGCTACGATACGCGTCTTGGTACACGGCGTTGTAGGCCGCGTACGCGCCCGCGAAGACGATCAACAGACAGACCAGCACGGGGGTGCGGATACTCTTGGAGATTCTTAGAGCCAGCAGGCAGCACAAGGCGCTGAAGAATACGATATTCCGCTTGCCGTTTGTATAGTTCGCAAAGGCCAGAAAGGGTGTGACGAGCAACAGATCGAACCACAGTCTTCGAGTAGTGACGAGGAGCACGATCGCGCCGAAGAGGCAAAAATAGGTTATGAAGTTCAGCGTGTTATAGAAGTGCCAGTCCTCATACGTAAAAGCCTTCTCTAGGACTATGGCGTATGAAAGAAATTTCCGGTAGTCCGGAGCAGCCACCAGAAAATAGACCGCGGGACACACCAGCAAGGCGATCATATACATCCGCAGTGGCGCCAAGTCGGACCGGATCTGACGGCCGGCTTCCCGCCATTTTATGGGCCGGTATCTCCAGAATGACCGCACTGCCAGCATCGGCACGGGCACCGCCATGAGGTAGATGTAATAAATGGCGTTGGTGGCGGGATCGGTCTCGGCAGCGCGCAGGCCGGGGAACAAGGAATAGCGCGGCACCCCTAGAAGCGTGTCCTGGACGATAGGCGCCAGGGAGACCAGGCAGTAAAACGCAATCAGCAGATCGGTGGCGGAGCAGCCGCGCCGCAGGAGCCTGCGGATGGCCTGGCCCTCCAGGAAGAGGAGCCACGCGAAGGCCAGTGCGGCCAACACTTCGGGAAGTATCTCGATCATGTTCGAGCCGGCTCGGGAAAATCGGCGGATGAAGGCGTGCTGGATGCGGTTGGCGTGAATGCGGCGTGCGGCCGCAGATTCAGGACCCAAAATGCGCAGGCGGCCGTGGTAATCGTGTGCAAAGCGTATGACGCGGCGAACGCCATTGCCAGCCGTACAGCATTGAGATGGCTGCCCCAGGCTAACGTGATGCCGACCAGGGCGGCGGCCCAGATGAAATTGAGAGCGAAGCCGGTCCACTGCTTTCCGGAGCCCGCGATGGCCTGGCCTACAATGCTGCAACAGGCGGCCGGTAGGGTGCTGGCCGCCAGAAATACCAAGGCCGGCCACTCGGCCCTGAAGCGAGCGCCAAAAAGCGCCATGATCCAGGGCGACATCAGGCAGACCGGCAGCGCGATGGCGGCCGATACCATCGCCATGAGAACCAGCGAAGTCCGCAGCAGACGCCGGAATTCGGCGGCGGACCGGGCGTACAAATCGGAGAGCATGGGCAGCAAGGGCTGGCCCACGATGGCCGGTACCAGCAGGATGCAGTTGCGGAATTGATTCGCCGCGTTGAACGCGCCCAGTTGGCTGTAACCCGCCGGACGGTGCACCATGATCGCATAGGCGGCCCAGGTGGCCACCACGCTGACATTGCTGAGGAAGGCCGGCAGCGAAAAGCGCCACAAAACTGCGCGCTCGCTCCAGGCTCCACGCCACGATACTGGAACACCAGCGCTGGCGCACGCGCGCTGTACGGCAATTTGACCGAACCAGCATCCCAGGGCCGCCGATGCGACCAGCGCCCAGACAGCGCCCGTCAACCCTCCAAACCATACCGCGGCGACTCCCACCGGCAGAGCTGCAATTCCCCGCGATAAGTTGACGCGCGCCAAACGCCGGAAGGCTTCCAAACCCGTCAGCGTGCCTGTCTGGACTCCGTTCAGCGTCATGAGAAGGAGCAGGATCGCCGCGATCCGCAGTTGGCCGGCCAGGTTCGGCGCCGCGACCGCGTGTGTGGCGAGCCACGGAGACAAAATCCACAGCGCCGCAGCCACGCCGGACCCGGTGGCGAGCGACACGGCGACACTGAGTCCAATCATGCGTCCCGCACGCGACGGATCGCTCGCGCGAAACTCGGCTACATACTTTGTAGTGGTCATGCCGAGTCCTAAACCAGCGAAGGTGCCCAACACGCCGACTGTGCTCTGCACGATCCCGAGGGCCCCGAAGCCCTCTCTCCCCAGCAGGCGTGCCGCGATCATGGACCACACCACGACGCTGCTTTGCGATAGAGCCGTGCCGATGAACGCCCAGGAAGCTCCCTTGTAAAACCGGGAGTAGAGGGTGTCGCACGGGGAAGATACCAGCACGCTCCACAGGGACGATCGGGGCTGTTCCGGTTGTTCCAGTTGCGTTACGAGATTTGCTGCCGGCATTAAAGAATCCAAGTGCGCCGCCCGGTATCTTCGCGCGAACGCGCGCCGGTGTGAGAGCGAATGAACCAACAAGGTTGGGTCACTACCCGTTGGATGGCGCGCTCACAAACGCGAGCGCAGGTGCGGCCATTCGCGGCGCGACGCAGTTCCGCGCCCAGCGTGGACGACCCTCTAGACTGCGCTGGAGTCAAACCGTGGAGTGGTCTCGCCGAACTGGAATGCGTGGGCCAACGCGCGCTGTGGCTCTTGGCTGGGGGGCCGGGCTGCCGTGCAAGAGACCTTCGACACTGATGTCTTCGTCAACGTCGGGCCAATGAACCCCCTGGCCGGCGCCGATCAGACGGAAGTTCGCTCGTTGCGCGGGAGTAGCATCTGACAGCCGCCAGGACCAGGCTAGCGGTACGCTGATGACCCGTCCGTCGGCCAGATCCGCTATGATCTCGTCCTTTGTAACGCGCACCCTTTGGATGTTTGGATCGCTATTCGCCACAGTGTTCATGCCACGCCACTAGGATAGCAGCTAAAAATGATACCGCGGATAACATTCAATTCGTGGGACTTGAAACCCTGATTGTGAGGCATTCCCGGCGCTTCATCCTTCACCGCAAACATCCACGACAAACACTCGGCGAACCTGCCACCCCGGCCAAGGTCACTGTGCCATTGCCTCTTTCATAGCGGCAGCTAGAACTTTGGCGAGTACCACATTTCCTTGAACCGTGAGATGTATACCGTCCCCCTTGTAAAGAGTCTCGTTCCACTCGTTAGTCCGTGAGATATCGACTATTCTTGAGCCACACTCATATCCTACTCGTTCCAATTCCAGCCGTTCTGGCAGCCAGTCCCTTCCTTGTAAGGCCGACAGGTACTCAGCCTTCTTGGGATAGAAGAATATCAAGCCATGTTCTTTCGATTTTGCAGCTTTACTGAGCGCCGCGACGGCGGCCCGGAAGTTTGCCAGATGGGTTGTATTGAGAGTTCCGGTCGGCGGCAGTTCGTTCATGTTCAGGCTGACAAGGAGGGGCAAGACATAACGGCGCAGGACGTACCCGCTCGCCCAAACGGGGGTGGATTTGGGAAAAACATATTCCCCACGCCATTCACTAAGACCGCTTAATCCACCGCTCATATATTCCCACATGAAATAATATGTCGCCTGCGCCACATCGGGATTGCGATCTAAATACGCGGTTTCGTTAACATTAGTCCAGCCGCCTGCGGCAATAGGCCAGACAGCATAACGATTGCCTACTTCATTTTGGATCAATGGTCCCAGTTTGTCTTTCTGGTCGTAAGGGTTGCCTCCCATGGCGATGCTGTTGCCAATCAGGAGGATGTTGGGCCGCGCCGACGGGTTCCAGGAATTCTCCGTACCCATGCTGCGGTCGTTGAACACCCAAGCATGACGCCGCAAAAAGGCTCCGTGTTGGTTCGGTTTGGGAATGTACCCGATCCAGTCGTCCACCAGATAGGTCGGAAAGTCCACTGCCCCGCACAATCTGACCGAAGCTTCGGCTAGAACTGCCACGACACACAGCCCAGCCAGCGCCTTGGCGATGTTCTTCTTCATAACTCCTTAAAGGTGTCACATGAGTGGGGCAGCCAATCCTGGCTGCCGCCGCTTTTCAGCCGGCGCTAGGGTTCCTACTCTTTTTCGGCTGGTTTATAGTATCGGTAATACTTGCCATAATAGCCGTAGTAGCGATAGCTGTCGCTCATGTCGCGGGTGACTTCGTTCAGCACCATCCCCACCACGTTGGCGCGCACACGTTGCAGGGTGTTGATGGCGGACCCCACCGCTTTGCGGTTCGTGGCGCCCGCTTTGGCGACGATGACCACGCCGTCCACCGCGGCGGCCATTTGCAAGGGCTCGGGGAAGCCCAGGATCGGCGGCGAGTCCACCACGATCAGGTCGTATTCGCCGCCGGCTTCTTCCAGGATTTGCGGCAGGCGGCCGCCGATCAGGTCGGCGCCCCGGCGGCTCGAAAAGCCCGTGGGCAGGATGTCCAAATCGGCGAGTTCCACCAGCTTGACCAACTTCTCGCGCCATTGCATGCCATTCTGCAGCACGGCGGCGAGCCCCGTTTCCGGATTGATTCCCAACTTCGTGTGGACTCCGGGTCGGCGCAGGTCGCAGTCGATCAGCAGCGTTTTGTGCTTCTGCTGCGCATGCGCGATGGCCAGATGTACGGCAGTGGTGGTCTTGCCTTCGGCCGGTGTGGCGCTGGTGATCATGAGCGACTTCAACTGGCGGTCGAAGCTGCCCAGCAGGATCGAATTGCGCAGGGTGCGCACCGCTTCTTCGAAACCGGTGACGGTGCGGTCCCGGTCTGCAGGAACGGATTCGTCCGCGCGCACCAGCGCCGTGCTGCCTCCTTCATTGTCAAGCGCGGAGATCGGGCGGCGGCGCCAGGTTTTCACCATCGGCAGGCTGCCCATCACCTCGGTGTGGAACAGCGTCGCGATCTGTTCGGGGTCGCGGACCGAGCTATCCAGCACGTCGCTCAGCACGGCGGCGCCCACCGCCAGCAGCGTGGAGAACAGGAAGGCCAACGCTACGTTCAGCGTCATGTTGGGGAAGACCGGCTTGATGGCCGCGCGCGCCGGATCGGCGATGCGGATGGCGCTGTTTTGGAATCCCGCGTTGATGCCGGCTTCCTTGATCTTGCGGACCAGTTCCTCATACAGCGACTTGTCGGCATCGGCTTCCCGCTTGAGCGCCTGGTATTCGAAGCTGCGGGCGTTGAGTCGATCGAACTCGGCCTTGGTCTCGGCCACCGCCTTTTGCAGCATGGCCTCGCGGTTGACCGATTCGCGATACTCGACTTCCACGCGCAGGGCCGCGTTCTTTCGCGAATCGCGCAATTGGCGTTCCACCTCTTCCACCTGGACGGCGGCCTTGCGGTATTCCGGATGGTTGGCGCCGTAGTGCGTTTTGACGTCCGCGAATTTCTGGCGGGCCTCGTCCAGCGTGGCGGAGAGCGTTTTGAGGTTCTCTCCCTGCGTCGAGACTTGCGCGGCTTCGAGTGAGCCGCTCTGCACCGACTTCCAGGCGGATTCCTTGCGAACCCGGTCGGTCTGGGCGTTGGTGTATTCGGTGTTAAGCTGCAGCAGGCGGGCGGAGAGGATGCTGGTCTTTTCCTCGGGATTGATGACATTCAGCTCGCGCTCGAACTGGGCCAGGGCCTCCGAGGAGCGCTCCATCTTGGCTTTCAACTCCTCGAGTTGCTTTTCCATGAAGGTCGCCAGCGAGGCGGAGGAACGGAAGCGGATGCTGTAAGTGTGCTCGACGTACGACCGGGCCACGCCGTTCGCCACATCCGCCGCCAGGCGCGGGTCTGGCGAACGATAGCTGATCAGTAGCAGATAAGTATTGGGCGGGCGCGTGACCTTGAGTTTTTTGAGGAGGATGGGGGCATCCTCGTCGGCCTCGGAAGATCTCTCGGGAGTGACGTCGGAAGCGTCTTTCTCGAGATTCAGCAGATGATACTGCAGGGCCACCGGCCGCAGCACGGAATCCGATTGAATGAGCTTGACTTGTGTGGCGAGAAACTGGTCGGCATCGTTCAGAGGCGTGCGCATGGCATCCTGGCCGATGATGGCCGAGGGCATCTGCCGATCGATATCCACGGTGACGGTGGATTCGTAGATCGGCGTCAGGCGCGCGGAGACGATCAAGGTGGCCGTCACGCAAGCGAAAATGAAGGCCAGAATCTTCCAGCGCTGGCGGCGCAGGATCCAGAGATAGTGCGCCAGGGGGACACCGGGCCGCTCGGGCGGATCGACATCGTAGCCGTACCAGGTAGCGGGGAGGGTTTGGTTGGGGGCGGGGAGAGCTTTAGGATCGGACATAGTGTTGGCCGCGGGAGGAACCGAATGCAAACGAAACTAGCGGATTCCGGCGTAGATGGCGGCAGCGCCGGCGCCGCCTCCAAAAGCCAGGATCTTCTCGAGGGCGCCCAATGTCATACGGCGGCCCTTGTTATCCGGCACGTACAGAATATCGTTGGCGAGCAGCGGCATGTCGGGGGATTTGCGCTCCATGATCTTGTTCAGCGGTATGGGAATCTCGTTCTTGCTGCCGTTGCCTTCCCGCCGGTAGACATAGGCCTCGTTGGAGGCGTAGGGCATCAAGCCTTCAGAAAGCGCCAGCATCTTGAGGACAGTGGATTCGGTGCCGTCCTGCACGGAGAACGCGCCGGGCTTCTTGATGTTCCCTATGACGTAGACCTTGCCTGCTTCGGGAACCCGGATCTCCTCGCCGCCAATCAAAGAGATATTCAATGTGGGATCGGCGGCATCGATCAGACCTTTGACGAGGATGCGCTGGACGAGGGAGTCGATGGTGCCATCGGGACCTGCGTGCATGCGGCTGACCAGGATCTCAGGGCCCGCTTCAGGGGCAAGACCGCCGGCCCGGGTGATAGCTTCGAGCAAGGTGACAGGCCCCACTGCCTGGAACGTGAGAGGCTGCTTGACGGCGCCGGCGACGGAGATGGGACGGCTGTTGTATTCGGCGACGTTGACGGTCACGAAAGGGTCCACGATAAGCTGTTCGGCTTGTAAGGCGGAGGCAATGGCGGATTCCAACTCGCCGGGCATGCGCCCCTCGGCCTGGATGCGCTGCTTGAGCATCGGGAGCCGCATATAGCCATCGGCGCCGACGCGCACCGTGCGGGTAAGCTCGGGAGCGTCATAGACCGAGACAGCGATCAGATCGTTGGCGCCGATGCGATGGGCGGGCAGATTGGCGTTGGGCAGTTCGGGCACGGGCGCCGGGCGGGTTTGCGCGGACGCCACGGAGAGAACCAGCCACACGGCGCAGCAGGCGCTCCACCCCTTGCGGACGCGCTCGACTCCGAAGTATTGTCCCGCACGCCGCTTTCTGACGCGCGCGGCGCCGGCGCATTGATTCAGAGCCGCGACCGTGAGGGAGCGGTTGTCAGAAATTAGACGAGACGCATTACGGCTGGGGCTTAGACGGGGCATGAAGCTTTCCTCCGAGCAGGTCGATGAATTGGGATTGCAGAACTGCGAGCTGCTGTTCTAAGGAAGCGAAGCGGCAGTTCAAGTGGTCGCTGATTGCGCCGGACTGAAGGAATTCCAGAACTTCGCTGCGCGTAAAGTCGGACAGGTTGCGCGCGCCGCGGCGGTCGCAAGCCTCCTTGAGCAAACGGTACTCGTCCTGGCTGAGCCGGAACACCACGATTCGGTTTCGGGGCTTGCTGGTCATGGCGCAATCAGGTGAGATAGAGATGCGCCATCGAGGCGTGGGAGGCGCCTTGGACGGCGCAGATCATGTCGCGGTCGATCTCCACGGCCACGGCCCGGCGCAGAAGTTCTATGGAGACCACCACGCGCAGCGAGTCTTTTTCGCGGAGAAGCACACCTTCCAGGCCGGCTAGCGAGCCCCGCTCGATGCGCGCCACCTGTCCGACACGCACGTAGGGCCAGGGCTGGGCGGGCAGGCCCGAGGCCAGAATGGTCCGTATGCGCGAGATCTCCTCGTCGGAAACGGGCGTGGGGACGTTGGCAAAGCCCACGATGGAGGTTACGCCGGGAGTGCTGAGGACCGGCAGGCGGCTCGCATAAGCGAAACGGCAGAATACATAACCCGGGAACAGCGGCAAATCGACAGTCTGGATGCGGTCGGTCCAGTGGTGGCGTGCCCGATAGAGGGGCAGGAAAGGCTCCATGCCTTTGTTGAGCAGGATTTGGGCGACGGCCTTCTCATGGCGGGGTCTGGCCGTCAACGCGAACCATGGATTTAACTTGTTCATCTGCTGGCCTGTGCGGTGTGGCTCTGGGACGAAGCTATCGCTCTCTGAGTCCCACAGGGGCTCTCTCAGAAGGGCTGCAAAAATTCAGAATACAAATGGTAAACAGGACAAGTTTTTTTCTCTGCTTATCTTCAGTCAAAAAAAACCCAGGCAGATCGCAGAACTCTGCTGGGGTCCGAGTTGGCAGGCGAAAACGGGGCGGGACAGACGCTTTCGTCTGTCAACCCGGCGGTACCTCCAATCCGGCGGCCGACGAAACACACGAGTATTTATGGGCTGGTGGACGGTTTGCTCGATCCCTGGCCGGGGAGTGCACCGGCAGCCGCAAGCCCGCCCACCGTGCCGGCTGCGGCCACACCGCCGACGATGGCCACCGTCGCAGCCGTGGAAATGCCCGCAGCCGCGCCTGCAGCCGCCCCTCCAGCCGCCGCCCCAGCGGCCCCAGCTCCGGCGGCGCCCGCAGCTCCCGCAGCCCCCGCCGCGCCAGCAGCTCCCGCAGCGCCGGCAGCACCCGCGGCGCCAGCGGCGCCCGCGCCCTTGGCCAATCGCTTGATACTGGTGACATTGATGAGCTGAGAGGCTCCCGCTACCGAGGGAATGGCGGTATCGGCGGTACCGGTGATCTCGACCCGGTTCCCGAGCTCCGCCTCCAGGCCTTCGCCCCGAAGCTCGATAGTGACGTTCGTGGTCTGGTCGACCAGGATGAATTTGCCGTCTTTCAGCGCCAGCACGCCAGAGACTTTCGTAACCGTAGCCGCGCCACCCTCTTGCGGTTCGAAGGCCATTTCGCGGCCGCTGGAGAGCCTGGCGACAAGAATTCCCTCGCTGTTGGCAACCCGTACGCTCCCGGCGCGGGCCGCCACCACGACACGATTGGGTCCCGTCAACTGGACCCGGGCCGTAGCGCCGGGCGCATCCGCCGTGACGCGCAGGCCGGCAGCCTCAATGCGGTAGTTGAGGGACTCCAACTGGCCGATGCCCTTCTCCAGCAGCAGCCGCGATTCATAGACGCGCGCGCGCGATTCGGCCGCGAGCCGCAGCTTCACACCGTTGTGAAGCTGCAGTTGAGACGCGGAGACGTTCGTCTCGATCACATTGCCATCGAAGAGCGTAGCGTTTCCCCAGATGCGCGAATTGTCCAGTTGGAAACTACCGTTGGCGACCACCAAGCCGATGGCAGGGCTGGCGGATAAGCTGAGTGAGAGCGCCACAAAAAGAATGAGGCCGGACAAGACCCGGCTGGCTAGGCGTGACATGCACAAATCTCCTTTGCGGACAAGTGCCGCCGCCGGGAAGTTAATCTCAAGCAATCGCAATCGTGCGGCCGCGGTGAAAAGCTGGCAGTCTGCGCTGCCGCACTCAAGCCGCCTGTAGTAGGATCAGGAGTGGTCGATATCCATAGCCATATCCTCCCCGGCCTGGACGACGGCGCAAAGACCATCGAGGATGCACTGGAGATGCTGCGCTTGGCGGCGGAATCCGGCACTACGGATATCGTGGCCACCCCGCACGCCAACCTGGAGTTCACTTTCGACCCGGAGCTGATCGGCCGGAAGATCGCTCAGTTGCAGGCCGCCGCCGGGCCCGTCCCCCGCATCCACCGAGGCTGCGACTTCCATCTGACCATGGAGAATATTCAGGAGGCGCTGACCAATCCCAGCAAGTACGCTATCAATCACAAATGCTATCTCCTGGTGGAATTCTCCGACCTGCTTATCCCGCGCACCACGCAGGAAATCTTCGATCGCCTGCAGTCCGCCGGCCTCACTCCTATCGTCACGCACCCGGAACGCAATGGTCTACTGCACACCCGCCTGGACCAGCTCCAAGGTTGGGTAGAAAACGGCGCGTTCGTGCAAGTCACGGCCAAGTCTTTAATGGGCGGCTTCGGGCGCACCGCCAAGTCGGTGGCCGTCGAGCTGATGGACCGCAACCTCGTTCACTTCATCGCCAGCGACGCGCACGACACCGTGCACCGCCCGCCGGTTCTGCGCGACGCTTACGAGCACGTCGCGAAAACCTGGGGCGGCACCCTAGCGGAGATGCTTTTCACCACCGCCCCGCAGGCCGTCATCGATGGCGATTCCATCCGCCTCCTGGATTCCGAGCCCGCGCGCCCGAAGCGAAAATGGTACCGCATGGGCTTTTGAACGTCTAAACTAAACTAAGGGACTGTCACGAAATATCAATTCGGAAGTGACGTGGGGAGGCGATCCTACCTGCGGATGCGCTTTCCAGCGCGTCCAAGCCGGCTGCAAGCCAAGATTGGCTGCCCCACAATATGGCCCAGTTATTTCATCACAATTCCGAGGTCCTTATGAGAATACGAGTGCTCTTGCTTGCCGCGCTTTGCGGCCTGCTGGCGGCGGCCCCGCCAGCCACTATTCCAGATACGCCCGCCGGCCGCCAGTTCGCGCATTGGCTGGAGGTGTTCAACGGTGGGAAGCGGGACGAAATCCAGAAGTACCTGGAACAGAATCATCCGGAAGAAGCCGCGTCCATCGATCGCGAAATGGATTTCCGGCGCATGACGGGCGGGTTCGATTTCGAAAAGGTCGAGGAATCGGCGCCGGCGAAGATTACGGGAATTGTCAAAGAGCGGGAATCCGGCAACTATGCCCGTTTCGACATGGAGATCCAGCCGGACCCTCCCCACCACATCGTGAACTTCGGTCTCGATTTGATCCCCCGTCCCGCGGAGTTCCCCGCGACACCGCGGCTGCGCGAGCCGGAGGCCATTGTGGCACTCCAAGCCGAAATCCAGAAGCGGACTGCCGAGGACCGCTTTGCGGGGACCGTCGCGATTGCGAAGGGTCGCAAAACGGTCTTTTCGGGCGCTTATGGATCGGCGGATCGCGAACAAAAAGTCCCTGCCAAGCTGGATACCCGATTTCGGATCGGCTCCATGAATAAGATGTTCACGGCTACTGCGGTTCTGCAACTCGCGCAGGCTGGCAAGCTGCAGTTGACCGACCCGCTCGGCAAGTACCTGACGGATTACCCGAACAAAGATGTCGCGAAGGTAACGGTGCACCAACTTCTCACGCACACCGGCGGCACGGGGGACATCTTCACGCCGGAGTTCGAGAAGAATCGCTTAACGCTCCGCGAACTGAAGGACTATGTGGCGCTATACGGCAAGCGAGCTCCGCAGTTCGATCCCGGCGCGCGCTTCGCATACAGCAATTACGGATTCATTCTGCTCGGCGTGTTGGTCGAAAAGGTGTCCGGCCAGAGTTATTACCAATATGTTCAGGAACACATCTACAAGCCGGCAGGCATGACGCGGACCGACTCGCTTCCGGAAGAAGAACATGTGGAAGGCCGGTCCCAGGGCTACATGCAGCAACATGGAAAATGGGAGATCAACACCGATACTTTGCCGGTACGCGGAACTTCCGCTGGCGGCGGCTACTCGACCGTCGGCGACTTAGTGGCCTTCGCCAACGCCCTGATGGAGCACGAACTCCTCAACGTAGAGTTCACAAAGCTGATGACAACCGGCAAAGTGCAGGGCGGACCCAGCGGAAAGTACGCTTACGGATTCTCCGATACCACGCAGGACGGAGTGCGCTGGGTCGGCCATGGCGGCGGCGCTCCCGGCATGAACGGCGATCTGAAGTTCTGCCCCGATTCCGGATACATCATCGCGGTCTTATCAAACCTGGACCCGCCCGCCGCCAGCCGGATTTCGGACTTCATCGCGGCGCGCTTACCGGAGAAGTAGACGACCGGCTTGCTCAACCGTCCAAGAGATGGTCGGAAAGGCGAGCTAGCAGTCGTTCAACCACGAGGTAAACAGCCAAGGCATTTATGCCGGACAAGGGAAACAATACAGTGAAAGGCGAAACGCTAGGCAGAAACTCTGCTGGAATTATAAAGCAGACGATCCGAGAGACGATGAATATCAAGCTGCTCCATGAAAACGTCAGAACTAGAAACGGAACGTATGCGAAGCCAAATTGATCATGCGCGGACTCCGCCGCAAAGTACGCGCCTGCGACACCGGACCAATAAAGTCCCGCCACAACGATAGCCGAGGATTTGCACACGGGATGCTCGACATGGAAGAATTTGCGACCCATCCCGAAACAATGGTAGCACCGGCAGCGATAGGACGCGGTGTCCGGGACCTTCGGATTTGGGACTTTCATCGCGGCGGAAACATCGTGGAGAGGATTTCGATTTAATGGTGAGTCGGCCTACCGCGGCGCAGCCAAACCCCGAGTGGCCATGTGCGCCGGACGGCGTGGGTGCAGAATAATATCCTTCGTCACACAGGAGGCGATGAGAGGTCATGCCGTATTTTGCACGAGGCGGCTAGGGCCGGCGACTTGGAAAACGTCACAGCGCTACTCAAAGACGCTTAGACACTAACTTCATGAGCGACCGCCTCAGCGGGCCGCACCCGGACCTTCACCTCTATACGCGAGCCGAGCCGGTTGATGATCGACATAAGACGGTCCACGGTGAACCGCCCGAGGTCTGCGTTACGGATGCGCGAGAAGTCGGCCGCCGCGATGCCGGTGCGGCCTTGCGCGGCGCGCACGGTCAGACCTTCCCGGTCGATCGCCTTGATGATTTCGGCGGCCAGGATGGCCTTGAATTGCTCCGCGTCCGCGTTCTTATGCCCAAGATCGCGGAAAACATTCCCGCTCCCCCGCACCACCTCGAGTTTTTCTTTTTTCATCGCAACATCTCCTTCAGCCCTTTCAAACGGTCCCTAATAAGGTCGATTTCGCGCTTGGGCGTCTTGCCGCCCTGAGTCGATTTCTTCTGGAAAGCGTGGACTACCCAGATTTCGTCGGCGAGCTGCACCACGTAGACTACCCGGACGCATCGCCCCGGAACGCCAGGGCAATCTCGAACACCCCGGACCCGATCCCGTGCATCGGCTTAGCGACGTCGGCCTTGCCGCCCTCGGCAGCTATCGTCAGCGCGGCCAGTCAGATCGACCTGGCTCCCCTCGAATTCCTTCAGCGCCGCCCTAATCCACGAAACCGGCCTTGTCCGTGGTGTCATCGTTTGGCGCCGCCCTATTTCATGTTGTTATATTTGACAACGGAATGCAAGGAAAGGCTGCCTTAGCCTGTTTCGCAGTTGTTTATTCAGGACGCCGGCTTCACCATCGCGGCCGCCACCAGTCCCACGCAAACGAAGCCAGCAATCTGGGTCGTCATATACGCGGCCGTATAAATAGCCGGGAAGCCGTACCAGTTCCAATAAGAAACATTAGTTCCAATGGAGGCCATCACTCCCGCCACAACCACGAAGCCCAGGCGCGACGCAAAACTCGCCAGCCGGGTCTGGGCAAGCAGCACCATCACCAGCAGCGCCTCGATAAGCTCCTTGACAAACTCCGCGATGAACTGGCGCGGCGCCAGCGCCTGCACGCCAGGTGGATTGTACATGACGATGCCCGAAGGGTTCGCCGCCAGCTTTTGCGAGTACTGCTGCATGGCCGCCTGTTTCTGCTGCGAGGTGGCGTCCTGTCCCAGTCCCATGCCGGGGAAAAGGTACAGGCCGGGGCTCTCGCCGAGCGACGACCGCATGGCGCTCAGCACCGCCGTTTCATTGGGCATCTCTTTGATCCCCGCTTCGCCCAGCGGCAAAACCATGTGGGCGAGCGCCGTCCAAACATACATGGCGATCCCGCCGAGCAGACCCGCAAGCAACACCCGTTTGGCCATAGCTCCTCCTGCGCATCGAAGGCGTCCGTTTTCCTGAATCAGGGCAACGGGACGTTCGGATCCCCATCCCCATCAGCGTGGGCTCGAACCCGGCCAGCCTGGCGGCAGCCGATTTGAATGGAGACGGCATAACCGGCTTGGTAGTGGGCGACTGCACGTCGCCGGTGGTTTGGATTCTGCTGGGGTCGAGCGGCGCCGTCTTCGGCACACCTACACCAGTCAGCGTGGACGCTTGTCCCGTGTCGTTAGCGGTGGCCGACTTCAACCTCGATGGGATTCCGGACATTGCCTCGGCCAACATTATGGCCAACTCGGCTTCCGTGCTGCAAGGTGCCGGCGGAGGCGCGTTCCATGCGGAAACTCTCTATGATGTGGCCGGGCAACCGGCTGCCCTCGTGGCCGCCCGGGTGCTGAGCGCGCAACAGCCGGATTTGGTGGTCGCCGGTCAGGTCGGCCGCGTTTCGGTATTGATCAACGCGACGCGCTGAATTCTTCTGGCGGCGCTTTTCTCCAGCGGTGAGTGCTTCAGTGGTGGGGCGCGTTGACAACCGCTCCGTCACCGGAAACATCCGGCACACCCGTGTGGCCTTTGGCGTAAGCTCCCCTGAAACGCAGCCCGGCCCGACCGGCACGGTTTGGCTTGACAGCCGTTACGTTACGCGTTACGGCACAGAATGATCGTCTCACTCGCCACAAAGGACTGAAGCGCCTTTACGAGGACGGCGACCCGCGCGGGATCAGTCGGGAACATCTGCAAAAGGTGCGGGACATTCTGGTACGCTGGATGCCGCCGGAACTCTCGCCGATATAGATGTGCCGGGCTTCAAGCTTCATCCGCTCAAGGGCGAGCTGAGAGGTTTTTGGGCGATCACGGTACGCGCCAACTGGCGGGTGGTTTTCCGCTTTGCGGACGGCGACGCGCTGGACGTTGATTATGTCGATTAGCACTAACGGAGGATAAAACCATGCCGATGAAGAACCCACCGCACCCCGGCGGCTTCGTGCTGCGCCAGTGCATACAGCCTTTGGGATTGAGCATCACGGATGCCGCTCCGCCCTCGGCGTGACGCGCACCACATTGTCGGAACTGGTGAACGAGAAGCGCGGCATATCCCCCGAAATGGCCGTAAGGCTGTCCAAAGTCTTTGGTGGCAGCGCCGAAAGCTGGCTTGTGCAACAGGCGCAGTATGAGCTTGCCCATGTCCCCGCCGACCGAATAAAGCTCAAACGGCTGGAACTGGTTTAGTCTCTTTTGTGGATACGTCGGTAACCGTTGCGATCATCTCCGCCGCGGCTGCAATCGTTGTCCCAGCCGTGAGTTTTTACCTCACGAAACGGAAGGAACGCCAAGCTGACTGGCAGCGCTACAAACTTGAGATTTACAAGGAACTCGTCCAATCTTTTGGCGGGATTGTGGCCACAGACTCAACGCCCGAAGGCAATAGGCGTTAAGCGGCAGCTTGCAACACCCATCACTTGATTGCGTCGCAAGGTGTTATCGCGGCTCTGCACGATTTTTAGGACGAAATTAAAGTGTCCAATGCCAACCGAGACGGCGGCAGGCAGATGCCCTTCTTATGCAGACACCGGCAAGTGGATCGCCGCCCCACCTTGCGTTACAGTAGTGAGGACTTGCGAATTCCGATCTTGTTTCTGATGGCGCTATCCTCCTTGTTGGCAGCGGATCCGCGCACGTTGCGCCTCGACTGTTTCCACGGCGGCACGGCCACCGAAGAGCAGATGTCGCTCGATGGCCTGGTGCTGGAAGGGCCGTGGCCGGGGCGTTTGGACCGCACCATCGACGACACCAACCTGGGCAAATATTATTTCGAAGTGCTGGACCGCCAGACGAACCGCGTGCTTTATTCGCGCGGATTCGCCAGCATCTTCGGCGAATGGCAGGAAACGCCGGAGGCCAAGGAAGTCCGGCGTCAGTTCCACGAATCGCTGCGTTTTCCGGCGCCTGCCGCGCCTGTGCAGGTGATCGTCAAGCGCCGCGATAGCCGGAATGCATTTCAGGAAATGTGGTCGGTCATCGTGGATCCGGCCGATCCGGCCATCGACCGCTCGGGACCACCGGCAAACGTCAAGGTCTGGGCGGTGATGCAGAATGGCGAACCGCGCGACAAGGTGGACCTGCTGCTCATGGGCGATGGCTACACTGCCGCGGAGATGGAGAAGTGGCACAAGGACGCGCACCGCATGGTGGACCTGCTGTTTGCCGCCTCGCCGTTCAAGGAGCGCCGCAGCGATTTCAACGTGTGGGCCGTGGATACTCCGGCGGAGGAAAGCGGCGTGTCCCGCCCGTCGGACAGCGTCTATCGCCGGTCTCCGCTGCGCGCCAGTTACGACGCCTTCGGGTCCGAGCGTTACGTGCTGGCGTTCGATAACAAGCGCATGCGCGAAGCAGCGTCCGCGGCGCCCTATGAATTCATCGAAATCGTGGTGAACGACCGCAAGTACGGCGGCGGCGGGATCTTCAACCTGTTTGC
>Ga0187855_10000865_pt1 | contig 25332 bp, 29 predicted proteins | sample June2016WEW_8_10_2_FD_132969 | JGI IMG/M metagenome (GOLD analysis project Ga0187855, IMG submission 132969) | Peatland microbial communities from SPRUCE experiment site at the Marcell Experimental Forest, Minnesota, USA - June2016WEW_8_10 | ecosystem: Environmental > Terrestrial > Soil >...
AGCTCGCGGAAGTCGTCGGTGCGGCCGGGCTCACCGAGAACCGAGTGCAGGTAGCCCTCGATGCCCGCGCCGGTGTACAGCCCAGACGGCAGCGCCTGGGCGAGCTCGAGCGCGAGATCGAGCACCGAGACCTGCCCCCGCTGGGAGACGATCTGGCGCCCGAGCGCAGCGATTCGCAGCGGCAGCCGCACCCCCACACGCAGCAGCTCGCCGAGGTTGGGGCGCAGCAGATCGCCGAGGTCGATGTCGCGGAACGGCTGAGGCGCCTCGCTGGTCGCGACGCGCATCATCTCGTCGGGGCTCACACCGTTGGCGCAGAGCGCCGCGATGAACGCTCCGGCGGAGGTGCCCACGTAGATGTCGAAGTCGTTGACGCTGCTGTTGACGGCCAGCAGGTCGAGCGCGCGCAGCGCCCCCACCTCATACACCCCGCCGGTGAAGCCGCCACCGCCGAGCACCAACGCCGTCTTGCTGGGCCGCCGTCGCGCGCGACGGGTCCGCGCGCGACGAGAGCTTTCCTCCAGCTTGACAACGCTACCCATACCACCCTTTATTCTACCGATGCGTGCCCCGGCCCCGGCTTGCACTGGTACCGATCGTCCTCTGCGCGCTCGTGCTCGCGGGCGCGCTCGTGCCTGGGACGACCGCCACCGCCGACCTGCGGATGACGGCCGCGGTGCGCGCGGCCGTCGCCAAAGCTGAGCACCCCGACCTGCGGGCGATCCCGGGCGTGCCGGCGCCAAACTCCGCCCCCAGGGCGCTGCTCGCCGCCGGCCACCCGGCGCGCGCGGGGGCCAGCGCCACCGCGGCGGGCACCGCGGCGCTGCAACAGCACATGGCGCACGAGCTCGACCTCGCCGGAACGCAGTCGGGGGCGTATGTGTATGACATGACGACCGGCAAGCCGCTGTTTGCCGAGCGCGCCACGCAACGCCACCCGCCGGCGTCGGTGGAGAAGCTGTACACCGCAATCACCGCGCTGGAGCGACTGGGACCGGCGGCGCGGCTGGAAACCACGGTGCTCGGCACCGGCCACCTCGCGCAAGGAGGCGTGTGGGAGGGCGACCTCTACCTGCGCGGCGGCGGCGACCCGACGCTGGGCAGCAGCGCCTTCATCCGCAGCCGCTACGGCGGTGTGGGCACCTCGGTGTCGCAGCTGGCGGCGCAGCTGAAGGGGCAGGGCATCGAGCGCGTCACCGGGAGGGTGTACGGGGACGAGTCCTACTTCGACTCGCTGCGCGGCGAGCCCTCCAGCGGCTACGCGTGGGACCCGTTCCTCGAAGGGGATCTCAGCGCGCTGGCATTCAACCGCGGGGAAACCGGCAAGGAAAAGGGCGCCCACGCGCCGGCGGCATATGCGGCGCGCCAGCTGCGCGCGGCGCTGCGACACGATGGTGTGGCGGTGGAGCGGGGCGGCGGCGCGGCGAGCGCCCCGGCGGGAGCGACGAAGCTGACGGTGGCGCTGTCGCCGACGATCGAGCAGCTGCTCGGCTTGACGCTGCCGCCGTCGGACAACTTCTTCGCCGAGACGCTGCTGAAGGGCCTCGGCGCGCGCTTCGGGGGGGCGGGCCCCAGCACAACCGCAGCCCCCGGCGCCACGACGACCCCCGCGGCGGCGGCCCCGGCACCTGTGACGGGCACCACGGCGGCGGGGGCGAAAGTGGCGCGCGAAACAATCGCCGAGCTGGGGCTGCACCCGACGCTGGTGGACGGGTCGGGGCTCTCCGAAGAAGACAAAACCTCCCCATACGAAGTGGTGACCCTGCTGAACGAGATCGCGCACACCGAACTCGGGACGATCCTGCGCGGGGACCTGGCGGTGGCGGGCCACACGGGGACGCTGGCCGAACGGATGCGCGGCACCGCCGCCGCGGGCCGCTGTCAGGCGAAGACGGGCACGCTCACGGGCGTGTCCAACCTCGCGGGCTACTGCGCGGCGGCCGACGGGGATGAGCTCGCGTTTGCGTTCTTCAACGACGGCATCTCAATTGAAGCGGCGCACACGCTGCAGGACAACATGGCGATCACGCTCGCCGACTACTGATCGTCCCCAAGCAATCGCCGCAGACCGTCCTCGTTGAGCACGGGGATCTGCAGGCGGCGGGCCTTTTCGAGCTTCGAGCCGGCAGACTCACCGGCCACGAGGTAGTGGGTCTTCTTCGACACCGAGGTGGTGACGCGCCCGCCGGCAGCCTGGATCCGTTCGGTCGCGTACTCGCGCGTCCAGTGCGGCAGCGTGCCGGTGAGCACAAGCGTGAGCCCCGCGAACACGCCCTCCGAGGGCGGGGGGCCAGCCTCGGCAAAACGCAGCCCGAGCAGGCGCAGGTCGGCGATCACTTCGCGCATGTGCTGCTCGTCCAGTTGGGCGCGGATCGAGCGAGCCATCTTCTCGCCGATCCCCGGCGTCTGCGAGATCGACTCCTCGGAGGCGCCCAGCAGCGCGTCGATGTCGCGAAAGCGCTGGGCGAGGTTGCGCCCGGTCACCTCCCCCACCTCCTCGATCCCCAAAGCGAACAGCACCCGCGCGAACGGACGCCGCTTGGATTCCTCGATCGCGGACAGCAGGTTGCGCACCGACACCTCGGCGAAGCCCTCCAACTCCAGCAGCTCCGCCTGACGCTCGCCAAGGCGGTAGTAGTCGCCGGGAATCTTGACGAGGCCCTCGTGCTGCAGCAGACGCACCTGCTTCTCGCCCAGCCCCTCGATGTCCATCGCGCCACGCGAGACGAAGTGCTTGAGCAGCTGCCAACCGCGCTCCGGGCAGGCGCGGTTGGGGCAGGTGGTGTAGACCGAGTCGCGCGGCTTCACTGTGCGAGTCCCGCAGAAGGGGCAGCGCGTGGGCGGGCGCGGAAGCGCCGGGCGGCGCTCGTGCTCGACGACGTGCGGCGCGGGGGAGATCACCTGCGGGATCACGTCGCCGGCACGCAGCACGATCACCTCCTCGCCTTCGCGGATGTCCTTGCGGCGCAGGTCCTCCTCGTTGTGCAGCGTGGCCAGCTTGATCGTGACGCCGCCCACGGCGACGGGCGCGAGCATCGCGAAGGGACGCATGTCGCCGAACTTGCCCACGTTCCAGCCGATCCGCTCCAGCCGCGTCACAGCCGTGGTTGGCGGGAACTTCCAAGCAACCGCCCACCGCGGGTCGCGCCCGACCGAGCCGAGGCGGCGCTGGAGATCGAGCGAAGAGACCTTCACGACGACGCCGTCGATCTCGAACTCAAGCTCTCCCCGGCGGCGCTGCCAGGAAAGGCACTGGGCGATCACCTCATCCTCGGAGCGCAGCTGGAGGATGTCGCGGTTGACGCGGAAGCCGTGCTCGCGCAGCCACTCCAAAGCCTCCCAGTGCGTGGTGAACGACAGCCCCTCGGTGACGCCCACCTGGTAACACCAGATCGACAGCGGCCGTTCTGCGGCGAGCGCTGGGTCGAGCTGGCGGACGGTGCCGGCGGCGGAGTTGCGCGGGTTCATGAAGGTCGAGAGGCCGGCCTCGGCGCGGCGCTCGTTGAGCGAAGTGAAGTCGCGCAGCGACATGTACAGCTCGCCCCGCACCTCAAGCAGCGGCGGCGCGTCATCGATGTGCAGCGGGATCGCGCGGATGGTGCGCAGGTTGTGGGTGATGTCCTCGCCGATCTCCCCATCCCCCCGCGTGACGCCCCGCTCGAGCACGCCATCGCGGTAGATCAGCGAGATCGCCAGGCCGTCGACCTTCGGCTCGACCACGTACTGAAAGCGCGGCGCGGAGATGCCCTCGCGCGCGAGGTGGTTGCGCATCCGCTCCACCCACGCGCGGAACTCGGCCTCCGAGCGGGCGTTGGAGAGCGAGAGCATCGGCTCCAAGTGGGCCACCTTCTCCAAGCGCCCGACCGGCGTGCCCCCGACGCGCTGCGTGGGCGAATCGGGCGTCAGCAACTCCGGGTGCGCGACCTCCAGCGCCCGCAGTTCGTCGAACAGCGCGTCGTACTCGTCGTCCCCAATGATCGGATCGTCGAGCACGTAGTAGCGGTGGGAGTGGTACTCCACCATCCGCCGCAGCTCGGCGATGTGCTGCGCAGGGTCGGGCAGGGGGGGCGCGTCCGCGCGCGTCATCGGAGCACCCCACCCGGTTGGGGGCGGGGCGTCGTGCCCCGCCACGGTCGCCATATCCCGCGATCTCCGGAGGTCATGTCCACGCCTCCTCGACGGCCTCCGTCACCTGCGCTGTCACGCCTACCAGACTACCGAGGCGCGCATGCACCCACGAACGAGGCGCCGCGGGGAGCCATCGCGACTAGCGAAGCGTGAACGACTCGGTGCTGATCCTCCTGTGCCGTCCCGTCCCGCCGATCACTGTGAGCGTGTACTTGCCCGGCTGGAGCTTGCGCAGAGGCAGCAGCCGCAGGCTCGTGCGCCCATGCTCCACCCGTGCTGTCCCGGCTGCGTACACCACGCCGTGACGGGAGAGCGTCGCCTGTGCGGCCGACCCCGTAGTCGTGAACTTGACCGTGCCCGAGACGAGCTTGGTGGTGCAGCGCTGCTTGCCTTTGACCGTCTTGCACGTCACGAGCTCGACCTGACCCGCGGGGCCCGCTGGACCCTGGGCGCCGGTCGGACCTGCTGGACCCTGAGCGCCGCCGCCGGCAGCGCCTTTTTCGCCGGCCGGACCGATGGGACCGACCCCGCCTTCGTTGCCGGTCGCTCCCGCGTTGCCGGCCATGCCTTCTTTGCCCGCTTTCAAGAACACGGCGGTGACATCGGTGGTCGCGGCCCTCTCCACCCTGCAGGTCGTCGCCGATATCGGCGTACACCCGATCCAACCGGCGAATTCGTAGCCCGCGCCGGCTTTGCCCGCCGTCAGCGTCACTTCGCCTTCGAATTCATGCGTGCATTCCGCTGTCGAACATGTGAGCCCAACGGGCGTCGAGGTGACTTCGCCTTCGCCCGTGACGAACACGGTGAGCGGGAAACGCGCGGGCGGGCCCTGGTAGATGAACACTTCCCCGTTGCCGGCGTCGGACACATAGACCGCACCGGTCTTTTCATTGACCGCGATGTTTTCGATCATAGTCGAGAAGGTCCCCGAGCCGAATTCGCCTCCGGTCCTCACCGGGGTGGGCATCGCGAACCCTTCCATCACCCGCCCATGGATCGCCACGTAGCCTATGTCGGTCGCGCGGTCGATCCCGTCCGCGCCCGCGCCTTCGACTTCAGGCACTTCCGTCACCTTTTCGGCGCTCGCCGCCGTATCGGAGCCGCGCCAGATCTCGGCTGGCCCTGGTCCCGCGAGCTTGCCTTCGGGGTCCCCGTACAGGAAGATGTCACCGCGGGCATCGACCACAACGCTCCGCTCGGACCCTGTCACCGGGAAGCTCGCGATTTCCGCCGTGCCCCCGTGCGAGAACTCACGGACCATTTTGGCGCCGGGATCGCTCACGTAGACATCGCCGTTTGCATCTGTGGCAACACCTTCGGGTTCCGTGAACGGCGTCGCCGATTCTCCAACCTGCGATTCGTATTTGAATTCGTCCCCGTTCAGCTTGAACCGATCGACGACTTCATGCCCCCGATCGACCACGTAGATGGAGCCCGCCGCCGGGCTGGTCGAGTTGTCCACGGCGATGCCAACCCACTCCTTTTTGAAATCAAAGCTTTTGGCGGGCGTGTGTTCGCCAGAGAACGCCGTCGGCACGCCGCCAGCAGGCGCGCGCCCCCGTTCGCCGAACACGTGGACCGCGTCGAAGTCTTCACCGCTTTCGGGGACGAACACGTTCCCGGTGGATTCTTCGACCGCGAGGCCCGTCGGCCTTTCAAAGAGCCCAAAGCTGTGGAGGTAGGTAGCGGGCGAGGCCAACGCGCTTGCGCTCGTCAACGCCAGCACGGCCAGCGCTGCACACACCGACACAAGCGTGGCAAGGACACGACGACGTGAGACGGCGGCTCTACTCGACATTGCGAGACCCCCTGACGAACCCCAACCGGTGAGGCATGATGGACATAACCTCCTGCGCCCCGCCACGCCCGCAGACGTGATGCCTGCAACCGGGCAGTGCCCCTACAACCCCATACGACCAGCAAGATATCAAATGACATCATCCCCAAGCGAGGTGTGGGCCGACCCTTTCCCAACCGCCGGCCGCGGCTGAGTTGCGCCCCCGCCAGCGCGCTGTTGAGTCAGCCGGCCTCGACCTCGGCGGCGTCGAGCAGGCCGTTCAGGTCGTAGCCGCCCAGCGCCTCGATGCCCGGGAGGTAGGTGAGATCGAAGTGCATTGGGGTGACCGCGATGCGGCCGGCGGCCACGGCGGCAAGATCGGTGCCGGGCTCGTCGTGGAAGCCGGGGTCATCGCCGTAGATCCAGTAGCGCCGGCGAGCGGGGGGGCCGACGTCCTCGCGCTCCAGCTTCAGCTCGTCGCGGTAGATGCGCTTGCCGAGGCGTGCCACCTCAACGCCCTCGGGACGCCCGGCGGGAACGTTGACGTTGAGCAGCGTGTTGGGGGGCAGCGGCAGCGACTCCAGGCGCTCGACCAGGCGCGCGACGAAGCCGGCGGCGACGTCGAAGTTGAAGCCGCCGTGGAAGCGGTAGTCGAGGGAGCGCGCGCCGGACTGCTGAGAGACCGCGATCGAGGGCAGTCCCAGCACGACGCCCTCCAGCGCCGCGGCGACGGTGCCCGAGTAGGTGATGTCGTCGCCGAGGTTGGCGCCGTGGTTGATGCCCGCCACCACGACGTCGGCGTCGAAGCCCTCGACCACGCCGAGGCGGGCGAGCCGCACGCAGTCAACAGGGGTGCCGTCGGTGGCATACCCCGGGCTGCCGTCGGGGAGCTCCACCTCTTCGACCCACAGCGGCCGGCGGGTGGTGATCGAGCGGGCCATCGCCGAGCGGTTGCCGTCGGGGGCGATCACCGCGAGGCGCACGTCGGGCAGCGCCGCGAGCGCGGCGTGCATCGCGCGCAGGCCCTCGGCCTCGATCCCGTCGTCGTTGGTCAGCAGCACGTTGAGCATGTGGTCTCAGCATAGGGGCCGCCGCCGATGGGCGATGTGGCCTGCCCGTGATCGCCCCCAACCACCCGCTCCGGCGGGCCTCTGGTGGGGTGATCGTCCCGCGCCCACAACCACTCCGACGGCAGGTGCCGGAACGTGGCCTATGCGTAGGCGACCGACGCAAGCGCCAGCCCGTGCGCTGGCGCCGTGGGGCCCGCCTCGGGGCGAAGCCGGCCTTCCAGCAGGCGCGCAAACTCCTCCACCGTGCGCCGTCCGGCGGCGACCTCAAGCATCGTGCCCACCAGCACGCGGTTCATGTGGCGCATGAAGGTGTCGGCCTCGATCCAGAACTCCAGCAGGTCGCCCTCGTCGCGCCACTCGGCCGCCCACACGTCGCGCGCGAAGCGCACGTGGTCGGTCTCGGTGGGTGTGAACGCAGTGAAGTCGTGTGTGCCCGTGAGCGCCTCAGCGCACGCGTCGAGCGCCTCGCGATCGATCGGCTGCGGCCACCACAGCGCGCTCGCGCGTGTGAACACCCCGCGCGCCCGGCGGTTCAGGACGCGGTAGCAGTAGGTGCGGCTGCGCGCGTCGCGGCGCGCGTCGAAGCCCTCGGGCGCCGGTTCGGCGGCGAGCACCGCCACATCGGGGGGCAGCAGCGCGTTCAGGCGCGCGGGGTCCACCGCCTCATGCGCGTAACTCGCCACCTGCGCCCACGCATGCACACCGCGGTCGGTGCGCCCTGCCACCGTCAACGCCAGCGGCTCACCGTCGGTGCCGCGCTCGCCGAGGATCGTGCGCAGCGCGCGCTCCATCTCCTCCTGCACGGAGCGCAGCCCCGGCTGGCGCGCCCATCCGGCATACTCGCCGCCGTCGTATTCGAGCGTGAGCTTGGTGACCATCGCCGGGCAATGCTACGCACCCTTCGCCGGCGCTTCGCCCACCGCGCGTCACTTCACGATCGTGAAGCTGAGCGCGACCGGCTGGGAGCGTTGGCCGGCAGAGTTGGTGGCGATGATGACGACTTCGTACCGCCCGGGTTTGAGCTTGTCGGCGCGCGAGATCCGGCCCGCGAAGGCCACAGTGTTGGTGGCGCTGTGACCGGCGAAGGGGAGCGTCCCGCTCTTGACCCGGCGATGGCTGCCCAGAACCTGGTTGAAGCTGAAGGTCACGGCAGCCGGCTCGCTGAGCGAGAACGAGAAGATCGTCCCGGTCGGTGTCTTTGTGCGACTGATGCGGGCCAGCTGGTTGCTCTCGCGCCACCTCGTCGCCGATTGGCGGGCGTGCGCCACCGTGGGCGGCAAGGGCGTCTGACTTGGTATCGACGGGGACGTGATGGCAGGCGGAGCGGGCGAAGACGTAGTGGCGGGCGGGGTGGTGGTCGTTTCGCTCGTGGAGGTCGTACCTCGCGCTTCGGTCGTGAACGCCTGGTCGGCGCCGTAGACCACTCCACCGGAGTTTTCCGCGACCAGCCGGAAGTGATAGGTCGTCCCCGGCGCGAGGCCGCCGACGGCGGCCGTCAACGGGCTCGGTCCGCTGGAGACGCCGATGCTCTGAGCGGCGGTTGAGGACCCGTAGGCCGTGCTCGTCCCGTACTGGAAGTACGCCGAGCTCGAGCCTCCGGCCCCGAGGGTCCCGTTGAGAGTCGCGCCGGCTTCGCCGAGACCCGTCGCGGCGCCCGTCGCCGCGGTGGGCAGGTCGACGAAGGCCCAGGCTGCGCCCCTGCACCCGTTGTCGCGCCAGGCGCCGATCATCCCCGTGTCACCGTCAGCAGAGAGCGCGACGTTCGTGCCGAATTCGCCTTCTCCGGCCTCGCCCCCGCCGGTGAACTTTTCGCCCTGCTGAGTCCAGGTGGAGCCCGAGCGGGTGAACAGCCAGACCGCGCCCCTGGTGCCGTTGTCGTCGAGCCCGCCGATCAGCGCCGTGTTGCCGTCGGCGGACAGCGCCACGGTTACGCCGAACCTACCTTCGCCGGTCTCGCCGGTGCCCTCGTTGGCGCAGCCGCCGGCGCAGTCGCCGACGAGCTTTTCTCCCTGCTGAGCCCAGACTTCGTCCGAGCGCGTGAACACCCACGCCGCGCCCTTGCTGTTGTCGTCGTCCCAGCCGCCGATCATCGCGGTGTCGCCATCGGCGGAGAGCGCAACACTGGTGCCGAACTTGCCCTCTCCGGTCTCGCCGGTCCCCTCGTGGGCGCAGCTGGTGGTGCAGTCGCCGACGAGCTTTTCGCCCTGCTGGCTCCAGGTGGACCCCGAGCGCGCGAACACCCACGCCGCGCCCGCGCCGCTGTAGTGGTCGTTGCCGGCGAGCACGTTGTCGTCGTTCCAGGCGCCGATCAGCGCCGTGTTGCCATCGGCGGAGAGCGCGACCATCGTGCCGAACATGCCGTCTCCGGCCTCCCCGGTGCCCTCGTTGGCGCAGTTGGCGGTGCAGTCGCCCACGAGCTTCTCGCCCTGCTGGGCCCAGCTGGAGCCGGAGCGCGTGAACACCCAGGCGGCCCCGCGCCAGTCGTTGTCGCGAAAGCCGCCGATCAGCGCAGTGTTGCCATCGGCGGAAAGCGCAACGTTGTAGCCAAACCAGGCGTTGTAGATCTCGCCCGTGCCCTCGTTGGCGCAACCGCTGGAGCAGTCGCCGACGAGCTTTTCGCCCTGCTGGGCCCAGACGCCGTCCGAGCGCGTGAACAGCCACGCCGCGCCCTTGCCGAATAGGCCGCCATCGTCGCCCGGAGCGCCGATCAGCGCCGTATCGCCGTCGGCGGAGAGCGCCACGCTCACGCCGAACCCGTCTTCGCTGGTCTCACCCCTGCCGGTGAGCTTCGGCCCCTGCTGGCTCCACACCCCGCTCGAGCGCGTGAACACCCACGCCGCCCCAGCGTCGTAGTTGTCGCCGGGGCCGCCGATCAGCGCGGTGTTGCCGTCGGCTGAGACCGCGACGTACACGCCGAACTGGCTGTTGCCCTCTTCGCCGCCGGTGAGCTTCTGCCCCTGCTGACTCCACCCCCCGCCAGAGCGTGTGTATACCCACACGGCGCCTGTGGCAGCGGCGTCCTCGGGCCCGCCGATCACCGCTGTATTGCCGTCTTCGGACAGCGCGACGCTGTAGCCGAATTCGCCTTCCCCGTTCGCGCCGCCGCCGGTGAGCTTCTGCCCCTGCTGACTCCACGCCCCGGACGAGCGTGTGAAAACCCACACCGCGCCCGCGCCGCCATTGTCAGCCGGCCCGCCGATCAGCGCTGTGTCGCCATCTTCGGCGAGCGCGACGCTGGTGGCGAACTTGCCGCCTCCGGTCTCGCCGGTGCCCTCGTTGACGCAACTGGCGGTGCAGTCGCCGACGAGCTTCTCGCCCTGCTGGCTCCAGGTGGACCCCGAGCGCGCGAACACCCACGCCGCGCCCGCGCCGCCATTGTCGGCAGGCCCACCGATCAGCGCGGTGTCGCCGTCTTCGGACAGCGCTACGGTGGAGCCGAATTCGCCTTCCCCAGTCTCGCCCGTGCCCTCGTTGGCGCAACCGCCGGCGCAGTCGCCGACGAGCTTTTCGCCCTGCTGACTCCAGGTGGACCCCGAGCGCGCGAACACCCAGATCGCGCCCGCGCCACCGTTGTCGGCGGGCCCACCGATCATCGCGGTGTGGCCGTCTGCCGACAGCGCAACGCTCTTGCCGAATTCGCCTTTTCCGGTCTCGCCCGTGCCGGTGAGCTTTTCGCCCTGCTGGGTCCAGGATGACCCCGAGCGCGCGAACACCCACACCGCGCCCACGCCGCCTTCGTTGGTCGCGCCGCCGTTGTCGTCCGGGGCGCCGATCAGCGCGGTGTCGCCGTCGGCGGAGAGCGCAACGCTGTACCCGAATGCCCCTTCTCCGATGTGGTCGAACAGGGTTTCCCCTGCGTGGCCGGTGCCGTTTAGCTTGCCGCCCTGCTGGGCCCAGGTGGACCCCGTGCGCGTGAACACCCACGCCCCCCCAGCTTCATTGTTGTTCCGAATGGCGTAGCGCGCGCCGATCAGCGCAGTGTTGCCGTCTGCCGATAGCGCCACGCTGTAGCCGAACCGGCCGCTGGCGACTTCGCCCGCGCCGGTGAGCTTTTCGCCCTGCTGGATCAACGGGTCGATCCGCAGCGGGTAACGCGCGCCCGCCGTGTCGACCCGCAGCACGATGCGACCCCGTTCCAGCGCAAGCCAGCTGTGCAACGCTCGCCCACGCGCGTCGCTGGCCTGCAGGGCCGCGTAGCGCAGGACCGTGCGCCCGGCCCGCGCAAAGGTGAGCCCGCGCCCGCCTTCGGTGAGCTTGGGCGTGACGTTGCCGGCGACGGCGAGCGCGATGGCCAGCGGCCGCGTGGCGCCACCTGCCGGCGCGCGGGTGACCGTGAAGCCCTGCTCGAGACCGAGCGGTCCGTTGGAATACCACGCGGTGAGGCCCGCATAGCTGTAGGTGACACGGTTGGCGTTTGCGCGAGGCGCCGCAAAACCCACCGGCTGGAGCGCATTTGCGTAGCCGTAGGCAGAGAGCGCTATGCCAAGGCGCGCCTTGCCCGAGACAACCGTGACACCACCGCGCGAGAAGCTGGCGCCCAGGCGCTGCGCGGGGTTGACGGCCCGCAGGGCCTCGACGCGATAGGCCGGCTGGTCGCTCCCCAGCGCGGCCGAGACCGGGCCCTGCGCCGCCAGCGGCAAACTCGTCAGGGCGTGCCGTGCCGTCGTCGCGCGCCCCACCGGCTTACCGGTCGCATCTCCCACGGCTCCACTGGGCGCGCGCCCCGCAACTCCACCGGACGGCATTCGGGGCGCCACCACGCATCCAAACGCCACCACGACCCCCACCAGCAGAGCCACGACCCTGGATTGCGGCCAGCGACCTCGCGTCGCATCGCCACGCTTCGCCGGAGGAAACCCCTGCACTGCGGCTTCTACTCGCATCCCCGCACCCCCGCGTTCGACCCTCTCTGTGGTGCCCTCACAATCCCAGCGGCACGCTCGCCGGCCCGGCCCTACCCTGGTGAATAGCCTACACCAGCTCGAGGAACACCATCTCGGTTGAGTCCGAGCGGCGTGGGCCGAGCTTGAGGATGCGGGTGTAGCCGCCGGGACGGTCGACGTAGCGGGGGGCGACCTCGACGAACAGGCGGTGCACGGCGAACTTGTCCTGCGCCAGTGCCGACAGCGCTTGACGGCGGTTGTGCAGGTCGTCGCGCTTTGCCAGCGTGATCAGTTTCTCGATCTCCGGCTTGACGGCCTTCGCCTTCGCTTCGGTCGTCTTGATCCGCTCGTGCTCCAGCACCTCCTTGGTGAGGTTCATGAGCAGCGCCTTGCGGTGCGCCGAGTCGCGGCTGAGCTTGTTGCGGGTCTTTTGGTGTCGCATGGTGTGTGGGGAGAAGTCTATTGGTCGTTGGCGCCCGTTGCCACCTGCATTCCCGTCGTCGCCAGGCTCGGCGGGGAGGCGGGGTTGGGCAGGGGGTGTCGCATGTTCTTTTTGGACCCCAACCCTTCATTTTGTGAAGTGGTTGGGGTCGGTTTGGGGCGCATCACAGCATCCCGCCCCTGGTCGTTTCAGTCCTGGCGCAGGTGCAGCCCACGCCCTTCGAGCGTCTCGATCACCTCGTCGATCGACTTCTTGCCGAAGTTGGGGATCGCGTTCAGCTCCGCCTCCGACTTGGAGATCAGGTCGCCCACGGTTTGGATGCCGGCGCGCTTGAGGCAGTTGTAGGAGCGCACCCCCAGCTCCAGCTCCTCGATCAGGATGCCCCACTCCTCGCCCTGCAACGCCGCCTGGCCGCCGGCGCCCGCCACCGCGAGACCGTGCCCATCCAGCTGACCGCCGGGGGAGGCGCGCAGCTCCTGGATGCGGTCGGCGTCGGTGAAGATCGCCAGCTGTGAGATCAGCAGCTCCGCCGCCTCGCGAAGCGCCGCCTGCGGCTCGATCGAGCCGTCGGTCTCGATGTCCAATGTCAACTTGTCGAAGTCGGTCTTCTGCCCCACGCGCGCCTGCTCCACGGCGTACGCCACGCGCCTCACCGGGGAGAAGATCGAATCGATCGGGATCACCCCGATCGGCTGGTCGGGAGACTTGTTCTCCTCCGCCGGCCTATACCCGCGGCCTCGGCCGATCGTCATGTACAGCTCCAGCTTGGTTTTTTTCTCCAGCGTCGCCACGTGCACGTCGGGATTGAGGATCTCCACGCCCGCCGGCAGGTCGATGTCCTTGGCGGTGATCTCGCCGGGGCCGGTGACAACCAGGGGGGCCTCCACCTCGGAGGCGTCGGAGTGCATCCGGCACACGATCCCCTTGAGGTTGAGCACGATGTCGGTCACGTCCTCCTTGACGCCGGTAATCGTCGAGAACTCGTGCGCCACCCCCTCGATGCGCACGCTGGTGACGGCGGCGCCCGCCAGCGATGAGAGCAGCACGCGGCGCAGCGAGTTCCCGAAGGTGTAGCCGAACCCGCGGTCGAGCGGCTCGATGGTGAAGGTGCCGCGGTTCTGCTCCACGGACTCGCTTGTGATCCGGGGGATTTGGAAGTCGAGCATCAGCGTCCTAACGTCGTGGTGTTCTGACTAATAGAAGAGGGGCCCGGCTCGGCAGCCTTCGGCCGCCTGCGCCACCCTCTTGGGACTAATAGAAGAGGGGCCCGGCTCGGCGACCTCCGGCCGCCTGCGCCACCCTCTTCGACCGGTGCCTATTGGGCGCCGGCTCCAAGGCATCTTTCCCGCGCGAGCGGGGGCAATGCCGGTGAAACTCTCCAAGCCCGCCTGCACGGGCCCTTACTTCGAGTACAGCTCGACGATGAGCTGCTCCTGCACCGGCGCCGCCACCTCGCGCCGCTCCGGCCTGCGCAGCACCTTCGCGGTCAGCGACTCGTGATCGGCCTGCAGCCACGCCGGGATCTGCCCGGTGAGCTCCGTCGCATCCCTGATTACCTGCGTCGCGGGGGTGTCGGCCTTGATCGCGATCACCTCACCGGGGCGCACCTGGTAGCTGGGGATGTTCACGCGCCTGCCGTTGATCGTCCAGTGGCCGTGGCGGATCAACTGGCGCGCCTGGCGGCGGGAGGCCGCAAAGCCGAGGCGCACCAGCACGTTGTCGAAGCGGCACTCCAGCAGCGCCAGCAGGTTCTCGCCGGTGATCCCCGGCTGGCGCGAAGCCTTCTCGTAGTAGCCGTGGAACTGCTTCTCCAGCACCCCGTAGTAGCGGCGCGCCTTCTGCTTCTCGCGCAGCTGCAGCCTGTACTCGCTCTGTTTCTGGCGGCCCCTGCCGTGCTCGCCCGGCGGGTAGGAGCGGCGCTCGACGCCGCATTTGTCGGTCAGGCAGCGCTCACCCTTGAGGAACAGCTTCTGTCCCTCGCGGCGGCACTGCTTGCACTGGGGGCTGGTGTCCCTCGCCATCAGACACGCCTCCGCTTGCGGGGGCGGCATCCGTTGTGGGCCTGCGGGGTGACGTCCTTGACGCCGGTCACTTCGAGGCCCGCCGCCGAGAGCGAGCGGATCGCGGTCTCGCGGCCGCTTCCGGGACCCTTGACGTACACCTCCACCTTCTGCAGCCCCTGCTCGAGGCCCTTGCGCGCGGCGGCGTCGGCGGTCACCTGGGCAGCGAATGGCGTGGACTTCCGCGAGCCCTTGAAGCCGGCGCCGCCGGCCGACTCCCAGGCGATCACGTTGCCTTGCACGTCGGTGAGCGAGACGATCGTGTTGTTGAACGACGTCTTGATGTGGGCCTGCCCCACGGGGATGTTCTTCTTGGGCTTGCGTTTGCCGCGAACGCGTTTGGGGGCAGCCATCAGCGACCAACCCCAGGGATGGAAACCAGTTGGCCGCGGCCATCGGCCGGCGGTGTGCTCTGCGTGCGGTGCACTACTTCTTACCGGCCTTCTTCTTGCCGGCGACCTGCATCCGCTTGGGGCCCTTGCGGGTGCGCGCGTTGGTCTTCGTCTTCTGGCCCCTCACGGGCAGGCCGCGGCGGTGGCGCAGGCCGCGGTAGCAGGCGATCTCCTGCAGGCGCTTGATGTCCTGGGAGCGCTCCCTGCGCAGATCGCCCTCGACCGTGAGATCGGCGTCGATCGCGTCGCGCAGCTTCGACACCTCGTCCTCGGTGAGGTCGCGCACGTATGTATCGGGGCTCACCCCCACCTCGCTCAGCAGCTTGTTGGCGGTCGAGCGGCCGATCCCGAAGATATAGGTCAGCCCGATCTCCGAGCGCTTGTTGAGGGGCAGGTTGACCCCGGCGATGCGTGCCACCGCCTAGCCCTGCCTTTGCTTATGGCGCTTGTTCTGGCAAATGACCAGCACCGCCCCGTGGCGGCGGATGATCTTGCATTTTTCGCACATCGGCTTCACCGACGGTCGTACCTTCATGATCCCTTTCGGCTGGTCCTCCGCCCGGGCTCTGGCTGCCGGGACGGCCGCCGCTACCTGGTCGAGGATAAGTTCGCAGCACGGAACGCTTTCGCGTGCGCGCGGACAGTCGATAGTAGCAGCTACCCCGCGCTCGCGACCTGCTCGCCCACCGGCGGGGCGGCTGCGGCGGCATGGCCGTTGGCCGACTGCTCGCTTGCCCCCTCAAGCAAGTGCCACGGCGTGAGCACGCGCGGACCGCCCGCGGTGACGGCGACCGTGAACTCGAAGTGCGCCGCCGGCGAGTCGTCCTGGGAGAACACCCCCCACCCATCGCCCCCCACGCGCACAGCGGGACGACCAGCGGTCGTCATCGGCTCGATCGCCAGCACCATCCCCTCTTCCAGCAAGGGCCCCTTGCCCGGCCGGCCGTAGTTGGGGACCTGCGGGTCCTCGTGCATACTGCGACCCACGCCGTGCCCCACCAGCGAGCGGACGATCGACAGGCCCGCGTCCTGCGCCACCCGCTCGATCGCGTGCGAGACATCACCCATGCGGGCGCCGGCGCGGCACTGCTCCACCCCGGCGAACAGTGCCTCGCGGGTGGCGCGTAGGAGGTTCTGCTCGACGGCGCCGATCTCCCCGACGGGGAAGGTGCGCGCGGCGTCCGCCACCCAGCCATCGAGCGTGACGCCCACGTCGATCGAGATGATGTCGCCTCGGTCGAGGCGGTAGCGCCCGGGGATGCCGTGCACCACCATCGCGTTGGGGGAGGCGCAGATCGAGCCGGGGAAGCCGCGAAAGCCCTTGAATGTGGGGGTCGCCCCGTGCGAGCGGATGAAGCGCTCGGCGGCTGTGTCAAGCTCCTCGGTGCGAACACCAGGGCGGATCATGCGCTCCACCAGTTGCAGCGTCTGCACGAGGATCTCGCCCGCCGCCGCCATCTTCTCGATCTCCGCGGGGGTCTTCTTGATGATCATGCAGTCAAGGTTATCTAGAGCCTGCCCTCAAACCGCGGCGCTAGAGCTTGTCCTCTAAGCGCAGTGTCGCCAGCGTCGCGCGGATGTGGTCGTGCACCTCGTTGGGGCTGCGGCTGCCGTCGAAGCGGCGCAGCAGCCCCTGCTCCTCGTAGTAGCCGATCAGCGGCTTGGTCTGGGCGTGGTACACCTCCAGGCGCGTGCGGATCGTCTCCTCCTTGTCGTCATCGCGCTGGATCAGCCGCGAGCCGTCCTGATCGCACACACCCTCGCGCTTGGGCGGGTCGAACTCCATGTGGTAGATGTGGGCGGGGTTCTTCACGCACACCCTCCTGCCGGCGAGGCGGCGCACCACCTCCTGGTCGGGGACGTCGATCAGCAACGCCGCGGTCAGCGTCCGCTCCAGGCCGTCGAGCGCCTCTCCGAGCGCCTGTGCCTGTGCCTCGTTGCGCGGGAAGCCGTCCAGCAGGAAGCCATCGCGGGCGTCGTCGGTGCCGATCCGCGCTGTGATCATGCCCACGATCACCTCGTCTGGCACCAGCTTGCCGGCGTTCATGTACTGCTGGGCCTCCTTGCCCAGCTCGGTGCCATCCGCCACCTGGGCGCGCAGCATGTCGCCCGTGGAGATATGCGCCAGGGCGAAGTCGCTCTGCAGGCGGTCCGCCTGGGTACCCTTGCCCGCGCCTGGCGGGCCGAGCAGGATCAGGTTCAGCTCTGCCACTCCCCCTCAGCCTACGCTACTTGAGGAACCCCTCGTAACTTCGCATCATCAGCTGCGCCTCCAGCTGCTTCATCTCTCAAGCGGGAAGGGGGCAGGCCCCCCTCCCGACCTCCCCCCGCACAGGCCCTACTTCAAGAACCCCTCGTAACTTCGCATCATCAGCTGGGCCTCCAGCTGCTTCATCGTTTCCAGCGCGACCCCGATCACGATCAGGATCGACGTGCCCCCCAGCTGCAGTTCGACGTGCGTGCGGTCGAACAGGATCGTCGGCAGCGCGGCGACCGCCGCGAGGAAAAGGGCGCCGGGGAACGTCAGGCGGGCGAGGATGCGGTCGAGAAATTCAGCCGTTGGGCGCCCCGGGCGCACGCCGGGGATGAAGCCGCCGTACTTCTTCAGGTTGTCCGCCTGGTCCACGGGGTTGAAGGTCACCGCGGTGTAGAAGTACGTGAAGATGATGATGAAGATCGACTCCCCCACGATGTAGTGCCAGCCTTTGGGGTTGAAGAAGTCAGAGACTTCCTGGCCGGTGTGGGTTTTGATCAGCTGCCCGATCGTCGGCGGGAAGGCCATTATGCTGGCCGCGAAGATCACCGGGATGACCCCCGCCATGTTCACGCGCAGCGGCAGGTAGGTCTGGCCGCCCTCGCTCATCCGCCGCCCAATCACGCGCTTGGCGTACTGCACGGGGATTCGCCGCTGGCCCTCCATCACGAACACGACCGCCGCGACCACGACCAGCACGAGGAACGGCATCATCACCTTGAACACCTGGTTCTGGGTCGTCCACCACGCCTGGATCCCAGTCGGCAGGCGCGAGACGATCGAGGCGAAGATCAGCAACGAGATGCCGTTGCTGATGCCTTTCTGGGTGATCAGCTCGCCGATCCACATCAGCAGCACGCAGCCTGCCGTCAGGCAGACGACGATCAGGAAGATGTGCGGGAAGTCGAACTTCGTGATGACCGATTCCCCGGCGCTCGCCTGCAGCGAGTGGAACAGGAAGACGTAGCCCACCGACTGCGCGAACGCCAGGCCCACGGTCAGGTAGCGGGTGTACTGCGTGATCCGCGCCTGCCCCACTTCGCCTTCCTTGGAGAGCTTCTCCAGCGAAGGCACCACCACCTGCAGCAGCTGCAGGATGATCGAGGCGGTGATGTACGGCATGATCCCCAGCGCGAAGATCGCGATTCGCGAGAGGCTCCCGCCCGAGAAGAGGTTCAGCAGGCCGAGGATGTTCGAGCCCCCCAACTGCTTCTGGATGCTGTTGACCGCGGTCAGGTTGACCCCGGGCACCGGCAGGTGCGAGCCCAGGCGGTAGATCAGCAGCATCGCCGCCGTGAAGCCGATCTTCTTCCTGATGTCCGGCACCTGGAAGGCGTTTAGGATCGTCGCGAGCATCGCCTGGCGATTCTGACAGAAAAGAAGAGGCCCGGCTCGGGTCCCGCCCCGCCGTGGTCTACGGTCGGAAGAACATTCTTTCGGAGGCCCAACCGCGTGGGGGAGTGAGCCTCTACCCGGCGCGCAGGTGGAGCTAGGCGGCTGCCTTCTCGTCGAGCACTACGCAGCTGCCGCCGGCCGCCTCGATACGCTCGCGCGCGCTGGCGCTGAAGGCGTGTGCGTGGATCGTCAGCGCCTTGCCCAGCTCGCCCTTCGCCAGCACCTTCACGGGAATCGCCTTGCGCGTGCCGAGGCCCTTGCCGCGCATCAGCTCCAGCGTGACCTCCGCGCCCGCCTCGAAGCGCGCGTCGAGGTCGCCGATGTTGACCGGCTGCGTGTGGGTGCGGAACGGCTCGAACGGCATCGACTTCTTCATGTGCGGGCCCCTGAGCTTGCGCATCCGCATATGGATCGGCATCTGCCCGCCCTCGAAACGGTCCCTGCTCTTGGCGCCCGAGCGCGACCCGTACCCCTTCTGGCCTCTGCCGGCAGTCTTGCCCGTGCCCGAACCTTCCCCGCGACCCACGCGCTTGCGCGGCCGGCGGCTTCCCGGGGCCGGAGCGAGGCTGTGCAGGCCGATGCGGGGCTCCTGCTCGCTCACTTGCCCTTCTCCTGCACTTCCACGAGGTGGCGCACCGCGTGCAGCATCCCGCGCGCCTGGGGGGAGTCGTCGACCTTCACGGTGTGGCCGATCCTGCGCAGACCCAACGAGCGCAGCGTGTCCAGCTGGCGCTTGTTCGAGCCGTTGCTCGATCGGCGCTGGATGACGGTGATGGCAGCCATCAGGCCGGCGTCTCCCCGGCCGACTCAGTGCTCGGCGATGTCTCCGTCTCGGCATCCGGCACCGCCGCGGGCTGGTTCGCCTCGGCGGACGGCGCGGCCTCTTCCTTCGCCGCCTCGGCGGACGGCTCGACCGCAGCCGGCGCCTCCTCGGCAGGCGCGCCATCCGATGCAATTCCCTCCAGCGTCTCGCCCTCCGGCGGCTTGTCGGCGATGCCCAACACTTGGTTGATCGTCAGGCCGCGCAGACGCGCAACCTCCGCCGGAGTGTTGAGCCCACGCAGGCCGGTGATCGTGGCCTTCACGAGGTTGATCGGGTTCTGGGTGCCGAGGCTCTTGGAGAGGATGTCGTGGATCCCCGCCAGCTCCAGCACGGCGCGCACGCCTCCGCCGGCGATCACACCGGTACCTGGAGCCGCAGGCTTCAGCAGCACGCGGCCGGAGCCGAAGATCCCGGTCGTCTGGTGGGTGATCGTGCTCCCATGCTTGGGGACGCGGAAGAGGTCCTTCTTGGCGCGCTCCACACCCTTCTGGATTGCCAGCGGCACCTCGGTCGCCTTGCCGTAGCCGACGCCCACCACTTCCCGTTCGTCGCCCACCACCACCAGGGCGGTGAAGGAGAAGCGCCTGCCGCCCTTGACAACCTTGGCGACGCGGTTGATCTCGACGACGCGCTCCTGGAGGTCCAGGCCGGCGGCGTTGACGGAGCGATCTGTGGGGATGGTGGACATGGTTAGAGTCGAGAGGGTAGCCGTTAGACGACGATGCCTGCCTCGCGCAGCGCTTCCGCGAACTCCTTGACGTGTCCGTGATAGCGGTAGCCGCCGCGGTCGAACACCGCTTCGGTGACGCCTGCCGCTTTGACGCGCTCCGCCAGCAGCGCGCCCTCGCGGGCGGTGCGCTCCGCCTTCGCAAGCGTCCGCAGCTCGGGCTCATACCAGTCGACCGCCGCCAGCGTGCGGCCGGAGAGGTCGTCGATCGCCTGTGCGGAGAGGCCCTTGTTGGAGCGGAACACGGAAATCCGCGGCCGTGTGGCAGTGCCAGCGATCTTCGCGCGCACGCGGCGGCGGCGCTTGAGCCTGCGCTCTGGCTTGGTCATTAGGCTCATGCGTGCCTGCCGATTCTGCTCGCGGCACAACCGCCATTGGTCAGGAGGCTCATGCGCGCTTACCCACCTTGCGGGCGACGTACTCGCCCTCGTAGCGAATGCCCTTGCCCTTGTAAGGCTCCGGCGGGCGCTGCTTGCGGATGATCGCAGCGGTCTCTCCCACCAGCTGCTTGGAGATGCCCTTTACGACGATCCTCGTGGGCTGAGGCACTTCGAATTCGATCCCGCTCGGCGCCAGGATAGGTACGGGATGGGAGTAGCCGACGGCCAGCTCGAGGTCTTTGCCCTTCAACTGCGCACGATAACCCACGCCCTGGATCTCCAGGCGCTTTTCGTAGCCCGCGGTGACGCCCTGCACCATGTTGGCAACCAGCGTGCGGGTGAGGCCGTGCAGCGCGCGATGTTCGCCGCGGTCGGTGGGACGAGTGACGAGCAACTGCTCGCCGTCCTGGACGACCTGGATGTCGCGGTGCACGCGCTCCTGCAGCTCGCCTTTGGGCCCGCTCACGCGCACCGTCTCCGGCTCGATCGCGACGGTCACGCCGCTCGGCACGGGGATTGGCTGTCTTCCGATCCTGGACATCGTGTGTTGGTCTCCGCTCTCTCTCTTCTCTTTCGACCGCGCGCGCTTGCGCTACCAGACCTGCGCCAGAACCTCGCCGCCGACGCCCGCCGCGCGCGCGTCGTGGCCGGTCATCACGCCCCGCGAGGTCGAGACGATCGATGTGCCCATCCCGCCCAGCACCTTCGGGATCCCGCCGGCCTGTACGTAGGTGCGCTGACCCGGCCGGGAGATGCGCTTGAGGCCCGCGATCGCCGAGCGGCGGTCGGCGGTGTACTTGAGACGGATCTCTATCACCTGACCGGTGGCGCCATCGGGGGCCGGGGCGACCGACCAGCTCTCGATGTAGCCCTGCTCGGCGAGGATCCTCGCCAGCTCGGTCTTGAGTTTGGACGCGGGGATCTGCACCGTCTCGTGGGCGGCGTGAATCGCGTTGCGAATCCTCGTGAGGAAGTCCGCTATGGGGTCGGTCATGGGCATGGTGGTCTGTAAAGAAAGTTGTCTCGGTCGGGCCTACCAGGAGGACTTGGTCATCCCCGGGATCTGGCCGTTGTGGGCGAGCTCACGCAGACAGATGCGGCAGAGCCCAAACTTGCGGTACACCGCCTTGGGTCGTCCGCAGCGGTTGCAGCGAGTATAGGCGCGCGTCTTGTACTTCGGCGTCCGCGCCTGCTTGACACGCAGCGAGGTCTTGGCCATCAGTCAGTCGTCTCCTGGTCGGTGGTGCTCTCCGAATCCTCAGTGCTCTCCACGACGGCAGCCTCCGGGGCCGCCGAGCCGGCACTCTCCGAGTCGCTGGCGTCAACGCTCTCCACGTCCTCAGCACTCTCCACGACGGCAGCCTCCGGAGCCGCCGAGCCAGCACTCTCCGAGTCGCTGTCATCGGCGCTCTCCCCGAGCGCCTGCGCGAACTCCTTGGGTCGTCCGTAGGTCGAGAAGGGCATCCCCAGCGCGGAGAGCAGGGCAAATGCCTCCACGTCCGTGCGTGCGCTGGTGGTGATCGTGATGTCCAGTCCGCGCACCTGGTCGATCGCGTCGTAGTCGATCTCGGGGAAGATGATCTGTTCGCGTACGCCCATCGAGTAGTTGCCGCGGCCGTCAAACGAGCGAGCGCGCAGGCCCCTGAAGTCACGGATCCGGGGGATCGCAATCGAGATCAGGCGGTCGAGGAACTCGTAGGAGCGCTCCCGGCGCAGCGTCACCGATACCCCCACCGGCATCCCCTCGCGCAGTTTGAAGGCGGCGATCGACTTGCGCGCGCGGCGCACGCTCGGCTGCTGGCCGGCAATCGCGGCGAGCTGGTCTTGGGCGGCCTTCAGCGCCTTGGAGTCCTGCTTGGCCTCGCCAACGCCCATGTTGAGCGTGACCTTCTCCAGGCGCGGAGTCTGCATCGAGGAGCTGTAGCCGAAGCGCTCGATCAGCTGCGGGCGGATCTCCTCCATGTAGCGGACCTTCAGGCGTGCGGGGGCTTCGGTGCTCATCGCGCGATCGGCTCCATGGGTGGCGTGTCGTGACTCATCGAGTGAGTCATCGGGTGTGTGGCGGCCGTGACCGGCATCAGTCGATCCTCGCTCCCGAGCGACGGGCGACCCGGAAGGGCCTGCCATTCTCGCGCTCCACTCCCACGCGCGTGGGCTTGCCGCCTTTGGGGTCAAGCAGCATCACGTTGGAGACATGGATCGGACCCTCGCGCTCAATCACGCCGCCGACGGTCTGCCCGCGCATGGTGTCCGCCACCTGCTGGGGGCGGGTGTGGCGCTTGATCATGTTGAGGCCCTCCACATACACGCGTTCCTTGTCGGGCTCCACGCGCAGCACGCGACCGCTCTTGCCACGGTCCTTGCCCGCCATCACCTGCACGCGATCATCCGAGCGGATCCGCAGCGTGCGCCGCAACACCTTCGCCGGCGCTTTAGTGCGTTTCGTGCCGGCGCGCTTTGCGCCCGTGCTCTTGCCGCCGCTGGCCCGCGAGCCACCCTTGCTCGATCCACCGGTCTGTGCCCTGGCGCGAGCCATGCTCAGATGACCTCCGGGGCGAGCGAGACGATCTTCATGAAGTTGCGCTCGCGCAGTTCTCGCGCCACCGGCCCGAACACGCGCGTGCCGCGGGGGTTGTTCTGCTCGTCGATGATCACCGCAGCGTTCTCGTCGAAGGAGATGTAGGTGCCGTCCTCGCGGCCAAACGGCTTCTTCGTGCGCACCACAACTGCCGTCACCACGTCGCCCTTTTTGACGGTGCCGTGTGGAGTGGCCTGCTTGACCGTGGCGGTTATCACGTCGCCCACATGCGCATACCGACGGCGCGAGCCGCCCTTGACGCGGATGCAGAGGATCTCGCGCGCACCAGTGTTGTCGGCCACGCGCAGCCTCGTCTCGTTCTGGATCATCGTGCCCTCTCCATCACGTCCACCAGCCGCCAGCGCTTGGTGCGCGATAGGGGGCGGCTCTCGATCACGCGCACCACATCACCCTCGTGCGCGTCGTTGTTCTCGTCGTGCGCGTGCAGTGTGGAGGAGCTGCGCACGATCTTCTCGTAGCGCCGATGCCGGCGGGCGACGTCGATGCGCACAGTGATCGTTTTGTCGGCTTTGTTGGATACCACCACGCCCTGGCGCACGCGCCCCGCACCCTCGCGCGGGGGATGCACCGGTGCGAGCGGCTGCGCAGCGGGCGTGGAAGCGCGGTGCTCCGCGCGTTTGGCCCGTTCCTGCAGACGCCGCGTGCGGCGCTTCACTGCCTTCGCACGACGCGTAGCGTCGCGCTCGGCCTGGCGCTCCTCAGGCGTGCGCGGCTGGCGTGCGCTGCCCACGTGCGTCGAGCGCGCTTTGCGCCGACGCTCCTTCGGGGGGAGCTGCTCGACGGGCTCGGCCGGGGTGGCGACCCGCGCGGTCGGCTGCGCCGCCGGCTCGGGAGTCTCGGCCTGCGCCGCAGGCTCGGGAGCCCGCTCGGCCTGCGCCTCGGGCGCGGATGCGTCCGCCACCGGCTCCGGAGCGGCCTGCGCCGGCTCGGACGTTTGCTCAGGCGCCGCGGCCTGGTCGGCCGCGGTCTCCTCGGGCTGTTGCTCGTCGCTCATCTGGTTGTCCTGTTCGTCGGCCATCTCGTCGTCACATCCCCAGCTCTCGCTCGCGCCGCACGGTGAGCGCGCGCGCGAGGTTGCGCTTGGCGCGGCTCACGCCGGCGGTGTTCTCGAGCTCGCCGGTCGCGTTGGCAAAGCGCAGCCCAAAGAGGTCCTTGCGCAGCGTGCCGATCTGCTCGGCCAGCTCATCGTCTGGCATGTCGCGCATCTCCTTGGCCCTCACGCTCGCTCACTCCTCCCGCATCACAAACTTGGACTTGACGGGAAGCTTGTGCGCGGCCAACCGGATCGCGTCGCGGGCCAGCGACTCGGGCACGCCGGCGAGCTCAAACATGACGCGCCCGGGCTTGACCACGGCGACCCAGCCCTCGGGGGAGCCCTTGCCAGAACCCATGCGGGTCTCGGCCGGCTTCTTGGTGACCGGCTTGTCGGGGAAGACGTTGATCCACACCTTGCCGCCACGCTTGATCTTGCGCGTCATCGCAATACGAGCCGCCTCGATCTGGCGGTTGGTGAGCCAGCCCTGCTCCAGCGACTTCAGGCCGTACTCGCCAAACTGCACCTTCACCTGACCGCGCGACATCCCGCCACGCCGGCCACGGTGCTGCTTGCGATGCTTGACGCGCTTGGGGGAGAGCATCAGCGGGTCACCTCGGGACTGCCGCCGCCGCGACCGCCACCGCCCGGACCACGACCGCCACCAGGACCACCTGGGCCACGACCGCCGCCCGGACCGCCCGGCCCACGCCCGCCGCCGAAGCCGCCACGGCCACCGCCCGGACCACCAGGCCCACGTCCACCGCCACCGGGACCGCCCGGCCCACGCCCGCCGCCGGATCCGCCGCGGCCACCGCCGGGACCACCAGGCCCACGTCCGCCGCCGCCCGGACCACGTCCACCACCCGGACCGCCGGGCCCACCACGTCCACCACCACGGCCGCCGCCACCGCCGCCCGGACCACCACGGCCCCGGCCGCCACCACCGCGCCCGTCACGTCCGTCACGTCCACCACCGCGGCCGTCGCGGCCGTCGCTCGGCGGGGGCGGAGCGGTCATGTCGGTGAGGTCGGCGCCGGTGTAGCCCTCGGGCATGATCTCGCCCTTGTTGACCCAGCACTTCACGCCGATGCGCCCGAACGTGGTGGCCGCCTCGTAGAAGCCGTAGTCGATGTCGGCGCGCATCGTGTGTAGCGGCACACGCCCGTCGGAGTAGCTCTCGGTGCGCGCCATCTCGGCGCCGCCGAGGCGGCCGGAAACCTGGACCTTGACGCCCTTGGCGCCGGAGCGCATCGCGCTGGTCAGCGCGCGCTTCATCGCGCGGCGGAAGGCGACCCGGTTCTGAAGCTGCTCGGCGATCGATTGCGCGACGAGCTTCGCATCGAGCTCGGGGCGCTTGATCTCGAGG
>Ga0187855_10000869_pt1 | contig 25223 bp, 37 predicted proteins | sample June2016WEW_8_10_2_FD_132969 | JGI IMG/M metagenome (GOLD analysis project Ga0187855, IMG submission 132969) | Peatland microbial communities from SPRUCE experiment site at the Marcell Experimental Forest, Minnesota, USA - June2016WEW_8_10 | ecosystem: Environmental > Terrestrial > Soil >...
AACCCGCGCGGCGTAAAGCGCAAGATGAGCAACTACAACTTGCGTTCCCGTCGACGGGGGCGCACGCGCCGGGTCGATTTCAGTGCGCGGGTGAGGATTGTTAAGTGAACAGTATTGGACCTAACCGACGTTCGCCACATCGCAGAAGAAGACTATTCGGCCTGGACGAAGCGTGTAACGCCGCAGCCCGGAGACATCGTTTTCACGTATGAGGCGACGCTAAACAGGTATGCGATCATCCCCGAAGGATTCCGTGGTTGTCTTGGCCGCAGGACTGCCTTGATTCGACCAAATCCTGACGCCGTGAATTCTCGCTTCCTGTTTTTCTATTTTTTCAGCGAAGACTGGCGCAAGACAATCGGTTCAAACATCCTCTCTGGTGCAACTGTTGATCGCATCCCGTTAACACGGTTTCCTACCTTTCCTATTACCTTGCCGGAACGTGCGGTGCAGGATCGCATCGCCGCAATTCTCTCCGCCTACGACGATCTGATTGAGAACAACACTCGCCGTATCAAGATCCTAGAAGAGATGGCGCAAATGTCTTACCGGGAGTGGTTCGTAAATTTCCGCTTTCCCGGTCACCAGAAGGTGAAGATGATGGAGTCGGAATTGGGGCCGATACCGGCAGGGTGGGAAGTGGCACGGCTCGAAAACGTCGTAGACGAATTCATCGACTACCGGGGCAAGACACCGAAAAAGCTAGATGGAGATTGGGCGGAAAGCGGAATCTTTGCTTTGTCGGCCCTGAACGTGAAGCAGGGACGTTTGGTGAATCTTGAGAAGGCCAAATTCGTCAATGAAGAACTGTATCAGCGCTGGATGAAATCGGAGCTTCGGGCGGGCGACGTTCTCATGACATCGGAAGCCCCATTGGGGGAAGTGTACTTCATGCCAGAGACCCGGCGTTATTGCTTGAGTCAACGTGTCTTCGCCATCCGTTCGAAATGCGAGAAGATGCAATCTTCGCTCCTGTTCTTTTTTCTTAGTTCTCCCGAAGGCCAGGAGCAGTTGAAGGCAAGGGCAAGCGGAACCACGGTGCTAGGCATTCGACAGGCGGATTTGAGACGGATTCCACTCATCCAAGCGCCAGTGGGTATCCAGAGGCAGGGCGATTCGGTTTTGCGCCCAATTCTGCACCTGATTGACACGATACAGCGCAAGAACCACAACCTCCGCACCACCAGAGACCTTCTCCTGCCGAAACTCATCTCCGGTGAGGTTTCCGTCGAAGCCGCTGCCGAAGCGATGGAGCAAACTGCGTGAGCTACGTCAATCCCGATTCCGAAGACGCCGCCATCGAACAACCTACGATTGCGCTCTTCGCTGAGTTGGGGTGGGAGACACTGAACTGCTACCACGAAAACTTCGGGCCGATGTCCTTGCTTGGCAGAGAAACGATGGCCGATGTCGTACTCCCGCATCGCCTAACCGCCGCTCTGGAAAATCTGAATCCCGGCATCTCGCCCAACGCCATCGACATCGCCGTCCAGGAGTTGACCAAGGACCGCAGGGTCATGAGTCCCGCCAGAGCGAATCAGGCGGTCTACAAGCTCCTGAAGGACGGCATCAAGGTGTCCTACAAGAAGGGCGAGGACGAAGACGAAGCCGTTGAGATCATAAAGTTGATCGACTGGAATGAACCCGGCAACAACGACTTCTTCTTGGCCTCACAGTTCTGGATTTCTGGTGACTACGGCACAAAGCGTGCCGACCTCGTTGGATTCGTAAACGGCATCCCCCTGGTCTTCATCGAACTGAAGGCGTCCCACAAGAAGCTCGAACTGGCCTACGAGAAGAACCTCTCCGACTACAAGGACACCATCCCGCAGATTTTCTGGTACAACGGCTTCATCGTGCTGTCGAACGGCTCGAAGGCCAGGATCGGAAGCATGACAGCCGGGTTCGAGCACTTTGCAGAGTGGAAGAAGATCGACGAGGAGAAGGAACCCGGTGTCATCAGCCTGGACACGATGATCCGGGGAACCTGCGATCCACGAAAGCTCCTGGACCTCATTGAGAATTTCATTTTGTTGGATGAACGCATAAGTGCAAAGCTCGTCGCCAAGAACCACCAGCTTCTTGGGGTCAACAACGCCATCGCCGCCGTCGAGCGCATCAAGGAGAATCGTGGCAAGCTCGGCGTATTCTGGCACACGCAGGGTAGCGGCAAGAGCTATTCGATGGTCTTCTTTTCGCAAAAAGTGCTGCGGAAGATCCACGGCAACTGGACCTTCGTGATCGTAACCGACCGGGATGACCTTGACACGCAGATTTACGGCAACTTTGCCAACACCGGAGCCGTGCTGGAAGACGAAAAGCGGGTCCGGGCTGATAGCGGCGAGAGCCTGAAGCGCATGTTGAACCAGGAAGACCACCGTTACGTCTTCACGCTGATTCAGAAATTCCGCACCGAACACGGCGAACAGTATCCGGTGCTTTCAACCCGCCCGGACATCATTGTCATCACCGACGAAGCCCACCGCAGCCAGTACGACATCTTCGCCCACAACATGCGGAACGCACTGCCAAATGCAGCGTTCATCGGTTTCACCGGAACGCCGTTGATGGCCGGTGAAGAGTTGACTAAGGAAGTTTTCGGCGATTACGTCTCGATCTACAACTTCAAAGAATCCGTGGACGATGTGAACACGGTTCCGCTCTATTACGAGAACCGGATTCCAGAACTCCAACTCACCAACGAGAACCTGACGGACGACATCGCCGACATTTGTGACCGTGCCGAACTCGATGAAGATCAAGAACGCAAGCTGGAAAAAGAGTTCGCACGAGAGTACCACCTAATCACCAGAGAGGACCGTCTGGACCGAATCGGTGAGGACATCGTGGCGCACTTTATGGGACGTGGCGTTCTTGCCAAGGCGATGGTGATCTCGATTGACAAGGCAACAGCGGTGCGGACGTTCGACAAGGTTCAGGCGCACTGGAAAACGGCCATTTCGAAGCTCCGGCAGGAACTCGTTGCCGCCGATCCGATGGACAAGCCGGAACTGGAAGAGCGGCTGAAGTTCTTCGAGGAAACCGACATGGCCGTGGTCGTTTCATCGGCACAAAACGAAATTGAAGAGTTCAAGGAGAAGGGACTCGACATCGCCACGCATCGAAGGCGGATGGTACGGGAAGACCTGGAAACCAAATTCAAGAACGCCGACGATCCGCTTCGCATCGTGTTCGTCTGCGCAATGTGGATCACCGGGTTCGATGTGCCGTCATGCTCCACCATCTACCTCGATAAGCCGATGAAGAATCACACGCTTATGCAGACGATTGCACGAGCGAACCGAGTGTGGCGAGAAAAGCAGAATGGTCTGATCGTAGACTACGTGGGAGTCTTCCGCAATTTGCAAAAGGCGCTTGCGATCTACGGGGCCGCACAAGGGGAACCGCAGCCCGAAGCCTCACCAGTCCACAAGAAGGACGAACTGGTGAATCAGCTTCGTGCGACCATCACCACCGCTACAGCCTTCTGCCTGGAGCGCTCCGTCAATCCGGCGACGATCCAACAGGCGAGAGGTTTCGACCGTGTGAAGCTGGTGGAGGACGCCGTTGCAGCCTTCGTGGTCAACGACGACACCCGCAGAGGTTATTTGAGCCGTGCTGGTTACGTGGACCGTCTATTCAAGTCCCTGCTGCCTGACCTCGCCGCCAACGAGTTCGGCCCGATCTGCAAGGTGTTTCGAGTGATCGCCGACAAGATTCGTTCCGAGATCCCGCCCGTGGACATCGCCGAAGTGATGGCCGAGATCGAAGCCCTATTGGACCAGTCGATTGGCGCAGAGGGTTACGCTATGCCACCTGTCGCTAATCCAGACCGATACGTCGATTTGAGCCAGATCGATTTTGAAGCGCTGAGGGACAAATTCGAGGGAAGCCGCAAAGCCGTCGAGGTACAGAAGCTCCGAGCCAAGCTGACATTCAAACTGGCACGCATGATCCAGGTGAACCGGACAAGGATCGACTTCATGGAGCAGTTCCAGAAGATGATCGACGAATACAACAGCGGAGCGATCAACGTTCAAGTTTTCTTCGACCGGCTCCTGGTATTCGCAAGGCGGTTGGATGCCGAGGACAAGCGGGGCATCGCAGAACAATTGAACGACGAAGAACTGGTGATCTTCGATCTGCTGACGAAGCCTGAGATTGCCCTCACCAAGCAAGAGGCGGCGGAAGTGAAGAAGGTGTCGAAATCGCTCCTGGAGAAGCTGAAGAAGGAGAAGCTGGTGCTCGACTGGCGGAAGCAACAGACGACCAGGGCGATGGTGCTCACAACGATAAGGGACATACTGGACGAGCTTCCGAGGGCGTACTCGAAGGAATTGTACGAGCAGAAGTGTGAAAGGGTGTACCAGCATTTCTATGAGGCGTACATGGGCCAGGGGAAAAGTGTGTATGCGGTGAATTGAACGACGGGAGATTAGACGATCAATGATTGAAGTCACTGATGCCACACTCACCAAGCTCCAGAAGAATCGAATCTTGCAAGTGATCCTTGAGTACGGCCCACCACCTGGGGATTTCCAGTGGACCGAGAGGGAGCAGAAAGAACATTACTTGGCTTCTCTTCGGCCCTACATAGTATCCGTGCTAACGCATCATCCAACCGGATACTTCTGTATCTTTGGCGCTCACGAAATCACTGTTTCTCCCGGTATCAGCAAGAAGATTCAGGATGTCTTTCACGAAGATGATTGGCGGAAGAAGGAGAACGCTTGTGGGAAATGGCTAGTGCTTGTGAAGTCAGAGGTTGATGCTCCCGACCTGTGGGCTACCATCGGCCAGGAGAAAGCCCTGTCCACGGCGGCATCGTCCCCAGACCTGGACAACCGACCTTTCACCGCCGCAGAACAGAACCTCATCGCCACGAAGTTGGACGAGATCAAAGCGTACCTGCTCGAAGGTCAGCAGTTCGCCGCCGAACAAGCGGAATTCGTGAAGGAGCGGTTCGAGTATTTCGAGGAATCATCGAAACGGATGGGCCGGAAAGACTGGCTGAACGTCCTATACGGTGGCCTGATTACCCTGGTCGTCGGTGTGGCCCTTGCGCCAGATGCAGCAAAGGATCTCCTCCGTCTGGCAGCAACGGCGTTCCAGTCGTTATGGGGAACGGCGCAAGGGCTTTTGCAGTGACGAATCGTATGGCCAAAACTAAGCGTCAACACTGGTTCAGACGGCTTCGCAACGGAATCACGAGGGTGTATTGGAACGCCATCGGGCATCTAAATCGTAAGGCTTATTTACGGCACTTCATCGACCGTGATCCCGACGATTTGGACTCCATCGAAGCATTGTTGTGCATCGAAACGGGTGAATGGACTCGACGGGGCGAAAAGGTCAACGTCTGGGTCACAGATCTCCCGCTGCCAGAAGGCAAAACGACCCACTGGGCGACTGCCTTTGATGGCCGTGATTACATTCCGTGGGATACGCTTCGGCAATTCAAGAAGATCGTGGAGGACGCCGAGTACGAGACGGGCCGCAGGAGACGAGAAGCACGTGAATTCTGGGTCAAGTATTTCACTGCTGGTGCGGCGGCTACAGCGGCATTGGCGTCCTTGCTGAACCTCTATTTCTCGTCTCGGAAGAAGTAACTGACTCCGATGCCCGACGTTCTCACCACCCTCACCCATCTCATCAACTCCCCACCCGGCCAACTGGCGGCTGGCGGCGTCCTGGCCGGAATTGTCTGGAAGTTCTTCGAGGGGGCGTTCGGAAGCCGTGGCGTGAGAATCATGGGTGGCTTGTAAGGTGGTGCGCTCGTGAGTACGTGTCGGCATTGCAACCAGGAGATTGTTTTTCGATACATCGACGGCAGACGTACACCCCTGCACGATGGCGGGAGGTGCCCCGGTTGGCCGGTGGACGAGGATTCGGTCAAGAAGGCACAACACGTCAAATGTACCTATTGCGGTTGGTCTGGTTCGTACAACACAACGGTGGGTTCTGGTGGTTCGACGATCTTGGCTGGCCGTGGCCGAAGCATCCTTGCTACAAGGCAGCTTCGGAAAGCAAGAAGATAAAGGCGGCACCGATGCCAACCATTCCGGTGTTGGGGCACGACTGGCTGGAATGTCGCTTCTGCGGCAAGCGGATTGGCGAGAGTCACTACGGTGAACATCTTGCGAGATGCGAGATGTTTCGAGTCGTACCCCATGTTTCCGATGAATACGACAGTACTGCACGCTCTGCCAAACGCTGCGAATTCTGTCATGCGACGATAAAACTCAGCCGATATGCCGATCATGTCAAACGATGTTCCGAAAGAAGGCAGTCAGACAACGGGCTAGAAACTGCCGCTGTCCCGCACGATGTTGGGCGACTAAAGGCGAAACGCACCACCGAGAAGAAGGCGATTCAAAAGCCAACCTCACGTAGACCGAATCCCCAGAGATTATCAGGTCAGCATATCCTCGCTCGGTGCGAGTTCTGTGATGTCATGGTCAAACCGAGCCGGTATGCCCGCCACTTGCGAAAAGTCCACGGTTCGACCGTGGTACCGATGCTCAAATGACATTGCCGCAGTCGCACTACTTCGGCTCTTTGCGGGGTTCAGATTCGAGACCAGAAGCACTCACCTTAAGGGCGACCGTCTGAAGGAGGGCAACGATTTTGTCGAGATCAGCACGCCAGATCTTACCGTCGCTGGTCATCGCATTCCGCACATAAGCCACCGAAGTCAGTTGTTCTGAAACATCATTCTCACTCGCATACCAACCGCCCACGATGTTAAACGTTTGACCGACAGGCAAATCTTTAATCTCGTTTGCACTAAGGCTCCGCTCCCGGTTACCCCATATGTCAAATTGTACGAATATCACTTGCACAGCCGACAGGGCCACGCTCGGCATCAGGTCACCTACTGGCGTGAACGTGTATTGCTCTCCTCTGTAAACGGGCTTGATGCCTACCACACCGAGACTGACGGGGCACGACAAATCGTTTATCACGTACCAGCGACGATGAAGAGTTGATCCCTTGTTGACCGCAATGTTGTAGCCCAATTCTGTTACAGCCGATCCACCATCGTTGCTTTGAATTGTCAACTTGCGACCGGACGCCCCTCCTTGAGCGGAAGCGTCAAATACTGTAGCCGATACCAGGACCAGAAGCATTAAACACAGGGACAGGGATTTCGTTACGTTTTGTATGCGTCGTATGTTCACTGTTCTTCTCCTGAAAGTCTGGAATTGACCGTAGCTAACAACCCGTTCGGGAAGGTCGAGATTCGCCGAACTCCGAAGCCATATCGTAGAGATGATCGGCGATCCAGCCCGCCAGTCAGTTTTTACGGCAATCCGGTTATCCTCGTTCCTGTGGTAATGGTATCCCCGGCGCAGACCAAGGTTACGAGAATGAGTATGCCAGCCAGAATGCACACCGAAATGCCGAGGCCAGAGGATTCCTTCGAGTGCCGTTGGATCATATCGAGGCAACGCACGATCACGTACCCGGCGATGATGATGGTCAGATTCGGAATCATGGCTTTAGTGTTCTTGCATCGCTTCGCCGTTGAGGGTTGGCAGACTCAATAGCGCAAATGGTTTGATCTCAATTTTCTCCGGCTCCCACTTTTCATCAGGCGTTCGATAGCCACCGGGTTCCTGTATGTGCCCAATTCCGTCGTGAATGAAAGCCGTAGTGTAATCCTCAGGCGGTCTGGTGTTCTCCGGGTCGCCGCCGGAAAGCCGTTTTACAGAATAATAGAGCAGATAGGCACCTTTGGCGTACTGCGGTTCGCCGGTCACCACCACGATACCTTCGTGATGGTAAGATGTGCCGCCATAGCTGCTCTTTGAAGACTTGTTTTGAAGCTCACGAACCTCGAATTTCAGTTTGCCGGTATTGAAAGCGTCCACCAGCGCAGCCGAAGACATCGGAGACATTGATGGTGCCGGTGTCGTCGTAGCAGACGACGGTTGGGACGAACAGGCCGATATGGAGATGAGCAGCATCACCACGGCAGAAATGAGAAGGGCTTTCGCCCGAGTTGTAGTCATAAGTACTCCTAAATGATTTCGATGTTTTGGCGAGTCGGCGATCCGGCACGCCAAGTGTGGAGCTAGTTCTTAACCGTCATCGTCGTTGAATCGACCGCCTTCTTGCCCGTGACGCCTTCGATTCCGGCGAGGATGCCACGGTATTCGCTCTTGTCGCACTGCATGGCCAAGCCACCCTTCTTGTCGCCGTTGGCCCAGGTCAATCCGACGAAGTGCTTCTTGGATTTGCTGAGTGCCGTCAGCGCCCCAAGCCCAAGCGTGAAGATGCCGACCGCAACGGCAGTACCAACACGTCGATGGACATCCTGGCCGTAGCTAATTTCGGTAATGGCCGTGGCAGGGATCACCAGGATCTCTTCCTTATGCGAAACGAAGCGAATCTGGTTGGCGTCGATGTAAAGCCGAAGATCGCTGCCAGCTTTGACTTCGGTTACGGAGCCGCCGTCGTATTTGACGTTGTATCCATTGTCCTTTGCGGACGCCATGACCGGCAACAGGATCAACAGCGTACAGAGAATCAGCGAGACGTGAGAGCGTACAGTGCCCATTGTGGAGGACTTCCCTTCAGAAGAGGTTTGAACGGTGTGCGGCACGTCAGAACGGCTCAATTACCCGCCGTAGAGATTGAGAAAGGTCGAACCACCTTCTTCCTACGGGCACGGCATCACCCAATGCTAACAGTATCAGGAGTTCACCTGGAATACAAGGTATTTCGGACTGGTAACGCTGATATGGCCTTTGGATAGCCCTCGTGACGCCTCGATCTGTTCCGTGAGTATCAACGCCAGCACCGGCATTGAGGTTCAAGTCCTCTGATCTCGCAGGGCCGTAGAGCAAATCGGCGGTTCGTTTTAGGAAGTGCCAAAGTCGTTTAAGGTAGCGGAAATAAAAAACATCCAGCGAACAGCAGTAGCGCCTCGGCTTCTCTACAGCACCAGCGCAACGAAGCGCCCGCCGACGATTCGCAACGTGGTCCGTTCAACCTGTTCACCGAACCGGCGATCATTCACAACCGCCGCCCTTCAGCCTGGACCGCCGCTGGTCACTTCCCATTCCTCACGAAGAACGGCATACAGAAAGCTGTCGTGCCAAACGCCGTGGATTTTAAGATTCTTGAGTTGATAGCCCTCTTTCCTCATACCAATTTTCTCCAGAACCCGTAACGATGCCGGATTTTCTGGAAGGCAAGTCGCAAACATCCGTTGAAGGTTCATTTCTCCAAAGCCGATTCTCAGTAGTGCTCGTGCGGCCTCTGTTGCGATACCACGACCCCAGTATTCGGGCCTGACCAAGTACCAGATCTCTCCCTGTTCAGATCCGTGCAAGATTGCGATCCCACACAACCCGATTACGTCACCGGAATTTCGAGCTTCAACTGCACGAACCACCGATTGCCAAGCTCCATCGGCAGTTTCGGTAATCAGGTCTTCAAGACATTTTCGAGTCTCTTCGCTCGTCGTGCAATGCGGTAGTAGCATGTACCGCACGACATTCCAATTCGAGAAGAGTTCGTGAACCGATTCCAAGTCAGAGCGCTTCAACTCACGGAGCTTGATCGGAATTGGATCGTCAGGCATAGGAGTTCCGTGGACCGAACCGTTTCCCCCGACTCTCACAATATAGTGCGTACCGCTCTGGGCGTCAACGGTGGCCGTCAGTCTCGTACCGGCAACTTCACAATAGTGGATCTGCATCGGCGTTCCGTGGTTGGCCAGTACAATGCCTTCGGTCAACATCGGTGGATGCGCTCCGGCGACGATGGATACCAGACCTTCGGCGCTGTTGTAGGCGATGGTGAAGCATTCGAGGCGCTGGCCCTGGCGAATGAGGCTTGGCGATTCGGGATCGGCATCTCAGATCAGCGTCCTAAAAGATCGCCGGTATCAATCGCCAGCGGACCTTACGGCAGTATTCGGTATAGCCCGGAAGATGCCCTGCCAGCAGTGTCTCTTCGTCAAAAAGCCGCCAGATGATTCCGGGCGTCGTGAGTACAAATGTAAGAAGGCCGGAGTAGGAACCAAGTGCAAGCGGCGTCCCAAAAAACAACAGCAACAGTCCTGCATACATTGGATGCCGCACAAGCGCATACGGCCCGGTGGAGATGACCCGTTGATCTTGGGAGACTTCGATTCTCGCAGAGGCGAAACTATTTTCTTTGGAGACAAGGAAAATGATATAAAAGCTCAGCGCTACGAGCACATCACCAGCCACAGTTGCGTAGGGCGGGACGTGTGACCATCCGAAGCGATGGTCAAGAGCGGATACGAGCAGTGCGGCGATGAATCCGACCGAGACAATGAGCATGGCGATCTTCTGTGGTGTTCTCTTCTCTGCTAACGGTCCACCTTCCTCTCGACGCTTGAGTAGGGCAGGGTCCTTTCTCATGAGGTAGAGAGTTATCCAGAGTGAAGCCCCGACGAAAACCCCAAAGTAGGCCCACGCTTGCCAGTAATCAATCGTAGATGCAGGGACAAAGAGAAGCAGCCCCATCACGACTGCGACGGTGGAGGAACGAAGCCACATTCTCATGCTAACAGTTTTCGTTATCCGCCTCTTGGCGAATCCGGCCCGTGGTCTACCTTACCAGCATAAATGGACTCGCCTTTTCCCGCAATGAACGCCTTCAACCGATTCCAGTAGTCGGGCACATTCTGTTCAGCAGCCTCACCATCGAGACCGAAAACCGACGTTCTCCATGCCGTGTCGCTGGCACCGATGGCCGTACTTCCCGATCATCAGCGCCGGGGAATAGGCGTGGGCTGGAGCTATGCCTGGAGCGGGGCAAGTCGATTGTGGTCGTGCTCGGTCATCCCGGCTACTATCCTCGGTTCGGATTTTCGACGGAGCTGGCGCAGCACCTTCGGGGTCCCTATTCCGGTGACGCTTGGATGGCGCTCGAACTCATCCCCGGCGCATTGCGGGGAGTTGAGGAGAACGTGCGGTACTCGATAAAAGCATTCAAGCCGACATATCGAGCGCCCTCTGCCAGTTTCGATCCAACTGCCATCATTCCTCTACCGAGGGTCCTTCCTCTGGTCAGTTTTCAGGGCGGTGGCCTGTCTGCTCGAAATCACGCTTTCGACGACCGTCACAACACATTTCTGGGGCAGTTTCAGTAAAAACAGCGCCTTGGTTTCATCACAAACTTCATGAACGTGTTGTCTTGATCGGGCCGGATTACCTCGATGTTAAATCGTTCATCCTGGTCCATCTCCTGCGAACCGCTCTTCCGAACTACGGTTTCAAGTTGCAGACGGTCAGCGCCCAAGATATAGCGCTCTGAATTTGCTGCGATATTCAGATTTACCGTTCGCACAATTCGAGAATCGATGTGCTTATACGTGAAGCCGTGCTCCCCAGCATACAGTTGGAGACAAAGATGTCTTTTCAACGGAAGATACGTTGTAGTGCCGGGTGTTCCGAAGGTGACAGCTTCCGGTACGATTCCAGGCGGCGGCACCGAAACCAAAGGTTGGTCGGAGAGCATGAAGCCGGTTCTTTGGGGAGCCACCAAGAGTGTCCAGGTGGCGGATTCTTCCAACCAATGTCCCAGTCTATTCGCTTGCTCGAACATTTGTTTCAGAAACATAGTCTCATTGGCGTGAGCCTTTATGTGCCGTCCCGTCACAGCCTCAACCATTGATTGAGGTTCGATGTGCTGTGGTTCACCAGTGTGTTCTTCAAGTTCCCTTATTGCCTGCTCAGCCCTCTCGATTGTACCGAAGCGCATCCGCAAGAACTCGTCCGCATGGACTTCCGCAATTGCCTTGACTGCCTTAGCAAACGACGGCATTCGTGTGTACTGTAACGCCACAAACATTACTAGCAGCCGAGTCTCGTCAGCGTTCGGACGCACGCCCGGACACAGACGTTGGATGATCGGAGCAGCATCATTGTCGATGTGACTCAGAACTTCTGTCTCGATTCTTCTATCCTCTGGGGCATTCTTCGGGTATGCGGCATACAGATCCCACTCGAAGCAGTTTTCTTTCGGAGCACAGAGGTTGTAACTGTGGTAGCGGCGGTCGTATTTCCACAGCTTGCCATCAGCCGCAAAGTGTTTCTGATAGAACACGGGCACATAGTGATGCCTCTGTCGTTTCAGTGGCGGAATGGGTTTGGGTTTCAAGGAAGTCTTTGATAATCAGGCATCATAACGAGATTTCATCCTGGTCGGTACATCCGAATTCAGCCATGCATCGACCACGGGTAAACAAGCTGCCCATCACGACCAAGGCCAGCACCAGGACGGTTCCGAACCCACCAATTTTGCAAAGGAAGATCAGCCAATCAGCCATGAGCGGATTATACGCCGTCACGTTGGGTTTGCGGTGGCCGTTGCGCTTTTCACCGTCGAAGAATTGCGGCATACGGGACGGTGGCCGTTCACGACGACTCCGACCGATTGTGTCATTATTGGAACGGCGCTACCCTTGGATCATGCCGTTCTTCCTGTATAAGCTCGACGGAGACGCCTACGTTCGTGTTCGCAGCAACGTCCCGTTGGCTGGCCTGCAAGGCCCGTGCTGTGTGACGGCCCGTCGTTCGCCGGAGACTCCAGAATGGGAGCTTTCGGAAAGGGAACTGGTGCGCTCGTATGGCGTAGATCCCGACAACCACGCCGTCATCATCGACCTGAAGCCCAAAGTCCAGAATGAAATCTCCCTCTACCGGCTGAAATATGTTTGGGGCTACTCGGCTGACGGGTGGACGCCTTTTGCCCTGGAACTCGAAGGCTTGTACGTGGATGAGAAGCCGCCAGCCGGAAACTCAGCGGCGGCGATCAAACAGCGGTTCCCGGTCTTCTCAGAACCGGGTGATCGAATCTACGAATTTCTGTACGTGAATGGCGACGGGAAAAAAGGATCGTGGACCTTCGGCAGAGTTGGCAGCGTGAACGCTCCTTTGCTTTGGGAACACACATTCGATTCTTTCCTGAAGCGTATCAACCGAAAAAGACGGGACGTGGACGGCCTGCCGCCGCTTGGTTCTCTCGACTAGTTCAACGCTCTGCGAAGACGGCCAATCCCCCCATCCCAGAAGTCCAAGACCGAGTTGTCGAGCAACCTGAAAGTCGATGTGAGGTTTTCTGCCGTGTTGTGACGGACAATTCGCAAGAACGGCAACCGCATAGCGTCAGGATATTAGCTTCTGCCTCGCCGTCGATACTGTCTTTGCGATGTCGAAGCCAGTTTGATTCAAGAAATACGCATCGATCTTATCGGGCTTGAAATCACTTTGAGTTCGAAGAAACAGTTGAAAGAATTCCTTCGCCTTCGCCGTATCACCTAGATACTCGAACATTCCGGCGACCTGGAATAAGTAGACTGGTAGGTTATGAATGGCGTATACCTTCATCTGAGCCTGGATCGCTTTGTGCATTACGACCAGTGTTTCCTCTTCAGAGCAATGGCGTAACCGTTGCATTAGGTCTTCGACATACTCGTTCAACACTTTCGCCGTGATTGCGTCCTTGAACTTCTTTGAAACAATCGCTGTCATTCCTTCAGGCGCATCTGCGTTGGCAATCTCAGCATACATTTTGAGGCCTCGATTGATTGCTTCGGCTTCCTCGACAGTGAAGTCCATTTCGACTTCTTTGTAACCTTTCGGTGGCCTGGGCTTGGACGTGAACCTGTCAAAAATGGACATTTATTCGACTCGATTCTTAAAGTCCATCATCATTGCTGAGACACTGCGATGAGCCTCACTCAATTCTTCGCTACTCAGGAATGTCGCTACCTTCTGCCGGTTCTCTTTTGCTTTCTCGACACGGTTCTGTTCCGCCAGATAGAGCCAAACGTATGCTCTAAGGTAATCACCGCCCGTGCCACACAAGATTCCAACGTTAAACTGCGCTGGCCCAAAGTTCTGCTTTGCTGCCAGCATAAACCAAGCTAAAGCGTTCTGTCGGTCTCCCGAATCCATCAAGTAGCACCCGATATCGTATTGTGCTGGCGGAAAGCCATTGTCAGCGGACTGCAAGAGCCAATACCTACTCGAATCAGAATCCTGGGCAACACCATCGCCTTTCTTGTAAGCGGTTGAAAGGTTGTACTGCGAGACTGGATCGCCTTCCCTCGCAAGCCGCAGCGTTTCAGCGAAAGGAGTTGGGGATTCGGGAAGGCCCTCGGACGGTTTCGGCTTCTTTTTGACTTTCGCAAATGCGGCGTCCAACCGATTGAGGATATCTTCCTGTTCTTCGATGTACGCATACATCTCTTCTTCGGACTTGAAAGTCTGCGTCTTGGGGTCATCGCTCATAGGACTCGTTACCGTCGGATTTTGACGAATTGAACGGCGAGTCCGATGACAAACATGACGCCGACAAAGATGAGCACCTTCGCCCAAATCGGCACGGGAGAGAACCACGCCACCACAATCGCAATGGCCGTTAAGAAAGCTCGGAATACAGCGTCACCGTGACTCTTGAGCTTGGCGTCGTTTTGACCCGCTCGAAATTCGTCTGCTATGCGTCCCATCTCGCAACCTCGGCCAGCACATCGGTCGGAAGTGGCATACGGCGTTAATTGTATTGCAGATTACAGTTGGCCGCAATCCTGACGGTTCGACAATCTGACAGAATGCAGAACTTGTAGCCGTGGCGTCCGTCGAAAAAGTACATCGTATGGCTGGAACCGCCGTCAAAGCGGGCGGTGTGGACGAGGGACTTGCAGATAGCCTCGTATCCGTCGAACCGGGTGAACGTGCCGGTCAGATGTATCGGCGGCTTGTCTGGGTCCAAGGCGTCCGTATCGAGTTCGACTTCGGCCTGAAATTGGGTAGCGCCGGTAATCTGGACCAGGACCGTGTGCTTGACCATAAACGGAAAAGGTAGCACGGGCTGGTACCGGATGTGGAGCCTGGGAAATGGGGCAAGGGCGGCGCTGGCGGGTATAGCCGTTGATTGGCCGATATGGTCGTTGATGGAGTAGCCCTTCTACAAGAGCGACAGCAGGTGGTTCCCAATGACGATGACAGCGCCAAGTACCATCCCAATGGCCGAGCCAACCAGGATCGCTTTCCAACTCGCCTGGGACCGCCTGACAACCTTCCTGGCGATGAGACCGGCGAAGACCAGGGCGGCGACGATAGCGATAACGAAAAGGTACGAGTGAGCATACAAGGCTACGAAGCTGGAGATTGCGAGCCAAACGAGGTAGCCCCAAGTGTTCGTTCCAGGCATCGGTTCGTGGTTGGCTTCCATAGTTCTTTTTAGTTCAACATAATCGGATATTTCACGGATCTGATAGGCGTCTTGTCTTTGCCGCCGAACAGCAACAGGCCCAGAAAAATGAGCAACCAAATAATGACGCTCCTGCCGAGGACTCTGAAGAACAACTTTGGCACGACCTGGATCGCTCCGCAGTTGACGCAGAACCTAGCGCCGCTCCGACTGTTCGTACCGCATTGAACGCTCACGGGTGCAGTCATGCAAGTATGTTCCGGCCTGCCAAGTTACCGTATAGCAGATCCGTTTGACGTGGAGCAGTTGTCGTTGGTTATCTCAACATACCTTTCGGCTACCAAGAAAACAACACGCCACCGGCCCGTCGCCTCGGTGTCCAGCTTGCCGATTCACTCCAGCCGCCACAGCACTTTACGAACTTGACACAGCACCACGAAAACCAAAATGCCGCAGACAAAACACGCCAACTGGAACCGGATCACCGTCATGCCATACGCAAACGTCATCTGGTTCCTTAGCAGCGCCCAAGCCAGATCGGGCCGGTCCTGCTTCGACTCCACGATGATGACCTTGAGTGCCATACAGATGAGTTTGAAGCCGCTTTTCAGGTGCCGCAAGTGCTCGTGCATTAGTTTCCATCGCTGAATGGCGAGTTTGTACGCTATTCTGGGAGTAGAGCCGTCTTGGGAATAGAAGGAGTGAAACTCCTCGTCATCGAGCAGGCGCACGAAATTCGCAACGTCGGTAGAGAGTTCATCAAACCGCTCGGCTGTCAGTGGAATCGGCGGTGGTGCAGCAAAACGGCGTGCCAGCGTGATTAACACCGAGATAAGACCAACGAAGACCACCGAGGCTGCGACGACGAACGCCATTGCCTGCTGCCACTTCAAGTATCAGCGACTTAACGGGAGCGGCGACAGTTGCCCGACGTACTCGCCGTACCGGGTACAAAAGTCATCAGGCTGTGGAAGCAGGGCATGGTCGCTCGAATCGTCTGCCGATCCTGGCCCGTGGAGAGCTTCCCCCGGCGCTTCAGCCAGCACCCAACAGAGACGGCCTCGTTTTCGTGCGGTTCTAACGGACAGGAATCGTCTGAAACGACCCTGTGCGGCCTTCTGGGGCGGTCTCAACCGTTGGCTATCTTCAGATAATTACCTCTTGTACCCTTGTTCTTTTATCTTTTCCACCCTTATAGTCCAGGTGGCAGGCTTGGCGGTTCGGCCATCCCCGCCAGTTCAGAGCAGGTTGCTGAAAAAGCTCGACAAGCTGCCGCCGCTGCTGTGCTCGGTTGCGAGTTGGAGATCAGCGAGGTTGAACGTTCTGACGCCAACATCACAACCAGAACATAGGAGCGACCGTGCTGAAGACAATCGCAGTTCGCATTCCGCTTTTACTCCTCTCGATCCACCTGCTTTCGGCCTCTAAATGTACCCGGCCAGGAAACACATCATTGAAAAAAGGAACAAAATGAATACAAAACGTGCTTTCGTGCTCTTGTTGGTTTTGTTGGCGGCGACCTGTTTGTCATGCGGCTCAGAACATTCTGCGGTCGAAACCGTCCGGGGCGGCGTCCTCACCGATTACAACACGACGACGGTTGGCAAGGCGTTCGAGGGAACCTTCCAAAATGCCAAATGGAGTGCCCTCGAAACAGAAAAAGGCGCAATCGTCGTGCAATTCGATGGAACGGTTCTGTATAGCAAGATACATAGTAAGTATTATCCACCATACGTGACGATTAGTTGGCAGAACAACCCGCCAGATTGGACTGTTAGCGCAAATTCTAATGATACTTGCGTCGCTGGCTTCGCTAATACCTTTGCGACAATCAGATCACGATTTGATGATGCGAGGCTCCATCCCCGTGAAGAAGAACTGTCCATACGCAAGTCGGTAGAGGAATCATTGGCCGTTGCGAACAGCAAGATCGAGGGCTGCGTAAAGAACACGCCAGTGCCCGTGAAATTCCAGTTTACACTTTCTGCCGACCAGAAGACGTTCAAACTCAACTACGTGGACGACGCTTTCGGCAACGACCAGGATCGTGCGCTAAAATTCATCTATCAGTAGGGTGTAGAAGCCGCCGCCGTGTCAGGCCATCCCAGAACTCCAACCCGGCACTATCGATCCAACAGAAAGCCGCTGTGAGCGCTCCGGTCCATTCCAACATTTCCGCCGCCTGCCTACGCCAACCCTGGACACGAATTCAGCCACGATTCCACGTCGCCACGCCGGTATCGAACTGCCGCTCCGATTTTGACGAACTTCGGTCCCGTGCGCAACGTTCGCCAGCGCCGCACAGACGCAACGCTGATTTTGAGAAACGCCGCAACCTCGTGCTCGTTCCACAGCCCGGTCTCGGATTGACTTGGAGCGGTCGGCGGGTTGTGCGCTCGCTGCTCGACGGTTGTCTTTCTGGCCGGTTGTTGAGCATCTTGGCGGTCTCCCTTTTCAAGGTCGGCGATGCGCAGATTGAGGCGTTCGATCTCCTTGATCGCAAGCTGGTGTACGTTTTGCAAAAGTTCGATGATCGTTGCTTGGTTGGCGTCCATGAAGAGCATTATCACCGTGAACGAAACGATTCGGGCTTAGGTGTTCGGCGGTCGATTTGACAGTGTTTTTCGGAAAAGGGTACCCATCTGTGGGCGTGTATTACATCGACCCCTGGCTCAACAACGGAGGGAGTTGAAGAATGTACAAAACGCCGAGGGTCTATGAAATTTGAAAAAGGTACCGTCCTGGCAGGTTTCTGGAAGAGACTCGGAGTAAAATTGTGAAAAAGGTACCCCGGTTCAAGTACTGGGCTGAGACTCCCTGGTCGAATTTGGAAAAAGGTACCGGCCCGAAAATCCTCAATGGGAGATTTCCAGCCCGTTTTGATCCGACTGCTCTAGGGCCAAATCTCTCGGGCCGGTGGCGGGTGTAGGGCTAAGGGAAACGAGAGCCTGTGCATCTGCTATTGTGCATTTATGCCCATACACCGCAGTGCAGCAGCCGTCGAAGTCGCACCAAGCGGAACGCCGGTCAACGGGAGTGCGTATTGGTTCCGACTTCAGGCGTCCAGCCGTTTCGAAAACCCAGAGCGAATCCCATGTTGGCCACCGAGGAATTCTGTCCAATCTGCACGACTCGACCCGGAGAATCCTGTCACCGGGCATGACGGTCGGGCGCACAAATCACAAAAGCGAAAGCGACCGTTCACGGCGGCTGAACTCAAGGCTCTCGGTCGGTAACGGTTTATATGAGCATTGATCCGAAGGATGCCAAAAGCGTTGCAAGTCTAATAACTAAGAGGCGATACTACCGTGAGTGCAAAATACCGGCGCTGGAAAGAATGTTCGATGCTGTAAAAGCGATGATTGGGCCGCAAGCCGGGATGCTCGGGCCTTTTGAATGTCCTCCAGATACCGACGAGTGGTTGGCTTACGAGTACAGGTCACTTTCGTTGGAGCTTGGAAACCTCGGCCTGGAAGTTGGCGACATTGAATATCGTGTGAAGCGCATAACCGGCTTTTCAGTCGAGGAACTAGATGAGCATATTCAAGCGGAGTGAAAAATCCGCTAACGCCGAGACCGTTTGGGCTTCGGTTCGGGCTTCATTCGATAGTTGCCGTTTGGTACAAAGTCGGCCCTAAAATGTCCAATAGATCTCTTCACGATCTTGGTAGCTCTCTCGTCGAGAGATGTTGACCATACGAAGCCACAGTAATGGTCATACCAAATCTCTTTGCCTTTGTTCGCATCCCAGATGGCTTGCGGCATTTTGACCATCTGAGGGTCAGTGACAGGGTAGATCGGACCATTTCCCGTACATTCGTGAGCAGGACAAGACATTTTTATCGCCTGTTATCCGGGTGAATCCGCTCATTGTGCGGGGATTTCTCCGATTGCTTGCGCTGAGTAGGTCCGATAAGGCAGGCCCAGTGCGTAGTCGGCATTGGCTAGACCAAACGTTGTTCCCAAAGCGATAGCGGGAGGTGGCGTAGTCCATATCGTCCATATCCAATCATTTGTGGTTCCGGTGCCGCCCACACCTTGACCCCCATCGGCGTATGTGCCGTCAAAATCTACGACTCCTTGACTGGTCAGGCCCAGAGATCCGCTCGAATTCATAATCGCAGTGATGAAGCCAAACGTGAAGTTTCCGTTCGTAGGAACCTTCGTTCCTTCGATCACGTCGAACGGAATCGTCTGCGGGGTGGATTCTAGGCTCACGTCGAAACCTTTGCCGATACCTACGACGGTATAGACCGTGGCGGCTTCAACGGAATGGTATTCAAACAACAGCGGTGTGATGTACCCGGAGGTGTTGCCAAAGGTCGTGAGACTAAAGAGGTACTGAAGGCCGACAAGATGCGTTCGAACCGGCAAAGAACCCCCGACGTAAATGACTAGCTCCGCAACCTGCTGGTCAGTCACCGACCGAGGAGTAGGCGTAGAACCCTCAGCAACCGGTGTGGACGAGGTAGTATCGTCGCCAGCCAGGGCGCTCGACCCGAAGGTGGTAAGCAGCAAACCAAATGAACAACCGAGTACGATGGCCTTGCAATTCTGCATCGTCTTCCGGCTTGCGAAAAACATCACAATTGCCCTCCTCCAAGAGATTTGCCTCTCGACGGCCTTTTGGCAGCTTGGCTGGAATTGTACCAGCGCACGTCTTGGAATGCAAACCCACCGAGACCGACCGTCCCGGCTGGTGGCGCAAGGGTCACGTTTCGCCGGGTTCCTTGCCGTCTGGCGTTGCGGCTTGTGCGGTTGTCGCTCAGTGGCGTCTGGTGGCGGCTGGTGCTCTCGGTGGCGTCGTCCTGGTGCTGTCTGGTTTGCGTGAAGATTTTGATGCGCTGTAACGATGCTGCTTCCTCAAGCGTAACGGGATTAAGCTGGTGATGGGGAATCAACCAGCCAAATCAGCTTTAAGCTCTGCTATCTTCTTTTCCAGATAGGCAACCCGCTTATCAAAATTAGCAAGGCGTTTACATTGGGTAAAAACGTTGCCGAGGGGGAAAGCTAAAGCCAAAGGAAGAGTGACCAAAGCTAAAGTAGAAGTTAAACCGAGTTCTTCAGGAGAAGTGCTACGCTGCCTCATTTCCAGCGCAAGGATCAGCAAAAGCGCAACAACAAAAGCTCCAGTGATAGCCATTCCACCAACCTCAATAAGTACGTAGAGGAGGAGTTCGTAAGCATTACCGTGAAGTCGTTTGAGCGTCAAAAGGTCCTTCTCATAAAATCGCAAGTTGGATGTTTTCCAAGCGCTGCGCATCTTGTTGGGCGGAACGGTGAAGATAATCTTAATGAACCGACGAATGTCGGAGGAATAAACCGAAATTAGTCCCGCCAAAATGAACAGCAGATAAGTCAAAATCATTTCCGGCTTGGTAGCCCACGGCGGTATCATGCGAAATACCTTTCTCCTGCGTTCATTATCGTACATTTCTGTTCTGGGCGAAAAGCGGCGGGCTGCTGCGTCCTGGTGGCGCAAGGCTCACTTTTCACCGGTTCCTTGCCGTATGGCGTGGCGTCGGTGTGCCGGTGGCTGGTGCTGGTCCTGGTGGTGGTCCCGCAGTCTGATGCGATGGCCAATCTGTTATATGATGATCGGATGCGATGGGAATATCGTGTGCTTATCGTCAAGACGCCAACTGATGACGTCTCAGAGACGCCACCAGCCGGTGACCTTTCAGACATTTCAGAGATGCCTTGGGAAGCGGAGCGAAAGAGCTTTGATTTTCCGTGGCAGCTATGGGGACCTAGCGAAGATTTTGAACAGAACTGGACACGACGGATGGGAGGTATGCGGCACTATTTCCGAAAGCCCTTCGCTGATTATTCTTAAGCGTCCCAAAGCCGCCTGAAGTTCAAGCGCTTGGCATCTGGTGGCGGCTGGTGCTGTTGGGTCCGGTCGGTTGCCGGGTGCTGTGGTGGCGTTCCTAGTCGGTAGACAAAACGGGCGGGTCTGGCGTCCGGGTGGCTGTCGTGGTGTCGCCGGGTCCGATCTTCCAAAATGCGCCAAAACCGGCGAACCCGGCCAAAGCTGTCAAGAGGCTAGACACACCTTTGTCTAATTAATTTTGGTCCACCCGGAACCCGTTGATTCTGCATGTGGTTGTGCGTTTCAACCTGAATTCAAGCTGGATCCCTCGGGCGATGAAACCCCGCTCTACAGCTTCACGGGCGGACCGGACGGGGCCTACCCGTTAGGCGGTGTGATCCTCGATGCGGCTGGCAACCTCTACGGCACTACCTCTCACGGGGTTACCACAAAGAATGGCTCCGTTTATAAGCTGGATGGGGCCGGCCAGTCCGCTGTGCTCTACAGCTTCACAGGCGGAGCGGACGGAGGTCAACCGTACTCAGGTCTGATCCGCGACTCAACTGGCAATCTCTACGGCACAACTCTGTACGGCGGCACGAACAACGCGGGGGTCGTGTTCGAAATCCCGGCAACCTCAACCATGGAGCAGTGACGGGCTGGTTCACCGTGATCCGTCATGAGCGCCTGCTTGTCGCAGTCTTCGATCAATCCGGAGGAGTCCGTTTCTTTGCTGGGGGATGCGGCCGGCGGTTGGCGGCGGTTTGACCAGCAGGCCAACTGTCGCTCGGTTCAGGCGGTGGTGCAAATTATTTCAGTTTGAGTTGGCCGTCAGCGAAACATCAGCGATGTTAGCCTGGCCTGGCCCGGTACTTGTTATGAGGATCTGTAGAGGCTTTCCAAGCTGAGCCGGACTGGCTCCGGAATTGAAAGTGATCGTCTCGGTTACGAATGTGCCGCCCGCTGGAGTTGCCTTGTTTCCCGAGGCCAGCGTCACGTTTCCAGCCATCAGCGCTGCATTATAGCCAGTGAATGGGTAATCGGCGCGCGCCCCCACTTTCACTCTCAGTGTGTAGGTGGTATTGGCTTGAAGAGTGTCGCTTAGCGTTTGCAAAATGGAGCCACTAACGGCGCAAACACGATCCGCACCGCCAAGGGCCGCAACATAAAGTCCAGCGGCAGATACTCCGGGGAACTGAGTCGCTGAGTCCACTTGCACAAGAGTCTGTGGACCGACCGTCCAGCCGGTAATAGAAAGTTGGTAGCAATTTCCGCCTTCTGCCGACGAGCACGGTGCTCCCTGTGACGTGTACATCTTGTCTACGTCAAAGTGCGGATTCAGGATTGGAATCGATACAGCGTTGCCTTGGGCGAATGCCGTTCCCAACAGCATCATGACGAAAGTCAACGGCAACACGTGGGCTATTTTGATATATCGCATGGCTTCCTCTCTGTGCTTCCTCTCGTGTGCTTTGCGTGCTCGGAAGCACTGCAACAAGTATAACTGAGAAGCTTTAGTAGCGAATCACCCTGCTCCTCAGATGTCGGTTTCTGATGGCCAAATGTCGGGTTCGATGTCCGGTTTTTGAGGCAAACCCGACATCAGTCTCTACACGCAGGAGCTTGCTGTCGGCAACGTAGGTGGGCAGGCGCCGGTGACAACCGATTATCGCCGCCAACGGCGCAGAGCATCGCACGCCGGCTTACACTGGAATCTTTGAGCGCGGCAGATGGACGACAATGGCGAGTATCGACCCAGCGGCGGGCCTCTGCGCCAGTTGCGCCCACGTCGACAAGATCCGCTCGGACCGGGGCTCGATCTTCTACCGCTGCCTGCTTTCTGCCAGCGATCCACGCTTTCCAAAGTATCCGCGCCTTCCGGTGCTGTCCTGTCCAGGCTACGCAAGCCTCCCAGAACACTGAAGAACACGAGCTTGCCTGAACCACAACGCTGATAGTGACCGCGAAACTGGCGCAGAGGCTGCAGGGCGGCCAAAGAGAGATTCTGAGTATTGTGAGGATTGGTGAGAAGCGTAGTCGGATTTGGTCTGCCCCGGCAGTGAGATGGTCGGGTTCCTTCAAAAAAACCCGACATCGACCCGACATTTCCGCCCAAAAACCCGACACATCAGTTTCGCTAACGGAATCAGCCTTAGGCCGAAAAATGTCGGGAATAGCAGGTTTTTCTAGGATGAGAGAGGCGCGACGAATTGGAGCAGTGTTTTTCGCGTGCGCGGGAGAAGGTAGCGGGAGAGGGTAGCCGGCGTTTTGGACTCCAATTGGACGCCAAACCACCGGCCTGGGGAAGCTGGTATCTGTAACTCTTTGAGGAATTTGGTCGGGCCGCCGAGATTTGAACTCGGGACCTCTTGCACCCCAAGCAAGCGCGCTAGCCAGGCTGCGCCACGGCCCGAACCTTCTATTCTACGCCAAACCGCGACACGCCATACTGCCACGCGTCGCGCGCGCAAGCCCGTCAGACGCTGCACGATCCGCGGGGAAACGGCCGCACAAGAACCGGGCCGAGGTGTATGGGCGTCTCGGCGCGCACTCCCGGCGCTGGGGCATGATCGTGGTGAGCGGCGGCGCCACTGGCGTGGGTGTGGCCATCGACGCGGCCATGATCGGGTACGACGCGCTGCATCTCGATCCCGGCGCCGATTGACCAACCGGCGGCGGTCGCTCGCCTCGACCGCCGCCGCCGCCCCGGGCTACCCGTTGCTGAGCGTCAGCGTCGCTACCGTGACGTGCGGCCAGAGGACGCCGTTGAAAACCAGGATCACTACCTGGGAGTACTGCAACTGCAGGAACGTCGGCTTCGGCCAGAACGGCTCGATCTGCAGAAGCGGCCGCCCCGCGCCTCCGGCCGGCAGTGCCGGAGTAACCCCGCCCGGGATGCTCACCCACTCGATCCAGAAGGTCGCGTTCGCCGACGCGACGAAGGCGTTGGCGGGGCCGGTGGGATTCTGATTCTGGGCCGGGTTCGCGATCCCTAGGAACGGGATGTTCTCGATCCCGCTGCCGACGCCGCTCGTGGAGAGGTTGATCGTGACCGTGCCCAGGATGGTCTGGCCGGCGATCGCAGCCCTCAACACGGAGTTGGGATCGTTGATAAATCCCTGGAAGGAAGCCGGGTATGGGCCGTTGCTCTGCGAACCCGCAACGTCGGCGGTTATGTTGACCTCCGGAACAATATGCTCGAGGCCGTCCCCGCCGGGGGGCGGGATGTCGACCGGCTGGATACCCAGGCCCAGCGCGCCGGCGGGCGGTGTAAACGCCGGGAGAACCGCAATGGGGAAGATGGGAGGTATGGTCGGTGGCCCTGGAATCGGCGTGGTATCCGGGGTCGTCCCCTGCATCAATACCGAGACCCCGTGCGGGATGCTGGCCATCCGCACGATGCTGGGCAAGACTGGAGGGTCCACGCTCGCGGGCACGTTCATGAATAGCCCCGGCTCGAGATGCAGCGCCTCCCCGGCAGTCGAAAACGGCGGCGGGTCGGCGTCGGTAACCCGCTGGAGATAATGCAGGCCGAACAGGCTGAGATCGGTCTGCGGGTTCAGCCCCCGGTTTGGCACCACTCCCGGGATCAGTTCGAAGTCCAGCGTCTCGCTCGTCAGGTTGAGCTCCAGGAAGCGTTTGGTCGCGGTGCCCGGCTGCGATTCTGGGTTGTCGGGTCGCCAGATCGCATTGAAGCCGCTCCCCTTCCAGCTACCCGGCAACGATGCGAGCGGACCGAGTTGCAACAGCGTCGAGATAGGCCCCTGCTGGCGACGGGGCGGCACGAACACACTGGTAGACATTTTTCTTTTTCCTTTCTAGGTGAGTTTCGTATGGAAACCCCTCGCTTCTCAGTGCGGTTGACAGCGAGATCGTTACATCCGGAACTCCGTTTTTGGGAATTGAGTGTGTTGGGACAAGCGCGGCTGGGTGCAGCGCACCTTATCTTCGCTGAATGTGGCACGGGTTGGATTTTCTCGCGCGCAGGCGCCAGAAGATCGCTTGTGCGCCAGAAGATCGCTTGTAATGTTTGCCGGGGACCGAACACTCTACAGCAGAGAATCGAGGACACACAACATGAGTATCCCGCGCCGTTTTCGATGGGCCATCGGCCTCGGAAGCCTCAAGATCCTGGCCGCCACAGTGCTGTTCGTCTATAGCAAACACAAGGCGGCCAGTCCGCCCGCGCCCGTGCCAGTATCGCTTCGGG
>Ga0187855_10000870_pt1 | contig 25222 bp, 26 predicted proteins | sample June2016WEW_8_10_2_FD_132969 | JGI IMG/M metagenome (GOLD analysis project Ga0187855, IMG submission 132969) | Peatland microbial communities from SPRUCE experiment site at the Marcell Experimental Forest, Minnesota, USA - June2016WEW_8_10 | ecosystem: Environmental > Terrestrial > Soil >...
CGCCTGCCACTCGAGTTTGGCTGTTTTCCGACTCCCGCCGAGCAGGCCGAAGACGGATCGCCGTGTCGCCGCGTCGCCCCCTCGCCCGCTCGTAACATCGACGCCTTTCGTCGATGTTGGCGAGCTTCGCTCGCCTAATTACTCCCCGGGCACATGCCGCAGAACCTCATCGGCGACATCCGCGGCGGCGCGCATTTCGGGCACGTCATGCACGCGCACCAGGTGCGCCCCGCCCAGGATCGCCACCGTCACCGCGGCGGCCGTTGCGAACAACGTCTCCCTCTCCGTGGCATGCGCCAGAAACGATTTGCGCGAAGGGCCCGTCAGAATGGGCAGGTCCAGTCCGCCCAACTCGCGGATCCGCGCCAGGATCGCGGCATTCTGCTCCTTGCGTTTCCCAAAGCCGAGCCCCGGATCGAGCACAATCCGCGAGCGGTCAATGCCGGAGTGGCGTGCGCGGCTGACCGTAGCTTCCAGGTCGCGCACGATCGTGCCCATCACATCGGGCAGCGGCGGCAGCTTGGCCCATGTCTCGGGCCGGCCGCGCATGTGATTCAGAATCAGGCCGGCATCGTGGTTGGCAACCGTGCGCGCCAGGTGCGGTTCAAACGTCAGGCCGGTGGGATCGTTGATGATCTCGGCGCCGTGCTCCAGCGCCCGCTCGGCCACTTCGGCTTTGTAAGTGTCGACTGAAATCGGGATCGTCACGTGGCCCCGCAGCCGCTTCAACACCGGAATCAGGCGCCGCAGCTCTTCCGCCGCGGAGATGGGCGCCGACCCCGGCCGCGTGGACTCCGCACCCACATCGATGATGTCCGCGCCTTGCTCTTCCATCTCCAGCGCGCGGGCGAAGGCGCGATCCGGCTCCTGGTATTTGCCGCCATCGGAGAAGGAATCCGGCGTCACGTTCAGTACACCGAGAATCGCCGTGCGCTCGCCCAGCTTGATCTCGCGGGCCTTCAACTTCCAATAGAACAGCTTTCGCATAAAGAACTGGAACCACGGATGCTTCACTTTGGTGGGGCAGGCGCTTCCGCCTGCCAACCCGATGGACCCAGAGGAAGACGAATACGGATCCGTCTGCGTGCATGCACGTGTTCTCTCATCAATGTCTCACGTTTGGAGTTTATCTGTGTTGATCCGTGTCCATCTGTGGTTGCATCTTTTATCCGTATTCGAAGCCCGCGATGGCGAATACCTTCGAATCGTCGTGCGCGAGCGGAGCTGCACCCGGCGCGCCGGGCCGCGCCATGCGCACGAGCCGGCGCACCGGCGCGAATCCGAAAGCGCACGCGAGCCGCACCGCTTCCGCATTGTCAGGCAGCAAATCCCAATAGACTGGCGCGTGCGGATGCGGGCCGAGAAACCAACGCAGCAACTCGTGGGCGGCTTCTGTTGAGCGGCTCACACACGGCCCAAAGTAGGCGGCTTTCGCGCCCGGACGCGCCATGGCATAACCTTGGCCCGGCAACTCGGCCGCGCCCAGTGGCGCCAGCACGGCGAGCAGCGGCGAACGGTCCGCTCCGAATGCGGTAAGATCCAAAGCGGGGAGATCCAATAGGGTTGGGACTGCCCACGTCAGATCGCGAGCCTGCTCCGCATCGCCGCCACTCCGGCCCCATCGTTCGACTGCGCATTCGTCCTGAAAGCCCAGCGACCGATAGAGCGGTGCGCCCATTTCCGTAGCGTCCAGTTTTATCCATGCCACCTGTCGCTGTGCCAGCGCTTCGATCGCGTGCTCCATCAACCTGCGCGCGAAGCCGCGCCGCCGGTAATCGGCATCGGTGAGCACCATGCCGATCCACGCCAGCTTGCGCTCATAGCAAACCGCCGTGGTGGTGGCGGCGAGGGCGCCTTCGCACTCCAGGCCGAAACAGGTTTCGGGCGCCAGCCGCAGCAGATTGCGCCAATCGGTGTCGGTCTGGTTCCAGCCGGCGGCTTCTGCGATCCGCACCGCCCGGGGGATATCAGCCGGCTCGAGAATGCGCAGCCGCGTTCGCGGTAGTTTCTTCACGGCCGATCTCCGCGGCGTATTCCAGGAGTTCACTCAAGCGCACCGTCACCAGATCTTTGTCCAGATCCTGCCCGCTCTCCACCATGCTCTTCAGATGCCGGGCCGCCAGCCGCGAGCACCAGGCGTCGGTGAGCTCGTGGCCCGTACGCCGGCTCAATTCCAGCAGGTCCGCGTGCGGCATGGCGACTTGCTTCTCCACCCGCGTATCCTCGCTCTGGAGCGCGAATTTAACGTCCACGGTGTCGCTGTGCCGCAGCGAAATCGCCGTTTGTAGCCACTTGAACAGGACCCGCCATTGGCGGCCAAACGGATCCGGCCCCGCCTCAAACTGGCGAAAATTCAGCATCAACGCTATCTTACTTCATTGGGGGCTACGCGCCCGAAATCAACCATGACCAACTTTGCAAAGGAACTCGAAACCGGCCGCTTGATTGCCCGCCAGGCCGGCGAAATCGCCATGCGTTATTACCGCACCGGAATTGCCTTCGACAACAAAGCGGACGATTCGCCCGTCACCCGCGCCGACCGCGAATGCGAGCAATTCATCGCCCGCGAACTGGACCAGGCCTTTCCGGACGACGGTCTGCTGGGCGAGGAGGGCGCGCGTAAGGATTCGCGCAACGGCCGCCGCTGGATCGTCGATCCCATCGATGGCACCCGCGATTTCGTGCGCGGCAGTCCCACCTGGGCGGTGCTGATCGGCCTCGAAGCGGATGGCGAAGTAGTCGCGGGATTCGCGTATCTGGCCGCGCTGGACGAGCTGTTCTCCGCCTCGCGCGGCGCCGGCGCTTTCGTCAACGGCCAGAAGATCCACGCCTCCGCGGTTTCGAGCCTCCCCCAAGCGGTTCTCTGCTTCGACAGCTTCAATACCGCCGGCGTCCAATCCTTCTCCGGGCAACTGCTCGAATGGATGCAACCCTTCTGGGCCGTGCGCAGCATGGGCGGAGCTCTGGATGCCACCATGGTGGCGCGCGGTGAGGCCGATATCTGGATCGAGACCGGCGGCAAGCCCTGGGACTTCGCTCCGCTCAAGATTATCGCGGAAGAGGCCGGCGCGCGCTTCTTCAATTTCGACGGCAAGTCCACCATCTACGGCGGCAACTGCGTCGTCTGCGCGCCCGGTCTGGAGCAGGCCGTCCGGGCGTTTGTTTTGCGGCCATGAGACCCTGGCGTACACTATATGGCAATGGGGCGAAGGTGAAGTGTGGCTGGAGGAACTCCCGGGATGCCGCCCGAGAACTGGACCCGAATCAAAGCGCTGTTCGACGCCGTGTTGGCGGAAGAACCTTCCCGGCGCCTCGACTTCCTCGCGCGACACTGCTCCGACGCCGGACTGCGCCGCGAAGTGGAGAAATTGCTCGCGGAGACTGGGGAAGCTGGCACGCGCCAGATTCCGGAAGTCGCCGGTTTCGGCGGCGCCGGCACGCCGATCGCGCATTACCGCATCGTGGAAAAGCTTGGCGGCGGCGGCATGGGCGTCGTTTACAAAGCCGAAGATACCAGGCTCGGCCGGTTCGTGGCCCTCAAGTTTCTCCCAGACGAGGTGCGGGACGACCCGCAAGCCTTGGAGCGTTTCAAGCGGGAAGCCCGCGCCGCCAGCGCGCTGAATCATCCGCACATTTGCACGATTCACGACATACAGGAGTATGACAGGCGCCTGTTCATCGTCATGGAATTGCTCGAAGGCCGCACGCTGAAGCACGCGATCGAAGGCAAGGCGCTGACAATGGACACGCTGCTGGATCTGGCCGCGCAGATCGCCGACGGGCTGGACGCGGCGCATCAGAAGGGCATCATCCATCGGGACATCAAGCCGGCGAACATCTTCGTCACGGGCCGGGGAGTCGCCAAGATTTTGGATTTTGGCCTGGCGAAGCAATCTTCCGCCGCCGCGCCGCGTCCGGACGAGGCCACCCGAACCTTGGAGGAGCATCCGACGAGCCCGGGGATGGTGGTGGGCACGGCGGCGTACATGAGTCCGGAGCAGGCCCCGGGGCGAGGAGTTAGACACGCGTACGGACCTGTTCAGCTTTGGCGCGGTGCTGTACGAGATGGCCACGGGGAAGCAGGCCTTCGCGGGAAGCACCACGGCGACCATCTTCGACGCGATTCTGAACCGGACGGTCACGCCCGTGCGAAGTCTGAATCCGGAGGCGCCGGCCAAACTGGACGACATCGTCAATAAGGCACTGGAAAAGGGTCGGGATTTGCGGTACCAGCACGCAAGCGAGATGCGTGCGGATCTCAAGCGGCTGCAGCGGGACAGCGAGTCCGCGAAGGACGCCCTGGCGGGGTTCCCCGTGTCGCCGCCACGAACGCATCGCAAGCTTTATGTCGTCGCCGGCGCCATCACACTCCTGGCGGGTCTAGCGTTGTGGCTTATCCGCCCACAGCCCGTTCCGCGCATTGGCAGCACCCAACAAATCACCAACGATAGCTCGTCTAAGGGCTGCTGCCTCACCACAGACGGAGCGCGAGTATACTTCAACACGGGGGAAATTGGCGCCGAGGATCCTTATCAAGTGTCATCCAAGGGAGGTGTGCCGGTACCGATCTCGCCGGCTCTAAAAGGATTCCACCTGGCGGACCTCTCCCCGGACCGTTCCGATTATCTGCTTATCAAATTCGATTTGGCTACGCTGGAGGCCGATTTAGGGGCCGGCACTCTGTGGACGGCGCCAGCAATCGGCGGACCGCCACGCAGACTTGGCAACTTGACGGCATCCTGGGCAGCGTGGTCGCCCGATGGCCAACAATTCGCATACGTCCACAACAAAGAACTCCATATTGCGCGCAGTGACGGGACCGAAATCCGGAAACTGGCGTCACTTTCCGACTTTCCTTTCCTGCCGCGCTGGTCTCCGGACGGACGCACGCTGCGCTTTTCATCCAGCAATGCTTACAACAGCTCGTACTCTCTATGGGAGGTGTCGACCGATGGAAGTCGCCTGCATCCTTTGCTTCCCGGCTGGCACAACCCGCCTAAGGAGTGCTGCGGGAACTGGACCCCCGACGGGAAATACTTCGTCTTCCAGGCAAGCGTCAATGGGACATCCACAATCTGGGCAATACGCGAAAGCGCGGGGCCATTCCAAAAACTCAGCCGGCCCTTGCAATTGACCACGGGTCCGCTGTCATGCACTTGGCCGACGCCCAGCCCGGATGGCAGGCGGCTCTTCGTCAACGGCTATCAGGGACGCGCGGAACTTGTCCAATACGACGTCAAATTGGGCCAATCCACTCCATATCTCAGAGGCCTTTCCGCGGTTCATGTGGACTTCTCGAAAGATGGCAAGTCTGTGACGTACGTGTCATATCCGCAGAACACGCTTTGGCGAAGCCTGGCCGACGGCAGCCAGCCGCTCCAGCTTACGTTTCTCCCGGTGCAGGCCGCCCGGCCCAAGTGGTCGCCGGATGGGAAGCAGATTGCTTATGAAGGGTTAATTCCGGGGCACATGCCGCGGATCTTCGTGGTTGCCTCCGATGGCGGTATGGTGCAGCAGTTGACTGATGGTAAGAATGATGTCATAGACAAGGATCCGACGTGGTCGCCGGACGGGAACTCGATTGCCTTCAGCCATGGCGCAGGATCGGGCAAGGCGGAGACGTTCATGGTCCAGACAGTGGACTTACAAACGCATCGCGTCTCCGAGATGCCGGGAACTGAGGGGATGTGGTCGCCACGTTGGTCACCCGACGGCCGATTTTTCGCAGCCCTCTCGATGTCCAGCCACGGACTCATCCTCTACGACACGGAGAAGAAGGCGCAAACAGAGGTCGTCGCCACGCAGGCCGACTATCCGAACTGGTCCCCCGACAGCCAGTTCATATACTTCGAGTCCGCCGGAGACGACCCCGCCTGGTGGCGCATCCGGATTCGCGACCGCAAGCTCGAACGGCTCATCCGGCTGAAAAGCATTTCACGGCCGTCGGACAACTGGTTCACATCCGCGCCCGACGGTTCGTTGGTCACGTGGCGTTTGAACGGCACCGACGAGATATATGCCCTGGATTGGGAAGATCCCTAACTGGACGGTGTGGCTGGCGAGCGGACCGCACCGTGGTGGGGCAGGCGCTTTCGCCTGCCAATCACACGGCCCAAGACGTTTTTCAGCACCCTCTAAAACGTGCTGCTGTGGGGTTCAGTCCGAGGTGACTCGGCGATCCCAGGCGCGCCGCAGCGCGCTGAAGCGTGCGCCACGATCTTCAATGCGTTGATCAAGTCCGTGCTCAGCATGGAAGGGCACCAGTATTTCTCGATGTGCTCGACGACCAATTCCGTACCGCGCTCGTGGCTCACATAGGGACGCGCCTTCGGGTTGTACATGCTGTCGGTCAGGTCCCGTACCAGCACACAGCGTATGCCCCAATTGGTCATCTTCTTGATGGCGAACGAGCGGTTCAGCACGCACATGTTGACGTGCACTCCCATCACCAGCAGGTTGCGTATGCCGCGCTCCCGCAAGAAGCTGTAGATCTGCACCCCGTCGTCCGAGATGACATCCGCGTCGCCCATGGAAATGGCGGCGATCTCGCGTTTCCAGGCGGTGTAGAACTGGTCTCCGGCGGTATCGCACCCCCCAGCGGTGTCGTCGATGGGCAACGGCGGATCCAACAGGCCCAGCGGCGCCGGAGGCTCGACTTTCGCCACCCGCAGCATGCGTTGGCGCTGCGGCCAGCCCTGGTAAAACGCCATGGTCTCCGAGGGCGCGTGGATGATTTGAATGCCGCGCGCGCGGGCCCGCTCGATTACCGGAGCCATCCTGCCCGCCAGCGCCTCTACCCGCCGCGTGGCGCCCGAGCACCAGTGCTTGTCCCACATGTCGCAAATCAGAATGGCCGTTTGCTGGATCGGGACGTCTTCCTGAAGCCGCACTTCCTCCCATACGCCGCTGCCCTTGAAGGCTTCCACGCGGGAGCGCACCGGGAGTTGGAGGTCGGCCCCCAGCGCCGTCGCGGCCGAGATCAGCGCTAGGGCCACCAGATGCCGCCATTCACGAAACGCCGGAAATGCCCGTAACATGCGCACCATCATATCCCGTCCCGTACGGCCTATCGAACAATGGCCGAGAAATTGCAACAGGTTTGCGTTCGGGAATGCGATGACGAGGCCCAACATGCACCAACTATACTGCTTTGCCGGCCAATCAGCCCCTTGTAACGGGTATTTTGCCAAAGACGTTTTGCCCTGCGTATGTGGCGTCAGCGGAAGCTTGTTGTCCACGCTCAGCCAGGTTGCCATACCTGCCGTCCCCATACGCGAGCAGCCTCCCGCGGGAGTGCAATACTTGCCGTCAGAAGTGCATGTCTGGCCCCTGAGCGCCTGATCGGTGCCCCAGATTGGGGCAAGTCACGCAGTTTTTCCCCATCCCTGCGGTATCATTTCCCACCGATCCGCGAATGCTGGCTACCGGACCGGCGCGGAAGGTACTTCTCTTGCAGGACCTGCCGGTGATGCAGTTCATGCCCGGCTATGACATAGGCAATAGCCCGCACCGAGATTTCGTTCTGGTTGGCGACGCCGCGCCGCATCCAGGCTTCCGAAATCAGCCCCTCGAACAGGAACACGCTGGCCTCGCGCACGGCCGTGAACTCCTCCATGAGGTATCCCAACGGGCAGTCCGCGGAGTTGCCATGGCGCACATAATCATCCTGCTCGAATCCCGGCAGCGGCGTAACATCGCTGCGCGCGAAACGTAACGCCCGATACGCGAAGACCCGCTCTGAATCGATCAGGTGCCCCAGCATCTCCTTGATGCTCCATTTATCCGGAGCGTATCGGTAATTGGCTTGTTCCTCACCCAGGCCGGATAGCAGCGCGAGCGTGCGGTGCGGCTGCTCTTCCAATGCCGCGAGGATATCGTCGCCACGCACCAGCGAGATGTACCGCCCATAATACGCCGCGTATTCGGAGGCGTCCGGAGGGCCTACCGGCTGCCTGTCGGCGGGGCGCCGGGCGCGTCCGCCGATAGGTGCATCATCGGGCTTGTCGTCGTCCAGAATCATGTTGCAAACCTCAATACACTCGCTGCAGATATATGCTCGGGGATAATCACTGGGAGATGAGATGAGCTTGCCGACCACATCCTGGCTCTTGTCGCAGAACGAACATTGCGGGGCTTCGGACGATCCTGCGCGCTTCATAGAATTTCCATTACGGATCAGTCTACAGCATTCCACCGCTACCTCTACCCGGCAGCCGACCCGTGCGGACCGGACTGGTGGGGCTCAGGAGAACGGATCGCGTACCTCGAAACACTCGAACTTCCGAAAATCGCGGTCCTTCGTGTACAGGGTGCGCACGCCGTGCTGGACAAGGATTGCGGCGAGGTGGGCGTCCGGGACGACGTTCCCGCGAGAAACCAGGTTGGCGGTGACATGCTGGTAGACTTCGAGGAAGCCATCCTGTTCCGCCACCGTCCGGACATGAGGCAGCGCCAGCAGGGCCATTACGTTGCCCAGCGCCTCGTTCGGCGACAGCGGAACGTCGAAGATGCGCGGGTGTGTGGCGATGCGCACGTATGACATCAGTACCGGCCATGCGAGGCAGAATAGGTCCGGGCGTGCCGCGCAGGACTCCAAAAAGCCGTTGGCCGCCTCGTGGAATTTGCTCGATCGGTCCGACGCGTAGAGCAGAACGTTCACGTCGAGGGAGTAGCTCATCGCCGATCGGCATCGAGGACTGCGTACACGGCATCCTTATCCCCGAGATCCACTCGCGCTTTCATGGGACGCGAGACCCAACGGAATTTGCGGGTCGCGCGAGGCGCGCCACGCCGGGCCAGGGCATCGGCCAGCAACTCGGAGACAATTGCCCCCATGGAACGGCCCTCCGCCTTGTGGATCGCCTTGATATCCCGCAGAATGGGATCCTCAATGTCCAGCGTAGTCCTCATGATGTTTGATGATAGCACACTGAACATCAGATGTCAAGGGCCGCCGCCACAGGGCCGCCGCCACTCTGCCAACCCGCGTTATGCTGAAATGCATCTATGCCATCCCTCACTCGCCGCAACTTCGTGAAGACTTGCGCCGCCCTTGTCGCCGCGTCCACAGCGCACGCCGCCGCTCCCAACATGCCCTTTCCCACCGCCGCGCGCGAAAGGCTGGCAGTGGCCTCCTACCCGTTCCGCAATTTCATGGACAGACCCGGTCACCCCGGCATCAAGTTAACGGACTTCGCGGCCATGGTCGTCGACAAATTCGGCATCCACAATATCGAGCCGCTCAGCGAGCATTTCCCGTCTACCGAACCGACATACCTGGCGGAACTGCGCAGCGCCGTCGAGCGGGCCCATTCGCATATCGTGAACATCCCCGCGAGCGTGCATGCCAGCCTGTATGATCCCGACGACGCCAAGCGCGACCGCGCCATCGCGGGCAGCAAGAAGTGGGTGGATGTCGCCGTGGCCATCGGCTCACCCAGCATCCGCGTCCACATTCAGGGAGCCCGAGGCGCCACGCCCGACGTCGGACGCGCATCCGAAAGCCTGAAGCAAGTAGCCGAGTACGGCGCCGCCAGGAACATTATGGTCAACCTGGAGAACGACGACCTGCTCACCGAAGACGCCTTCTTCCTGGTGAAAGTGATCGAGGCCGTAAACAGCCCTTGGCTCCGCGGCCTTCCCGACTTCGGCAATTCCATGCTGAAAGGCGACGAAGATTTCAATTACAAAGCGGTCGACGCCATGTTCCGCCACGCCTACAACGTCTCGCATGCGAAGGACTCCGAAGTCGAGAACGGAAAAGTCTTCCGGGTGGATATGGCCAAGACCTTCGCCATCGCCAAGGCGGCCGGCTACCGCGGCTACTTTTCCATGGAGTGGGAAGGTCAGGGAGGTCCGTACGAGGGCACCCAGAAGCTTCTGGACGAGAGCGTGAAAGATCTGGGGTGATTAATCCACTCTTATGCCTGTTTACCCGCGGGACGTGAGGTACTTCCCTTTCAGGACTTGCCGGTGATGCAGCTCATGCCCGGCTATGACATACGCAATCGCCCGCACCGAGATTTCCTCCTGATTGGCGACGCCGCGCCGCATCCAGGCTTCCGGACTCAGTCCCTGGAACAAGAACACACTGGCCTCGCGCACCGCGGTGAATTCCTGCAGGAGGCATCCCAAGGGGCAGTCCGCAAAGCCGCCATTGCGCACATAATCGTCCTGTTCGCATCCCGGCAGCGGCGTGATATCGTTGCGCGCAAAGCGGAGCGCCCGGTACGCGAGGACCCGCTCCACATCGATAAGGTGCCCAAGCACCTCCTTGATACTCCATTTATCCGGAGCGTACCGGTAATTCCCCCGCTCCTCGCCCAGGCTGGACAGCAGCGCCAGCGTGTGGCGCGGCTGCCCTTCCAGAGCCGCAAGGATATCGTCGCCATAAACCAGCGAAATGTACGGTCCATAATACTCCGCGTATTCGGAAGCGTCCGGAGGGCCTACCGCCTGCTTGTTGCCGGGATACCCGGACTGTCCGCTGCCAGACGCCTCATCGGGTTTGTCATCTTCCAGAATCATGTTGCAAACCTCGATGCACTCGTTGCAGATATACGCTCGGGCATAATCGCTGGGAGACGAGATGAGCTTCCCGACCACATCCTCGCTCTTGTGGCAGAACGAACATTGCAGAGCTTCGGACGATTCCACGCGCTTTCCGTGGCGGCCGCCAGATAGAATTCCCACTGCGGATAAGTCTACAGCATTCCAGCGTCATGCGGCAGCCGACGAAGATCTTGGGTGATCTTACTCCGCAAACGCCATGCGCCGGTGCTCTTTCAGAATGCAGCGGTCCATAACCACCGTGAGTCCTGCCGCGCGAGCCCGCTCCGCGGCTGCTTCGTGAACCACTCCCTCCTGCATCCAGACAGCCCGCGCGCCGATCCGTATGGCCGCTTCCACAATATCAGGCACGAATTCCGAGCGCCGGAAAACATCGACGATGTCTACGCGCTCGGGAACGGCATCCAGGTTGGGATAGCTTTTCTCGCCCAGCACGGCGGTTTCGAGCGGGTTCACCGGAATAATGCGGAATCCGTTGCGCTGCATGTACTCCGTTACGCCGTAGCTCGGTCGAAAGCGCTTGCTCGAAAGCCCCACCACCGCAATCGTGCGGCTCGTTCTAAGCAGTTCCGGTATGGTCATTGCGCCGCCCGCCGCGCCACCGTCTTACGGAAGCGCGCCACTTCATCCGGCGTCAGGTAGCGGAACTCTCCCGGTTTAATCGGGCCGAGCTCCAGGAACCCAATCTGGACACGCTTCAGCTTCTCCACTAATCTTCCGAAATGCTTGAACATCTCCCTGATCTGATTCTTGCGCCCCTCGACTAGGCGCACTTCATACCACGGATTTTGCGCGCGGCGCGTCAGCTTCAGACCCGCGGGCGCCGTACGCCGGCCGCCAAGCGGCACACCCTCGCGAAACTCCTGTTCCTGCGCGGCGGTGAGCGGTCCGTTGACCTTCACCAGGTAAGTCTTGGGGATGTGCGTCGAAGCGGACGTGATCGCGTGCGCCAGCTCTCCATCGTTGGTCAGCAGCAGCAGTCCCTCGCTGTGATAATCCAGACGCCCTACCGGATAGACGCGCTGTTTGACTCCGTGAAGGAACTCCATCACCGTAGGCCGTCCCTGCGGGTCGGACACCGTCGTCATCACGTTGTTGGGTTTGTTCAGCGCCAGGTAGATCAGCTGGCTGGGTGCACGCAGCAGCTTCCCATCCACCTTAACGTGATCGCTTTCCAGATCGGCCTTGCTGCCCAGCTCCGTGACCACCGCGCCGTTCACCGTCACGCGGCCCTCCTGGATGATCTGCTCCGCCTTGCGCCGCGAAGCAATACCGGCGCGCGACAGGATCTTCTGGAGCCTTTCCGCAGCCATCAGCTCTGCTCGGCCGGCGGCGCGGGGGCCAGTTCCGGAGCGTCCCCATCGATGGCCATGCGCCGTATCTCCTCGAACTCCTTAAGCGATGGCAGTTCGCTCAGGTCCTTAAGCCCGAACTGCACCAGAAACTCCTTGGTGGTCTTGTAGAGGATGGGCTTGCCGATCACGTTCTTGCGGCCCGCCTCGGCGATGAGCTTACGGTCCAGCAGCGTCTTCAACACGCCGGCGCCCTGCACGCCGCGAATTTCCATGATCTCCGGCGTCGTCACCGGCTGCTTGTAGGCGATCACGGCGAGCGTTTCCAGCGCGGGCAACGACAGCTTCAGCGGCGGCTTCAAGCTCCTGACGAAATTGCGGACAGTCTCATGATGCTCGGGCTTGGTGGTCATCTTGTAGCCGCCGGCCACCTCCCGTATGGTTACGCCATGCTCGGGCTTATCGTACTCCGCCACCAACTCGTCGAGCAGCTTTTGCACGCGCTCGCGAGGTTGCGCCAGGGCGGCAGTAATCTGCGCCAGAGAAAGGGGCTCCTCGGTCACATACACGACGGCTTCGAGCAGCGCCTTCAATTGCGCGTCCTCCGTCGAAACGGCAGCCTGTGTGTCCACCGCCGCCAAGAGGTCCTCAGCCGCGACCTCCGGAGTCGCCGAGTCCGCGGGTCTCAGCGTCTCCGGATTCTCCGCGTCCCCTTGTCCCCGAGTCTCCGCGTCGGCCTCAGAAGTCTCCGCGTCCCCGTGTCCCCGTGTCTCCGCGTCAGTCTCCCCTCCCTGTGTCCCTGGGTCGCCGTGTCGCCGCGTCGCCGCGTCGCCGTGTCGCCGCGTCTCCCCGTCCCCCGCCTTCATCTGTTCCAACTCATCCACCATTTACCGATATTCCTTTTCAATCGCACTCACCGGCTGATCCGTTGCAAAAACCGTGTCGAACATACGGTGCCTCCGCAGCACGATCTCGCCGAAAAGATCCGCTTGCCCCACCTCCACCGCCTGCAACTTCACCATCTCCAACACCGCCAGAAACAGCGCGATCATGGCCCGCCGGCTGCGCTGCTCTTCGAAGACCCGCATGATGTGGACCGGCTCGTTCTCCCCCGCCTCCAGGAACAGCGATTTGAGATAGAGGATCATCCGCGTTACGGTGATTTCCTCGTCGGCGACTTCATATACCGGCCGGTTCTTAGCGCGCTCCAACAGCTCGCCGAACGCTTTCACCAGGTCGAACAGCGTGATCGCCAGGCCCGGATCTTCGTCCTCGGCCACAAACTGCCCGATCTGCGGATTCGACCAGACGTTTTCCTCGATCATGCGTTTTTGCTGCAGCATCTCGGCGGCGTTCTTGAACTTCTCATGCTCAAGCAGCTTCTCCACCAACTCCTGACGCGGGTCGTCTTCCGGGTTGTCCTTGGCAAGCTCCGGATCGCGCGGCAGCAGCATCCGCGACTTGATGTGGATCAGGGTCGCTGCCATGTAGACAAATTCGGCGCCCAGATCGAAATCCAACTCCCGCGCCTTGTCCATGTAGTCCAAATACTGCGCGGTGATGGTGGCGATAGGGATGTCTTTGATATCGATCTGCTGCTTCCGGATCAGGTCCAACAAGAGATCGAGAGGTCCGTCATATCGTTCGAGGTGGAAGTTTAAAGGCGAAGACACCGTATCTCACGATATCACGCCAGTGGTGGGGCAGGCGCTTTCGCCTGCCAACCATTTTCTTCAACCCTCTTCAGTGACTCTCGCACGCCTCCAGCTTCCTCCTCAAAAACCGCCGTTCCGGCTCGGAGCACGGACACTCCAGCGCCGCGCGAAAGCACACTGCGGCCTCCGTTCGCCGGCCGAGTTCCACCAGCAGGTGACCGCGCACCGCCATCAGCAGATGATAATGGCGCAGCTTCGGGTCGCCCTCCAGCGGCTCCAGAGCGGCCAACGCCTGCGCCGGACCATGCACCTTCGCCACCGCCACCGCCCGATTCAGCGCCACCACCGGAGAAGCGCTGATCTCCAGAAGCTGATCGTACAGCCCAAGTATCGTCGGCCAATCGATCGATTGCGGATCCACGGTGCGCGCATGCGTCGCCGCGATGGCTGCCTGCAAGTGATACTCGGAGACTTCCGCGCCCGCGATGGACCGATCGAAGTGATGGAATCCGAGACCGATCAAGCGCCCATCCCAGCGGCTGCGATCCTGGTATTCGAACAGCACCAGGTCGCCGGCCTCGTCCACGCGAGCCGGCAGTCGCGCGGCTTCGAGCGCCATCAACGCTACCAGCGCATCCACGCGAGGTTCGACGATGGATGACTCTGCCACCAGGCGCCCCAGCCGCAGAGCTTCCATGCAGAGATCCTGGCGAATCAGGTCCTCGCCCGCATGCGCGTTGTATCCCTCGTTGAACATGAAATAGACGACCTCCAGCACGGAATCGAGGCGCCCCTTCAACTCGGACCCGGCAGGCATGTCGAGCGTCAGCCGCTCGTCGCGTATCTGGCGCTTGGCCCGCACCAGCCTTTGCGCGATGGCGGCATCGTCGGCGAGGAAGGCGCGGGCGATCTCGCGCACGCCAAACCCGCCAACGGTTTTCAGGCTCAAAGCCACGCGGGCGTCCCGCGGGATCTCCGTATGACAACACATGAAGATCATGCGCAGTTCATCGTCGCGAAGCTGTTCTTCCACATCGGGATCGCTGGGCGCAAACGCGGCCGACTGCGAGAGCTGCGCGGCGATGGCATCCGTCTTATCGCCGAGCATCCGGTTGCGGCGCACCGCGTCGATGGCGATATTGTGCGCCACGCGGAAAAGCCATGCCGCGGCGTTTTCGGGGACACCCTGGTACGGCCAGGTCTGCAGCGCGCGCAGCATGGCCTCCTGCACGGTCTCCTCCGCCAATTCCAAATGGACCGGGCCGAGCAGCCGCGTAAGATGCGCGACCATTCGGCCCGACTGGTGCCGGAACAAGTGCTCCAGCAGCACTCCGGTATCCGGGGATGTAGCTAGCGTGGGGTTAGCTCCTGACAACCGCTCCCTCACTGTTCGGAGCCGCAAGCTTCGGAGCCGCGCGCGTCAGCAAGCGGAACGCCATCCTAAGTTCCAAAGACTTGCCTGACCTCGACGGTGCCGCCATACTCCAGAGTCGGATGATCCTGCGCCAGGCGCACGGCTTCATCGTAGTCGGCAGCCTCAATGGTGTAGTAGCCGCCCAGGATCTCCTTAGTTTCGCTATAAGGACCGTCGGTGGTGCGTATCTGGCCGCCCTGGGAACGCATCACGCGGCCGGGATCGTCCGTCAACCGGTGGCCGTCGCGCGTGATGGGCTTATTCCTCCACGCCATGAACTTCTCGAGCGCCTTCTGCATCTCCTCGGGGCTGAGTTGCATAAACCCGGAGGGATCGCTGTGTAGCAAAAGCATGAAATGTGCCATAGTTTTCTCCTATTTTACGCGAGTGTATTGCGCAGTTTCGGCCATCTTCCGCTGGCCGTTCTCCCAGAACTCCCATTCGCTGCTGAAGTGGTTATTATCGACCAGCAGGAATTTGACGTTGTGCATGTGGCCGGCGCCCGCGCTAGTGAGATTGGTGGCGTCCAGAAACTGGAATTCCAATTCTCCAGTGTCCGGCTTGAACGAGCGAGCCTGCATGCGCGGCTGATTGCCCGCCATGCAGTAATGGGTCAACAGCAGCCGGTCGCCGTCGAGGTAATAAACGGTCAACATGACTGGCATCTTCTCGCCCGATTCCCGTTCCACCAGGGACGTGCCGCCGGCAATGAGTTCGTAGCTGACACGGATTTTTCCCATCCCGGTGTCGGCTTCCCAGTCGCCGGCCAGGGTCTTGAGCCGGGCGAAAGCGGCTGGCCCGGCCGAGCTTTCGGATTTGGGGCCGGCGGCGTAGGCCGCGGCGGCGGCCAGCAGGGCGGTTGCGATCGGAAGGTAGCGTCGTTTCATTGGTTTTCTCCTTTGGGTTTTGCGTGTTGCGATCTTATAACGAACGGCGCCACGAGAAATCGACACGGAGGGTGAAAAAAAGGAGCTTGCGAAAGCACTCCATTCGCAGCGGGAACCGTTCTCCCGAATCGGCCGCTCCAGCAGTGTTACGATACGTACAATCCATCCTGATGAGTATCACCTAATCGCATGGGCCGCAATCAGTGGAAAGCGAACCTCGACGAGCTTTGCCGCAGTCTGGAGGACTACGCCAAGACCAATCCGCCCGAAGTTCCCGGCCAGCCCTCAGCGATGGCAGCGCATTTGAGCGATTCTCTTTACCTGGCAAACTCGGCCTCCGATGCGAACTTCTCGGCAATCTGCGCCAGCGGGTACCTATTCTCAGCGGCCCGTCTGGCACCCTTCGGCAGATCGCTGGCGCCAACGTGCCCCGGAGTGGTACTGGGAACGACCGGCTCGGTGTTCTTCTACGTTTCGCCGTTCCGATATCCGCACACCGGATGCGGCCTGTTGTTTGCCCATACCCTGGAATTGCATTACGAAAATGAAGGAGTGGCCACCCCTTTCGATTCTGGCGCGCTGGTGAAGAAATTTACCCGTCGCAATCCGGCCGAGTCGCCGCAAGAATTCCTGTCGCGTCACGAACTGCCGATTCCCGAGCATCGCCGCTACCTCTGCCAGTGCATGGACGCCCTCTTTCATAAACCCGAGGATTACGTGGATGGGTCGGACCCGCGGCGGCCCGGCCCCATTGGCTTGGACGGCGGAGACCAACGTCGTTGGACGCATGAGGTGCGCGTTCCCGACCGAGTCGCGGTGCGCGGCAGCCACCTACAGGCGGTCTTCGCTCCCAGGAACCGCGTGGCAGCCGATCCGGCCGTGGAAGACCTCTTTAAATGGTGCGCCACGGAAGGTGTGGACCACATGTCCTTTGACACGCCTCGCGGGGATGACTTCGAGGCGTTGCGGCAGAAGTGCCGCGATTATATTCGCAGGAAGCTATACTAGGCTTTTCCATGCCAAACCCTTGGAACGTCGATGATCTCGAGGTCGTGGGCTACGCAAACGTTCTCAAGAGCGACATGCTGCCTTCCGTAGTGCCCCCCGTGTTCCGCTTGAAAAGCAGCGCCGAAAGGGCGCTGCTTCCGCCTTATTCCTTCAACGCTGGTTTCCTGTGTAACGCCACCGAAGCCCCCCAGTCTGAATTGGAGGCATTGAGAGACTCCAACGACATTACTCTGTTCGATCATGCGTTCCCCGCACGCGGCGGTTTTGAGCTCTGGATTGACCGGGCGTTTCACTGGCATTACCAACCCCGCGATGAGGCCGGTGGGGAATTGAGCCGCATAGCAGCCGAGGCGATCGAAAACGCGACTGAGGCGTTGCGACAAGGCAACCTTGAAGAGGCGGAACGTCTCACCAGCGTAGCTACCTCAGCGAACGACAAGCGCCTGGAACCCCTCGCGATCAAGGCCGCGATTCGCCGTATCCAGGGAGACACCGCCGGCGAGCGGCTGATGGCTGAACTGGCTGCGACGGCGCTAGAGGAGACGTTCAACCTGCTGGTGGAGCATTACTACGGCGCTGCCGCTCGGAAACAACCAACTGAAACAGCGCCGGCTCCCGTCCCGCGCCGGCCAATGCAGGACGTGGCCCGCCTGCGCGCCGCCGCGTAACCGCGAATGCCCTTCCCCTACGTTTTTACCTTCTACAGCTACAAAGGTGGTGTAGGCCGGAGCTTAGCTGTCATGAACGTGGCCTACACACTGGCGGGGTGGGGCCGGCACGTTCTCATGGTTGATATGGACCTGGAGGCTCCCGGGATCAGCGGCTTCCTGCAAAGAAGTAACGAGCTTGCCGAACCGGACTCGGCCCATCCGAAAGATATCCTGACCTTGCTCGGAGAAACGGTTAGGGCGCTGCGGAACGGTGTCGCTAGCGGCGAAATGGTGCAGAGCCTGCCTCCAGTGTCCAACTACATTCGAGCGGTCGCCCCAGAGAAACTGGCCGCCCTAAAGCCGCAAATGGGGCTATTGGGGCGCCTGGATGTCCTGGGCACGGATCTTTCTCGCGACTACAACGCGCGAATGGCGCAACTGGGCTTGCAGAACCTTCCGCAAGACCGGTTGATTGCGCTGAGCCGCCTGCTCCACCAATACTTCAAGTCGCAAGTCTTCCCGCGCCGGCCGCTCGGTGTTGAGGACTTTGAGCGGCCGATCCAAACCCCATACGACTACGTCCTGGTGGACAGCCGCACGGGCATGACCGAGATCGGCGGACTCTGTGTGGGACCCCTGGCCGATCGGCTCGTGGTGATCACGGGGCTGAACGACCAGAACGTGTCCGGTACGTTGAGCTTCCTGGAAGAAGCCGGCATCCAGCCCAAATCGCGGTCCGAAAAAGACCAACCGTGGGACGATGCCGACGCCATTGGCTTGGGCGCTACCAACAAACCGAGCCTGGGTCCCAAGCCGACGATCCTGGTCGCCAGCCCGGTGCCGGCCGGTGAGATCACCTACAAACGGCAGCGGCTGAATGAGCTCGAGAAGCTCCTCGGCATCCGCCCGGCGTCACTCTCCTATCATCCGCAGATGGCCCTGATGGAGAGCGTCTTCGTGCGCGATTACGCGGAGGAATACCTGGCGCATGAGTACAAGGGCCTCGCGATGTGGATGATGGCGCAGGTTGGTGACGATCCGCAGCGCTTGGCGTCCGAAGCCGGGGTCCTGTGGAATGAAAAGAAAGAACCGGCCAAGGCGATCGCCTGCGCGCTGCGGGTTGCCGCCCAAGTTCCGGAGCTAGGCGGCTCACTGCTTTCAACGTTTTTGCAAAGCGCCATAGGATCTGGCAGCAGTGGCAATCCGGAGATGCTGCAACTTTACGCCGCCCTTTCCAGTCACCCGGCAGCGAGGCCTCACACGCTCGGCCTCTGGGGCACTACACTGTCCAACCGAGCTAAGGCGCAAGTCGGGGCGGAAGCGGATCATTTGTTTGCAGAGGCGTGCCGCAAGTGCGCCCAGGCCCTGAAGGAGAAGCCGGACCACTACGGGGCGCTTACTGCATGGGGCGCTGCCCTGTATGCCCAGGCCGTGACTAAGGTCGGGGATGAAGCCGAGCGGTTGTTCGCTGAGGCGGGCGGCAAGTACGCAGAGGCGCTACAGCTAAAGCCCGACTATTACCAGGCGCTCGCCGACTGGGCCCTGAATCTCTGCAACGAAGCCAAGACAAAGAGTGGGGATGAAGCCGACCGGTTATTGGCGGAGGCGTGCCACAAGTGCGCTGAGGCGTTGCAGCTAAAGCCGGACTTTGCGGGCGCATTCAACAACTGGGGCTATGCGCTACGCGGTCAAGCACAAATGAAGACTGGGGATGAAGCCGACCGGCTGTTTGCAGAGGCGGGCGCCAAATATGCCTACGCGTTGCAGCTGAAGCCAGACTATCGTGAAGCGCTCATCGGTTGGGGCTATTCGCTATCCGAGCAAGCCCGTGCGAAGAAAGGGCAGGAAGCGGACCGGCTGTTTGCGGAGGCGGGCGACAGGTATGCCGAGGCCCTGCGACTGAAACCAGACTTCCACGAGGCGCTCAACAACTGGGGCAACGCGCTGTCAGTCCAGGCTGGGATGAAGACTAGGGATGAAGCCGACCGGCTGTTTGCGGATGCTTTCGGCAAGTACGCGGAGGCGCTGAGGCTGAAGCCCGACTACCATGAGGCACTCATCAACTGGGGCTCGGCGCTATCAGCCCTTGCTCAGATGAAGATGGGGGACGAAGCGGACCGGCTGTATGCGAAGGCGTACGGCAAGTACGCCGACGCGCTGCGGTTGAAGCCGGACTCCCATGGGGCACTCAACATCTGGGGCAATGCGCTTTACGCCCAGGGCAAAAAGAAAGCTGGAGAGGAAGCCGACCGGCTGTTCGCGGAGGCGGCTGGCAAATACGCCGAGGCGCTGCGGCTGAGGCCCTACGACCACGAGGTACTCACGAACTTGGGCATTGCGCTGTTCGCCCAGGCTGAAACGAAGGCTGGAGATGAAGCCGACGAACTGCTCGCGGACACGTGCGGTAAGTACGCAGAAGCGCTGCGGCTGAAGCCGGACTACTATGCGGCGCTCAACAACTGGGGCGCTGCGTTGCATACCCAGGCCAAGAAGAAGGTGGGGGAGGAAGCCGACCGGCTCTTTACGGAGGCGGGACGCAAGTACGCCGAAGCGCTCCGGCTCTGGCCGGGCTCTCATGAGGCGCTCACTAACTGGGGCGCTGCGCTATACGAGCAAGCCAAGGCGAAGGTAGGAGAGGAAGCCGACCGGCTGTTCACGGAGGTGGGCAACAAGTATGCCGAGGCGCTGCGGCTGAAGCCGGACTATCAAACTGCGCTCAACAACTGGGGTTCGGCACTGTACGAGCAAGCCAAGACGAAGGCTGGGGAGGAAGCCGACCGGCTGTTTGCGGCGGCGGGCGACAAGTACGCCGAGGCGTTGCGCCTGAAGCCGGACTATCAAGAGGCGCTCCACAACTGGGGCAATGCCCTAGCCGAGCAAGCCAAGACTAAGGCTGGGGAGGAAGCTAGGAGCTTGCTACAGCAGGCGCGGCAGAAGCTCCTCGAAGCCGAACGAATTCGTGCCGGCAGCGCTTCTTACAACCTCGCCTGCATCGAAGCGAGGGAGGGAAACACAACCCAAGCTGTTCACTGGTTACAAATATCGGCGTCCGCCGGGGACCAGCTCTCGAGAGAGCGCCTCGCCGCAGAGAAGGACTTCGACCGAATCCGCAGCGAACCGCAGTTCGTGAGCCTCGTGGAGTCGATGACCGAAGGCTAGACCGACTGAAGACACGTCAGGCCCCACTCGCCGATCCGCTGAACAGCGCGCATCAGCTAAACTGAAATGACATGACGGCCAACCTCGCGCCCATCAGCAGCCTCGTCGGTGAAGTGGCCGACCTGCGCGGCGTGCGTGAGTGCCTTCAATGGTTCACCCGCGAGAAGCAGTGGATCAATGAAGCCCACCTGCAGGTCTGCCGCGTCCCCGCCCCCACTTTCCTCGAACAGCAGCGCGCCGAGTGGATCGTGGCGCAGTTCCGTAACCTGGGATGGGAAGCGAATATAGACCGCGCCGGCAACGTCGTGTCCACCCCCGATGCGCGCGCCGCGGGTCCTTACATCGCGCTCACCGCGCATCTCGACACGGTGCTCGCGCCGCGCACCAAGGACGACATCACGGTCGAGGCGGACGGGCGCTTTCGGGGTCCGGGCATCTCCGATAACGGCGCCGGCCTCGCGGCGTTGCTGGCCCTCGCGCGCGCCCTGAAGACCTGCTCGCCCGCTGAAGGCTGGCACTCCGACCTGCTGCTGGTCGCCAATGTGGGCGAGGAAGGCGAGGGCAACCTCAGCGGCATGCGCTACCTCTGCAAGCAGTCGCCGCTCGGCAAAAAGATCGGAGCGTTTCTGGTGCTGGATGGCGCCAGCACCGAGCACTTCACCAACCGCGCGTTAGGCAGCCGCCGCTTCGAGGTGATCTTCACCGGACCCGGCGGGCATAGCTGGAGCGATTACGGCGTCGGTAACCCGGTGCATGCGCTGAGCCGCGCCGTTGCGCTCTTCACCGAAGCGCGCCTGAACGGTTCGCCGAAATCCAGCATCAATGTCGGATTCATCGAGGGCGGCGCCAGCGTGAATGCCATCCCGCCGATGGCCCGCGCAAAGGTGGACATCCGTTCTGAAAACAACGAAAAGATGGATGAACTGGTGGATCTGCTCACCAGCGCCATCGAGCGCGCGCTCGACGTGGAGAACCAGCGCGCCACCGGTGGTAAGGTGGCCGTGAAGATCCGCGAAATCGGTTCGCGGCCGGCCGCCAACCTGGCCGATCAATCGCCCATCCTCTCGTATCTGCGGGCCGTCGATAGCCACCTGGGCATACGCTCGCACCTCGACTGCGCCTCCACCGATGCCAACATTCCCATGTCGCTGGGCATCCCCGCCATTTCGATCGGGGCCGGCGGCCAGGGCGGCGGCGCGCACAGCGCTCAGGAGTGGTTCAAGCCGGAGGGCCGCGACTTGGGCCTGAAGCGCGTGCTGCTGACTCTGTGCCTGCTGCTGCGCGATCCTCAATTCATGGCCGGAGCGCCGACCGGGCCCACCGGCGCGTGACAGTGAAGCGGAGCTCCCTCCATGCCCGGCGCGCCGAAGCTGCGCTGATCCTGAACACCGTCATCTGGGGCGCCACATTCGTGGTGGTGAAGCAAGCACTGCGCGATGTATCGCCGGTGTTGTTTCTGGCGCTGCGCTTCACGCTGGCCACCTGCGCGCTGCTGATTCTCTTCCGCGGCGCCTGGAGCCATCCGCGTAATCCGCGTTGGTCGCTCCGCGGAGGCGCACTCGCCGGCGTATTCCTGTTTGCCGGGTACGCTTTTCAGACCGCCGGCCTGCAGTTCACCTCCGCGCCGAAATCGGCCTTTCTCACCGGCCTCACCTCGGTGGTGGTGCCCGTGCTTGGGGCGCTGGTCTATCGGAACCGGCCACACGCCCTGGAGATCGGCGGCGTCCTGGTGGCTACCTGCGGCATGGCGCTAATGACGCTGCCGGGCGCCACGCTCGCCATGAATCGCGGCGATCTGCTGACCCTGGGATGCACGGTTTGTTACGCCGCGCACATCCTGACGCTGGGCCACTATTCGGCCGAGGCCAGCTACGAACTGTTATCCACGGCACAGATTGCGGTTTCGGCGCTGCTGGCCTGGTCCCTGTTTCGCTGGATGGAAACGCCCCATATCCGCTGGACCCCGGAAGTCTGGGTGGCGATCGCGGTCACGGGTCTGCTGGCCACTGCCGTCGCCTTTACGTTCCAGGCCTGGGCGCAGCGCTACACCACGTCCACGCGCACCGCCTTGATCTTCATGCTGGAGCCGGTTTTCGCCTGGATTACGTCATACCTGTTGACCGGCGAGAGCCTTTCTCCGCGGGCGGCCGGAGGCGCCGGTCTGATCCTGGCCGGCATCCTATTGGTCGAAATGAAACCCTCCAAACCACCATTCCCTCAAAAGCTGTGAATGGTGAGGCGGGTGCTTTCGCCACAGGTGGGGCAGGCGCTTCCGTCTGCCAACCCGTTATCCATCGACATAGCATCGCCGCGAGCGGAGTATAATAAACGTAGCTGCAATTTTCGTGGAGGAGCAAGTAACACCCATGAGTTTCTTGAACAAGCTGCGTAGACAGAAGCTGCTGTCGTTTACGCTGATCCTTTTCACGTTGGCCATTGGCGTGGTCATCGGCACCTTGATCAACACCGGCGTGAAGGCGGCCAAAGACAGCACGGTGGCGCCCGGAGCGACACCCCTCACCATCCCCAATCCTGTTCAGTTGCAATCGTCTTTTGCGACGATCGCCAAGCAGGTGGAGTCGTCGGTAGTCAATATCTCCACGACGTATCTGCCCAAGGCGCCGGCGCAGGCGCGCACTCGCCGCCGGGTCACTCCGCAACAGCCCGACGAAGGCGATGAGGGCGACCAGGGCGATCAAGGCGGCATGGAGGATTTCTTCTTCAAATTCTTTGGCAACCCGTTCGGCAACGGTACGAATCCGGAGATGCCGCAGCACAGAGGTTTTGCCTTGGGTTCCGGCGTGGTGGTCGACCGGGCCGGCTACATCTTGACCAACAATCACGTGGTGGATAAGGCCGATCGCATTCAAGTGAAGTTCACGGGCGATCCCAACCAGTACGACGCCAAGGTGGTCGGTGTAGATGCAGCCACCGACCTGGCGGTGATTCGCGTCGAAGGCCGCAGTAGTCTGGCGCCCGCGCGTATCGGTAATTCCGACGCCGTGCAGGTCGGCGATTGGGCCATGGCCATCGGCTCGCCGTTCGGTTTCCAAGCCACGGTGACCCTCGGCATTATTAGCGCCAAAGAGCGCGACGTCGATCCCACGCAGCAGTTTCAGCATTTCCTTCAGACCGACGCCGCCATCAACCCCGGCAATAGCGGCGGCCCGCTGCTCAATATCAACGGGGAAGTGATCGGCATCAATACCGCGATCGCCTCGCGCTCCGGCGGCTATCAAGGCATCGGCTTCGCGCTACCCATCAACCAGGCGGTGAAGGTTTATAACGAGATCATCAAGAACGGCAAGGTGACGCGCGGCTCGATCGGAGTTTCGTTTACGCCGTCGGAAAGCGCCAACGCCGAAGCGCTGTTGAAAGCCTATGGCGCGCACGAAGGCGTGTTCGTGCAAACAGTGGCCCCGGGCGGTCCCGCTGAGAAGGCGGGCATGAAAGCCGGCGACATCATCGTGGCCGTCAACGGCAAGTCGATTCGTAATGGCGGCGAGTTGATCGAGCGCGTGACCAGCACGCCCATAGGAACTCCGCTGACCGTGACGGTACTGCGCGAGGGCAAGCGCGAAGACTTCCATGTGGTGGTGGCCGACCTCGCCCAGGTGTTCCCGGATCGCTTCGGAAACGGCAAGCAGGAACAGGCCGAGCCGGAGGAAGGCACGCAGGCCCGCTTCGGCATGACCATCGAGAACCTGACCGACGCCCGCCGCGAAAATATGGGCATCAAGCAGCATGGCGGCGTTTTGATCAGCGCGGTCGAGCCTGGTTCCTTCGCTGAGGATACCGGCATGCAGCGCGGCGACGTGCTCATCGAGCTCAACCGTCAAGCGGTGAACTCGGTGGATGACGTGAAGCGCATTCAAAACTCGCTCAAACCCGGCGAAGTGGTGGCCTTCCGGATTCTGCGGCAAGCGGGCCGGGGCGGCGAATGGACTCCGCAATTCCTGGCCGGCACTCTGCCGAATCACCCTTAGCGGAAACCGATTGGGGCGCTCGCACGCGGGCGCCCCGCTTTCATTTTGGAGAGCGAATCGATTTGCGGAAAGCTATCGCGATAATAGCGGTCTGCCTGGCCGGCTCCGTTGGCTGGACGGCGGACGCTCCTCAGAAAACCGCAGCTCAGAAGAAATCCACACAGAGCCAGTCCACACGCAAAAAATCCGCCCAAAAGAAATCTACTCAGACCCCATCCACCGCGCACAAGACGGCGGTTACTGCGGGACAGAAGGCGGCCTCATCGCAGCGTGCCAAGCGCTCGGCGCACGGCGCTCCAGCGCGGTCCTGGCGCGCGGGACAAACCGCGCCCACGCCGGACCGCTACAAAGAGATTCAAGCTGCCCTCGCCAAGAAGGGGTATCTGCACGGGGAGCCAAACGGCAAATGGGATGACGAATCCGCCGACGCGCTGCGCCGTTTCCAGAAGGACCAAAACCTGCAGCCCAACGGGAAACTGGATTCTCTTTCGATCATCGCACTCGGCCTCGGACCTAAGTACGACGCATCCGCCGACAAACCCGCCGCGCCGCCACCACAACCGCAGCCCTGAAAATTGTGTGAAGGTAAGGTGGGGCAGGCG
>Ga0187855_10000871_pt1 | contig 25219 bp, 20 predicted proteins | sample June2016WEW_8_10_2_FD_132969 | JGI IMG/M metagenome (GOLD analysis project Ga0187855, IMG submission 132969) | Peatland microbial communities from SPRUCE experiment site at the Marcell Experimental Forest, Minnesota, USA - June2016WEW_8_10 | ecosystem: Environmental > Terrestrial > Soil >...
GCTTCCGCTGCAGTGTAGAGCACCGTTGCCAAGCGCGATCGACTCTCCTCATCCCGCTTTTCGCCCAGCGCCCACGGCTCATTTTCGACGATGTACTTGTCCACAGCTGCCACCAGCGCCCACGCGGCTTCTAGGGCGCGCGAAAATTGAAATTGATCGAACAGCGCTCCAAACTCTCGGATCGTCCGCCGAGCCACCTCGGCAATCGCATCGTCAGCGGCTGTCTTCGACGCATGCGATGGGTAGGGAACCTCGCCATTGAAATAGCGGCTGATCATGGTCAGGGTGCGGCTGGCCAGATTTCCCAAGCCATTGGCCAGGTCGGAGTTGTAGCGCTGAACCAGGGCGTCAAAGGAAAAAGATCCGTCCTGCCCGAACACGACTTCCCGCAGCAGAAAATAACGCAAGGCGTCCGAACCGAGCACGTCAAGAATGGTTTCCGTGCGCACAATATTGCCGCGCGACTTCGACATCTTGCTTTCTTCAAACAGCAGCCATCCGTGCGCCACAATTGTTTTGGGCTCAGGTAATCCCGCCGCCATTAGAAATGCTGGCCAGTACACGCAATGGAAGCGGACAATCTCTTTTCCGATCATCTGAACATCGGCCGGCCAGAATTTCTTGAATGCCTCCTGAGCGCCTGGGTGCGACGAGCCGTAGCCAATCGCAGTAAGATAGTTGGCGAGCGCATCAAACCAGACATAGATCACGTGCTTGGGATCGTCCGGCACGGGAATGCCCCAGGTAAAAGTGGAGCGGCTGATCGACTGGTCACGCAGCCCCGAGCGCACGAACGAAATCACTTCGTTGCGCCGCGCTTCGGGACGGATGAACTCCGGATTCGCATACAGCGCCAGCAATTTGTCTTGGAATGCCGAGAGCTTGAAGAAATAATTTTCCTCGTGCACCGTCTCGGTGATGCGTCCGCAAGTGGGACACGGATCGCCCGGTTGCGCGCCGTCCACATACAATTCATCCGAGACGCAATACTGTCCCGTGTAGGTTCCCTTATAGATGTAGCCGTTGTCGCGGATCTGCCGGAACAATTCTTGTACGCGCTTCTTGTGCCGCTCTTCGGTGGTGCGGATGAAGTCGTCGTTCGAGATTCCCATCCGCTTCCATAGCTGGCGGAACTCCGCTGAAATCTCGTCCGCATATTGCTGCGGAGTCTTTCCTGCGGCCTGCGCCGCGCGCTCGATCTTCTGCCCGTGCTCGTCGGTGCCAGTGAGAAAGAATGTCTCCGCGCCCAGCAGTCGTTGCCGCCGGGCAATCGTGTCGCAAGCAATAGTCGTATACGCGTGTCCGATGTGCGGGCGCGCGTTCACGTAATAAATCGGCGTCGTGATATAGAACTTTCTGCTCATCCAATTCTTTCTGCTAAATTATTCAGCAAGTTATTTCTCCACGCCCTCCGCGCCGTTCTCAGCGTTCTCGGCGATGATCTTTGACTCTTTTATCCACGACTCTTGGAAAGATAAGATTCGACCGCCTCGCCCATCACCCTCTTCAGCGGCACACGATGCTCGGCTGCGATTCGCCGGCAATCCTCGTACTCTGGCGCGTAGTTTGTGACCGTTCCATTCATACTGGCGATCTTGATTCGCACCTCTCCCCATGGAGTGTGAACTTTCTCCCATCGCCGTGCCAAAGTCTCACGCATCTCATCACGCCGCCGCACGCCCAGCGTGGTCGTTTCGGCAAAAATCAATTGCGTCAGCTTGCCAGCGTCCTCGGGCTTGCACAATACCGTCAGCAGCATTCCGGGACGGTTCTTTTTCATCTGCACTGGCATTCCGAAAGCATCCAGCGCGCCTTCTTCGAACAACCGGTCCATCGCGTACCCAAACACCTGCGGATTCAGATCATCGAGATTTGCTTCCAGCACTGTGATCGTCTCCGAAGAGGTCCTCGCTGCCACAGCATTCGAGGCAGTTTCTCCAACTGTCAACCGGACCACATTTGGATGCCCTGGAAAATCCCGTGATCCCGCGCCGTAGCCTGACTTCTCGATCTTCATCTCCGGAAATGCCGCGAAGCGCGAAGCCAGAGTTTTCACGATCGCCGCCCCCGTGGGAGTGACTAACTCCGCTAGCACGCCGGAGGAATATACAGGTGCATCCCCTAACAACTCCACCGTGGCCGGGGCCGGTACTGGAATCGTACCGTGCGCGCACTTGACGGTACCGCCGCCGACATTTAAGGGAGAGCAGACAATCTCATCTACTCTCAGCGCCTCAGCCCCCACGGCCGCACAGACAATATCGACCATGGCATCGACCGAGCCAACTTCGTGGAAATGCACGCTCTCCACGGAAGTATTGTGAATCTTCGCTTCCGCCCGTCCCAATGCCTCGAAAATAGCGAGGGCAGTCTTTCTTGCGGTCTCCGAGATCGCGGCCGCAGAAATGATCTCCCGTATCTCCGTCAGCCCGCGACCATGCGCATGGGAGTGTGGATGCTCGTGCGAGACAGAGTGTTCGTGCGGGAGCGGGCGACTCGCCCGCGATTCTGCGTCCTGATGCGAATGCTTGCCTTCATCATGGTCATGCTCATGATGACCGTGGCGATGCTCATGCTCATTGTGAGCAGTCGTCTGCCTTTCCCAATACTGCTCCCGCGGCAAATCCTTCTCCCCGTCGACGTAAACGTCCACCTTCGTGGCCGAAATCCCGCTGCGTACCACACGAGAAACTTCCAGCCGCGCTCCGATACCGAGTGCCGCCACGGTTTCTTCCAGCAGCCGTGGCGCAACTCCGGCATCCACCAGCGCGCCCAGAAACATGTCGCCGCTCATGCCGGAAAAACACTCTAGGTAGGCTACGCGCATAGAAATAGAGACCGATTTTTCATCATAGGGAACCATGCATCTCGCGTCAAACCTGCATCCGGTTGGCGCTCTGCTAGAATCACTATTTTCTTAAACAGCTCAGAGGGAAACCTTGTATCGTTATCTCGAAGAACGTCTGGCCCAGCACGTTCTGGAATTTCTTCGCCAGCGCTACCCGGGCGCAACTCTCCCCCACGTCGCAATCGAACAGCCTCCCAACGTGGAGCTCGGGGATTTCGCCATTCCAGTTTTCCCTTTCGCCAAGCCGCTGCGTACTGCTCCACTTAAGATCGCCGAAGCCATCCGCGCGGAAATCGGCCCCGTCGAAGGCATTGCCGAAATGCAGGTTGCTCCTCCGGGCTATTTGAACGTGAGAATCGATCGGGCCTGGGTGGCAGCCGAGCTCGCCCGCGACAAGAAGCCCGCGGCCGATATTCCCGTGGGAAAGATTCTCGTCGAACACACGAGCATCAATCCAAACAAAGCTGCCCACATCGGCCATCTGCGCAATGCTGTGCTTGGAGATACATTCGTGCGCTTGCTGCGTTACGCGGGCAGGGAAGTCGATATCCAGAATTACATCGATAATACTGGCGTGCAGGTCGCCGATGTGGTTGTGGGATTCACGCACATTGAGAAGAAATCCCGCGCGGAAATCAAAGCCCTCGCCGGACAACCGCGCTTCGATTACTACTGCTGGGATCTATATGCCCGCGTCTCGCACTGGTATGAGCAAGACAAGCAAAATTTGCAAGCCCGCCACGAAACGCTTCATGCGATCGAAGATGCCAGCAGCGAAACTGCCGCCATTGCCGAGTTGATCTCGACCGCCGTCCTGCGTCGCCACCTCGAAACCATGGACCGCCTCGATATTGAATACGATTTTCTTCCACGCGAGAGCGAAATCCTGCAGCTGCATTTTTGGGACGCGGCCTTCACCAAGCTGAAAGACTCCGGCGTGCTCAGTTTCGAGACCGAGGGTAAGAACAAAGGCTGCTGGGTCATGCGCCGCGCGGGAACAACCTCAATCACAGAAATCATAGAGGACACAGGGAATGCGGAGGAATCCGAGAAAATTTCCGAAGAAGACCAGAAGGTCATTGTCCGCTCCAACAGTACCGTTGGCTACGTCGGCAAAGATATTGCCTATCACATGTGGAAGTTCGGCCTGCTCGGCCGCGATTTTGGTTATCGCAAGTTCTATCGCTACCCCAATCAGCACGACTGCTGGATCTCTGCCACCGAGGGCGAGAAAAATCATCCTCACTTCGGCGGCGTCGCCGAAATCTATAACGTGATCGACGCCCGCCAGTCCGAGGCACAAAGCACAGTCATCGAAGCGCTGCGCGGACTTGGCCACAACGAGGCAGCTGACCACTACACGCACTTTTCTTATGAGATGGTCGCGCTCACTCCGCGCTGCGCCGCCGAACTCGGCTACAAGCTCAGCGAAGAAGACAAGACCCGGTCCTACATCGAAGTGAGCGGCCGGAAGGGCTTCGGCGTGAAAGCCGACGATCTACTCGACCAACTTATCGCCTCCGCCAAAAGCGAAGTTGACTCGCGCCATCCCCAACTCGATGACGCTGAACGCCTCGCCATCGCGACGCAAATCGCCATCGGCGCTCTGCGGTACTTCATGCTGAAGTTCACCAAACAATCAGTGATCGCTTTCGATTTCAAGGAAGCGCTCAGCTTTGAGGGCGAAACCGGCCCGTATGCCCAATACGCCGTGGTTCGCGCCACCAGCATCTTCAAAAAAGCTGCCCTTGACCCCGACACTTTCTGTAGAGACGGTGCCAACAACCTCTCTTCTACGGCCGAGTTCGCGCAATATCTCAAAGGCGGATCGGCCAACGAAATTTGGGAACTTTGGCTGTCCGCGGCGAAAACGGCTTACATCGTCGACCAATGCACCGCCGCGACCGAGCCCGCGTACATCGCGAAGCACGCCTTTCAACTTGCGCAACTTTTTAATACTTTCTATCATCGCCATCCGATCCTGAGCGAGCCGGATGAAAGGCGGAAGCAATTTCTGCTTGCTACTGTCGCTGTGGTCCGCCGAGAATTGATTCGCACTTTGGAAGTCATGGGCATCACGGTTCCGCCGGTCATGTAGACGAGATAAACTGAGTGGCGCAGGCGTCCTCGTCTGCGTTTTCGCGAGAATGTCAGCGACTACGAACCCGCGCGCGTCAGCCCGCTCCTGGCGGCGCATCATCGTCCGAAGCTTGGTCCTCCTTGTCGTCCTGCTCGCGACCGCGGGATTCATCTACGAAAACATATCGGAGGCCCGCGACCGCCGTTTTAATCCCATGCCAGGTCAACTCATCGACGTGGGTGGCCACGGGATGCACATCAACTGCACCGGCCAGGGATCTCCGATCGTAATTCTCGACTCTGGCCTTGGCGACTCCTACATCTCCTGGCACAAGGTGCAGCCCCAGATTGCCCAATTCACGCGCGTCTGTTCTTACGACCGCGCCGGCCTCGGCTACAGCGATCCCAGCCCGCGCCCGCGTACCAGCAAAGTCATGGCCGAAGAGTTGCACGCACTCTTGCACAATGCTGGAATCGTCCCGCCTTATATCCTTGCGGGCCACTCGATGGGCGGATACAACGTTCGCCTGTTCGCCAGCCTTTCTCGCAGCGAAGTGGCCGGCATGGTGCTGCTCGATGCCTCCCATCCCGAGCAGCAGAAACGTTTTCCGCAGGCCTTGAACGATCTGGACAAGACATGGTTGCGGGAGCAGGAATTTCTGGAATTTTCGATGCCCTTCGGAATCCCGCGACTGCTGGGCTTCTGTGGCAAAGACGCCGAGGTCCGCGCCGCCGATTGCAATTTTCACAGCGCGCAGGAAGGGTTCGCAGAATTGAGAGCATTTCCTGAAAGCGCTGCCCAAACCGCCACCACCGGTGCCCTCGGCGATATACCTCTGGCGGTGCTCTCGCATGATCCTGACCGACCCGAACCCGATCTGCCCGAGGATCTGCTCAAGCCCACCAATGAGGCCTGGCAACAGATGCAAGACGAGTTAGCTCACCTCTCCACCCAAAGCACGCACGTGATCGCCAACAACAGTGGACACTACATTCAACTCGACCGGCCTGACTTGGTGATCGAAGCGGTCCACAAAGTTGTGGATGAGGCTCGCTGGCCCGCTCCTGGCGCAACGAAGCCCTGAGCAATTAATGGCGATCAACATCCAGCAATCAAACCTGCTACTGTGAATTTTCCCAAACGGTCTTCGCCTGTTCCATCCGGAGGATGAATCATGTCTTCGCTCGACTACCGCCGCAGGTGTAGGGCTGGGCTCAGCATCTTTTTGCTGCTGGCGCTGCTTAGCATCTTGGCGTCGGCGCAAAATGAGCAGCCAGTTCAGAATCTAACTCAGCAGTCTGCCACGTCGGTGCCGGCCCGCCGTCCTCGCATCGGCCTAGCCCTCAGCGGTGGAGGCGCGCTTGGCTTGGCACAAATCGGCGTGATCCAGTGGCTGGAGCAGAATCACATCCCGGTCGACCGCCTTGCCGGCACTAGCATGGGTAGCATCATTGGCGTCATGTACGCCACCGGCATGTCGCCGACGGAAATGCAGAAATTTGCTGAAGGCATTGACTGGAATGAAGCGCTGCTTCCCGAGCCTACGTACCGTCAGCTTTCTTATCGCCGTAAGCAGGATCGCCGCGATTACCAAGTCGAGGCCGCGCTCGGCATAAAGCATGGGTTGAGGGGTCCCAACGGTTTCAATCCTGGCCTCGGCGTCGGCATGCTGCTCGATCGCATCGCCTTCCCCGAGTCCGGCATCGCCAGCTTCGATGACTTGCCCATCCCTTTTCGCTGCGTGGCCACCGATATGCAGAGCGGAGATCGCGTGGTACTCCGTGATGGTTCTTTGCCGCGGGCCGTGCGCGCCAGCATGGCGATTCCGGGTGTTTTCACTCCAGTGGAAATCAATGGTCATGTGCTGGCCGATGGCGGCATGGTCGAGAACATTCCGGTGCAGGTGGCGCGCGAGATGAATGCCGACGCCGTCATCGCCGTCGATCTTCAACTCCCACTTGGCGGACATGAACAACTGGAAACCCTGACCGGCGTCCTTTCCCGCGCCGTGAGCGTGATGATCCTGCAGAATGAGCGCCACTCTTTGGCTCTGGCCAACGCCACCATCACCGTCGATACGGGCAATTTCTCCGCCGCGGACTATGATCGGGTGCCGGAACTCGTTCGCCTGGGTTACCAGAGCGCAGGCTCTCAGGCCGCTGCCTTGTTGCCATACGCCATTCAAGACGACGCGGAGTGGCAGCAATATCTGAGCGCGCGCAACGCTCGCAGGCATCCGCAACCCAAGGAGGTGCAATCCGTGATAGTCGAAGGTGGAGACTCCGACACGGACAGCAGACTTGAGCGAAGTCTGAAGTCAGACACGGGCGTGCCACTCAATCTGCCGAAGCTCGAAACTCAAATCACGCGTATCGCTGGCCAAGGAGAATTCGACCGACTCGGCTACGAAGGCTTCACGCAAGATGGTGTACCAGCACTCCGAGTCACCGCACATGAGAAGACGTACGGCCCACCGTTTGTGGATCTCGCGGTTAACGTCGACGGCTCCGGCGTGGCCGCGTTCGATTTCTCCGCCGGCGCCCGCGTCACTTTCATGGACGTGGAACATCATGGCGGCGAGTGGCGTAACGACTTGATGCTGGGCTCGAGCAACCTGGCCGCCACGGAATTCTACCAGCCGATCGCCAATACACATCTCTTCATGGCGCCCTACGCTTTCGCTTCCAAGTTGCCTCGCAACGCATTCGACGGACAGACCCGCGTCGCGGTGTTCGGCGACGAGCGCGCCGGCGGAGGTTTCGACCTTGGCTATGACTCTGGGCGGCGCAGCGAACTCCGCTTCGGCTATCAGATCTTTAGCGGAAAACTCGCGCCGCTGATTGGCAGCGCAGGCTTGCCCGTACTCAGCGGCAGTACCGGAGAATTCCGCACGCGCTATGTCTGGGACGGCCAAGACAATCCCGCGATTCCGAGCACGGGCATACGCATCGTCGCCAGCCTCGCGCGTGTGCTGCAAAGCCCCGGCCTCGTCCATCCCATCGATCAGCTCGACGTGCAGACCTCAACGTTCATTCCCACCGGCGAAAAGACATCGCTTTTTCTTGCCGCGTCTGGAGGAACCACGTTTCACGGAACCGCCAGCCAATTTCAGATCTTTTCATTGGGCGGACCGTTTCGCCTTGGCGCGTACTTGCCCAACGAGTTCGTGGGCAACGATTACGGGTACGCGTCGTTCGGATTCCGCCGCGACCTTTATCGTCTGCCGCAGCTCGTGGGAAAAAGAATTTACTGGGGTGGCTGGTATGAAGCGGGCTCTGCATTCGATAATCCCGATTCGCTAATCGTGCGCGGTAGTGCAAATGCTGGGGTCATCGCCGATACCATTGTCGGTCCCATCGCCATCTTCGGCAGTGTGAGCCCCACCGGACAGAGCCGTGTGAACTTTTCCATCGGAAGGCTCTTCTAGCCTGTTTCCAACCGGGGCTCGTATGGCAAACTAATGCCTCAGACCACTTGGGATTGCGCTACGCGGAGGTCATTCTGAAATGTGCAGGAATATCAAAACCCTCTTCAACTTCGATCCGCCGGTCAATGCAGAAGAGATCCGGGCTGCTTCCCTCCAGTTCGTGCGAAAGATCACCGGTTTTAGTAAACCGTCGAAGGCAAACGAAGCCTCATTCCTGGGCGCAGTCGACGAAATCGCCGGCATCTCGGCTCGCCTTCTCCACTCCCTCGAAACTACCGCACCGCCGAAGAATCGAGAAGAAGAGGCGGCCAAGGCGAAAGCTCGCGCTGCTGAAAGATTCGGCAACTGACCTGTCGCGTGTGCAACGTATGACAACTCGAGTTAGTCGTTAAAAGCGCCTGTAGTTCATTGATATATTAGCGAACAGCTATAGATTAAAGACATGCTCGCGCCACAATGCCCCAGGGCGCGTCTGTTTTTCAGGAAGAAAATGCCTCGGCAGCCAGATCCTGGCTCGCGTTCCTAGGTGTGCCGTTTCCGGCTCGGCAAATTGTACGCTTCGTGGAGATGGAATCTATCAGTGCTGGTCTCCTTCGAGTTACAATGGAATCAATAACTTAGACGGAGTCATTTCGGCGGGTGGGCAACTCGCGCCGGAATGGAACCATCCAACTGATTGAGAAGGCTTGGGGCCTGCCATTATGAACAGCCGAGTTAGCTTTTGCACTGTACTTCTTGCTGCATTTCTGTTGGCGGCAAGTCTTGCCTGGGCTGCACCGAAGCCGACGAAGACGACTCCGCAAAGTGTGCCGCCGTTTCCCGGCACGCTCGTGAATGCCCGTTTTGTCTACGTCACCAGCTACGACGGTGATCAGTTCAATCCCAACCTGCTTCCAGAGGATCGCCAAGCCATCGCAACGGTGCAGGACGCAATGCAGAAGTGGGGAAAGTTCACTCTGGTCTACGAACCTCATCAGGCCGATATCGTGCTCATGGTCATGAGCCGTCCGTCGGAAGACGTTCTCGCGGTTTACGACGCGCACGGCTGGCCGGGCAATCAGTATCTGTGGCGCATGATGGGCCTCAGCGGACTGCAGCAGGGGGAATCTCCACTAGTCACGAATCTGGAAAAGGCTTTCGCACTGGCAACGACGAAGTAAAATTCGGGCCACGCATTCTCACGGACACTTCTTCTCAAGAACTGAGTTATGATCTCCGTGAGATCCCGGTCTTTATTGGTTTGTGAAACTCTTCACGAACTCCACCAGACTGCGCAGCGCGATTCCCGACGGGCCTTTAGCGATCCAGGGCTTTTGATCTTCCATCCAAGCCGTGCCGGCGATGTCGAGGTGAATCCATGGTGTATCTTCGGCAAATTCTTTGAGGAACATCGCGGCGTTGATTGCTCCTCCCCAGCGTCCACCGGAGTTGACGATGTCAGCGATGGTGGACTTGATGTTGTCTTTGTATTCGTCATCGAGCGGCAAGCGCCACATTTTTTCGCCCGCTTCCGCATTCGCTTTAAGAAGGCGTTCGTAAATAGCGTCATCATTGGCGAAAACGCCAACGTTGGCGTAGCCGAGAGCGACTACGACTGCGCCCGTCAGCGTTGCCGCGTCGACGAGATGTGTGCAGCCGAGCTGTCGCGCGTAGAACAGACCGTCGGCGAGAACGAGGCGGCCTTCGGCGTCCGTATTGATGATTTCAATACTTTTGCCGGACATCGCGATCTGCACGTCGCCAGGCTTCTGCGCTTTGCCGGAGGGCATATTTTCCGTGGCGCACACAATGCCGATGACTTTCACTTTGGGCTTTAGCAGCGCGATGGCGCGCATGGCTCCGATCATGGTCGCGCCGCCGGCCATGTCGTATTTCATCTTCTCCATGCCGTCGGCGGGCTTGATCGAGATGCCGCCAGTGTCAAAGGTAATTCCTTTGCCGACAAGGCCTAACACCGGTTTAGCGGGAGCACCTGCAGGCTCGTAAGTCATTACGATAAGCGCAGGCGGCTCGTCGGAACCTTGCGCCACGCTCCAGAACGCGCCCATCTTCAATTCTTTGATCTTGTCGGCGCCGTAAACTTCACACTTCAAACCGACTTCTTTACACATCTTTTTTGCGCGGTCGGCGAGAATCGTCGGCGTCATGCGGTTGGAAGGCTCGTTCACCAGATCGCGCGTGAAGTTCTGGGACTCACCGATGATCTGCGCCTCCTGTGCGGCCTTTTCCAGCGCTGTGTGATCCGCATTGCCGCTGGCAACGATCGTAAGCGCGTCAATCTTCTGATCCTTGCGGTCGCTGCGGTAGTAATCGGGATCAAAGTTGCCGACCAGCGCACCCTCAACAATCGCTCTCACTGCTTCTTCCGCGGGAATGCTGGGCGGGGCGATAAAGGCGAAGCCGCGGATTCCGCGCGCCTTAAGCGTGCGCACAGCCGCTCCCGCGATTCGTCGCAGATCGTAGCTGGTAAACTTCTTGGCCGCGCCGCCGCTGATCAGCAACAGGCGCTTGGCTTTCAGTCCGGCGGGCTTGTGCAGCAGATCGCTTTCAAATGGTCGGCCAGTAAGTTCGCCGCTCGCCAACAGATCGGCGGCAACGGACTGCACGGACCCGTCGCTGGTGGCGAGTTTGAGTTGCGGCTTTTCTTTTTTCGCGGATTCGGACTGGTTGCTAGCCGTGGCATCCTTTTCAGATTGATCTAGGGCAATGGCGACGAGAGATTCGGTTTCGAGTTCAGCAGGTGTTGTGAATGAGAGTGTCGTTTTCATAGTCGTTATGAGATTTTCGGGGCCGCACTCCAGTATCGTCGGCAGGCAGGTAGAAGCGCAAGGGCTTGAACCTCTGGGTGTGCCAGTTCGGAAGGAGCCAAATGCGCGATTCTTTATGAATGAGACTAGATTGAACCGCAAGAAGCGGATAGTACGTTTGCGCGCGAGTCGCTAATGTCAGTGCATGCACAAGACGATCGAGCCAACGGTTCTCTATTTCGGAACGCCTGTAGCGCTCATCAGTACAATGAATCCCGACGGCACGGCGAACTTGGCTCCGATGTCGTCGGCGTGGTGGTTGGGCTGGAGTTGCATGCTCGGCCTCGGACAAATGGGCCAGACCTCGGACAACCTCATCCGCACGCGCGAGTGTGTGATCAATCTACCCTCGGAAGATCTGGTTACGCAGGTCGATCGCCTCGCACTTACCACGGGCAAGGATCCTGTGCCGGATAAGAAACGCCAGTGGGGCTATCGCTATGAGCCCGACAAATTCGGCATCGCCGGGTTCACTGCGGTGGAATCTTCATGCGTGGCGCCGCCGCGCATAGCCGAGTGCCCAGTACAGATGGAGGGCATGGTGCACGAGTTCCGTCCCTTTGGCAAGAACGTGAGCGCGAACATGTTCGAGGTGCACATCGTGAGGCTGCACGTGGACGAAAAGCTTTTGGTAGGCGACGAGCAACACCCGCATATCGACCCGGTGCGCTGGCGTCCGCTGATCATGAGCTTCTGCCGCTTCTTCGGACTGAGCGGCGAAGTACATCCCTCGCGCCTAGCGGAGTCGGAGTTCATGAAATTGGTGCCCCAATGAAAGTGACGCTTATCTCCAATGTTTATTTCTTGGGATGCGAGACGCTGAAGGCGGAGGAGGCGACAAGGTATTTCCCTTGGTCGCCATTGATCGGGTCCAAGTCGAACGAGTAGTCGTAGCGTCCCGGAAAGATCCGGGCTCTGAAGTACTAAACCTTTCCGGCTTCGGCGGTGAAGTTGGCCATGGCGAAAGATCGGGAACGATAATCGAGCCGCGATTGCCAATTCATGCACAGATGGTGGTCGCCGGGATCGGCCGCAAAGAAGAAATAGGAACTGCCTTGGTTGGCTCCGACCCAAGAGCCGTCCATCCCTACTCTGGTCAGCGCGCAGCCTGTACATTGGAGCTGGCCTATTTCCTGGACCACATAGACTAGAGCTTTGTCCGCATCCGGTTGGGGCGTGGGGTGTTGGGTTGGATCTTGTTTGGCGGCGAATTTGATATCTTTCGCGCCGCAAGCGGCTTCGGCGGCGGCGATAGCAGACTGGTCTTGGACGAAGGTGGAAACGGCTAACAGGATTACGACGAGAGCGGTTTTCATGGCGTTTCTCCTGCTGGAGATCCGCGCATGCGATGGACGGATCGCGACGAGAGCTAGAGGCTAGTCCGGCGCAGAACCAGCTATGAACAGCGTATTCCCAGCACCCGCTCTGAATGCAGAAATTTGTCGAGTTTTGCAAAAGTATGTCAATGCATGATTCGGGGATCGCGAAAACCTACGGTACATAATCTTGTTTCTGGCAGGAATTTCCCGTCGCGCGACAACGTATCTGCCATCGTCGGGATGACGGTATTCGACTGGCTGGGGTATGATTCCATCCCGTAGCGAAAACAGAGGTTTTCATGAAGATCCGTTGGATGATTGTGTTTTGGCCCGTGCTTTCCGTCGTACTGATTTCCGTGCTGGTGCAGAAACATGCGGCAAGGGCGGCTGGGCCGCAGGCTGCGGCTGCTCCCGTGTCAACGTCTGCTGGTGCGGCCTCGAATAGCTCCGGGCCGCTGACGATTCCTGACACCACGCTGGCCATCAACTCAGCGCAGCCCATGTCGCAGCGGGTGGTCCACTACGAAATCGACGCGAAATATGACGCAGAGAAGCACGTCGTCGATGCCACCGAGGTGCTCACTTACCATAACCTGACGGGCGAGGCACTGGATCATTTCCCATTTCATCTTTATCAGAATGCATTTCAGCCCAACGCTACCTGGGTACGCGAGACCAAGGTCCAGGGTGGCCGCGACGTCAGCTATGCGAAGTGGGAAGAAAAGGATTTTGGGACAGAAGAAATTAAGAGCCTGGAAGTCGTGGGCCAGGGTGATTTGACTTCGACTGTGCAATACATCCAGCCGGATGACGGAAACAAAGACGACAAAACGGTGGTGGATGTGCATCTGCCCAAGGCAATTGCACCGGGCGCGTACGTACAGTTCAAGATTGCGTTCCAGACCAAGTTTCCGGAGACGCAGGCGCGCTCGGGATGGAAGCGCGATTTTGTGCTGGGCGGGCAGTGGTTCCCGAAAGTCGGCGTTTGGTGGCATGGAGCGTGGAATTGCCATCAGTATCATGCCTTCACTGAGTTCTTTGCCGACTTCGGTGTCTATGACGTCAAGCTGACGGTGGCGCAGTTTGAAGTGGTGGGGGCGAGTGGCGTGAAGGTCGGGGAAGTAAACAATCCTGACAATACCAAGACTGTCGCTTATCACGGCGACGACATTCATGATTTTGCCTGGACGGCCAGCCCGCGCTACAAGGTGAAAGAAGACGGTGTGTTCCAGGGGCAGATGGGGCCGGTGCACATGCGCATCTTGATGCAGCCCGCACACTGGAGCCAGGTGGAGCGGCACGAAACAATTCTGCGAGAGTCGCTGGAACATTTCGAAAGCTGGTACGGGCCCTATCCCTATAAAACGATCACCTTGGTCGATCCCGAGGGCGCGGAGGCTGGGGGGATGGAATATCCGACATTTATTACCGGCGACACGACCTGGTTTATGCCGGAGGGACTGCACCTTCCGGAGCTTGTGATCGAGCATGAGTTCGGGCACCAGTACTGGTACGGCATGGTGGCAACCAACGAATTCGAAGATGCGTGGATGGACGAGGGTATCAACAGCTATTCCGAAGTGAAAGTGCTCGATTCAATTCTGGGCAAGAACACCTCCATTCTGAATTTGGCGGGCGCGACTGTGGGCGAGAGGGAACTGCAACGGGGCAGCTACGCAGAGGTGGCCGACATCGATCCCATCGCGCAGAAGGCTTACGATTACTACAACAATAGCTCCTACGGCGGCATCACCTACGGCAAGACAGCCAGCGTGCTGCTGACGCTGGAAGGCATTATCGGCGAAGACACAATGGATAAGGCGATGCGCACTTACTTCATGAAGTATCGCTTCACTCATCCCACGAAAGCAGACTTCCTGGATACCATCCAGGAGGTTTCAGGCAAGGATTTGAAATGGTATTTCGACCAAGCCATCTACGGCTCACAGGTGATGGATTACAAAGTGCTGAGGATCGAATCTTTCCCCGTGAACTGGTACGAAAAGAAGAAGAGTGCCTTCGAGAAGGGTGACAAGAATACTGTCTATCGCTCCTATGTGTGGCTGCAGCGCAAGGGGGATTTCGTCATGCCCGTGGAAGTTGAGATCAAGTTTGACAATGGCGAAAAAGTTCGTGAGCACTGGGATGGAGCAAGCCGCTGGACCAGGTTCGCGTACGAGAAGAAAGCGAAAGTCGAGTCGGCGGAAATTGATCCCGACCACAAAATCCAGATTGACCGCAATGATTTCAACAACAGCTACACGGCTGAGCCGCATGGAAAGCCGGCGCGCAAGTTGACGAATTACTGGCTGTTTGTGACGCAGTGGCTGGGCCAGGCGTTGGCGTGGTGGGCAGTTTAGGCAAGATTGAGGGCGGGAATTCATGAATGGAAACGAGAGTCTGTTGAGCGGCGGTTGGGGCAGGGTGGCGCACAACAAGCGCTACATCATATGGTTCTACGTGCTGAACCTGGTGCTGGCGTGCTTAGGCGCCGCGTCGTTTAGCAATCAGGCGCACGACTTTCTGGATCACAGCCTGCTCTCCGAGCGCCTGGTACACGGCTTTGACGTTGGTGTCTTAATCGAGATGTTTGCTAGACCTGAGTTTGGTCCGACCCTCGCCGCCAGAGTCGCAGGGCTGCATTTTGCCTTGCTCTTCTTTTTTGCCACTGCTTTGTTTCTGCCCGGAGTGCTGCAAGGGTATGGGGCCACCTACCGGCTTCCGCGCGAGGATTTTTTCCGTGCCTGCGGACGGAATCTTTGGCGGTTTATCCGGCTGATGATCGTGGCAGGCATCGTGATGGGAGCGGTGGCCGCAGCGCTGTTCGGGCTGCACGGCGTGCTGGAGAGAAAAGCCGCCGAGAGCACGAACGAGTTGCTTCTTCCCGAAGTGCGGTTCGCGGGCTTGGCCGTGATCTTTCTGGTGATGACGGCGCTGCGCATCTGGTTCGATCTGGCGCAGACCGATGTTGTACTCAGCAATCAGCGGGCGGTGCGACGATCGATTGGCAAGGGCTTCCGGCACACATGGCGGAACCTGGGACGGCTGCTTGGAAGTTATGTTGTCACGACGATCGTAGCGGCGATCGTATTGGTGGCAGGCCTCTGGGCGTGGATGAAGTTTGTGCCGCCCGCCAGCGTAGGCGGAGCGATTTTCGTGAGCCAGTTGACGCTGCTCTTGTTGTTGATCCCGCGCTTCTGGCAACGCGGTGTCGCGGTGAGCTACTACCTGCAAAATATGGTGGAACCGATCGCGGTGCAGCCCTTCACGCCGGCGCCGGTCGCACCTCCGGTGGTGACTGAATCCGCTCCAGCGCCTGTGATCCCGGGCACACCGCCGGAGACGCAAGGGGCGTAGCATCGCAGACAAAGAGATCTACCGCTCGCGCGGTTTCGATCCGGTCAAGTATTGAGCGTAGGGGTGAGAACCGCCATGCCTCGTACCATCGTCGAGCCTTTCCGCATCAAGAGCGTCGAGCCGATTCACTGGACCACGCGGCCGCAACGCGAGCAACTGCTGCGGGCTGCGTTTTACAACTTGTTCCTTCTTCCTGCCGACGACGTTCTGATCGATCTCCTCACTGACTCCGGAACGGGGGCCATGTCCACTCACCAGTGGGCCGCAATCATGGAGGGCGACGAGAGCTATGCCGGTAGCCGCAGCTTCGAACGGTTTCGCGATTCGGTTCAGGAAATCTTTGGCTACAAGCATGTCATCCCCACTCATCAGGGGCGCGCCGCCGAACGCATTCTGTTCAGCGTGATGTGCGAGAAAGGCGATGTTGTCCCCAACAACACGCATTTCGATACAACCCGAGCTAATGTGGAATTTGTCGGCGCCGAGGCTCGAGATCTGGTGATTGCGGAAGGACGCCAGCCTAGCGTCAAGCATCCCTTCAAAGGCAACATGGACGTGGCGGCCCTCGAAACTCTGATCCAAAGCGTGGGTCGAGAGCACGTTCCGCTGGTCATGCTGACGGTGACCAACAACTCTGGCGGAGGACAGCCGGTCTCGATGGAGAACGTGAAAGCCGTGAGCGCGGTCTGCCAAAAATACGGTATTCCTCTCTACTTCGACGCCTGCCGATTCGCCGAGAATGCTTACTTCATTAAAACGCGGGAGCGGGGCTACGAATCGAAGACTCCGAAGGAAATCGCACAGGAAATGTTTGCCCACGGTGACGGCTGCACCATGTCGGCAAAGAAAGACGGGATGGCTAACATCGGCGGATTCCTGTGCACGAATGACGACATCCTCGCGCAGCAGGAGAAGAATCTGCTGATTTTAACCGAGGGCTATCCGACTTACGGCGGTCTCGCGGGGCGCGATCTGGAGGCCATCGCGGTCGGCGTACAGGAGGCTCTTCACGAGGACTACCTCGAATACCGCATCGCTTCCACCGCCTATCTTGGGAACCACATCGCCGAGCATGGCGTGCCTATCGTGCAACCGCCCGGAGGCCACGCGATTTACATTGATGCGCGTGCCTTCCTGCCACAGGTTCCGCCGGACCGTTTCCCTGGCGTCGCGCTGGCCGACGAGTTTTATCTCGAAGGCGGAATTCGTTCGGTTGAGATTGGCACGTTGATGTTCGGAGCAGCGGCGACGATGGACCTGGTTCGTCTTGCCATCCCGCGTCGTGTTTACACCCAAAGCCACATTGACTATGTGGTGGAAGTCATCCTTGCAGTTTGGAAGAAGCGCGAACAGATTCAGGGAATGAAGCTGAGCTACGAAGCGCCGTTTTTGCGCCACTTTACGGCGAAGCTTGAACCCGTGGAAACAGCCGTGCCAGCGCATAAGTAAGCAATCAGAGCAAAACGATCGTGATTCCCTGGTTGCGGCGACCGAGGTCGGAGTCGCGCTTGAGGTCCGGGTGCGATCGCAGAAGTTTCCAGGCCGTCTCGTCTGATTTTGACCAGTTCTCGCCAAAGATGCAGCCGCGAATCTGGCCGCTCTGCGTCATCTCTATCAACCGCTTTTGCACGGCGATGCGAATGTCCCCGCCTGCGCCAGTCGATCCGTAGCCGTGAATCAGCTTCAGCAGCGTTGCTTTGCTGGTGCGAGCGAGCGCTAGTTCCCGGTCCATGCGCTGCAGGGCCTCGTGGACGTGCGGCATATCGGATTTCAGGTTTACACTCTTGATGGTGGCCTCGAGACGCCTCTGCAAGCTTGGCCTTCACTCGCAAACGGGGGCAAAACCTAGGTTCTCCGGCTCCGACTGATGGCTTCTCTGGCTTCTTGGTCCGCAGTACGGCGCCTTTCGGTTTCGCGTTTATCCCAGAGCTGCTTACCTTTGGCCAAGGCTAGTTCAACCTTTACTTTGCCATTCTTGAAGTACATGCGGACGGGAATCAGCGTAAGTCCTTTTTGCTGCGTCTTTCCGATCAGCTTGCGGATTTCTTCCTTGTGCATGAGCAGCTTACGGGTGCGCAGTGGAGCGTGATTGTGAATGTTGCCGTGCTCGTAAGGGCCGATGTGAGCATTGAGCAACCAGAGTTCGCCGTCCTTGACCAAACCATAGGAATCCTTAAGGTTGGCGAGTCCGCCGCGAACCGATTTTGCCTCGGTTCCGGTAAGAACAACACCGCACTCAAATTTTTCCAGCAAGAAGTAGTTATGGGAAGCGATCCTATTAACGGCAGCATCGCGCTGACCGGAGGCGGTGGGGTCGCGGCGTGGGGATTTTTCAGGGCTGGGTTTGGTCTGGTGTGTGGACTGGCGGGCCATAGGATGGGTTCATCTTAACAGTGGGCTTCGGACTGCGGGTATCGGGCTCCGGCCAATATGCATTTCCTCTTTCGGGCTGGGGTGGAACGTGTTACGCTGGTACCCGCCGGAAGTTAATTCGCGGAGCCGATAGCCGCAGCCCCAAGCCCGGCCCTCCCCACTTGGGCTAAGACTAAAGAGTATCACTGCCCTGCATGCAATGAGATCAGGCGTAAGGAAACGCGATGCTATAATCGCTCCAATGTTATTGCTTGCATGTGTTTTAATAAGGCGGTTTCACGGGCTGTAAGCGTAGTCACTGCTTGTCCGGCGAAGACTTTCGGTAAGATTTCTTATACGAGGACTGACGAATGAGACGTCTGATGCCCGCGGTGGTAGCTCTGCTGGTTTTGGTTGCCATACTGCCTGCTATCGCTGACAAGGCCAAGAGTCTTTATGACAAGGGCCAGGACGCTGAGGCGCGGCAGAACTTCGAAGCCGCTTATAATTTCTTCAAGCAGGCTTATGACCTGAAACCAAAAGATTTGCGCTACCGGTCGTCTTTCGAGCGCTTGCGTTTTAAGGCGGCGGCTACGATCGTTCATCGCGGACAAGGACTTCGCGACGAGGGCAAGTTGCAGGAGGCGGTGGCTGAATTTCAAAGGGCGGTGCTGATCGATCCCTCACTCTTCATTGCGCAGCAAGAATTGAAGCGCACGCTGCAGATGATTAACGACAAGGAAAATCCTCCACCGCAGGCCGCTGGACCGCCCAGTAGTCTGGAACGGAAGATCAGGGAAGCGGGCGGACCTGTAGAACTCGCTGCCATCTCGAACGTCCCCATCACCGTAAAACTCACCGAGGATTCCAAGGTTATTTATCAGACTGTCGGGCAGTTGGCCGGAATCAACGTATTGTTCGATCCGGACTATACCTCGCGGCGGATCAAGGTCGAACTGAATGGAGTAACGCTGGAAGACGCGCTGCAGATTACGGCTTTGGAATCGAAAACTTTCTGGCGCCCAGTAACTAGTAACACAATCTTCGTGGCGCAGGACAATCCGGCCAAGCGTAAGGAATTGGAACAGAGTGTACTGAAGACGTTTTACCTGCAGAATCTTTCCCAGCCCACCGAGTTGCAGGATGTGGTGAACGCGATCCGCGCTGTGCTGGATGTGCAGCGCGTGCAGCAATTGCTCTCGCAGAATGCGCTGGTGGTGCGTGGAACTCCAGACCAGATCGCGCTGGCGGAAAAACTGGTGGAGGATCTGGACAAGGCGCGTCCAGAAGTGATCGTCGACATCGCCGTCATCACGGTGAGCAAAGACAAGTCGCGGACGTTGGGATTGAGTCCGCCGACCAGCGCCACCGTCGCCCTGCAGAGCAATATCAACAACACCACTACTACCACGGGAACGACAACCACTGGGACCACGACTACCGGCTCGACTGCCGGTGGGCTGAACCTGAACACCCTCGGCAACCTGAACGCAACCGATTTTCAAGTGACGATTCCTTCCGCCAATTTGTCCGCGGTGATGAGTGATAGCGACACAAAAGTGTTGCAGAATCCGCAGGTTCGCGCCCTCGATAACCAGAAGGCAACGCTCAAGATCGGCGAGCGCTTGCCAGTAGCCACAGGATCGTTCCAGCCCGGAATCGGCGGTGTGGGTATTAACCCGCTGGTAAATACCCAATTCCAATACATTGATGTGGGCGTAAACATCGACGTCACACCGCACGTGCACGCGGACCGGGAAGTCACGCTGAAGATCTCGATGGAGGTTTCCTCGGAAATTGGCCAGGCGAGCATCGGCGGCATTAGTCAGCCCATCATCGGCCAGAAGAAAATCGAGCACGAAATCCGTCTCAAGGACGGGGAATCGAGCCTGATTGGCGGAATCATGGATGACTCGCAGACTAAGTCCCTGGCCGGCCTTCCGGGGTTGGCGCAGATTCCAATCCTGAGATACCTTTTTGGGCAGGTGTCGCAAGACCATTCGTCGGACGAGACGGTCTTCGCCATCACTCCTCACATCATCCGAGGAACCAGCCTCAGCGAGATGAACCAGCGTGCGATCGATATTGGCACGGCGAACTCAATTGAACTGCGGCATGTCAACCATCCGGCCGCAGCGTCGGTGCCGACCGCTCAAGCCCCCGCGAATCAGACTCCGGCGACCCAGCTGTCGGCGAATCAACTCGCGAACCAGCAGTCCCTTACCCAAGGTGCGAATCCGGGAACGCAGGGAGGTGCGAACTTCCTGTTTGATCCCGGGCAGATCACGGCTGCGAAGGGCAACACGTTTGTCGTGAATCTTTTGATCTCTGGCGCGCAGAACGTATATTCCGTGCCCGTGCAGTTGAACTACGATCCGGCCAAGCTGCAGTTGGTCAACATCTCAAACGGAGGTTTCCTCTCGCAGGATGGGCAGGCCGTGGCTCTGGTGCATCGCGAAGATGACACAACGGGAACCCTTCAGATTACGGCCACACGGCCGCCGGGCGCAGGTGGAGTTTCCGGACAGGGCGCGGTGGTCACGATGACATTTCAGGCGAAGGCCAGCGGCCAGACTCCTCTGACCATTACTCGGGGCGGAGCGCGCGATCCGGGCTTACAGGCCATCACCGTGAACGGCGCGCAGGCCTCGGTAACCGTGCAGTAGGAAGTGCGGTTCCAATCCGAGAATAGAAATAGAACATGAACCTACGTAGATTTCATCAGGCGCGGGGCATGAGGCCCGCACGGGGCTTTACGCTCCTGGAACTGATTATCGCGACCACCATCCTGCTGATTCTCTCGACCATGGCAGTGCCCATGGCCCGCTTCACTATCAAGCGGGAGAAGGAGCGCCGTCTTCGAGCCGATTTATGGGAGATGCGTGACGCCATCGACCGTTACAAAATGGATGCCGACCGCAATGCATTTCAAACCAAGGTGGATAGCCAAGGCTATCCACCCGATTTGGAAATTCTTATGAAGGGCGTGGACGTGCAGGGAAAAAAAATCCGATATCTGCGCAAGATTCCAATCGATCCCATGACGGGCACCACCGAGTGGGGCCTCCGTTCGATGCAGGACGATCCTGATTCGGACTCCTGGGGCGGGCAGAGCGTGTTCGACGTTTACACCAAATCGCAGGACGAGGCGCTGGACGGGACGAAGTATAAGGATTGGTAAATGGCAGGCAGGATAAGAACGGGGCGCGGTTCCGGTTTCACGCTGTTGGAGATGATGATCGTGATCAGCATCATGGTTATCCTCATATCAATTGCGCTGCCCATTTATAGCCAGTCGGTGCTCCGGTCGCGCGAGGCTGTGCTGCGTAACGATTTGTTCGAGTTGCGATCCCTCATTTCCCAGTACACGCTCGATAAGCAAAAAGCGCCACAGTCTCTGGATGACCTGGTGACTGCGGGATACATCAAGGTCATTCCCAAGGATCCGATGACAAATGAAGCGAACTGGGAAGTTGTGCAGGAAGACGTGCTCATGGCCGTGGACCAGCAGGACCCTGGGATCAGCGACTTGAAGTCGGCGTCAAGTGCGACCGGTACTGACGGGACGGCTTATTCAAGTTGGTGAGTCGACTTTCACCGTCCTTCTACTCTTTCCCACCTTGCAACATTGAATACTTCCACACTCACAAAGTAACATCTATCCATGCCCGTTGATTCGGATCTTACCCAGGCCCCTGCGTCGATTCGCGCGCCCCACGGCAACTCCATAGTCTGCAAAAGCTGGCAGCAGGAAGCTGCCATGCGCATGCTTATGAACAATCTCGACGCTGACGTTGCCGAGCGTCCCCAGGACCTTGTCGTTTATGGCGGAACGGGGCGCGCGGCGCGGAGTTGGGAGGCATACCGTGCCATCATCACGACCCTGAAGAATCTGGAGAACGACGAGACTTTGCTGGTGCAGTCGGGCAAGCCCGTGGGCGTGTTCAAGACGCACGATCATGCGCCACGCGTGCTCATCGCCAATTCCAATCTAGTGGGCCATTGGTCGAACTGGGAGAAATTCAACGAACTGGAGCGCGCCGGTCTGATGATGTATGGCCAGATGACGGCCGGCTCGTGGATCTATATTGGCTCGCAGGGAATTGTGCAGGGAACGTTCGAAACGTTTTCAGCGGCAGGCGAAAAACACTTTGGCGGAGATCTTGCGGGCAAGCTGATCGTGAGCGGCGGTATGGGCGGAATGGGCGGAGCCCAGCCTCTGGCCGCGACCATGACAGGCGCGGCGTTTCTGGGGATCGACGTTGATCCGGAGCGTATCAAGAAGCGGCTGAAGACTGGCTATTGCGACTTCATGGTCACAACGCTTGATGAAGCCCTGCGCATTTTGAAGAATGCCGTGCGCAAAAAAGAAAATGTGTCGGTCGGGCTGGTGGGGAATTGCGCGGATGTGATTCCGGAGTTAGCCGAGCGCGGCGTGGTGCCTGACATCCTTACCGATCAGACTTCGGCGCACGATCCGCTAAATGGATACCTGCCGAACGGTATGACGCTCGCAGAAGCCATGGAACTGCGGAAGCGCGATCCTAAGGCATATCAGGAAAAATCGCTCGATGCGATGGCGCAGCACGTGGAAGGAATGCTGCGGCTGCAGAAGATGGGATCGGTGACATTCGACTACGGCAACAATATCCGCACGTTTGCCTTTCAGCGCGGCGTGAAAAATGCTTACGACTTTCCCGGGTTCGTGCCCGCCTATATTCGTCCACTATTTTGTGAGGGAAGGGGACCCTTCCGCTGGGTGGCGTTGTCGGGCGAGCCGTCGGACATTCACGTTACGGATGATCTGGTATTGAAGTTATTTCCGGAAAATCGCATCCTGCGGCGGTGGATTGATCTGGCGCGCAAGCGCATCAAGTTTCAGGGACTCCCGGCACGCATTTGCTGGCTGGGGTACGGCGAGCGCGCACAGTTCGGCCTCGCGATCAACGATCTGGTGAAGAAAGGGAAGATCAAGGCGCCGATCGTGATTGGCCGCGATCACCTGGACTGCGGCTCGGTTGCGTCTCCATTCCGCGAAACCGAGAGCATGAAAGACGGTTCGGACGCCGTTGCTGACTGGCCTTTGCTGAATGCTTTGCTGAACACGGCCGCGGGCGCGTCTTGGGTGTCGATTCACAACGGCGGCGGTGTGGGCATCGGATACTCGTTGCACGCCGGGCAGGTCACGGTGGCTGATGGTACTGAGATGATGGCCAAGCGCATCGAGCGCGTGCTAACGACGGATCCGGGGATGGGCGTGATTCGGCACGTGGATGCGGGATATGACGAGGCCAAAAAATTCGCCAAAAAAACGGGCGTGAAAGTGCCGATGGGCCAGTAGGCCGTTTCGTTGGCGTCGCTCGTCGGTTGTCTCGCCTGCTAAACTATTTGCTGCTTGAATCCAAACCGAAAGTTCGACTTCAACGCCGCCCAGGCATTGTTCCTTACCAATATTGGCCAACTGCTGACACTGCAATCCGCTTCCGGCAAGCCAGGTCCGCGCCGCGGTTCCGACTTGAAAGAACTCGGCATCATCAAGAATGCAGCCGTGCTCTGCCTCGGCGGAAAGATTGTTTCCGTTGGCCCCACTAGCGACGCATTGCGCGATCCGTGGCTGAAGAAGAATCGCAAGAAAGTTACCGAGATCGACTGCTCAAACAAAGTTGTCCTACCCGGATTTATAGATTCACATACCCATCCGGTTTTTGTCAGCCCGCGGCTGGTGGATTTTGAAAAGCGCATCGAGGGCGCTTCCTACGAAGAAATTGCCGTAGCCGGTGGCGGCATCCGATCGAGCGTGGAGAGCGTTCGGAAGGCAGGGAAGCGCCTTCTGGTGGAGAAGGTTCTGACTGTACTGCGGGACATGGCGGGGCAGGGCACTACGACGGTCGAGGCTAAGTCAGGTTATGGGCTGACGGTCGAATCTGAATTGAAGTCACTGGAAGCGATCTGTGAAGCTTCTGCGCGCTGGCCGGGAACGGTTGTCGCGACTCTACTGGCCGCCCACGTCGTCCCAAAAGAATTTCAAGGTCGCGAACAAAAATATGTTGAGATCGTCTGTAAAGAGATGATTCCGCAGGCAGCGAAGCGAAAGCTCGCCCAGTTCGTTGATGTTTTCTGCGACAAGGGGGCGTTTACAGCCGCCGAGTCAGAACATATTTTTGAAGCCGCCGTACAGCACGGTCTTTGCGTGCGGGCCCACGTGTGCCAGCTTGCGGAGACGGTTCTGCAACCGTTTTTGCGATTCAATCCGGCTTCATTCGATCATATGGACCACGTGAACGACGACGACATTCTGATCTTGGCTAAGCACGATGCGGTTGCTACGCTGGTACCGGGAGCGAATTATTTTCTGGGACTGAAGGAATATCCCCAGGCGCGCAAGTTGATTGACGCGGGCGTGCCAATGGCGTTGGCGACGGATTACAACCCAGGCACATCGCCAACCCTAAGTATGCCGATGGCAATGTCGCTGGCATGCACGCACATGAAGATGTCGCCGGCGGAGGCCATAGCGGCGGCCACTATCAACGGGGCGTGGGCGTTGCGAGTGGCGAACCGGAAAGGTTCAATTGAACCCGGCAAAGATGCTGATCTCGCCGTCTTTGCGGTCGAAGACTACCGTGAGATTCCCTACTGGTTCGGAGCCAACCGGTGCTCGATGGCCGTCATGAACGGAACGGCAACATATCCGCAGTGAACTTTTGCGGCGAGTTTCCCGTATAAAGATTGGAGATTCTTGCGTCTTGTGGGAACGCGATTTGAGCGGGTTTTTCCATGTTTCTGTTACGAAATGAATTCAACCGAATCATCTCCCGAGGGCTCTATGAAACGAATTTTTGCGATACTTATTTTTGTGTCGGCAGCATTCTCCGTAGCTGTTACACAGCGGCTGCCAGAGGTGGCCACTCCAGAGAACTACAAGCTCACCTTTACGCCCAATCTTGAGAAAGCCAAATTCGAAGGTGATGAGACCATCTCTATCCGCGTGCTGAAGCCGACTTCCGAGATCACCCTAAACGCGGCCGA
>Ga0187855_10000873_pt1 | contig 25198 bp, 24 predicted proteins | sample June2016WEW_8_10_2_FD_132969 | JGI IMG/M metagenome (GOLD analysis project Ga0187855, IMG submission 132969) | Peatland microbial communities from SPRUCE experiment site at the Marcell Experimental Forest, Minnesota, USA - June2016WEW_8_10 | ecosystem: Environmental > Terrestrial > Soil >...
CCTCGCGAGCTTGTCCTTTGGTGGCGGTGCGATCAATCAGGTGAACATTCATCTGTTTATCGAAACCATGCCCTTTGGAGGGGTCGGATATTCCGGCATTGGTCACTACTACGGCAAGGCCGGCTTCGACGCTCTCACGCATGCGAAATCGGTTCTCATCTCCCCTCCCGACGTGGCCATCGAGCATTTGTTCCCGCCTTATACAGAGGAGAAGGTTAAAGCGCTGAGCCAGTGGTTTGAATATTAAAAGGAGAGTCGCCCACGGTTTTCCATTAAAGGGCTAAATATGATTTTGGCAGGAATCAAAGTAACCGATACGCGGCTGGTCAGCGATGCGATGGATCTGGCACGCAGTTCGTCGGAGCCATATCTTTTCAACCATGTGATGCGTTCCTGGCTTTTTGGAATTTTGCTTTCCGAAGACGTCAAACCTTCGCCGGACCCCGAACTCCTGGCTGTTTCCACCGTTTTGCACGATCTGGGTCTGACCGAACGCTACATGGCCGAGGAGCGGTTCGAGGTCGATGGCGCCAACGCAGCCCGCGCGTTCCTTAAGGAGCACGGTATCGGGACCCAGCAGCTGCACCTTGTCTGGGATGCGATCGCCCTTCACACAACCCGCTCCATCGCTCTTCACAAAGAGCCCGAAGTCGCAATGACCCATTCAGGTATTGCGGTGGACGCTATCGGAGTTGGTCTCGATCGAATTCCGACGGATAAACTACAGGCGATCCTCGCGGCGTTCCCTCGCTTGGCGTTCAAGAACCAGCTCCAGTCATCCCTATGCAACATCGTTCGCCGCAAACCGGCGACCAGCTTTGACAACATTCTTAGGGATTTCGGCACCCGCTACGTCGAAGGGTTCACTCCTCCGAACTTCGCGGACGTCGTCGCAAACTCGCCGTTTTCTGAATAGTTGTTTTACCGAAGACAGCTGTCCATGAATGTGTTCCGCGCTGCTCTTTCTCGTGACTTTTGGACTACGGGGCTCGCGATAGCTCGTTACGTCCCTCGGGCCTTTCGTACAGAGCAAATCGATGGGAAGCTCTTTTTCACGGAGGAGAAGAGGCAAGAATATCGGCGACGTGTCGAGAGTGTGACGCTGAATTCGCGGCGCGAGTGGGAACCATGGAAGTCGACCAGATACTTCACCATCTCAACCTTGCATGCGGAGGTTCGCAAGGCTTCTACGATCTTCCCGACGAAAGTTATCTGATCTCCCGAACGCTTTTCAAATGGATTCTCGTTGACTGGTATTCGGAGCAGCCCGTTGGCTTGCGCCTCCCGACAGGCTTCAAAATTCCGAATGCACAGGGATTTGAATTTGCTTACGAGAAGGGGCAGCTACTCAAAATCCTCGAGGCCGATTGGAATGCCAGGACTGCAGACCAGTGGAAGCCGCACCCAATGTTCGGCAAAATGTCGCCGACGCAGTGGGGCAAGCTCCTGCAAATCCATCTTGATTACCACCTAAAGCAATTTGCGGCATGACAGCGCGTCGCGCTGCCGATTGCTGGAGGATTCGAAAATACCGGAGACGGAAATTCCAAAGGATGCTTTATGACAAGAGAGCATATCCAACAGGCGATCGACATTATATACAACCAGATTTTTAATCAGGGCAGAGCCGATCTGCTTCCGGGTCTTGTTTCCGGGCCATACATTCAGCACAACCCGCTTTTTCCTAATGGGCTCGACGGCATCATGGCCTACATCAAGCAGGCTGGCAGCATTCCCTGCGAGGTGAAACGTGTTGCCATCGACGGAGATCTTGCCTTCATACACGTGCGTTATTTGAATTGGGCCGGCAAGGAAACTGCTGGCGTTGACATCTTTCGCTTCGACGGCGAAGGCAAGATCGTCGAGCATTGGGATGTCCTTCAACCCGTCCCGGCCTCTTCCAACAACCCCAACACGATGTTTTGAGAAGAATCCTGCAGGGCAAAAGGTTCAGCGGTTTCGGGAACGCTCACTAGACTAAGATCACAAATAGTTCCAAGTCACAACGGTTTTCCAACTCACCCCGATCTGTTTGTACAGACCAATTTTCGTTTGTTTTGTTTGCGTTAGACGCTTCGCAGTTGCAGCGAAATACCCTCATTTGCAGTCTAAAGTTCAGCAAATGTTCAGCAAGAAGCTGCCAATTTTCTCGCAGTCTGCCAGCAATACTTTCCGTGTAACCGACAATTGATGAACACAAGCGCGTCTCTGAGTACGTATTCCTGATTCAGCACGCAAAGCAAACTGGATGACTGCCTTGGCCCGCAGGCACCAGTTAGACTCCAGTCTTGCGGTCGCGGGAAAACGTCGGGCCAGACGCTAAATACATGCCGATGCTGTTTTTGCTCGACGACATCAGTGCTTCGCTACCGTCTCTCCGATTTGCCGCATTGTTGCTCGCAACCAAATATGGGCGGCGTCGGTGTTTAGCCTGGGATGCCAAGTCATCACATAACGGAACTTAACGATTTCAGGCGGCGGCTTCACGATCTTGATCGCCGGATTTCGTGCAATCCCCGCCAAAAATTTGCTGGGAATCGTAGCGACCAGATTTGTTCCCTGAACGGATCGGATGGCAGCCTCAAAATAAGGCACCTGGATTGCGACCTGACGTTTGTACCCCATGGCGGCCAAAGGCTTGTCAGGAGATACCTGGATGCCGCCAAGAATGGTGATGCTGATATGTTCCAACTTCAAGTACTGTCCAAGCGTCAGCGACTTTGGGAGACGACTCTTGGCATCAGCCACGCAAACAAACTGTTCTTCGTAGATGGTCTGACTCTGTAGTACGGACGGTGGTTCCACTGTACTGGAGGCGAACGCGAGATCTACGCTTCCGTGTGTGACCTCCTCATAACTGCCCCTATGCCACGGGACGAAGTCGAACTTCACCCTTCTGGCCGTAGGTAGCACGTCGCGACACAGCACCGGAATAAGGACGGCAGCACCGTGGTCCGTTACTGCCAGCCGGAAGCCGGCTTGTTCGACAGTAGGATCAAAGCTCGAGCCGCTCAGAAGACGATCGATCTTCGGCAGCATGACCTCAAGTTCCTGCAGAAGCCGCTGCCCTTGGGGTGTCAGCTCATACCCTGCGGCTGTGCGCACGAACAGATTGTCGTGAAACATGTCGCGTAACCGTTGAAGAGCACGGCTCACAGCAGGTTGGCTCAAGAGCAGACGCTCCGCCGCCCGAGAGACATTCCGCTCCTCCGCGAATACAGCGAAGACAATCAGCAAGTTGAGATCAGCCTGGCGTAATTGTGTCAGACGCATAAGCAATATTACTACTATGCATTGGATTTATATATTATTTCGCCGCATTCTTCATTCGTTGGCAGCTTCCGCGAACGGAGCTGGAGAGGAAATGGAGGAAGTTATGACCAAGACAGCGATCGTTACCGGGGCGTCCCGCGGCATCGGGCGCAGCATTGCGAAGCGGTTAGCTTCCGATAAATTTGCCGTGGTCGTGAACTATGCGGGTAAGGCAGACGAGGCCCAGAAAGTTGTGGATGAGATCCGTGCCGCCGATGGAGAAGCGGTCGCAATCAAGGCTGACGTAGGCAATCCCGAAGATGTAAAGCGACTCTTCGAGAAGGCCATCGAAACGTTTGGCGGCGTGAACGTTGTGGTCAACAACGCTGGCATTATGTCTCTCTCACCTATCGCAAAGGGTGATGTAGAGACGTTCGACAAGGTCATCGCAACCAATCTCCGCGGCACCTTCCTGGTCTTTGCGCATGCGGCACAGCACCTGACCGAAGGCGGACGAATTATCGCCTTCTCGAGCAGCGTGCTGGCGAAGTCGTTTCCCACGTATGGACCTTATATCGCCTCGAAGGCTGGGGTAGAAGGGCTTGTGCCTGTACTGGCCAACGAGTTGCGGGGGCGTGGAATTACGGTGAACGCCGTGGCGCCGGGGCCTACCGGGACTGAGCTTTTTCTGAACGGCAAGAGCGAGGAGCAGATTGCTCAGCTGAGCAATCTGGCGCCACTCGAGCGCCTGGGGACTCCGGAAGACATCGCAAACGCAGTGTCATTCCTCGCTGGCCCGGACGGTGGCTGGATCAACGGGCAAATACTGCGCGCTAACGGTGGGTTCGCCTAGGGCTTTGGAATGAGTCCGCTCCCCGGGGAAACACAAAGTTGTGGATGGAAGGACATCATGAAGGAGAATACCGATGAAGAAAGTAATTGTAATCACTGGAGCTTCGAGCGGCTTTGGCCGTCTGTCAGCTAATGCCCTCGCGAAGGCTGGCCACACGGTCTATGCCTCAATGCGGGACACTGTCGGCCGCAAGGCGCCGCAAGTTGCGGACGTGAAAAAGTTTGCGCGCGACAATTCGGTTGACTTGCGTCCCATTGAACTGGACGTGTCTTCGGAAAAGTCCATCGAAGCGGCGATCCGCCAGATTGTCGCCGAACAAGGCAGGCTGGATGTTCTGATACACAATGCGGGCCACATGGTCTTCGGACCGGCGGAAGCTTTCACACCAGAGCAACTAGCTGAACTCTACGACATCAACGTGCTCAGCACCCAAAGGGTAAACCGCATAGCGCTGCCCCAAATGAGAAACCAGCGCCAGGGGCTGCTCATCTGGGTGTCCAGTAGCAGTTCGGCGGGTGGAACGCCCCCGTATCTCGCGCCCTACTTTGCCTCGAAGGCGGGCATGGACGCGATTGCGGTACAGTATGCCCGCGAACTCGCGCTGTGGGGCATCGAAACCTCAATCATCGTTCCCGGCGCATTCACCGGCGGCACCAATCACTTTGCGCATTCCGGCACGCCCGCCGACAAGGAGCGCGCAGCCGAGTATGAAGCAGGTCCGTACAAAGGCTATGGAAAGAAAATACAGGAAGCCTTTGCCGCCATTGTTCCGTCCGACGCGGATGCGGGCGCGGTGGCGGACGCAATTGTCAAAGTTGTGGACGCGCCGTTTGGCAAACGCCCGTTCCGCGTTCATATCGATCCAACGCAGGACGGGGCGGACGTTGCATTTGCGGTAATAGACCGCGTGCGTACGGAAATGCTGCATCGCGTGGGCCTTAGCGAATTGCTGACGCCTGCGAGCGCGGAATCAAGAACCGCAAGCAACGCTTGAGTGAAGGCTCAAAGGTGTTCGCGAGCATGGGAATTTCAGAAGTCAACGATGAACCTAACGGGAAGGAGAATTCAATTGTCACGAGAAAACGGTTTCGAGAATCAGCGGTTGGTCATCGTAGGTGGGTCGTCGGGAATCGGTTTGGCAGTCGCCGAGGAGGCAGCATCCCGCGGAGCCGAGGTCTTCATCGTCTCCAGCAACGCAGGACGAGTTCAGGAAGCGATTCAATCTATCGGAGGAAAAGCACGGGGAGAGGCGGTTGACGTCTCGGACGAAAAAGCTGTGGAAAGCTTTTTCACGAACCTTGGCGCCTTTGATCACCTCGTTTTCACTGCAGGTGACAGCCTGCAAGTGGGCGAGCTTGCTGATACCGATCTCAAGCAGGCGAGACGCGCATTTGAACTGCGTTATTGGTCCGCACTTGCCGCGGTCAAATATGGAAGTCCGCAGATTCGCAAAGGCGGCTCTATTGTTCTCACGACGGGAATCGCCGGCCGGCGCCCGCACAAGGGATGGGTAGTGGCCGCAAGTGTTTGTGGGACGATCGAAGCGTTAACACGCGCCCTGGCTGTCGAGTTGGCTCCGATCCGCGTCAACTCGGTATCTCCTGGAGTCGTTCGCACGAACCTCTGGCAGAACATGAGCTCATCCGAAAGGGAGCACCTCTATGAAAGCGTGGGCAAGCGTCTGCCTGTGGGGCGAGTCGGCGAAGCTCATGACATTGCACAAGCCTATCTGTTTCTGATGCTGGAAGGGTTCGGCACCGGTCAGACCGTGGTGGTCGATGGCGGGACGGTCCTGGTTTAGCGCCGCAGTGCGTCCAATACAAAAAAGCGAGGAGACGATGCGTTCCAATAATCAAATCGCAGCACTCGTGCAGACGGCGCTGGTCACAGCGGCCCTGACCGCGACGATGATGACGGCGGCGCCCATGTTCGGACAGACTTCGCAGGTCGACAATCCTGATTGGCCGTTACGGTCTTCCGAAATCCATTGGCCCACAGGACACACGCCGGCAGACGCGGACCTATTCGCTCATAACGAGTTGCTGATTCATTCATCATGCTCGAATGTTTGGCAGCATCTCGTCCAGGCGCGGACTTGGCCCGAATGGTATTCGAATTCACGGAATGTGAAACTGCTGAACAGTCCGGACGGCATGTTCCACCAGGACACACAATTCTCATGGGATACCTTCGGCGTGCACATTGAGAGCCGAGTACATGAGTTTGCGGCGGATTCACGTATCGGCTGGTTCGGTCAGGGAACAGGTATGGATGCCTACCATGCATTTCTTCTGCTCAAAGAACCCGAGGGTTGTCGTGTCGTCACCGAAGAGGTCGTGAGAGGACCGGGAGCAGTGGAGTTCCGCAAGAAGGACCCCAACGCGATGCATAGGGGTCATGACCTCTGGTTATCTTCACTCAAGCGAGTGTCGGAGAAGTGAGTTCAAGCTTGCATGAGGCGGAAATTGGCGGACTCCGGGCGCCGGTACATCTCGTTTTCCTCTGTTCAGACTTGAATGCTGGCTTGGGGCGCGTCCACCGGGCCATTGCCTTAGACTCTCGTCGCTAAGAAGAATGTTTACCTGATTAGGAACGGGAAGTCGGCTAGTCTTTACCGTTGTAGTAAACTGGCGATTCCTGCATCAACTTTATTCCCCGCGCAGCGGATGCGACAAGTTATCACAGAGGTTGACGCTGTTCAGAAGTCCGGTTCCGGGAAGTGCCAATGATCCCGGCATTTGCTGCGGAGCCAGCGGTTTTCCAAACCGCCGATTCTTGAGTTGCAAGAGTCGGTCTGAGTTGCTCTGAGGTATTGCGCCGTCGGTCGTCTCTTCTCGTCCCAACGACGGTTTTCCAAACCCCACGCTTCGTGACTTGCATGCGGCCTGTTTGCGATCCTGTCAGCTTTTGTGAAGTGGTATCAGGTCACCTGAGTTGCAGTTTTGGCGGTTTGCTAATTCATTCTGTCCTGTTCGCACGCGCACCTTTTCATCTGTTTTCCGCGATTTAGCGCGTCCTTAGTTGCCTCAAGACGTCTCATTTGCAGGCTATAGTGCACGAAGAGTGCACCAATTCAACTGCATCCCTCACGATGGTTCCTATCTCTCTACTCGCTTTCTGATTTTCCCGCGAATCCGCACCTTTGCTTGGTCGCCCGACACCGTGGCGGAAAGAGTCATTTGCGTCGCGCCTCCTTCCATGCTGATCGTGTCAGGCATGAGCATCGTTTCCGTTCCTTCCTCGGAATAGTAGACACAATGAGCCTGCCCTCGACGCTCCATTTCTACCGCGATAAGATTCTTATTTATGGTCGAGCTGTTCCCAGCCGCTTCGAGTGCAATCTGCCGACACGCCTGACTGATTCTCGCGGCCGGTGCGCGCGCCTTCATCAGGTGTTCCAGCCCTCGAAGGCTCGTCTTCAATTTCGAACCGTCGCAATCGCCAAGCACTCTTACCGAATAGTGCCGGTCCGTAAGGTTTTTGAAGCGTTCAACAGATCCCTGAAATTCCGGCATGGCTACGGCACTCTCTTTATAGGAAGGCAGGTGGTGCCGCAAACCACAGTCGCTTTCGAGGCTCACATCCAGAACTAAATAATTCGAGACGACTCCAGAAAAGGGTTGCGAGTCGTCCCATCCGGCCAATACAAATTCGCAACGCTTGTCCTTCGCGTGCAGTCCTTTGAACTGGTCGCTTGCTAACTTGGTCAAACGTCCGACAACTTCGCCTGGAGAAAGCTGTACCACGTCCATATCGCAGAGAACCTGGAATAGCCAGTCGGCCGTCCTGTGCCCTTGGTCGGTCGTAGCCAAGCCAACCCATCCCACGACAAACTGGCCCTTGGTTCCTCGAACGATCAGCGATTTGCGGAGGTCTTCCGCCATGACGGACCCGTCAACCAAAGAGGAAAGCCGCGTGTCGGACACCTGTACGACCGTTTCCGGACTGAGCGTGGTAATGACGAAACTCATTGCTCACCAATTATTACATGTCGGGTTCCGAAGCAATCGTTGAGACCACCATGCGGTGGCTGTACATGAACGGTTTGCGGCAGGCTGAACAGACTGTTTATCGCCAAAGAGATTTTCCAGCAACACGACGCTCGCACGAGCGCCAGCGACCTACACATCCACCAGGGCACTATTTCCCAATTTTATCGAGTCCAGCTCCGAGTGTTGCTATCAGAAAGAACAGAATGGATGCTACGAGGGCACTAAGTGCGGGCCCTGCCTTCTGAAAACTGTCGGTCAATTCATGCAAAGCCTTAGCGAGTTCGGTGATGTCCGAGAGCGCACCGTGTGGCTCAAGGCCGACACCTGGGTTTGGTTTCTCAGGCGGCGCACTTCGTCTGACGGAAAGTACAACAAATACGACAAACGAAACAACGCTCATTGCTAGTGCCGTCCAGGTCAAGACCTCAAGAAGCATTTTTCCCTCCTCATAGAAGCCAAATCACCAGAGCCGAATGCCAGTAAAACTGCTGTTCGAGCCAATCATTCGCATTTGGTAGTGGATGTCTTGAATGTACGAAAATACGCCAGGGCTGCCACCAATCACGTGACCAATAATATCGCCTTGACGATCGAGGACAGCCGCTCCTGAATCGCCTGGCTGCGTTACTTGTCCATAAGTCAGATAAAGCTCGCCATAGGTCGCATTGGTTTTTGGTGAGTTGAAAAAGGTCGCGTAGCCCTGTATTTGCGCGTTACCGATGACTTGAGGACTCTGAACACTAACGCTGTCTCCGACGCCAGCCACTCCCATACCTGAGATCTGACGATGAAAAGCACCCGGGGAGCGAAGTTCTACCACGGCTGCGTCGTCCTCGATCCTAAGTCCATGACCGGCAGGATCGTTTGAATACACTGCCGAGCCTATTTGTTTGCCGCCGAAGAGTACGGTCGATCCTATGGCGGCCACATGCCCGGCAGTAAGGAATCCATAGTTATTGGACCACTGAACGCCACAACCGACCGTCCCTCGCTTCGAGGCCGAAATTACGTCGCCAGGAGCCAGCTGTTCCTCAAAAGGGGTTATCCCCATGACACGAACGCGCGAAGACCACTCAGATTGCGTGCCCAACACCGAACCAACGACCGCCGCGAGCATCGGGAACTGTTCAATGCGTTCCAGTTCACCCGTCGCCCCGACAAGGCTCCGATCGACCAGTAAGGTCGGGTGAACGGAGTCTCTTTGTCGATCAAGCACCAAAGCGACTCCAAAGAGCTGGTTGTCCCTCACCGACGTTCGAATGGGCGACGGCAAATCAACCGATCCGAGAAATATCTCCGAAAGGCTAATCGTGATTATCGCAGCATTCAAATCAGGTCGAGCCGCCCTCGCAGCAAAATCGAAGATTCCCATCCCATCTCTCCGCAGCTATGGAATTCGACAGCCGCCCAGTTCTTCATGCTCCCGCTTCTCTATCGTTTTTCTGGTCCTCGTCTTCCTGTTCGACATTTGCGGGATCGTCGGCGACCGCACTTGTAAATGCGATTTCTTCTTCGAAGAATTCTGTCTGACGAGGATTCTCATCCTGTGTATTCCTATTTCTCGGCGCAGGTTCGACCAAACCTGGATTGATCTGCTCTCTCGGGCCGGCATAAGTGGCGAACATTCCGCCGGTACGGAATACGCCAACCGCTTCGCGGAGGCGCCCGCGAATTATTCTCACCTGTTCCAACTCGTCCGCTTTAAGAGTACTTATCGTCAACAACTCATCGGCCTGCGTTAATGCATAACCCAAGGTCTCCGCCATGAAAGGCAAAGGGCCCAGGCTTAAGCGATTGAAGTATTCCACGCACTCAGACATGGAACTGTCGAGCCGACGTTGTCGAAGGCACTGTTCCACCCACAGCACCTGAGCATCCGCGACGTAGGGCTCGATGTTTGCCAAGTTGCGCAGCCAATCTTTTAATCTGTCCCACCTTCGGGCGCGAACCAGAATGCATCCGGCAATCGTTGCGGCAAAAGGCGAATAATACTTGTAACGAACGAGGTCTTGCAGCATTCTGGCATCTTGCGGCACAAGAAAATCGAAACGTGCCTCAGCGTCACGAGGACCTTTCTCGTCGTACAACTTCCACATAGAAGCGGCAGAATCCAGATAGAACTCCGTGCGGTTATCGGCCGAAATACTGATTTCCAGACGTTCGATTTCGTGATTTCGGGGACCAAAATCCATCTCAATCCGAAATCGAGTCGGTCTTCCCAACTCGGGGCCGGAATTCTGTACACGCGCATTCGGCAGTGCGCATCCATAGGTTTGCTTCATATCTTCAAGCTCCAGCCAATAGGCAACTCCCCGCCGAGCATTGGGAATCGTCAAGTCGAATTGAAAACTCTTAATGTTGGCGTCTCGCCGGAGCCCAGAAATTTCAAAATCTTCTCCTTTTGGCAGCCAAGTTCTGGTTTCAAAATCGTAGAGGCGCGCCGTCCGCGTCCACACTTCCGTCACTCTTTCGCTGCCGAAAAATGCATGGCCTGTGTTGAAGTCGGCGGTAGACGGACGAAGCGCTTCCAATTGTGGACGTACGGAAAGCAGTGCATCGGTGAACGTCGACATCGGTGGCGGTTCGCTGCTTCCCCCGCCAGGCTGAAGTGGTGGCAGCGTGACCTCCGTGATTCCTTCCTCGGTCTGGTCCCCGCGGACACGAATCCGCTGCACAATGGACGCTTGGTATTTCGTTCGTACAATTTCCGCTACGCGGTTTTGCACGAACGGCCGAAGCAGGTGAAGATCAACCACACAGGTTCCACGGGAACAATCGGGTCTCAGCCCTTTCGCCCGCAACCCTTCCATCAGCGCCTCCCCAAGAAGAGATATCCCCCGCTTAGGATCAGTAGGACTGAAAGACTGCTCTCCCGCAGCGGATCCATAGAAGATAGGCACCATGCAGTCGGGATTGATCGCCTGACTCGTGGGCTCGTTTAATATTCTCGTGCCCTCTAGCGGAGTGAAAGAACCCAAATTGTCGTGGTCGTTGCGGCACGCATCGAGAAAGAGAAAGTGCGTCGGGACGCTCAAACGCTTCAGCCCGCGAGAAATATTTTGCGTGCTTATCGCTCTGTCAATCGGCGTTCCTATTTCCAAATAATCGCTGGGAAGAAGAATCTGGCGATCCTCGATAACTTCCAACCCATGGCCGCTGAAGAAAAACACGGATCGACTGGCAGCTGCCGCTTCTTTAGGGAGCCGCTCCATTTCGAGAGACCATTCCTGAATGGCCTTGCTGCAATTGAGAAATGTAGGTTCCATTTGCTGCTGAGATAACTTTGGGCGAAGAGCTATCTCTTCCTGACTGGGTGCCAGAAGGACCCAGCATTTCGCGATAGGGCATCCCGTACGAAGATAATCACTCTCAAGCCATTCCAAGAAGTGCGACGCGGTCAGAGCCGAGGCAGACAAAGACCCTAACCCAAACTTCTCTTGGCTCCGGTCGAGATATCGGTATGCACTTACACCGATGACTATCGCGAATGTACCGGGCGTGCCGGGTCGCCAAGTTTTATTGACGCACAAGCCCGGCTTTTCAAAGCTCACTGCCATGGTCTCCACCAGTTCTGTCGCCAGGCGCCCGCCGCTGCGAGCGTAGCTTTACGCTAGTTACTCAATCGGCGCAATTTCTATTCTGCCCCGCGGCATACGTTATGCCAGAAAGACACCACAAACGACTATCAGCCGTCGCCGCGTGCCGTCAGGCATCAAGACGCACTTAGACCGCGGGAGATTGCGTTTCCTCCTTGTCACTACACATATTCGAAGCTCGGTCCAACATTGAGGCCGGGCGCGGTCGGGTCCGGCGTGTCCATCAGGGACGCGGCCGAAGTCCGCAAGTCATACATCAACCCAACCGCCGCATCGAGCTTGTCCGGCTGTCCGTTGAACGCAGCGTGCAAGGCATTCAGCAAGCTGGAATAACTGTAAGCAAATTGCGTGATGCGTGTTCTCGCCTGGGTGTCGGCCTGATAGTCGGCAATTTTGCAATTGGGCCGCAGAAGAAAAACACCAGAAGAATCGAATGGAATCGGATCTCCACCGTAGGAAAACCCAGTGGCAGTCTTAATCAACGTTTTTCCGGCAGCGATTTCGCCGAACCTATAGAAATGCGCGGGCTCGCCCGGGGTATCGAAGGGATTGCTCGACGTTCCTTCGCCCTGGGTTTTGATGATATCGATCGCACGATTGGCGTCGCTCGGGCTGGTGATGGGAAACAGAACGTTCGGAGGAAAGTAAGCACTCGCTAGCACCTGAGGAGGTGCTTGCTTCTGGACGAAGATATCCGGCCCCAAGTTTGTAATCTGGTCTTTGACAGCGTCATAAAACTGGCCGATCGTGGCGAATTGTTCGGCTTCGGTCACCAAGCCGGTCGTCACGGGAATCTCGTGCTCGGGCTCTTCAATGATCTTAAAGACATTTTTAACGAGCGGAATGGAAAAGCCTTCGATGCCAACGCGAAGATCCCCCACATTCATGGGGAGCGGCCCGGGATAGGCCGGAATGAAATTGTTCGTATTGATTTCCGGTTTTCCGCCGATCGCGATGAGGATATTGGAAGCGATGGTCATATGCTGCATCTCTTGAATAACGATTGAGCGAATTAAGTTCGAGATTGATTGATTGGTTCCGGGCTTCAGAGAGAACATAGCGGTGATATACGGTGGGATGGTGCTGTGCTCGAGCTTGATCGCGTTTTGCAAGTGTATCCACAGGTCCGGGCCGCTCTGCGAAGCTCGAATCGCGTCGACAAATTTACGGTCTATCTTGATCACTGAGGTTCTTCCCTTCGCGACGCCTGTTCGAATTTTAAGATCACGGCCGTCTTTCCCGCTTTCTGTAAGGGCTCCATCTGGAGTTCGTCCGACTTTCCGGCGGTGCGGGCAATCGTTGCCGGTGGTGCCGGTGGAGTTCCAAGTGGCGGTAGGCCATCGGCGCTCTTGGTCGCCATCCACTCGAGAATCATCCGTCGATCCGCGATTCCCATATCGCGGGTGACCGGCATGTGGTTCGGGTCGCTTGGCGGCAGCGAAAATGCCAAGCCGAGCACGTTGAGGCGGCCGACGACCGAAACGTAGTCGGAGAGGTCCACAACATACTTGCTCATAATGGGATAAAGCTTGGCGTACGGAGCAAGAATCGGTTGGATGTCGGCGTACCAGGTGGGAGTAGCGTTTTCGGGTTGGCGCCCCCCGCTGTAGGCGAGGACGCTTACAAAATTCCCCGGACTCGACACATACTTCGCGGATTGCTTATCAAGTCGATATCCTAGCGCGTACAACTGTCCCGCCAAATATCCCCGGGGCCAAGCATGACCCTTGTGCGTAAGACCCTCCGGATTAGCCTTTAAAGAAAATACGGCGTGCCCGCGCGAGTCGGTTGTAATCACCACGGGTGGGCCCGAGACTGGCGGAACGTTGACACCGTCGGGCGGAACAGAAATCGCGGGCGGCGCATCACCGTTCAGCTGTGAGAGGAAGGCCCCTGCGTTCGACAAAGAAATCGCCGCGTCAGTCAAGGGTGCCCCAAAGCGAGTGGCATAAAAATCGATGGTTTGTGTCTCACCCGGATCTATGCGAAATACAAACTGATCCGCGCGCACGTAGAGCCCGCCGATTGATTCCTGCAAGCGCACGTCGTAAACGCCGGCCGTTGCGCCGGGTGATACCACTGCGAGTGGACTATTTGAAAGGTATTTACCGACGTTTGGATTCCCAGAAATATCGAACGTTACGACACCCGCGGTCTGGGTGTACCAGTTCTCGTTCGTGTAGGGGATCTCGCCGACGATCGCGATTCCGGATTCCTCGACGCTCTTCAAAATGGCGTCGGGATTGGATGTCAGTACGCCGACAAATAACTTGCCAATATCAAGCGGACCACTGTCGGCAGTCTCGACCTGAAATGAGTTGCCAAAATCGACAGTAAGAGAACTCTTGTCGTCGGCCACCTTCGCTTGGAGTGTTGCTATGGCTCCGGATGGCACGCCAAATGGCGGACCCGGTGCGATCAGCTGGCGTCCTCTGACGAAATGTTCAGGTTCACCGCTTTGATAGGGACCGATCGTGCCCACCACATGACCGAGGGTATAGCGTGGAATCTTCGGATCGCGGCCATAGCCGTAGACTGCAAACTCGATTGAAAGCTTGCTCTCAGGGGAAGCACTGCGCATCGCCCGTAGCAAGGGGGATTCGATTTCTCCCGCCCACGCCACATCCTCGAGCACCGACTGGTACATCGCGCCCAATTGCTGATCCATGCGCAAACCCGTGACCTGACGTTTCCAGAGGTTGATAAACGCCGCCGGTTTGAATTCACTGCGCAGAATCGTTCGGAGCGAAGAAGACACCAAGCGAACCTGCATACCGAAAATCATCGAGACCATCTGCTGCTGAGGATCGAGATCGACCAGTTTCGCCGGTGGCCGCTGGTCAGAATTTTCGATGGTCATGCCGATAGCGGGGTCGTCACCGATGAGCAATTGCCTTCCGTCCAGAAATCCTCCGGTTACTACGCACTCGAACAACCTGAATGAACCAGTACCTTCCGGATTCCAACCGGGATCGGGAGGACCAGAGGAAGGTCCGATATCAAAGGCAGTCACGTCGTTGTTGATTGTGGAAACGTCGGCCTGGAACCAGCCGCGGAAATGCAGTCGGGGAGAATCGAGATAACTCAAGAGAACACCTCTCGCGCCCGATTGAAACTCCGGCGAGTCATGCACCGAGAAGCAGCGGAAGATTTAACGCTTCAACAACTACTCTCGCTCTTTCTCGTCCTTTTTGGCGCGGTCCTCGGCCACTTTTCGCTCGGCAAATTCATTGAGACTTCTGGGTTCGCGGTCTTTAAGATTCTCAATTTGACGTCGCAGGGAATCCGCGGCCGCCTTGCGTGCCTGCTCATCGGTATCGCTGACTGGCTCCTGAGAAGCATTCTTGTCGCTCATAGGAAAACCTCGTTCCGCTATTATGCCCGAATTCAACCTTCATCTTAGGCATCGGTCCGTGTCTTTCAGCCCTACTTCACCTTCTTAATGGCTTCGATTTGGGTTCGCAACGAAGCTGCATAAGCGCTTTGCGATGCATCCACTTTCGAGTGCGTCACTTTCATACCGGTTGCTGCCGCCGTAAGCATGATTCCCTTTGGCGGCGCTTGCTTGAGAGTCTTTCGAAGTTTGTTGGTAAAGCTGTCTGCGAAGGAGCGCAGCGTACCAAACCCTTTCGGAACTGGGCCTCGGTCCACCACTTTCTTTTTAGTGCCCGTCACAAACAGCTGGAACATATGCTTTGTGGCGGGATCCCACCAACTGACATAGCCGCCGTCCAATACCTGAAGGGGCTCGGTAATCGCTCCGGTACAACTATAACGAACGCCTTGTCCGGCAACGGGATCAAAGAAGTGCGGCGTGTAGAAATCTGATACCAACACTCCGTTCGAGGTATAGCCATACTTTGCCGCCTCGCTGGGATCGCACGTTTCCACCAGGACAAGGACGCGGCCCTGGGATGGAGCCGGGGAGTTTGCCGCCACGGTTCGATTCCCGGATGGATCCACCAGCATTTCGATCGACTCATGGCTCGTTGTGAGCGACCACTCCTCCGAGTAGGCCACCAACGCGAAGGGCTGACCATTGTCGTCATTCAAGTGGATTCCTTGTGCATCATAAGGAATCGTGTCGTCGATCAGCACGTGCCAATATCCGAGTGGAACATCCTCCAACGTCTCGAAGGCGTCCACGCTCGCGTTGATATTCCAGATCGGACCTACGTCACGGCTTACCTGCTTCTGAATGGCGGCCGCCGCCGCAGTTAGGTCGCTGAACTTGATTTTGTTGGTTTGTGAAACCAGTGCGACTTGGTTTAGCAATGGACACCTCCGTTGGATTACCTACGAGCACTTTAGTGGCGGTCACTCTATGATACTTATCATGTAAAAGCAATATATCCTTGAATACGTATACGGTCTGGAGTAGCATGCGCGCTAAAGGAGCACTTCGTGCACCCGCCCTCCCGAAGCACCTGCTTTCACGCTCTTCTCCTCTTGGCAGCGTCCTCGACCTTCGTTGCTTGCTCCCATTCGACGCAAGAGCCTTCCGCTGAGAAAGGGCCCGAAAAACTTACGCAGGCAGCACTTTCAAAGGCTACTGCCGGACAGTTTCAGCCCGTACCTCTACCCGACCCGGGTATCTCTGGTTATAAATTTCCCGAGGCGGAGGATACTATCGACAGCTGGACGAAATCCGGCAATCAACAAGCCGTCGATCTGCATGCGTGGGGTTTGTGGACGGCTCTTACAAAAGAAACCGATCAGAAATTCAACGGCCAGAAGCTTTTGGTGTTTGAGACCTGGAACGATCCCAGCGATTTGGTTCCGACACCGCCCACGGCGGCCGGAAGGCGCGTCCGAATTCCTCAACGCCTCACTAGGCCAAAACAATTTCAGCACGACGCCGCTGCGCAATCGCTACCCACCGCCGCCGGCCAACCCGGCGCTGTCAGCGTGGACGTGAAGTACGACCCAACGGCGGCGGATTTTATTCTCAACAATGGACTTCTCTCGGCTGCACAACTTACGTCCTATCTCAATACCGATCACAAAACGGCGGTTCCGGCTTTTCCCGCCACAGCGGTTTCGTTGAAACCCACCTATCGAACGGTTAAACCTTTGGTCGACAACCGCTACTTTATGTTGAAGGTCTGGCCCGGTCCTCCGCCTTTGGTTTTCAACCCGACCAGCAAACTCTGGGAATCGAAACCCTTTCCCGACACGCTGTGGGGCCAGTGCGTGTGGATTGACATACAGGGCTCCGGTAATACCGGGGCGGGCGTCGACAAGACGTGCGCCGTGAACGGATCGTCGCGAACAGCCGCAAGCACCTACGGCATCGATCAATTCATCCACTTCCAAATGACGCAGGCCGCTGCGGATCAGATCAACACGGCAACTTCCGACACAACTTCGGTTTCCGCCGGAGACTATGTGGTTCTGGTCGGAATGCACGCCACGTCGCGTGAAATCACTCGCTGGACTTGGCAGTCCTTCTGGTGGGTCAACGCTCCCGACAATCCTGCAGCTCCGAGTTCGGCTTCCATTGCGTCCCATCGCCCGGCCCAATTATCGGGCGCCCCCCGTCATTACGCACAGTGCGCAGGCTATGACGAGGCGTTGCCGCCACAACCGAGCATCGGTGGTTCGAACGTTGGTGAAACGGTTTACTGCTACAACCCATATCTCGAAGCACCGTTTCCCTCCTCGGCCTTGCCTGATTCGCAGCCGGGCGATATCCGAATGAATGGGAAAATCGTAAAAACAGCGAACAATGTTGGCGTGCAAACGAATTGCATGAGCTGCCATGAACAAGCAACCTACAACCCCAACAAAATATCTCCAGCCCCTCGGTATACCGGAGCGCGCTACGTCGACCTGAACAGCCCGGCATTCAATGGAGCACTTAAGGTCGACTTTCTTTGGTCAATTTCGGACGACGCCCAATAAAGGAGATAGCAATGAGCCAAGCCAAGGTGTCTTTCGCCAAACATATCAAGCTTCTCTTTCGCGCCATCGATATTCAGCACATGCAACCCTTCGAAGTTCTGCTGGACGACTACGCATATATGTCCGATGGCGCCAACGACCACGCGAACGCCCAGGCCGTCTACGATCAGTTGTCTTCGCATTCGATGCCGCCAGGAGGGCCGTTCTGGACAGCAGCACAGTTGGGACTTTTCTCCAGCTGGATGAATGACGGCTATGAGCCCTGAAGCGTGGACACGGCGGACAGATCGTGTCGACAGAATTTCCTGACTCGCTCGGCCCATTGTTTCGGTCATTAAATTAGGGAGATTGTAAATGGCAAATCCGACGATCGAGCATTTTGTCGTTCTTATGCTGGAAAATCGCTCATTCGATCACATTTTCGGATATCGAAAAGGGGTCGATGGCCTGAAGGGAACTGAATTCAATCTTCTTGATCCATCAAAGCCTCAGGCACCCACGAATCCCGCTATAAAGGTAAGCAACGCCGAACCGTACAGCATTACGGCCGGACAAGGCCCGGCACACTCGTTCAATGCCGTTTCGACTCAAATATTTGGGACAAAAACAGCTGGTTCAGCGAGCGGAGCAGACAACAGTGGCTTTGTTAAGAGTTATCGCGAAGCACTCAACGAGGATCATATCTCGAATCCCACGTCGGATCAGGTTCGGCTCGTTATGGAATCGTTCGCTCCTGGGACTCTTCCAGCTTTCGAAGCTTTAGCGGACAACTTTTGTCTCTGCGACCGATGGTTTTGCGAAGTACCGGGCCCGACAATGCCGAACCGCATGTTCATCCATATGGGATCTTCAGGTGGGTACGTTCACAATGTCTGGAGTCATAAATTCTCCGATACGACCATATACGATCTACTTGAGCAAAATAACAAGACCTGGGCGACGTACGATTTCGACCAAAACGAAGTGCGGCAATTTCCCGGCCTAAGTCGGAAAACCTCGTCGTTCAAGCGTTATGAAGATGACTTCGCGAAAGACGTCAAGTCAGGAGCGCTTCCGAACTACTCCTTCGTCATTCCTCGATTCTTTGCGAAAACAGGTTCGGTGAACTCGATGCATGGCCCGTACGACGTACGTCCAGCCGACCAATTTGTCGCAGATACTTACAATACCTTGCGGTCGAACGCGGCCGTTTGGAACAGTACGGTCCTCATTGTCACCATGGACGAGCACGGTGGGTTCTACGATCACGTCGTTCCGCCGAATTTGCCTGCCGACAGTCTGGACGGCTTCTCCTCGCCGCCACCAGGTGATAGTGCCAGTTGGGTGCCAAAGTTTAAGTTCAATCGACTCGGATTGCGGGTACCAACGCTAATCGTGTCCCCATGGGTTTCCGCTGGGCGGGTCGACTCCTCTCCATACCGCCATACTTCTGTTCTAGCAACTGTTATCAAAATGTTTGGCCTGCGTGGGCAACTGACTAACCGCGTCAAGACGGCAGCCACATTCGAAGGGCTATTTTCCGAAAGGATCGCCCGCACCGATGCTCCGCAAAACATTGAGAGTGCCGAACACATTCCCACGCCAAGAACGTTTGCCTCCGGCATTACCGTTGACCAACGTCAGTACGGTCTTGATTCTATGCAACACGAAATTGTGCAGGGCGTCGATGCCTTGACGCGTCCCAAAGCAGCTGAACCTTTAGCTCTCGCCGCTCATCCCGACACCCAAGCCGAGGCATCAGCATTTATTAACGCTCGTTACCGACCTGCTTCAAAAACTGGAATATCGAGGAGACGCCGCTCCCGTTCGCGCTGAAACACGAACCACAGCATTGAGAGGAATTTGACCTGCCGTCTAGCTGGCATCGTCAAATGATGATGCCCAGTTATGCTACGGCGAATATCGTGGTCGCCAGTCACTGTGCGGATAGAGCATAACGTTGCAAGTCGAAACTCCCGATTCCTGCCAGTCTTTGAAAGCGAGATCTACCTATGCCGAACCTCTACACCTCTCTCATCGCCCGTCAGAATCCAAAGCTGAAAACGTTGGCACCGAAAAAGCAGCGCGCGCTGGTCACCCCAGAACACGCCGCCAAATCTGTGGAGGCACTTCAGGCCACGGTTGCCGATGAACATCTTGGCCAATTCGCCGAAATCGTGAGAATCCAAGAATCCAACAAGTCCATCGCGGTCATCGGCGCAGGGCTCGCAGGGCTTTCCGCTGCCTACGAACTTCGGAAACGCGGTTATCGAGTAACTATCTTCGAGGCCTCCGATCGATCCGGCGGCCGGACCATCACCATCAAAGAACTGGTCAAGCGCCATCACATGGATGGTGGGGCCGAACTCATTGGCTCTAATCACCCCCTGTGGCTCTTCTACGCCGACCAGTTTCACTTGGGGTTCAGTGACGTTCTCGAGTACGACGAGTCGCCGATTATCATCGGAAGCAAACCACTCAAGCCGGCTGCCGAGAAGAAATTGTTAGCCGACATGAATGATGCTTTCAGCTTCATTTCCGCGCATGCGAAGAGAATTATTGATCCGTACGCGCCTTGGACCGACCCGCGAGCCTCATTCTTGGACCAAGAAAATGTCTACGACTTCGTTATGCGCACGAAATGGCCTCGCTTGTGTAAAGACGCTATCTTGCAACAACTGGAATCGGACAACGGGGTTTCGGCGAAGAACCAAAGCCTGCTAGGTCTCCTCTCCATGGTGAGAGGTGGCGGCATGGAACGCTACTGGATCGACACTGAAGTGTACCGATGCAAGAAAGGCACGCAAGCACTCTCCCTGATGTTCGCCGCCGTCCTAGAGAAATGGGACTGTCCTATTCAATACAAATCTCCGGTTACGAGAATCAACGTTCTCGAAGATGCGGTGCAGATTTCCACGGAGGCACGCAACGATACGCCACCGTTCCACGACGTCGTCCTTGCAATTCCACCATCGACGTGGTCGAAAATTCCAGTATGGTCTCCGGCCGCCCTCCAGAACTTCATTGGAGTTCCGCCGCAAATGGGACAAAACATCAAGGGGCTGGTCACTTTCGAGAAGCGTTTTTGGGAAGCTCAACACCTAGGTCCCAATGCCACGCTCAACGCGTTGGTGGACCAAACTTGGGAGACGACGGAAAATCTTCCCAAACCACAATACGGACTGGTCGCCTTCTCTGGAGCCGACCATGCAGCACGGCTCTCCTCCATGGATGACTCGAATGCTCAGGCGGCAATTACTGCAGGTTTGGAGCAGGTCTACAAACAGGCTTCCAAGAAGGTCACAAACTTCAAGTTCATGAATTGGCCAAAAGAGGAGTGGGCTCAGGCCTCATACAGCTTTCCCAATTGTGGAGACATAACCCGCTGGGGACCAAAGTTCAGCGAAGGATACGGAGGTAGACTACATTTCGTAGGTGAGCATACGTGTTATGCATTCACCGGTTATATGGAAGGCGCTCTCCAATCGGGCTATCGTCTCGCCCGCAAGCTCATCTTGCGAGACGGGATGCCTTGGTGATCTCTTGGTCGCGACATTTATAGGTGCGCTCGGTTGAAGGGAATCACCTCATTTGCAGAGTTCGGCGCATCAAGCGCATCCTAATAGCCTTCCGAAGACACCCCGAGGAGCCCAACCGACTGCCTCCTTCCGCTGTAGCACACAATGGGTCCGTGATCGATGCTCAGCGCAGAGATCTCAGAAGCCGACTTCTCGTTACCAATCTGACCAACTTCCTCGAAGCCATTTCGCAAAATGGACGGATCGCACTGAAAAACCAAAGGGCTACGGCGAGGAGCGAAAGTGGCTCTCGACAGGTCCTGGTGATCGCGCTCATGTTTACCGACGCTGTTTCACTCGATGAAAAGTCGACAATTTCTAGAAGTTGAGGCGGCGGTTTTCCAAACCGCCGATCTCTTGAGTTGCGCACGGATGTTTTGAAGTGCTCTCAGGTGTTGTGAAGTGATTTGAGGCCACCTCAGTTGCGGTTTTGGCGGTTTGCTAATTTTCCTGCCCTGTTCGTACACACCACGCTTCATTTGTTTTGAATCACATAGAGTGCGCTCAGTTGCACAGAAGCACCCCACTTGCGGGGGCTGGGGAATTGAAATCAGCCGTCAAGCTCTAGGGACTTCCTCATTCTCGCGCCAAAACACTGTCAACATCAGAGCCACGCCAAGCCCAATACAGACATCGGCGAATCGAGCAAGCGCAATGTGCCACGGGGGCCCCGTCCGCGGTACGAGCAGGACAATCCCGAACGCAACGCCCGCAAATCGGTAGGCGCTCCGATTTCCGTGCGCTACTGCATTGAGAAAGCCCAGAACAAAAACGCCGGCGCCGAAGACCAGCATGCCGGTGGGCACGAATGTAGCAACGATGGCCCCGACCGTTGCGCCAAGCAACGTTCCCATGAAGCGCTCTCCAGAAACGGAGAGCGCAGCACCGAGTGACGACTGCGTAACAACCAAAGTCGTAATTGATGCCCAGTAAGCTTCTGGCAAGTGGAATAGCTTAGCGACCACCAAGGAGGCCATCGCGGCAACAGCCGTTCGCGCGGAGTGAACCGCCACCTGCCGCCAAGGCGATCTGGCTGGACTACTCTCCACCGCTAATGTTCCAGTCGTCACTATTTTCACCGGACTACCCGTTGTGCCTCTTGCAGAGAGCCTGCTTAGGCTCTCCAAAAACATATTTGATCTAATCTATAACCTGAGTAAACCGGACCGCCGCGTCGTCGTGCCCGAAACGTTTGTGACCTTGATGTTTCCACTCTTCCTGCCTTCTTCATGCGATTGGAGAAATCATTCTAGTCCGGACTGTAAGTTCATCATCTTTCGAGTTGCCTGCTGCAGCGAGCCGTCCGATCTTCAGAGCCTCAATCACGTTCTCGCTCCTCTTGTTGGGTCAAACGCAGCACTCGGGTTAGCACGCCTGCTTCCACTGGTACGGCATCGATGCCCTTCAAGTTTTCCTTTGCGAGATCGCTAAGAATATGTCCCGGAGGCATCTCGAGAAAAAGATTGCAGCCTAGTTCCTTGAGTACTGTTGTAGCGTCATGCCAGCGGACGCCATGCGCAATGTTATTTGCCAGATCACGCGCAATCAGTTCTTTGGTGCGCATCGGTCGCGCGGTCACATTTCCGACGTAAATCAGTTTCGGTGCTTTTAGATGCATCGACGACATCCGCCTCTCCAAAAGATCGGCTACGGGCTGAAGTAAAGGGCAATGCGATGGAACGGAAACATGCAGGCGCACAGCTTTGCTGGCGCCTTCGCGACGAGCTTCGTCCAATACCTGATCCATTGCCACATTCGAGCCGGCAATCACAATCTGGCGGGGCGCATTGATATTTCCAACGAAGACCGGGTCCTGCACAGAGGTCACGGCCCGCACGATTTTCGTGACCCGACTTTCAGTCAGTCCCACGATCGCGGAGAGACCGTAGCCAGTCGGGTACAGTTTCATCATCTGCTCTGCGCGTAGCTTCACCAACTCGACGGCGTCCTGCAATGACAGAACACCAGCAGTAACGGCAGCGGCAAATGCACCAACGGAAAGACCGGACGCAGCCGCGGGCCGAACGTCCTGCTCCATCAGGGCGCGCCCAGTAGCAATTCCTGCCGCGAGCAGCGTGAGCTGCACAGAGACATCAGATTTGAGCTCTTGTTCACTGTCGAGGTTGCGTACGTCGGAATGAAGCACTTCGCTGATTTCGTCGACCGTGCGCACGACGGCGGGATGATCGAGCAGGCGGTGTAGCATCCCGGGTGACTGCGAACCTTGGCCAGGAAAGATAAACGCCACGCTCATACGACGGTCACTTCACTGGTCGGCCGCTCGTTCCATGGATCATCGCCGAACGTCGGGCCCTCTGGGTAACGCAAGAGTATCCGACCGGACGACGCGCGAACGTACTCTTCAAGGGAGAAGCCGCACTCGGGAGTTTCCACGCGAACGTCCACCCTCGTTTGCAGCCCCGTCACACGATCCCATAAAGACCGCGCCTGCTCCACGACGATCCGCTGCGGGGCGCGGATCGCGATATCAAGATCGCTCGTTTCCGTTGTGACCAGGCTTCTCGTGGCCAACTCAAACCCAACGCTCCCAGTGGGCCCCCACGGCAAGCCGAAGTCCCGCCACCTTTCGATGACCACTTGCAAGACCTTCAACGCAGGCGTTCGAGGAATCCAACTTGACGCTCGGGGGAGGACGAGCAGGTCAGCGGGCCGAACAACTTTGTCAATCAGTATTTTCGGACAGAAGCCTCCCCAGCGTTCGCTTCGGTTTGTTCCTCGCACTCCGACCGCGATCTGGCCAACCGGGGCTCCAGCGCGGCGAACGACAACCCACGGCCAGGTGGTCAGCGACTCCTTTACCCAGGATGGCTGAGCGACGCAACCTGCCGTTAGGCAATCTCGATCGATGCCAAACAGATCGTGTACCTGCGGGTCGCTGATTTCGGAGAGACTCATCCATCACTCACTTCAACCAAGATGGTTCACAACCACAATCCACATGGCTAGCGTGATCACACCGAGTACGTACGATTCGATCAGGCCAGAGCTGGCGAGCTTCGGATTTGCATCAATGCCCTTGCCGAAGACGAGGCCGAAAAATCCACACGGTATGGCGCTGATCAACGTAACGTAACGCGTCTGCGACAATGACAAGTGAATCAGCATCGCGGTCCCGAGAGCGAGCCCCGGCTGCAACAGATTTTTGAGAAAAACTACAACCACCGCGTTCCTGCCGAATTCGAACTTCTGAGCCGAAACAACCAGACCTGTGAGTACGAGAGCGGACCCCGTCGACGCCGATCCCATTACCGCGAGAGACCGATCCACATAAGAAGGGAGTTGCAGTCCTGCACAAGAGAACAGAAATCCGAGCAGCGGCGCCCAGACAATAGGCGCCTTCCCAGCATGGAGTAGAGAAAGAGCGATGTGCTGAAATGAAAGTCCCTCGCCTGAAGGGTCCCGTTCCGCTTCGAGGATCGCAAGGGTGATCGCGGAAATAGTTATGGAACCGAGAGCAATGGACGTTGCTACCGTGACCAGAGACTGGGGCCCGAAGACAGTTGCAAGCAGGGCTAAGCCCACCGCAGCCGAGTTTGGAAAGCTGACCGTCAGCGCCAGGTCTGCGCTCGACGAAGTGCGCAGCTTTTGGCTGGAACGAGCCCACCAGAAGGTGAGTGCATACAGAACGACGTAGACAATTGTAAGCACGAGGGCTGCTCCAGCTTGTTCTCTTAGCTCCGCTCGCGGAGTCCGGGCCATGGACATAAACAGCGAACAAGGGATGGCGAAGCTCATTACAAAGGTGATCAGCGTTCGAAGATTTTGATTGTCCATCCTGCGCCAGAGCCCGGCGAAATAGCCAAGCAGCAGGCCGGCAAAGATGGGGACCAACGCGTCGGCAAGAACCTTTGTCATTCGCGTGTCCTCACGCCTTCATCCACTGCTCTTCGACGTGTGCACGTGCGGCCACACTTGCCTTCCGCGTCTCACGCGCAGCCTTGGAGTTCAACCGATTGCCGAGATCTGTAGATCCAGCTCGGGCATCTGCAACTGCATCGATCAACTCTTTTTGCACCTGAGCCA
>Ga0187855_10000879_pt1 | contig 25057 bp, 18 predicted proteins | sample June2016WEW_8_10_2_FD_132969 | JGI IMG/M metagenome (GOLD analysis project Ga0187855, IMG submission 132969) | Peatland microbial communities from SPRUCE experiment site at the Marcell Experimental Forest, Minnesota, USA - June2016WEW_8_10 | ecosystem: Environmental > Terrestrial > Soil >...
CCGAAAAGCCGTATTCGCCACCCCCCAGCTTCACACCGGCGCTGTTCAAGTCGAGGCTCACCGTCTGCGACACGAACGAGCCCAGCAGCAGCCCGGTCGGCAGTGGGATGTCGATCAGCAGTTCACATCCATCTCCATGGTGACTGCACGGCGAAGACCACAGCAGGAATTCGTAGCTGGTCGACAGCCCCTCGGTGTCGATCGTCGCTTCGAGCGTCGCGTCGGTCTTCGTGATGTGCGAAACCGACACCGACTCGATCGCCGGCCCATTGGCCGGAGCCGTGGTGAACGTCTGGTCGGGCCCATACACGATCGGGCCCTCCCAGCCCCAGCCCTCTTCCTCCTGCTGGAAGCGGGCCGCGATGACCCGGTAGTGGTAGGTGGTGCCCGGCTTCAGCGTCAGCCCCGCGTGAGCGAGATCGAGGCTCACGCCCTGCCCGTCGACGCCAGGGGCGGTCTTGCCAAGCGGCAAACCTTCTTCGCCTTCGCCGACGAGCCCCCCATCCTGCGGGCAAAACACGCGATGTGCGGCCGGACAGGTGAATTCGGTTGGATACTTGCTCGGTTCGGTGACGAGCTGGAACTGGTAGAGGGCCCCTCGTTCAGCGGCCTGCGGGTTGATCGTCGCTTCCAGCGTCGCATCGGTCGAGGTCACATGCGAGGCGGACTCGGCTTCGACCGTCGGCGCTTCGGCGGCGGGCGTCGTGAACGTCTGGTCGGGGCCGACCACCACCGGGGGTTCCCACTGGAGCGTATCTTCGGTCTGCACCCTCCTGGCAGCGAGCACGCGGTAGTGATAGGTCGTGCCCGGTTTCAGCGTCATGCCGGCGCTGGCCAGGTCGAGGCTGACAGACTGGGATTTGGCCGGCCCCATCGCGTTGCCTGGAATGAAGCCGATCGGCAGGGCACCTTCGACTTCGGGACCGGGACCGCATCCGTCGGTGCCTTTGAGCTTTGCGCGCGGGGGACAGGCGATTTCGGACAGGTATTCGCTCGTGTTCGTTACGACCTGGAACTGGTAGTAGACACCGTGTTCCAGGTTTTCGACGTCGATCCCCGCTCCGATTGTCGCGTCGGTCGTCGTCAGGCTCCAGGCGGAGGTCCATTCGATCGAGGGCTGCGAGGCAGCCGCCGCCGCGGCTGGCAGCACGGCGAAGACCAGTGAGGCTCCTGCAGTCGCTATCAGCCAACGAAGTGGACGCAACATCAGCAGAGACCCCCTTCGGTGTACATCGCCGTACGCATCATCAACCCCATACCACTTCGGAGTCTACATGATCTCCCCGACCAGCTTCAAGAACCGCTCGCCCCGCGCCTCGAAGTCGGCGAACTGGTCGAAGCTGGCACAGGCCGGGGAGAGCAGCACCGTCTCGCCGGCGCTTGCCGCGGCGCTGGCCACCGCCACAGCCCGCTCCAGATCTCCGCATTCGTGCAGCGGGATCGCCGTACCCTCCCGCGACGCGGCCCCCTCCCGCGCCGCTGTCCCCTCCCGCAACACAGTCCCCTCCCGCGCCGCCTTCCCCACCCGCACCGCCACGCCCTCCAGCGCCGCGGCGATCGATGGGGCGTCTTCGCCGATCAGGTACACCCCGCGGCAACTCGCCGCCACGGGTTCGCGCAGTGGGGCGAAGTCCTGGCGCTTGCCCTGGCCGCCGAGGATCAGGTGGACGCCGCCCTCGGGGAAGGCCTGCAGCGCGACGCGCGTGCTTGCGACGTTGGTGGCCTTCGAGTCGTTGACGTACACCACCCCGTTGCGAGCCCCCACCTCCTGCAGGCGGTGGGGCACTCCCACGAACGTGCGCATGCCCTCGCGCACCGCGTCAAGGTCGATTCCCCGCGCGAGACACACCGCCGCGGCGGCCATCGCGTTCTGGCGGTTGTGCTCGCCGCGCAGGCGCGGGGCGGCGACGTCCGGGTGCGGGTCGGCGTCGAAGCAGACCCGTCGCACGCCCGGCGGCAGCTGGATCCCGGCGAGCGCGACCGGGAGCACCGCCACGCCCCCTGCCCCCTGGTTCGCGAAGATCCTCAGCTTCGCCTCGCGGTAGGCCTCGAGCGTCCCGTGGCGATCGAGGTGGTCGGGGGTTATGTTGAGCAGCACCGTCGCCTGCGGGGCGAAGGCGAGCGTGTCCTCCAGCTGGAAGGAGGAGGTCTCGCAAACGATCGTGGCCTGCTCGTCCAGCCTTCCTACCAGGCTGCTCAGCGCCGTGCCGACGTTGCCGGCGACCGCGACCGGCAGGCCGGCTACGCGATGGATGTGGCCGATCAGCTCCACCGTCGTGGTCTTGCCGTTGGTGCCCGTCACGGCGATGAAGTCGTTGGGCAGCAGCCGCCACGCCAGCTCCAGCTCGCCGAGCACGGGCAGGCCGCGCGCGCGGGCCTCGGCGATGACGGGCGCCCGCGCGGGCACCCCCGGGCTCTTGACCACGGCGCCGACCCGCTCCAGCTGCGCGAGGCCGTCGTCGCGCAGGTGCAGCTCGACGCCCTGCGCCGCAAGCGCCTGTGCTCCCGGCGGCGTGCCCGTGTCCACGCCGATCGCCCGCTCCCCGCGCGCGCCGAGCATGCTCGCCGCCGCGACCCCCGAGCGGGCGAGCCCCACGATCAGGTAGGGCCCCGAGGGGATCGGTGGACGAGCGCTCACCGCGCCGCCCTCCCCGATTTGGCGCTCGCGCTTGCGCCAAGGCCAGGGATTGGGGACGATGAGCTCATCGTGCCGGACGGGCCGGCCTCACCCAAGGCTCTGCCGATAGATCGTGAAGCCGATCGCGCAGCAGATCGCGGCGATGATCCAGAAGCGCAGGATGATCTTCGTCTCCGACCAGCCGCGCAGCTCGAAGTGGTGGTGGATCGGCGCCATCAGGAAGACGCGCTTGTGGCGCCACTGGAAGTAGGCCACCTGGATCACCACCGAGAGCGCCTCGAACACGAAGATCCCCCCGAGCAGTATCAGCAGCACCTCGGTCTTGGTCATCACCGCAAGGCCCGCGATCGCGCCGCCGAGCCCGAGCGCACCGGTGTCCCCCATGAAGATCGTCGCCGGGAAGGCGTTGAACCAGAGGAAGCCGATACAGCCCCCAACGAAGCAGGCGGCGAGCATCGAGAGCTCGTACTGGTTGGAGACGTTGTACTCGGAGGTGATGAACGTGATGCCGATGTACGCCAGCAGCACGATCGCCGCGCAGCCCGCCGCCAGGCCGTCGAGGCCGTCGGTGAGGTTGACCGCGCTGGTAGTGCCGGCGACGACGAGGTAGATCAGCAGCGGGTAGAAGGGGCCAAGATCGACCGTGTAGTCGACGAAGCGCAGGCGCAGCGTGCTCTGCAGGTGGGCCTCGTGGGTCGCGACAAACCACAGCGCGAGCGAGATCGCGATCGTCACCGCGAGCTTGGTGCGCGCCCGCAGGCCCAGCGAGCGGCGGCGCACGATCTTGGTGTAGTCGTCGGCGAAGCCCAGCAGCGCGCACGCCAGCGCCGTGCCGAACACCCCCAGCGCGCGCCATTCATAGCCGGTGAGGATCAGGAACGGGATCGCCACCGCGATGAAGATGATCACCCCGCCCATCGTCGGCGTCCCCGCCTTCTCGCGGTGCCCCTCGGGGCCCTCCTCGCGGATGTGCTGGCCGAACTCGCGCAGCCGTAGGAACTCGATGAACTTGGGGCTGAGGAAGATACAGATCAGCAGCGCCGCCGTCCCCCCGATCAGGACGCGGCCCATTCAGCCGCTCCTGCTCTGCTCGACCGTCTGCGACCCGGACACGCCTGCACCCGGCACATCCGATCGCTGCCGGCTCGATCCCGGCGAATGGCCACCTGCGAGGTCTGCTTTGAGCAGCTGCGCGACTCGCTCCAATTGCATGCCGCGCGAGCCCTTGACCAGCACGACATCGCCCGCACACAGCAGTCTCTCCAGCAGCTTCGCCGCCTCCGCGGCGTCGGGGGCGGAGTAGACAGCCCCCTCCCCCACCTCCTCCTTACCCATCTCACTTGCGCGCGGGCCCACCGTGAGCAGCAGGTCGACCCCGCGCGCGCGGGCGTAGGCCCCGATCTCGCGGTGCAGCCGGCGCTCCTCGCCGCCCAGCTCGAGCATGTCGCCCAGCACCGCCACCTTGCGGGCGCCCTCGCTCGCGGCGAGGTCGTCGAGCGCGGCGCGCATCGACATCGGGTTGGCGTTGTAGCAGTCGTTGATCAGCACGATTCCCCTTGCCAGCGTCACGCGTTCGCCGCGCAGCGCCGAGAGCTCGACATCCAGCCTCCCCCGCGGGGTGACGCCGAGCGCGCGCGCCGCCGCCGTCGCCGCCAGCAGGTTGCGGAGGTTATGGGATTGGGTGAATGACGGCCGCACCGTGATGCGCTCGCCTCCGTGCGCGTGGTCTGCGTGATCAGCGCCGCCCGGGCTCTCGTCGCTCATGCGCCCTCCGCTGGCAGCCTTCGCATGCGAGCGATCGAGGATCGTCACCTCACCATTCTCTGCGCGCCCGACCAGTTCCAGGTCGCCGCCCTCGCCGAACGTCACGGTGTGCTGATCGGCGTGCAGGTGGGGCTCCAGCAGCGGCTCGCCCGCGGGCACCACCACCGTCGTCCCGGACGCCATCCCGGCGATCAGCTCGGCCTTGGCGGCGGCCACGCGCTCGATCGTGCCCAACTGCTCCAGGTGCACCGGGCCGACGTTTACGATCACCCCGATGTTGGGCTGCGCGATCGCCGTCAGCTCCGCGATCTGCCCGCTCCCGCGCATCGCCATCTCCAGCACCAGCACCTTCGTGCCCGCGGGGGCTCCCAGCACGGTCAGCGGCAGCCCGATCTCGGTGTTTAGGTTGGCCCTGCTTGCCACCGTGGGTCCCCCCAGCTGCTCCTTTGCGTCGCGCAGCAGCGCCGCGAGGATGTCCTTCGTCGAGGTCTTCCCGGTCGAGCCGGTGATCGCGACGACCTTCGCGCCTTCCTCGCCGAGCGCTCTGCGCCACTCGTGCGCCAGCGCCTGCATCGCCGCGAGCGGGTCGGGGTGCGCGAGCACGGCGCCGCTGGCCGGCCTCGGCGCGTGGCCATGCACCGGCGGTGCCGCCTCGGCGGGCGCCCGTGCCTTCTCCGGCGCCGCCTCCGCGAGGAGCGCCTGCGCGTGGCCAGGGGCGACCAGCACCCCCCATGCCCCGGCGCGCAACGCCTGCTCCGCGTAGGCCCCACCATCCACGTGCTCCCCGGGCAGGCCGACGAACAGATCGCCGGGCTGTGCTTCGCGCGAGTCGATGATCGCACGGCCCGGCGCTCCGTCGCGCCCTTGAAGCAGACGCGCCCCAGCTGCCGCGGCTGCGATCCGTTCGGCGCCCCACCCGGTCACGCCGGGGCTCCCGCCGATTGGGTGCGACGCGCGCGCAGCGCTTCGCGCGCCACCGCCACGTCGTCGAATGCCACCACCCGGCCATCCGCGAATTCCTGGCCATGCTCGTGACCCTTGCCGGCGATCACAACCACGTCGCCGGGGCCCCCGGCCGCCACCGCGCGGTGGATCGCCTCGCGCCGATCGGGCTCGACGGCGACCTTCGGAGCGCCGAGCGGACGTGCCCCCGCCGTGCCTTCCACGATCTGCGCGATGATCGCCTCCGGCTGCTCGGAGCGGGGGTTGTCCGAGGTCACGACGACCACGTCCGCGCCGCGCGCGGCGATCTCGCCCATCAGCGCCCGCTTGCCCGTATCGCGGTCTCCGCCAGCGCCAAACACGCAGATCACGCGCCCGCTGGTCAGCTCGCGAGCGGTGCGCAGGACGTTCTCCAGCGAATCCGGCGTGTGCGCGTAGTCCACCAGCACCGCGTACTCCTGGCCCTCGTCGACCGGCTCCATGCGGCCCGGCACCCGCACCCCGCGCTCGAGCGCCTCCGCCAGGGTGTCGAGATCGGCCCCCAGCTCGTGCACGGCAGCGAGCGCGCCCAGCGCGTTCGCCACGTTGAACTGGCCGCGCAGCGGCAGTCGCAGCGCGCGGGCGCCCCCTGGGGTCTCCAGCCGCAGGCGGCAGCCGTCGCGACCCACTCGCACGTCGTGCGCTCGGTACTGGGCGTCGTGCTCGATCGCGAATGTCACGCTCTTTGGCAGCTCGGCCACCAGGCGCCGCCCGTACGGGTCGTCGAGGTTCACCACGCTCACGCCCGGTGGGGTGGCGGCATGCGATGGGAACACGCGGGCGCCGGGCGAAGATCCGGGCCCATCGCCGCCGGCAGGGGACGAGTCGAGTCCGCCGGCGCTGGAGGACGCGGGCACGAACAGCCTCCGCTTGGCCTGGAAGTACTCCTCCATCGTGCCGTGGAAGTCGAGGTGGTCTTGCGTCAGGTTGGTGAAGATCGCCGCCGCGAAGCGCACCCCGTCGGTCCGGCCAAGCGCCAGCGCGTGCGAGGAGACCTCCATCGCGCACGCCCGCTCTCCCCCCTCGAGCATCGCGCGGAAGTCCGCCTGCAGGTCGATCGCCTCGGGGGTCGTGCGCGTCGCCGGGCGCTCCTGCCCACCGACGATCGAGGTGACCGTGCCCAGCAGGCCGCAGCGGCTGCCGCTCGCCTCCAGCAGCGCCCTCACGAGGAAGGCGGTGGTGGTCTTGCCGTTGGTGCCCGTCACCCCGACCACCTGCAGCTCCGCGGTCGGGTCCCCGTAGAAGCGCGCCGCCACCGGCCCCATCGCCGCGCGGGCCGACTCCACGACAACCTCCGGCACCCCTTGATCGAGCGGGCGCTCGACCACCAGGGCGGCGGCACCCGCCTGCACGGCCTGCGCGGCATGGTCATGCCCGTCGCTATGCTCGCCCGGCACGCAGAAGAACAGTGCGCCCGGCCGCACCTTCCGGCTGTCGTACGCGAGGCTCGCAATCTCCGTCGCCGCGGCATCGAGTGCCGACCGATCTTCGATCGGTCCACTCGCGTTCAGCCCGGTCGGAATCAGATCCGCCAGCCTCATTGAGGATCGATGCTCAGACCGCCACCCGTTCCGCGGAGCTCAGCGGCGACTGCGCCTTGGAGAACTCCAGGGCGCCGTCGTCGATCGCGCCGCGCTTGAGGCTGAGGATGTCGAGCGCGTAGTTCTGGTAGAGCCGCCACGGCGCCTTCGCACCCTGTTTCGGGAACTGGTTGGTCGTGCGCAACACGTAACCGGAGGAGAAGTCGATGAACGGTAGCTCTTGCACCGTGGGGTCGCGATGCGCCGTGCACACGTCGTACCCGTGCGCCGCCATGTGGTTGAGCAGCCGGCACACGTATTCGCAGGTGAGATCGCACTTCAGCGTCCACGAGGCGTTTGTGTACCCCACGGTCAGCGCGAGGTTAGGCACGTCGCTGAGCAGCATGCCTTTGTAGCTCATGGTCTGCGCCAATTCGATCTCGCGGCCATCGACGGCGATCTCCATGCCGCCGAATATCACGAGGTTCAGCCCGGTTGCGGTGACGACCAGATCGGCCTCCAGCTCAGCCCCGGAGACCAGCCGGATACCCCGCTCGGTGAAGGTCTCGATGCGATCTGTCACCACCGAGGCCTGGCCCGAGCCGATCGCCTTGAAGAGGTCGCCGTCCGGCACCAGGCACAGGCGCTGGTCCCAGGGGTCGTAGCGGGGTTTGAAGTGGGTGTCGATGTCATACCCGGGCGGCAACTGCAGCTCGAGCGCTTTGCGCAACAGCGACTTCATCGCCGCCGGCCACCGCCGCGAGAGCTGGAAGCTCGCCATCGTGCGCAGCACGTTCTTCCAGCGCGCTATCGCATACGCTGGCTTCGTCGGCAGCCTGCGCCGCAGGACGTTTGCGATCCGGTCTTCGGCCGGCAGCGAGATGACATAGCTGGGCGAGCGCTGCAGCATCGTGACGTGCGCCGCGCTGCTTGCCATTGCGGGGACGAGCGTGATCGCGGTCGCGCCGCTGCCGATCACCACCACGCGCTTGCCGGCGTAGTCGATCTCCTCGGGCCAGTGCTGGGGGTGCACGATCTGTCCCGCGAAGCGCTCGGTGCCGGTGAACTCGGGCCTGTAACCTTCGTCGTAGCGGTAATAGCCGCTGCACATCAGCAGGAAGCCGCAGGTGAGGTGGACGGTCTTCCCCGTGTCCCCGCGCTCGACCTCCACCGTCCAGCGCGCCTCTGCCGAGCTCCACTCGGAGCGCACCACGCGATGGTTAAAGCGGATTCGTCTATCGATGTCGTGCTCGTGCGCGGTCTGCTCGATGTAGTTGAGGATCGACTCGCCGTCGGCGATCGCCTTGGCCTCCTTCCACGGCTTGAAGGAGTAGCCCAGCGTGTACATGTCCGAGTCCGAGCGGATGCCCGGGTAGCGGAAGAGATCCCAGGTGCCCCCGATGCGCTCGCGGGCCTCGAGGATCGCGTAGCCGCGGCCCGGGCAGTTGCTCTGCAGATGAACGGCGGCGCCGATCCCGGAGAGGCCGGCCCCGACGATCAGCACGTCAAAGTGTTCGATCGGCGTCTCCATCGGCTGCCCGGGAGTCTACCGCCGGTCTCGCGGCCCTCGCGTTGCCGGCATCTCGATCGCTGCTGAGGAACCCACACCGGCCTCGCAGCCCTCACGTTGTTGGCGGTGCCCCACCGGGTCAAACCACGCGTTTCGGGAGCCCAATCAAGTGAGATCGCGTCCATTCTTGGTTTGGTGGGGCCTGGACAGGGCGCTGCACGGGTGGCGAGGGTGAGATGTTATTTTGGGCCCCCAACCAAATGGGATTGAGTCCTATCTTGGTTTTGTGGGGGCCTGAATAGAGCCTTGCGCGGACCGGCGGGATGAGATGTTTTGTGTTTTGAGCCCCTAACCAAATGAGATCGAGTCCCATCTTGGTTTTGGTGGGGGGGCCTGAATAGAGCCTTGCGCGGACAGGTGGATGAGATGTTTGTTTTGAGCCCCTAACCAAATGGGATTGAGTCCCGTTCTCATTTGGTTAGAGCTCGAAAAGAACATAGTGCGACGCGGCGACCGCCTCTCTTACGATGAGCGTGTGCACGGCTCCGATGCGGCGACCGACCCCACCGCCCGGCTGCGCGCGCTAATCCGCGACATCCCCGACTTCCCGCGGCCAGGGATCCTCTTCAAGGACATCACGCCGCTGATGGCCGACCCGCACGCCCTCGCGCTCGCGGTGCGGGGCCTGGCACAGCACGCACGCCCCCTGCGTGCCGACTGTGTCGTCGCCGCTGAGGCCCGCGGCTTTCTGCTCGGGCCGGCGCTCGCGCTAGAGCTCGGCGCGGGGTTCGTGCTGGCGCGCAAGCCGGGCAAGCTGCCGTACGAGACGATCAGCGCCGAGTACCTGCTCGAGTACGGCACCAACCAGCTGGAGCTTCATACCGACGCGATCGGGCGTGGCACGCGCGTGCTCGTCCACGACGACCTGCTCGCCACCGGCGGCACCGCGGCGGCGCTGTGCGAGCTGGTGGAGCAGCTCGGCGGTGAGGTGGTCGGCTGCGGCTTTCTGGTCGAGCTGGCGTTCCTGCAGGGCCGCGAGCGGCTCGCGCCGCACGAGGCGCACGCGCTGTTGACCTACGAGGCGTGAGGCGTGGGCAACTTCAAGTCGCCCGCCTCGGGGCTCCGCTCAGAGATGAAGCCGAGGGTCAGCTGCACGGTCTCCAGCGGCACGTCCAGCTGCGGGAGATGGCCGATCTCCTCCAGCTCCACCCACTCCGCATCAGGTAGCCACTCGCTGCGATAGCGCGCGGCGAATGACGGCCACGGCAGCACCCTGTCGGCGGTGCCCCACACGACCCGCACGGGGCACTCGATCCGCTCGGCATCCAACCGAAAACCCTCGCGCAACGAGAGCTCGATCAGCGACTCCAGCCCCTCGCAGCTCGCGGCGCCGACAAGCTGGTGGGCCAGCAGCTCCGCCGGGATGTGCTCGTAGTTGGTTGTTGTGTATTGCGTCGCCTGGCGGCGGCCCTCGGGGGTGGCAACGATCTGATCGGCGTACGGCGCAGCCTGTTTCAGCAGGCCCTGCACGCGCCTGAAGTACTCGGCTATCCCGTGGGACGTCTCGGCGTCGGCCGCCCACCCACCGGCCGGAGCGAGCGCCACAACCGTCCGCGCGCGCCCTCGCTCCGCCAGCTGCAGCGCGACGTAGCCCCCCAGCGAGTTGCCGACGAGGTGCGCGGTCTCGAAGCCCGCTTCGTCCATCGCACGCTCAACCGCGTCGGCGAGCGTGCCATCGTGTGGCTCCCCAGTGATCGCCGGGCCGCCGGCGTGACCCGTCAGCGTCGGCGCCAGCACGTCGTGCTCCCGTTCGAGCGCCGGTAGCACGAGCTCCCACGTGCGCCAGGTGTCGGTAAAGCCGTGCAGGCACACCATTGGCGAGCCGGAGCCTCCGCGATGGGATGGGGTGAAGGTGGTGGGCATACCCGAGACGCTACTACCCCGGCGGAATGCCGAGGTAGGGCAGCGCGAAGTCCATAATCTGGCCGAACGCGGGGGCGGCGACGGTGCCGCCGTAGATCGAGCCGTCCTGCGGTTCGTCGACGATCACCGCACACAGCAGCTTGGGATCGGACGCCGGGGCGAAACCGATGAACGACGCCACGTAGGCCGTTTCCGAGTATTCCCCGGTTTCCGGGTCCACCTTGCTGGCGGTGCCGGTCTTACCGGCGAGCGTGTACCCAGGCACCGACACCTCGCTCGCCGTGCCACCAGGGGCCAGCACCCCGCGTAGCATCTGGCGTACCTGCGCGGCGACGCTCGCCGACACGATGCGTTGCCCTCGCGGCAACTTGGTGGGGTGGCCGTTCACCGCCGCCACCACGTGCGGCGTGCGCAGGATGCCGCCGTTGGCGAGTGCCGCGTACGCGCTCGCCATCTGAATCGGCGTCACCAGCTCGCCCTGCCCGATCGGCAGGTTGCCCATCGAGGAGCCGGAGTATTCGCTCGGATTCAGCACCTTCCCGGTTTCCTCACCCGGCAGATCCACTCCCGTCCGCGCCCCGAAGCCAAATTTGTGAACCCATTCGTTGAAGGTGTTTTCGCCCTCCAGTTTGCCGATCGTGATCGCTCCCACGTTGCTCGACTGCGCGAGGATCTGCGCGGTGCTGAGCATCTCGTCGGGGTGTTCCTCCGCGTCGTGGATCGTGCGGTTGGCGACCTGAATCTGATCGGGGATGTCGAATTCGGTATTGGGCGTGATCAGCCCCTTCTGCAACGCGCCCGACACCGCCACCACCTTGAAGGTCGAGCCCGGTTCGTAGTTGAAGCTCACCGCCCTGTTCTCCAGCGCCGCTTCGAGCGCCGCCTTGGAGGTAGGAGGGTCATTGAGGCTCAGCTGCGGCCAGCTGGCCATCGCGAGGATCGCACCGGAATCTGGCTGCATCACAATCGCAGTCGCGTCTTTGGGGTGAAACACTTTGCCCACCGCGCTCAACACCGCTTCGGTGCGCTGCTGGATGTTGGCGTCCACCGTCAGCTTCAGCTGCGCTCCCGGCACCTCGCGGTGAACGTCGGAGATCGAGATCGGCTGGCCGTGGGCGTCGCTCACCACCCGCCGCTCGCCGGCCCTCCCCTGCAGGATTGTGTTGTCGGCATACTCAAGACCCGACAAGCCACCATTTTCTCCCATCATCCCCAGCGCCTGCGCCGCCAGTGTGTCGCGGGGGTACACCAAGCGCATCGTCGGGGTGCCCGACACACCGGGGATCTTCAGCGCCATCACCGCCTTCGCCCGCGCCGCCGGCAGCCCCTTGGCGAGATACACAAAGCCGCTCTGCTCGTTGAGATCCCTCAGTACCGTCGCCTGGGAGCTCCCCACCAGCGGAGCCAACTCTTCAGCGGCACCGAGCAGCCCCTTCGTCAGGTAGGGGTCTGCCTTCACCAGGTAGGGATCCACCGAGACGTCATCCGCCGGTTCGGAGATTGCCAGCACCGTCCCATGACGATCGGTGATCGTCCCCCGAGGGGCCGGCACTTCTTCGATCGTCACCTGTTGTGTGTTGGCGTCCCTGCGCAACGCCCCGCTGTGCAGCACCCCGAGGTACAGCGTGCGGCCCGCCGCGATCACCAGCAGGCCGAAGAACACGGCGAACAACACCCCGATGCGCTTCTGCACGTTCGCCACCGGCGGCTATCCCCTCAATGCAAGAGTTGTGGGACAGGCTCCCGCATCGGCCCGTGAGCGCGGCAAGGATGTGTCTCTTTTCGGGACCCAACCACTCACGGCTAGCCCCCCGGGGCCGCCTGGGTGCCGCCCCCGGCCCCGGCCGGCGCACTCGCCGCTTCGGTGGAGCCACCGCCGGTCGCCGTCGGCGCAGGTTCGGTCGCCGCCGCGGGCGGTGCTTGCGAAGCGGCCGTTTCGGGCGCGGTGGGCTGCGCCGAGGTCGCTTCGGTGCCGGTGGCGGTCGGGCTCGAGCTCGTCGCCGCGCCAGTAGTGGCGCTCGCGCTTGGTTCGCCGCTTGAGCTTGGTTCGCTGCCCGCAGTGCTGGAGCTCGCTTCGGTACCCGTGGAGGTCGTACTCGCTTCCGCGGTCGCGGTGACACCGCCCCCCGAGGTCGAGGGGGTCGTTTGTGTCTGGATCGGCTTCGCCAGCGCCGCTGCAGCCAACCGCGCGTCGAGCGGACCACGCACGGTGTCGAAGTGCAGTGCCGCCGGCGATGCGGGCACCATGCCCTTGGCGAGCGCCAGCCGTTCGATGCGTTCTCCCGAGGAGAGGGCGGAGTCTTCGGCGGAGAGCACCGAGTTCTCCTGCTGCAGCAGCTGGGTGTGCTCGACGGCGCGGCCGATCCCCACGCCCAGCTTCACCACCCACAGCTGCATCCCGACGATCCCGATCAGCGCAAACGCGATCACGGCGATCCACGCACGACCGCCGATCAAGCGGTCGAGCAGGCGATCGGGGAGATGCAGGCCGGCGCCGACGGGGAGATGCAACCCCCCCCACCGCACGCCCACCGACCCGGAGCCCACGCCCTCCAAGCCCGCCCATCCGCGGCGGGCCGAGGTGGTGGGGCCCGAGATCCGACGCGGTCGCGGCGCCGCACGCGCGGGTTGGCGGGGACGGCCGTGGCGAGCGGGACGGCGCGGGCGGACGGCGGGTGCGGCGGCAACAGCGGGTGGCGGGGTCATCGCGAGGTTCCCGGGTCCTGGATATCGCCTTGCGCGCCCCCGAGCTTCCGCGCAGCCCGCAGTCGCGCTGAGGAGGAACGCGGGTTGTGCGCGAGCTCGCCCGCTGAGGGGACGATCGCCCGGCGCGAGAGCAGCGCCGCCTGCGGCTGGCGCCCGCAGGCGCACACCGGCAGATCGGGCGGGCAGATGCAGCCCTGGGCACAGGCAACCATGAAGCGCTTGACGCGGCGGTCCTCCAGCGAATGGAAGGAGATGCCGGCCAGCACCCCTCCCTCACGCAACAGCTCCCAAGCCAGTGGCAGCCCGCGATCGAGCTGCCCGAGCTCGTCGTTGACCGCGATCCGCAGCGCCTGGAAGACCCGCTTGGCGGGGTGCCCCCCGGCAAAGCGAGCGGGGGCGGGGATCGCCGAGTTGACGATCTCCACCAGCTCTTGCGTGGTGCGGATCGAATCGGCGCCCTCCCGTTCACGGCGGCGCACGATCGCGCGGGCGATCGCGCCAGCGTGTCGCTCCTCGCCGAACTCGCGCAGCATCCCTGCCAGCCGGCGCTGATCCCAGGTGGCGAGGATCTCGCGTGCGTCGAGATCCTGCTCGGGATCCATACGCATGTCCAGGGGCGCGTCGTATGAGTAGGAGAAACCGCGCTCGCGCGTGTCCACCTGCATCGAGGACATGCCGAGGTCGAAGTACACGCTGTCCGCGCGCAACCCCTCTTGCATGAGCAGTTCCAGCGCCTCGGCGTAGTCGCCGCGGATGAAGCGCACCGTGCACGGCAGCTCCTCCGCCAGCTCGGCGAAGCGCTCCTCGGCGACCGGATCGCGGTCGATCGCCACCAGCGTCCCGCCCGCGCCCAGGCGCTGGGCGACCAGGCGGGCGTGGCCGCCGCCGCCGAAGGTGCAGTCGATCGCGACCTGCCCGGGCTGCGGATCCAAGACATCGATCAGCTCGCCGGCAAGCACCGGGATGTGGACGCTCATATCAAGCAGGATGGTCGACACGTGCCGTGATCTCCGCGACGCCGCCCAGCAGCGTCGGTCGGTGCTCGTTCCAACGGTCGCGGTCCCACAGCTCCAGCCGGTCGCCGGCACCGACGACCACCACGTCCCTGCTGAGGGCCGCGTGCTCGGCGAGGAAGCCGGGGAGCATGATCCGCCCGGCGGAGTCGAGCTCGGCGTCCTGGGAGCTGCCGTAGAAGAAGCGCTCCAGCTCGCTCAGGCGGGGCGAGAGCGGCGGCAGCTCGGCGAGCGCGCGCTCGGTGTAGCGCTCGTACTCCTGCGGGCGCCACACCCCCACGCACGGCTCGAGATCGACGGGCATCGCCATCACCACTCCCTCCGCCAGGGTCGCGCGATAGCGGGCCGGCACGGTGAGGCGGTTCTTCGCGTCGAGCGTGTGGTCGTAGGTGCCACGGAAAGCCACTGTGCCTGTGCTCCAGATCGATCTGACTGCAACGAGGGCCGTTCATCAGCCAGCATCCGGCCGACTGAGGGGGTTGAGGAGCCGAGGTGGAGAGGTGGGAGGAGCCTCTCCACCTCGGCTCGTTCCCGGCAAGGTACCCCACTTTCCCCCACAACGCAACCCCAATTGCACATTTTCCCCCACTTTGTCATCGTTGCACCCTCCAATTGGTCAAAAATGCCTGCATATATGCGGTTTTCAAGGTCTCGCCCAGAGAGGCTCGGAGGCGCGGAAATGCGCAATCGGGGCTGCATCGCAACGATTTGCCACGTAAGTTGCATGTGCACGTTGCGACTTGCGCAGACGCCGCCGCTGCGCATACGATCCCCACCGTGAGATTGATGGCTCCTCGCGCCAGGACACCGATTACACTTGCAGGCCTGGTCGCGATCCTCGCTACAGCGATCGCGGGCTGCGGCTCCAGCCCGAGCGGGACGAGCGAGAGCCCCGCGACGGTGACCCCCTCCTCGGCGCCGTTCTACATCGACGCGGTGGTGAAGCCCGAAGGCAGCCTGAAGACCGACGCAACCACAGCCGCGCACACGCTCACCGGTCGCCAGCACCCCTTCGAAGGCCTTCTGAAGCTGCTGGTCGGCCCCACTGGCAAGACCCCAAACTATGACCAGGAAGTCGAGCCATGGCTGGGCACCCACGCGGGGGTGTTCCTCAACTCAACCGGGCTCGACAAGGCAGAGGGGTTGTTGAGCGGCGAAACGCTCGAGAAGCTTCTCTCAGAAGGTTTCTCCGGGCTGGAAGCGGCACTGCTTGGGCAGAACGGCCTGCAGGCAGTGCTCGGGGAAAGTGCCGCGCAGGGGGCGCTGGTGCTCGACACGAGCGACGTCGAAAAGGCGAAATCCTTCTTGGAAGGCCAGGCTCACAGCTCCGGCGCGCGCACGACCAGCTACCACGGCGTCACCTACCAGGTGTCCTCCGACGGGATCGCTGAGGGGATCGTGCACAAGTTCGCGGTGATCGGCAGCGAAGCGGGGATCAAGAGCGTGATCGAAACGGCCGCCGGCGGCCCCTCGCTGGCGGGGTCGAGCGGCTACTCGAAGCTCACCTCAACCGCCGAACACGGAGCCCTGGCGAACGCCTATCTGAGCCCGGAAGAGCTGGAAAGCGCACTCAAAGGTGGCAACGGGGGCGGCGGCAGCGGCAGTGGCAACGGGGACGGGGGCGGCGGCAGTGGGAGCGGGGGCGGCGGGAGCGGCGGCGGCAACGGGGGCGGCAAAAGCGCCAGCAGCAACAGCGCGGAATCGATCCTGCCGTTGCTGGAGGGGCTGCTCGGCAACCCCGGCCAGCTGTACCTGTCGGTGATCCCAAGCTCCAACCAGGTCGCGCTCAACCTCGACACGCTGCCCCCGACATCCTCTGCCGGCAGCTCCGGCTCGACCGGATCGACGTCGGGCTCCACCAAATCGAGCGCCGGCCATACCGAACCGCTCGGCGAAAGCGGGGCGCAGGTGCTCCGCGGCCTCCCCGGCAGCTCCTGGCTGGCGGTCGGGATCGGCAACCTCGGCGGCGCGCTGGGCCACGGCTCCCAGGGTCTTGGCGCGCTCGGCTCGCTGGGCTCGGCGTTGGACATCGACGGCATCGACTTCGGCAAGCTGCTGGCTCCGCTTACCTCCCACTCGTTTGATGTACAGCGCGACCTGCTCAGTTGGGCGGGCGCGACCGGCCTGTACGTCAGCGGCAGCAGCGTGCTGGCCTTGCAGGCGGCGGTCGTGGTCACCTCCAAGAATCCAGCTAGCTCGCGAGCGGCGGTGGCACAGTTCGCGCAGGCCTACCGCGAAGCGGGTGGGCAGACCTCCCCCACGTCCGTGCCGGGCACGGAAACCGCTGTGACGGTGAGGCTGCCGAGCTTCCCACTGGAGCTGACGATCGCGGCGGGGCAGGGCAAGTTCGTGGCTGGACTCGGGGCCTCCTCGATCAAGGAAGCGCTCAACCCGCAGAGCACACTTGGAAGCGCCCCTTCCTACACCGCTGCGATGAGCACCCTCGGCGGCGGGATCGAGCCGAGCGCCCTGATCGAATTCCACGTGCTCTCGGGGCTGCTCGAATCGATCGGATTCAACCAGGCCTCCGGCTTCTCGGGCTTCGCCTCGGCGATCGCCCCGCTCGGCACCGTCACAGCCGGCGGCGGGCAGTCGCTATCCGACGGGGTCAAGCGTGCGCGCGTGGTGTTTGGCCTGTCGTCCCCCTCGAGCGGGGAATCTGGCGCGAGCGGTTAGGGTTCGCGAATCAATAGATGGCGGATCGGGGTGCTCGGATGGTGGATGCCAGGCGAGTGCATCCGAACCGTCAGATATTGATTCGCAGTCCCTTAGCTTCATTTTGTGAAGTGGTAGGGGTGGTTGGATGTGAAGTGGTAGGGGGTGGTTGGATGCTTTGTTTTGAGGGCCAAACCCTTTACTTTGTGAAGTGTCAGGCCACCGATGCGCGCGCGGTGTCGCCCGCAGCCCCCGAAAGGTGGCCCGCGGCTTCCGAAAGGTGGCCCTCGGTCTCGATGATCACCCGGCAGGGCCGCCGGCTGAGCAAGTGCAGGGCGGTCGGCCCGATGCGCCGCTCGCCAACTGGGGCATGGAGCGTTGACCAGTAGATCATGTCCACGTCCAGCCTCAAAGCCTCATCCACCAGCGCGGCGCCGGGGTTGCGCGTGCGGATCACGCCCGTGTGGATGCGAATGCCGGCGCGACGGGCCTGGATGCGGGCGCTCTCGAGCACCGAGCGGCCCTGAGCCTCCTCTCGCTCCAATCCCTCCTGGAGCTGCAGCTGGGGAGGAACGGGCAGCACGAACACCGCGTTGATGACCCCGCCTTTGCCGATGAGTTTGGCGACGCGGCCGATCGCGGCAGCGCTGACGTCGTCCCCGAAGATCGGCACCAGCGCTGTGCGGTAGCCGGAGACGGCCGACGGTCGTGGTACGTCGGGGACCGTCGCCGACCGCCGCTGTCCGTGCTCGGGGAGGCGCGCCATCAACATGGAGGGTATAGCTGTCCGTGCAATCTCCCGTGCAGCACCCCCACAGGAGCAGGAACTCAGCTTATGATTCCGACGGCACGGAGCCCGACCCCGGGGGTGGCGCAGCCGGCAGGAGGCCGACTGGCCGAAACGGGATGCTCGCCGAGGCAAGCGTCTACCGGCTTCGGCAGGCCTCCTTCCTACCACAGGCCCCCTTTTATCAACCCACTATCTCCGGCACCAACGTCATGGACAAGACACGCCGCGGAAACTACGACTCGGGAGAGGACTTCGTCCTCGAATACGGGGAGCTGCGCTTCACCTTCAATGAGGATGACTTTGCCGAGCGCTGCGAGCAGGCAGCCCTGAAGCTGGGGTTCGTCGGGGGCAGGCTCGGGGAGGACGAGCTGGAAGACCTAGTCAACCTTGCGGTCAACGGCGAGATCCTCGACCCGGCATCCGCCTTGGGAGAGCACGTCAACGAGTGCTGGACAGAGCTGGTGGGACCGGCGGAGCGTTCGTTGGTGCACTGGCTGCGCCGGCTGGTGTTCCGCGGGGCATGGCTTGACCAGCGCGTCAACGAGGGCGAGCTCGGGGTGGCGTTCGTCGAGGAGACATGCAGCTTCGCCTACGTGCAGCCCACCGATCCACGCTCGGCCCGCAGCGGCGAGCCGATCGAGCTCTCACCCGAGCCCTCCTGGGCGCGCGTCGCCTACCTGCGCTAACCGGCCAATGCCGAGGCGCGGGCCTTGGTGATCGCCGCGGCGCCGTCCTCGCCCACCAGCAACTCGGGGCGCACGACGCCGCTGGCAGCCAGGTCGAGCGCGGGAATGCGCCCAGTGGAGGTGAGCGCGACGTCGAGCGCGATCACGGTGCTCTCACCGCCCAGTGGGCGGGTGGCGGTGGCGATCAACGTGAGCGAGCCGCCCTCGACGAGGTTGCGAGCGCCGGCGAGGATCCTCCGGGCAGCATGCGGCGGGAGATGATCCAGTGTGTCGACCAGCACCACGACGTGCCCGCCGCGGGCAGCAACGCGCTTGGCGGTGTCGACCACGTGCTCCACTGTCTGAGCCTGCAGCTCGGCGGAGGCACCGAGATCCAACGCCGCGGCCGGCGCCACCGGCCCCTCGCGCCACGCCGCGATCTCCTCGGGCCGGACGCCGGCAAGCGCCAGCATCACCTCGAGGCCCTCACCGCCGGCCGTAGCAGGATGGGACGCGCCTGCGGCCTGAGTCCCCTTTCCGGCCAGCGCGCCGAGCAGGCGACGCAGCGTCTCGGTCTTGCCCGCGCGGGCCTCGCCGACGATCGTCGCACGAGAGCCACGACCGACCGGCGTCAGCCATTCGATTGCCCCGAGCGTCGGATCCTGCGGGTCGAGCTCAAGGCGCTCGGACGGGTAGGCAACCGCGAGGTCCTCATAGCGCGTTCCCTCCGCGACCGAATCGGCGGGGGCGCCGTTGATCGTGTCCACGCGCGCCAGCGAGGAGTAGCGCTCGGACTGGCGGGGGGTGCGCACGGGACCGCTCACTCGGTCGCCGGACACCAGTTCGCAGCGACGCACCTGAGCGGCGGAGATGTAGACGTCCTCGTCGGAGGCCTCCGGGGGCGAGACACGCAAGAAGGCCGAGCCGTTGCCGAGCAACTCCACCACGCCCTCGGCGATGCGCTCCTCTGCCGTGGCCCGCGGTGCCCGTCCCCTCCCTCCCCGGGGCTCCTCCTCGCGCGCGGTCGCGCCCTCGGAGTCACGCTCCTGATCGCCGGCGGCCCCCCTGGCTCGGCGCGTCCGCGTGGGACGCCGCCTGCGGGCCGTGCGGGGGCCGGACTCACGCTCCTCGCCCGAAACGTCCATCTCCGTCCCGACCTCACCTGAGCCCTGCTCGCCCGAGTCCTTCTCGTCCGAGCCCTTATCGCCCGCACCCTCGTCCTCCCCGGTGCCGCTCCCGCCACCGTCCCCGGTGGGCTCGCCACCGGCGCGTGCTCGGCCAGGGCGCCCTCCGCCCGCGCGGCCTCCGCGGGCGCGCCGGCCGCTGCCACCATCGTCTGCGCGATCGCCGTTTCCGTCGCCCGCGCCGCTGACATCCCCGTCCCCCGCGCCACCGCCGGAGCGCTCGAGGATCGCGTCGATCAGGTCGGCCTTGCGCAGTCTGCGAAACCCGTCGAGGCCGATCTGGTCGGCGATTGCGTGCAGGTCGGCCAGCGGGCTGGCGTCAAGCTCAGAGCGCTCGAGTACGGTCGTCATTTGCTAGTCCCTCTTCCTCTGTTCGTTATGGATTGGGTGGTTGGCGCCCGACCGCGTTGGACAGCGGCCGGCACCCGTCTATGCGCCATGCAGCTTAGGGCATCCGGCCAACAGCCTCCGGCGCCTCAAACCGCGCGACGCGCTCGCTGGTGTCTCAATTCCTCGGGAAGCTCGAGATCCCTTTGCGTGGGCAGCTCTCCGGCGAGCGCGGTACGCACCTTGAGGAAGTCGGCGGCGGCGGCAACATCGTGCACACGGAAAATGTGCGCGCCGGCGTCCACACCGTGGGCCAGCGCGGCGAGCGTGCCGGCGAGCCGCTCGCGCGGCGGACGACCGGTGAGCGCCCCGATGAAGTCCTTGCGCGAGATCGCCATCAGCAGCGGCAGCTCCAGCTCATGCAGACGCCCGATCTGAGCGAGCAGCGCAATCGTCTGGGCGGGCGTCTTGGCGAAGTCGGGCCCCGGGTCGAGGATCAGCTGCTCGCGGGCGAGCCCGGCGTCGAGCGCTACGGCGACCCGCGCGCGCAGGAAGTCGAGTACCTCCCCCACCACATCCCCATACAAGTTGGGGTCCTGCCTGCGTACGCGAGGGGCGGCGGCGGTGTGCATCAGCACCAGCGCGGCTCCTGTCTGCGCGCACACCGCTGCCAACTCGGGGTCGCGCAGACCGCTGACATCGTTGACGATCCGCGCCCCGACGGCGATCGCGGCACGGGCGACTGGAGGCTTGTAGGTGTCGATCGAGACCACGGGACCGTCCTGGCCAACCTCGGCGACGACGCGCTCGATCAGTGGCACCACGCGCTCGACCTCCTCCGCCGCCGGCACGGGAGGGCGCCCGGTGGTCGCCGACTCGCCGCCGATGTCGAGGATGTCGGCGCCGGCGACGGCGTGCGCCAGCGCCAACTCCACCCGCTGCTCGAGGCTCTCGTAGCGCCCGCCATCGCTGAAGGAGTCGGGCGAAGCGTTGACCACTCCCATCAGCCAAGGACGCACGCCGAGCTCCAGCACGCGATCGACGGCGCGCAGGCAGTAGCACCTCACCCGGCCTCGAATCCCTCCGCGCGCGCCTCCTGGGCAAAGCGCTCGATCTCTTCTGAGGTGCGCGGCGCGCTCCAGCCCAGCTCGCCCGCGAGCACGTCTGCGACCCGGCGCACGGGTCCAGGCGACTCGCCCTGCTGTGCGCCGTCAAGCTCGTGCGCGGCCAGCAGCCACAGGCGTGTGCGGCGCAGCAGCACGTCGGCCACGCTGCGCGCCTGCTCGCGGCGGGCGGCGAGGACGGCCTCGGCGAGCAGATCGGGGAGGCCGGGCACGATCGGCTGGGCCAGCTCTCCCCGTTCGCCCGCCAGCGCGAGCACCTCGTGCGCGGCGTAGCCGTAGCGGCCGGCGAGCGCGGCGTATGACTGCTCGGGCACGCCCTCCACCCGCGGCAGCTCCTCCACCGCCACCGGCTGACCGAGCGGGATCTCGTGCGTGCGGCAGGGCGCCTCGCGCGCGTCGCGCTCCACCAGCCGATCGACCGTGAGCTTGGCCATCCGCCGCCAGGTGGTGAGCTTGCCACCGGTGATCGTGATCATGCCACTGGAGGTCTCATACAGCTCGGCGCGGCGCGAGATGTCCACCGACTTCTTCGGATCGCCGCCGGAGATCAAGGGCCGCACCCCGGCGTAGGCACCGGTCAGGTGGCGCGGGGTCAGGGCGGTGGAGAAGAACGTGTTGACCGCCTCCAGCAGGTAGGCGACGTCCTCGCCGGAGGGCCGCACATGGTCCAGGGCGCCCTCGTAGTCGTTGTCTGTTGTGCCCACCAGCGTCCGTCCCAGCCAAGGCAGCGCGAAGATCGAGCGGCCCTCGCCGGCGGGCACGATCGCGCCTCCGACCAGCGGCAGGTCATCGCGGGAGAGCGTGAGGTGGGTGCCTCGGCTGGGCCTGATGAACGGGACCTGCGCCCGCCCGCCCCGCGCCGGTACATCCAGGTCCGCGGCCTGCTGGAGCTCACGCGGGCGCAGCTCGTCGGCCCACACGCCGGTGGCGTTGACCACGTTGGCGGCGCGCACCACCAGTTCCCCCCCTCCCTCCAGGTCGTGGGCGCGCACGCCGCATGCACGGCCGTCGTCGTCTTCGAGCAGGCCGACGACCGCCACGCGGTTGGCGCACACCGTCCCGAAGCGCTCAGCCTCGCCGAGCACGGTCAGCACCAAGCGCACGTCGTCGGTTTGGCAGTCGTAAAAGAGATATCCGCCCGTCGGCTCGCGGGGAGCGAGTGCGGGCAGCAGCTCCAGCACCTCCTCCCCGGAGATCATGCGGTGGCGGGCTGGGCTCCAGCCGTGTTCGGCGGGCTCCTCGGCCTCGCCCCCCCGGCCGGCCGCGCGCTCGGGGCGTCCGCGACGCGGGCGCAGACGGCCGCGATCGACCGACATTACGTCGTATAGATTGAGCCCCACGCCCATCATGCGATCCGGGCGCGCGCCTTCGAAGGCGGGCACCACCAGCGGCAGCGGGCGTACGAGATGCGGGGCCAGCGCCACCAGCAGCTGGCGCTCCAGCAGTGCCTCACGCACCAACCCGAGGTCGAAGTTCTGCAGGTAACGCAGCCCCCCGTGCACCAGCTTGCTGGAGCGGCTGGATGTCCCCGAGGCGTAGTCGGCGCGCTCCACCAGCGCCACCGAGTAGCCACGCGTGGAGGCGTCAAGCGCAACGCCGGCGCCGGTGATCCCCCCGCCGATGACCACCACATCGAACTCGCTGTCCGCGAGCGCCCCCAGCGCCTGATCTCGCTCGATCACGCCCGCCAGTGTGGCAGAGGCTCCTACGGCATTGATGAACGGGGCTCAGCCCCTGCAGCGACGCGCGCGGTGGGCCGGCCGACGCGAGCGCGAGCGGTGCGCGGCGTGCCCACGATGGGTGTGCCCCCCGCGTACCCGGGGACAGAGGCCACGATGGACGCCACCGGCCGAGGCCACCGGATCGGCCCCGAGGAAGCGAGCCACCGCGGGGTCGGCGGTGCGCACGTACACCCCCGGATAGCCGGCCTGGCCGCAACCGTTGCCGAAGTCCACCAGCCCCAACAGCACGTCGCCGGCCGGCGAGGAACCGCCGGCGACACTGGGCGCCACCAACGGGCCGCCGCTGTCGCCGTAGCAGGAGTCGGCGTGGCCCTGCCCTTCGCCCGGCGCGCCGCCGGCGCACATCATCCGTGGGGTGATCGGCTGTTCGATCGTGGCGTACGCTTCTTCGCAGAGCGTGGTGGCAATCAGCGGCACGTGCGTCTTGCGCAGGCGCAGCGGGTAGCTCGGCGATCCGCCTGGTTGGGGGTTGAGATCGCCCCAACCGCTGACGAGCGCCTGCGCCGGGGCGCTCGCGGCCTGCGTGGCAGACCCGGCCGCACTCTGCGTGGCAGACCCGGCCGCACTCTGCGTGGCAGACCCGGCCGCACTCTGCGTGGCAGTCCCAGCCGCACTCTGCGTGGATGCCGTCTGCGCGGCCGCGGTGCGCGCTTCGGCGAGCGCCACGTCGAGCGCCAGCGGGGCGATCGTGCTGTGACCGTCGAGCGCCGGCGTGGGTCCGCTCCACAGCGGCCGCGCGAGCTGCAGCACGCCGACGTCGTAATCGCTGGCGCCGGGGTTGTACGCGGGGTCGGTGGTCGCCACCACCACAGGGTCTCTGACGCTCCCAGGGTCGGTGGGTTCGAGGAAGGTCGAGCCTGCCAGCACCTCGATTTCAGCCGCTGGGGTGTGCTGTCCGCGTTCGCCGAAAAGACAGTGCGCAGCGGTTGCCACATGCGTGGCGTCGAGGATCACCCCGCCGCAGAAGAAGCCCTTTGCGGGGGATCCGGCGTGCGGGTTGTACAGCGCCACCTGGAAGGGGAATTCGGTGATCGACGCGACGCTACCGTCGACGATGCTGGCGTTGGCAACGGGGTTGGGTTGGGCCCGCAGAGGACTACCCTGCGCAGGCGCCGAGCCAGCCGTACCCACTCCCAAGACCCAAAGCACGGCCGCCGTCGCCCCCGCAGCGCCAACGCGCCGGAGTGCGGAGCCAAGACCGTTCATCCCTCTCAGTTGAGAGTAGAGTACATAGACTAGGGATGCAACCCATGCTACGGGAAAACACGTAGACGTCCATCGAAGGTCTCTCACTCACATTGCGTCGGCGATACGCAAACGTCTGCAAACCGTGAGGGCTACCCCCGTGGCGACCGTATTCGCCCGCGACGACACCTGGGGTCGCAACGCCCGTCCCTCTCCCTGACGGGCAGGATCCCGCCCGCATCTCCTGTGAGACCGATTCACCTGCGACGGGCCGCCCTCGACCCTGCCTCGCGGGCCGGCCAGGCCTACAGCTGCGCCAGCTCGGCGGTGATCTCGCTGACGGCCGACTTGGCGTCGCCGAACAGCATCGAGGTCTTGGGGTCGAAGTACAGCTCGTTTTCGATCCCGGCGAAGCCGGGGTTCATCGAGCGCTTGATCACGATGATCGAGCGGGAGTCGTCCACTTCGAGGATCGGCATGCCGTAGATCGGCGAGGACGGCGTGTTGTGGGCCGCCGGGTTGGTGACGTCGTTGGCGCCGATCACCAGCGACACGTCGGTGCGCTGGAACTCGGGGTTGATGTCGTCCATCTCCTTGAGCTGGTCGTAGGGCACGTCGGCCTCGGCGAGTAGCACGTTCATGTGCCCCGGCATCCGCCCCGCCACCGGGTGGATCGCGTATTTGACGTCCACCCCGCGCTGCTCCAGCTCGGAGGCCAGCTCGCGCACCGCGTGCTGGGCCTGGGCGACCGCCATCCCGTAGCCGGGAACGACGACCACGCGGGAGGCGTAGGCGAGCTGGATCGCGGCGTCGGCGGCGGTGGTGGAGCGCACCGTGCCGGCGTGCTCGCCCGCACCCGAAGCGCCCTCCACGGCACCGCCACCGCCGAAGCCGCCGGCGACGATCGCGGGGATCGAGCGGTTCATCGCGGTGGCCATCAGGTTGGTGAGGATCGTGCCGGAGGCGCCCACGATCATCCCCGCGACGATCAGAGCGGGGTTGTTGAGCGCCATCCCGGTGGCGGCCGCGGAGAGGCCGGTGAAGGCGTTGAGCATCGAGATCACCACTGGCATGTCGGCGCCGCCGATCGGCAGCACCACGGCGTTGCCGAGCAGCGCGGCGACGATCAGCATGCCGATGAACAGCAGTTCGGAGTGCGCGCCCGCGACCAGGTCGATGCCGGCGGCGAGCGCCAGGATCAGCAGCACGGCGTTGACGCCCTGCTGGGCGCTGCCGAAGGAGATCGGGCGCCCGGGGATCACTTCCTGGAGCTTCCCGAAGGCGATGTTGGAGCCCCAGAAGGAGATCGAGCCGACGATCGCGGCGAACA
>Ga0187855_10000882_pt1 | contig 25014 bp, 21 predicted proteins | sample June2016WEW_8_10_2_FD_132969 | JGI IMG/M metagenome (GOLD analysis project Ga0187855, IMG submission 132969) | Peatland microbial communities from SPRUCE experiment site at the Marcell Experimental Forest, Minnesota, USA - June2016WEW_8_10 | ecosystem: Environmental > Terrestrial > Soil >...
TATGGCCCGTTCCGCGAAGCCGCGCAATCCACGCCGCAATTCGGCGACCGCCGGAGCTATCAAATGGACCCCGCCAACGCGCGCGAAGCACTGAAAGAAGTGGCCCTCGATATCCAAGAAGGCGCCGACATGGTCATGGTCAAGCCCGCGCTGCCGTATCTCGATGTGGTCCGGCGCGTTCGCGAATGCTTCGACGTCCCGGTTGGGGCCTACAACGTCAGCGGCGAATACGCCATGGTGAAAGCCGCAGCAGCCAACGGCTGGCTCGACGAGCGCCGCACGGTGCTCGAAATCCTGACCGGCATCCAGCGTGCCGGCGCCGACATCGTCTTGACCTATCACGCCAAGGACATCGCGCGCTGGCTCCGTCCGTGATAATTTACCGATGACCGATATACAAAACGCGACGCCATGACCGCCACGCCTACGAAAACAAAAAACATCCGCCGACGCTCCCGTGAAATCTTCGAGCGCGCCGAGAAACTCCTGGTGGGTGGGGTAAACAGTCCCGTCCGCGCCTTCCGCTCCGTGGGCTGCGAGCCGCTGATCATTGACCGCGGTGAAGGCCAATATCTCTACGACGTCGACGGCAACAAACTCCTCGATTACGTCTGCTCCTGGGGCGCGATGCTCTTGGGTCATGCCAATCCTGCCGTCACCGCCGCGATCGCCGAGCAAGCCAAGCGCGGCACCAGCTATGGTGTAACCACCGAGCTCGAACTCGAACTGGCCACGCTGATCAATCGCACGATCCCCGCCCTGGAAAAAATACGCTTCGTCTCCAGCGGCACGGAAGCCACCATGAGCGCCGTCCGTCTCGCCCGCGGCGTTACCAAGCGCGACTACATCGTTAAATTCCGCGGGTGCTACCACGGTCACGCCGACAGCTTTCTCTCGGACGCCGGATCGGGTCTCGCAACGCTAAGCATCGCTGAATGCCCAGGTGTGCCCGAAGCCCTTGCGCAGCTAACCCTCAACGCCCCTTACAATAATCTCGAAGCTGTCAGTCATCTCTTCACCGAACACAAGGACAAGATCGCTGCGGTCATCGTCGAGCCCATCGCCGCCAACATGGGCGTAGTGCTCCCCGAGCCTGGTTTCCTCGCGGGGCTCCGCGATATCACGCGCAAAAACGGCGCGCTGCTGATCATCGACGAAGTCATCACCGGCTATCGGATTCACAACGGCGCGGTCCAGCAATTTCTCGGGGGCGAAGCAGACATTACGACGCTGGGCAAAATCATCGGAGGGGGCTTACCGGTAGCCGCCTACGGCGGATCCGCCGAACTCATGAATAATGTCGCGCCGCTAGGCCCCGTCTACCAGGCAGGCACGCTAGCGGGGAATCCGCTCGCCATGGCCGCGGGCATTGCCACGCTGAAACAGTTGTCCGTCGACGGCCTCTACCACCGCATCGCCGAACGAGCCGACCGTCTCGCCAGCGGCCTTCGCAAAGCCCTCGCAGACGCGAAAATCGCCGGCCAGGTCAATTCCACCGGCTCGCTCAGCACTCTCTTCTTCAGCGATGAGCCGGTCCGCGATTACGCCGGTGCGAAACGCTCAGACACCAAGCGCTACGCCCGTTTCTTTCGCGAAATGCTCGACCGCGGCATTTTTCTCGCGCCATCGCAGTTCGAGGCCGCCTTTGTCTCGACGGCCCACACGTCGCAGGATATTGAACGAACTATCGGCGCAGCCGACGATTCTCTTAAAGCCATGGCCGTCAGTAGCGACAAATAATCACCGAAAGGAACGCACTCACAAATGTCCGAAGGCATCGAACTGCCCGAACCGGAAGAACACGAAGAGCAAAGATTGCACCCGCTCACCATTCCTGTCTCGGTGACCATCTCCATCCTCGCGGTGCTCGGCGCCATCGTCACTCTGCTCGGCCACCGCGCCCACACCGAGGAGCTTCTGCTTCAGGCCAAAGCCAGCGATCAGTGGGGCTACTACCAGGCCAAAGATATCCGCCTCCACGAGATGGACGCCGTCGCCGACATGCTCGGCGCCCTCGCGCCGCATGAAAAAGAAGAGACTGCTGCTGTCCGCGAGAAGTATGTCAAGGAAGTCAAGCGCTACACCGAGGACAAAAACGGAATCAGGGAGAAGGCGGAAGAACTGGAAACTGAGCGCGACCTGGTAAGCCGCCGCGCCGATCGCTTCGATGCAGGCGAGGTCTTTCTGGAAATGGGCCTGGTGATTTGCTCCATCACCCTGCTGACCAAGAAGCGCTTCTTCTGGTTCAGCGGCATCGCGATCGGAGCCGTCGGCGTGGTTCTGGCCATCACCGGTTTCCTGCTCCACTAATTGCCGGGCCTACGGAAAATCGCCGCGTTCTAGTCTATTTCCGGGGGGCCGTGTTGCAGCTGGCGCCGGTAATCGGCGTCGTCGAAATGGCCTCGTGATTCGACGATGAGTCCATCCTCTCCGATCTTCCACACTTCGAAGCCGCTAATGCGAACCCGGTGACCCGCGCCGCCTGGTCCGGTATTGGTGCCGCTCAAGGTCCAATGATATACGGCACGATCACCCTGCACGACGATGTCGTCCATAACCACCTGCAGATCAGGGAACGCCGTCATGAACGCTCTAGCCGACGCGGCGATGGCTTTTCGCCCTTCCGCCGGAGCATCGGCATTGATGCTGAGCGAACCATCTCGCGTATAAAAGGCGGCGACGCTCACCGGATCGTGACTGCACCACGCCGCCGTGTATCGCTCAGCGAATTCTCGCAGCTCCGCAGCTCCAGGCATCATCCGCCGCTCTCCTGGCTCGACTTCGAATGCGCCGCGCGAATCTCCAAACCCGCTTTGCGAAGTCCCTCGATAAGGTGCTCGACCAGTCCCGGGTCCCACCACTTCTCCAACTCCTCGCGCGCGATAGTAGGAAAGTCGGGCCTCAGTGCGAGCAGACCATGCGCCGATTCCCGCGCCGCTTCTTCTTCGCCGAGCTGTCCATAGGCTGCTGTCAGTGCCAGATTCGTACGCCAGAATCCAGGCATGTTGACTTTGAGCGCGTAATCCAGCGCGCCACGGTAATCGCGCTGGCGATAAGCGTCGAAGAAAGAACCAAACCAATACCATCCGGGATGATGTGGGTTGAGCCGCCTGGCGCGTATCGCCAGAGCACAACCGCGTTCCCAGTCGCCGGCATAGGCGATCAGAAAACCCAGGTAAGCCGCGGTGAATCCGTCCATAGGGTTGAGCGCGATAGCGCGGTCCGCGGAGATCCGGAACGCCTGGAACTCCCGGCGAAAGAATTGCGCCGAGGCTAGCGCGTGGTAAGCGAGGTGATTCGAAGGCGCGATTTCGACAGCGCGCCGCGCGGCGGCCAGCGCGCGTCCCAGGGGATCAGGTCGCACGTTGAACCCATGTGTGTATTCTTCCCTCACCACCATCGACAGCATCGCCCACGCATCGGCATAACCTGGCGCTTGTTGGACTGCCCGTTCCAAGCCGGACCTCGATGCCGCGTGCTCCGCGGTGGACAGGCGCGGGAAGTGAGCGAAGCTTCGAAGCACGGACTCGTAGGGCGTTAGCTGCTGCGGGTCACGGTTGCGAAGCAGTTCACTCATCGCGTGCGGGAGGATGCCGTAGGTGTCGGCGACGGTAGACACGATCATGGGTACAACGTCATCCTGGAGGGCGAAAACGTCTTCCGCGTGAAAGGCACGGTCGTAAGTCTCCGCCCAAAGATGCGCGCCAGAGTTCGTGTCGACGAGTTGTACCGCGATCCGCAGCTTGGACCCCGCCAGTCGAAGGCTGCCTTCCATCACGTAACTTGCGCCAAGTTCCTTGCCAACAGCGCGGACGTCCACTTCCTCGTGCGCATACCTCGTGGTGGAGCTGCGCCCAAGTACCTTGAGGTAGGAAAACCGCGATAGGCCAGTCACGATTTCGTCCATGAGGCCCTCGGCCAGGGCAGTCACCTCGACGTTTGTGCCTTTGTAGCCGAACGGCAGGACCGCGATCCAGAAACCCTCATCTGCGCGAGCCGCGCCAGATTCAACCTTCGACGCCGTGGAGGAAGGCCGGCCTGCCGCGATGGGGGGCCGCGTTGCGTCAGCGTTCCTCTTGCCTATGGTTGCGCGCAGTACAGTGTGGAGATCTCGCGCGGACAACGACCGTTCGGAGACGGTCTTCTCCAGGCAGCCGTGAATTGCCTCGCAGAGTTCTTCTGGTGCGTCGGGCCGCAATTCGTTCACCGGCTTTGGCGCGTCGCACAGGATCGCGGATGCTAATTCTGCCGGTGATCGGCCGAGGAACGGCCGCTGCCCGCATGCCATCTCGTACAGCACGATCCCCAGCGAGAAAATGTCCGTGCGACGATCGGTCGCGCGGCCCGCGACCTGTTCCGGCGACATATACGCAGGCGTCCCCATCACTTTGCCCGCTCTCGTGTAGCCATCGGACGTCAGCGTTGTGTCGGTTGCATTCGCTGCAAGGAGCTCCTTGGCCAGCCCGAAGTCGAGCACCTTTACGCGACCTTGGGACGTCACCATGACGTTGGCGGGTTTCAGATCACGATGCACGATCCCTTTCTCGTGTGCCGCAGACAGTGCGTCCGCCAGCGCCGAGCCCATCTCCAGGATCTGCTCGATTGGAATGCCGCCCGCGGCAATCAGCTGCTTCAGCGACTGGCCCTCGATCAGTTCCATCGTCAGAAAGTGGACGCCGCCCACCTCTTCCACCGAATAAATCGTCACGATGTGCGGGTGATTCAGTGCGGCAACGGCGCGAGCCTCGCGTTGGAAACGCGCTAAGTATTCAGGATTGGCCGCCATGGCCGCAGGCAGCACCTTCAGCGCTACGTCTCGGTCGAGTTTGCTATCGGCGGCGCGATACACTTCACCCATCCCGCCAGCGCCAATCGCCGCGGTAATTTTATAGTGAGCTAGCGTGCGTCCGATCAGGCCGAATCTCCCTTACCTTGCTTAGACTATACAAGCTGGATCTCAACCCGCGGCGTGGGCAAGCACGCCTACGCCGTAGCCGGCGGTTGCGCCTTCCGGAGTCTTGTCAGTTCTTCCGTCACTATCTCAAAGCGCTTCAGCAACTCCTGATGCCGCACATCCTCCGCGTCCGGCTTCTTGCCAATAAATGTCAGCGTGCCTCCTGGCTCCAGCACGCACTGGCGGACGTCGGACAGATCGTCGAATCCCTGTTTCCGCGCTGCCGCCGACAGTTGCTGCATGGTGATCAGTTCTTTTTTCAGGTACTCCGTCCGCACTTTGCCGTTCTCAATCAGCACATCGGCCTTGCCTTCCACCAGCTGATCTAATCTACGGTGCTTGTACAGAAAGCGCACTACCAGATAGTTCACCGCCAGTAGGGAAGTCGCCCCGATAATGCCGCCACTCACACTATTGTCGTCGCCGATGATCGCGTTCTGCACGGTGTTTGATAGCGTCAGCAAAACGACCAAATCGAAAGGATTCAACTGCACGAGCTCGCGTTTGCCGAAAAGCCGCAAGCTGACGACCAGAAATGCGTACACCACAACCGGTCGCAAGATCTTCTCGAGAACGGGCAGACCCAACACAAACATATCTTTCCAGATCGAATGCATGGCGAAATCGTCTCCTCACCGCAGCTTTCAACTATTTCGTAACTCAAGCGGAAAATCGTCATGGACGCCGGGAGCGTAGCATGGCCCGATACCGCCAGAAAGACCTTGGCCGCTTTTTGGTCGCAGAGCCTTCGCAAGGGAAAGGATACCGGTATGAATCGATACTCACGTTAATCGTAAAAGGGGCTATTCGCCCGTTCCAACCTGCCCTTTCGTACAGTCATTTTTTCGCGACACGCTCATTCTTGTCCGCCTTTTCATTAAACGGTTTAACGTATCCTATACGCATTGCCCCGGGCCCTTTTGGTGTGGTCGTTGTAGCACGAGAATCTTCAGCGGAGGCTGCCGGATTCACCGCTGCCCGCGAGTCATTTTTGTGGGCGGCTTTTGCACGCAACGTCCACATGCCACAGCGCCTATCTTCCGAGCAAACCATGTTGGGTCCCGAGCAACTCTCCTCATTGCTGGGATCGACCCGCGAACTCCTCGCGCTCCTCGATAGCGACGGCTCGGTTCTCTATGCAAATGAAGGGTTTGGCCGTGTCCTGGGCTATTTTTCCGGCGATTTGGTCGGAAAGCCCATCATTAACTTGCTGCATGCGGACCAACAACCCCGTGCGCGCCTGCGTCTTCAAGAATTGGTCGAATCGCCGGGCGCTTGGTTTAACGCCCGCTGCCGCCTCCAACGCAAGGACGGGTTGTGGCGGTGGTTTGAAGTCTCGGCCCAGAATCATCTGCGCTACCCCGGCGTCGAAGCCATCGTCGTCAGTTTTCTCGACGTCACCGATCTGCAAAGAATGCAGGAAGAGCGCCAGGTCATTTCCGACATCGTCCACGCCCTGAATCAAACCGCCAACCTGGACCAGTTGCTTCTCAGCATCCACCAGTCTCTTAAGAAAGTTTTATACGCCGAAAATTGCTTTGTCGCTCTCCACGACGGGGAAACCGACACATTTCACTTTCCGTTTTTCGCCGATGAATTCGACCCGCCTCCCCCTCCTCAAAAAGTGAGTCGCACGTGCACCGCTTTCGTCTTCCGCACCGGGCGCGCCATGCTGATTCCGCAGTCCGAATTCGATCGGCTGGCAGCGCGCGATGAAGTCGAGCTCGTGGGCTCGCCATCTCCCGCGTGGCTCGGCGTCCCGCTCAAGACTCCCACGGCAACCATCGGAGTCCTCGTCGTCCAGCACTATCAGAACGAAAAGGCCTACGATGTTCGCGACCTCGAATTTCTCGATTCCGTTGGCGGCCACATTGCCCTGGCCATTGAGCGCCGCAGCGCGGAAGACGCCCTGCGTAAGAGCGCTTCAATGTTCCGCTTGCTTTTTTCCCACAACCCGCTTCCTACTTGGGTCTTCGACAACGAAACGCTTCGCTTTCTCCAGGTGAACGATGCGGCTGTTCGCGAATACGGCTACTCGAGCGAAGAATTCGAAGGCATGACCGTTCTGGACATTCGCCTGGCTGGCGAACAAGCAGCTTTCCTCGAACATATCCGCCAGCCGAAGCGCGACGAGCAGTACAAGGGTCACTGGAAGCACGTTCGCAAAGACGGAAAAGTGATCGATACCGAAATCATCGCTCACCAGTTGGAATATGCCGGCCGCGCCGTCCATTTGGTCGTCGCGCAGGACGTCGGCGAGCGCCAGCAGCTCGAAGAACAGCTTCGCCAGGCGCAGAAAATGGAAGCTGTCGGACGCTTGGCCGGCGGCGTCGCACATGATTTCAACAATTTACTGATGGTGATCAAGGGCCACACGGAGCTATTACTGAATGGATTGCCGCCCGGAGATCATTCCGTCCGGAAAATAGAATTAATCGACCGCGCCGCCGATCGCGCTGCATCGCTCACCCGTCAGCTTCTCGCCTTTAGCCGCATGCAAGTGTTGCAGCCGCGGGTGATGAGTTTGAACAACGTCGTTGAAGAAATGGGCAAGTTGATTCCGCGCCTGATTGGCGAAGATGTCGAGCTCATCATTCGCACCTCGCCTAATCTCGGCGCCATTCGCGCCGACGCCAGCCAGATGGAACAGGTCATCATGAATCTGGCGGTGAACGCGCGCGATGCCATGCCCAACGGCGGCCGCCTGCTCATCGAAACTTCCAACGCCGAGCTCGATCGCACCTACAGCAGTACTCGGCCGGTCGTCGAACCCGGCAGCTACGTTCTTCTCGCCGTCAGCGACACCGGAACTGGGATGGATGCCGAAACCCAGGCGCGTATTTTCGAGCCATTTTTCACCACCAAGGAGCAAGGAAAGGGAACCGGACTCGGCCTTTCCACTGTCTATGGCGTGGTAAAGCAAAGCGGCGGCTTCGTCTGGGTTTACAGCGAGGTTGGCAAAGGCACTTCCTTCAAAATTTATCTGCCGCGCGTCGACCAGCCTGTCGAGAAAGGCGCCGTGTCCACGACCGTCGCGGAGGCGCCGCGCGGAACGGAAACCGTCTTGCTCGCCGAAGACGAAGCGGATGTGCGCGAACTCGCTCGCGAATTTCTGGAAGCCGCGGGCTACACCATTATCGAAGCGGGTAACGGCCAGGAAGCGCTCAGGCTCGCGGCCGAACATTCCTCCGAAATCGATCTTCTGGTCACCGACCTGGTCATGCCCGGAATGACGGGACAGCAATTAGCGGCCTTGCTACAGCAGGCGCACTCCGGACTCTGCGTCATTTTCATGTCCGGCTATAGCGAACACGCCGCGACCGAAGCCGCGCAGTCTGGCTCGTCGGTGCGCATCCTCACCAAGCCGTTCAATCGCAGCGCGCTGTTGCGCGCCGTGCGCGAAGTGCTCGACGTCGCTCGAAAATCCTGATTCAGACCCTCACGTAAGCTTTGGATGGCGATGGTGCCAGTCTGTGTGGGCTTGGAAGGTGCGTGCCGCTTGAATCACGCCGAAATCGTCGCCGGCCCGCGCCACGAATTGCACGCCCACCGGAAGATGTTTTTCGGTGAAGCCACAGGGGACAGACAGGGCTGGTAGTCCGCAAAGATTGCCGATGGCGCCCAAAGGATCAGGGAAGGACAGCCCAGTCTCCAAATTGAAATCGAGCGGTGTCGCAGGCAGTGGTTGCGAGACCGTCGCCAGCACATCGAATGAATCGAACAAGTCCGCCATTTTCTTCTGCAGAATCTCGCGAATGTGCTGGGCCTGTAGGTAGTCGGCCCCGCATATCTGCTCATTTACATAGCCGTTAATTTGGCCCAGCGGGTCGGCCAGCTCGCTGATTTGGCCGCTGCGAATCAGCGTGCGAAACGAAGCCGCGCCCTCGATGCCCATGATGATGTTGCCGGCATCGTCCCACGGCCCCGGTGGAAGCGCGACGTGGTGCACGACCGGAAAAGTCTTCCGCAAAGTTTTCTCGGTGGCTTCGGCAATTTTCGCCACGCTGGGATCCATCGTTTTCCATGCGTTCGTGAGCCAGCCAACCGTCAACGACCGCGTCTTCAATTCCATCGAAGGCGAGTACGTGAAGGCGGCTTTATCGACCGGCAGCGTGCCGTGATCTTTCGGGTCATGCCCGGCCAGCACCGCGAAAATTCGCGCGCAGTCTTCGGCAGACCGTGCCATCGGCCCGATCTTGTCCATCGAAGGAGCCAGCGCCATCGCGCCATAACGGCTTACGCGGCCATACGTAGGCCGCAGCCCGCTGATGCCGCAGAATGCCGACGGGCAAATGATCGATCCCCAAGTCTCCGTTCCGATCGCAAACGCCGCGAGTCCGGCCGCGACGATCGCGCCAGACCCGGAGGACGACCCGCAAGTCCAGCACGAGGTATCCCACGGATTTTTTGCCGCTCCCTGCAGCGATGCGGAAGCGAACCGGTAGTTCATCCCACCAGCCAGCTCGATCATCGACGCTTTGCCGAGCAGCACCGCGCCAGCGCGATTCAAATGCTCGATTACCGTAGCGTCGTAGTCAAACACCTGGTCAGCGTAGGGTTTCGCTCCCCAGGTGGTGGGCACACCTTTGACGGCGAGCAAATCCTTGGCCGCGTAGGGGATTCCGTGCAGCGGACCGCGATAATGTCCTCGCCGAATGTCCTTTTCGGCGGCCTCTGCCTGCGCGAGGGCGATATCAGGGGTAAGCCGCGCGTACGCGTTCAATCGTGGGCCGAATTTTTCGCTGCGCTTAAGATATAGCTGCGTAAGGTCAACGGGCGAGAGCGTCTTCGCCTCGATGCGCTTCGCCAATTCCGTAACCGACAAATTAAACAGTTCTTCGCTCGGCATCCGCTCTTTCCCTAGCGGCCCAGCCGCGCAGCTCCAAAAACATATTCAAAAACGTGACCACAAATGTAATCAAAAATGTAGGGGCGCGCTTCAGCGCGGCCGTTGCCGCTGTCCCAACCGTGATGCATTCCCCGCAACCAATTGCGCCTCATGGTTTCGCCGCCGCTCCTGATGTTTTAGCGGCGCCCTGCCCAGCCGGCGCCGCAGGCTTCGGCTTCTTCTCGCGTTCGAACAAGGGCTTCAAATACAGGCCGGGACCGTCCCCGTTTTCCACTTTGTAGGCTCGCAGGTGGTCCAGCGGTGGTTGGGCGACGATGCAAAGGCGGCGGAGGTCCGCCTTCTGCTCGTCGGAGAAGCGGCTACCGTATTGCGCCAAGATCGATTGGAAGCGGCTGTCGGCTTCGGCCTGACTTTCGGGCGAAAGCTTCGGCATATCAGGAGGCAGTTGCGGCTGGCCCGAGGAAGGAGGGGCCTGGCTTCCTGGCACGGTAGTCTGCGCGGTGCCCGGTGCAAGGCCGCCGCCTAAAGCCGCGGCTGGAGCAATGGAGGCTACGGCCGAAGCGATAGCCGCGCGCAGTGCAAACTGGCGCCTTGAAATGGGGATATTGGGTTTCTCAGCCATCGGGCCCTTTCTCCCTCGCGTTCGCTTCCCGCCGTTGACTCGCGCATGAGGCTACTGAATCAGCGCTTGAGCGTCAACTAGCCTGAAGGACAGGCGTGTCTTCTGGATGCGCCTAAAAGCCGCACTCTTGAAGGCTGAAGGCGCGGAACGCGGCCAACAAAAGCGCTTTTGTCCAAATCGATCCGTCTCCAGCGTCATGGTAGTGGCGGGCATCGCACTCGCCTACAATCCACTAAGGAGACTCCTCATGGAATACATTCTGATGGCGTACGTGCAAGAGGGTGGTTGGACCAACTTAACGAAGGCGCAGCAAGAGCAGGGAATGGCGGCGTACATGGCGTACACCCAGGAACTCGCGAAAGCGGGCGTTCTCCGAGGCAACAAACGTCTCGGTCCAAGTTCGGCCGCGACCACCGTTCGAATTGCCAACGGCAAATCGCAGGTCCTCGATGGCCCCTACGCGGAATCGAAGGAGCAATTGGGCGGCTACTATCTCATCGACGTGCCCGATCGGGACACCGCGATTTCCTGGGCAGCGAAGTGTCCCGCGGCCGGGCACGGCATCGTGGAGGTACGCGCACTTCCCGGCATGTAGGCGTGAGCCGACCCACGAGCCGATCGCGCGACCTCCACTCTCCGTCGCTTCAACTTCACTGGCCGTTGAGGTAGTTCTCCAGCCAGGTGTAGCCGTTCGGCGCGGTTTTCTTGTATAAGTCGGGGTCCGATGTGCTCAGGCCCTTCAGCTCCTTCCACTGGTCTGGAATGCCATCGTGCTGCGATTCCGTGCACGCCGTGAAACCGGTCACCGGGTGATCTTGCCAGTCCGAACCCGGAGCATCCGCCGTGCTTAGGGTCTGTCCGGAAAAGGTCACCGCGTTCGGCCAGAATCCGCCGTTGCCTCCGTTCTGATACTGGCTGACGATGCGCTGGTCCGCGGAATCACGGTGCGACACCCAATTTCCACTGCAGTCCAGATGCTGCGAATTCCCGATGGTGGACAGCATGATGTTGTCCAGGCTGGTCGCCGGGTCTGGGACAATTGGAAACGAATTGCTGGCGTCCATCGGACCGCTGCGCTTCCAACCGCCAGGAATGGCTCCCGTCTCGTCGCCGTTCTCCCCGGTAATCTCGCTGACCAATTCCCCATACTGGTCGGAATTCACAGTGTTCGTGCCCGGTGGCCCAAAGATGTTCCCATTCACATACACCGACGGATTACCACTCATCTCCGCACTATTGGTTGTGAAATGAATGGGATGTGCCTGTGCACCCGAGTTCAGATTCCCGGTGATGAACTTATTGTTGATGTCGTCGATCTGCTCGGCGCCTAGCCACTCGTTCGCGTAGTAGTTCCAGTTGTAAATGATGTTGTTGACCCAGCGCGTCGAGAAGTTCGAGTTTTCCGGGATCCGATGACCGACGTTCACGAACATATCGTGGTGAAAGTCGATGTTCTTCTCGCTCGGCGACAGGCAAGGTCCGGATAGCGTCCCGACGCAAGTCTCGTCCGTAGCGGTTCCGTACCCGACCGGATGTCCTTCGTGCGGCTCGTAGTCCAGCGTCCACTGCGTGGTGATGTCGTGATTGGGGCCGTCCCCATTGCCGTTTCCGTCGATGAACGGAGTGTAGTTGCTGGTCGTGATCCAGCTCTTGTTTCCCGACCATCGGGTAGTCACATGGTCGACGATGATGTTATAGCAGCCGCCCGTGTTCAGCGTTCCATTGCCGGGGCAGTTCACGATCCAGATGCTCGTCGTTCCGGTGTCGGGTCCCGAAGTCACGTTGAAATTATCCGGGCTCATTGTGACGTAGCGCAAAACAACGTCGTGCGTAGAAATGCCAAACAGCGCTCCGTTGGTATTCGAGCCGCCTAGGACTACTTCGCCCGGCGCGCTCTGACCTGCCACGGTCAAATAAGGACTGGCGAAGCGCAGGTCCCCCGACGTGATCGGGAACAATCCTGCCACGCGGAACACGCAGGTGCGTGGCCCGCTGGCCATCACGCAGGCTCGCAGCGATCCGGTCCCCGAATCGTTATTGTTGGTGACTTCGATCACCGCACCGCCGCGCCCGCCAACGGACCCCGCCCCGCCTCCCTGCGCCTCTGGAAACGCGGGTAGCGGTCCGGAAGTCGCGGTCGCGGCCGTGGGAGTCGCCGCGTTCACCGTGACCTGGGCAGTCGCAGACTTCGCAGAATCCGCCTCACTGGTCGAGGTGACGGTGTCGTTGCCGCTGTTAGCGGGCGCAGTATACAGCCCCGACGACGTGATCTGCCCTAGAGCCGCCTTCCAGCTCACCGACTTGTTGCTGGCTGTGCCCTGGACCGTCGCCGAGAACTGCACCGTTGCCCCGGTCGTTGCCGATGCCGAAGCCGGCGTGATCGTGACCGAAGTCACGTTCGCGGCACTCGTGCCGCTAGGCGGTACGCTAATAGGGGTACTGGACTTAGAAGCAGAAGCCGACCCCGCGCACCCCGCTACAAATCCCAATACCAATAGGGCGGCACACAGCAGGAGCGCAGCAAGAACTCCCTCCCTCCGATCCTTTACATCCTTTACATCCTTAACTTCCTTTGCTTCCTTTGCTTCCTTTGCTTCCTTCCTAACATCCTCATCTTCACACACTCGTATCATGTAGTCGCGGGGACCCTTTCATTAAGGTGTTTTGTTACAGCGTGTTACAGTCAATCAACAGCATGCCGGCGGGAGGTTGAGGATAGAGGTTACCGACGAGATGGATGGTAGTCCTGAGGGTACTGGCGGACAAGCTGACCACGCGGACAGAATCAGGCCAAAGCTACCAGGACAGTCCTAGGACTGCGCCCCTGTTCAGGGAGGGTCTGGCCGTCGGCTAGGGAGGGTCTAGTCCGTGCGTAACGACAACTAAACACAAGGGTTACTTGGTATCGTCCAAGGGCAAACGAATCCGAAAGCCAGCGAGGCTTGTCATCCAGGTTGATCGGTCAAACTCCACCAACTGCCCTCCAGCAACCGCCCGCAACGTTCTGCCCACGCCCCTGCCAGCAACTGCCATCCTGAGCCTATCCGACGAGGATAGGCGAAGGACCTCAATCACAACACAAGCGCCCAAATCTAACGGAGCCGCCCCATCCCCCGGATAGCCCAGCGCCCTCGCGCCGTGCAAACATGGGCAATTCGCATCTACCCCCTGCTGCTAATGGCTTTAAGTTTCCTGCGTTCCTGTCCAAACTGGTGGGTTTCCGGCGTCATTCTAGTAGCAGCATACGGACCGGCTATGATCGACGAGGGGGCCCCAGAATGAAATACATCCTGATGGACTATGTGGGGGAAGCAGGCTGGCCCAAACTTACGAAGGACGAGAAAGAACACTGGCTGGGCGCCTACCGGGCGTACATGGAAGCGATGGCGAAGGCGGGTGTGCTCAAAGACAGCAGAGGTCTGCACCCGACCTCGGCGGCGACCACCGTGCGGGTTCTGAACGGCAAGACCCAAGTACTCGACGGTCCCTATGCCGAGTCCAAGGAGCAGTTGGGCGGCTTCCATATCATCGAAGTGCCCGATCTGGATGCGGCCATCGCCTGGGCGACACGTTCCCCAACCGCGCTCCATGGCGTCGTCGAAGTGCGTCCGGTCCGAGAGGGCACCCTTCTAACCAACGACCTGTCGACCTACGTGGATCTGTAGGCCCGACGAAGTTGTAGCGGCGAGTTCAGCTCGCCACCTTTTCAACCAAGGCGAGAGGAAAACACATGCGGAAATTGATCGCTTTCAATAACGTGAGCCTGGACGGCTACTTCGTAGACGCAAACGGAGACATGAGCTGGGCCCATAGACCCGACGCTGAGTGGAATTCCTTCGCCGGAGAAAATGCCAGCGGCGGAGGCACGCTCTTGTTCGGCAGGAAGACTTACGAACTGATGGCTAGCTACTGGCCCACACCGATGGCCATGCAGAATGATCCCGTGGTTGCGGAAGGCATGAATAATTTCTCCAAGGTGGTCTTCTCCAGAACGATGGGCGAGGCGTCCTGGAAAAACACACGGCTGGTGAACGGCGATCTGGCGTCCGAAGTGCGGAAGATGAAGAATGAGCCGGGAGAGGGCATGGCGATCTTAGGAAGCGGCACCATTGTGGCGCAGTTGGCGCAGGAAGGCTTGATCGACGAATATCAAATCGCCGTGATTCCTGTCGTCCTCGGCGCTGGAAGAACGATGTTCGAAGGGATCAAACATCGCCTGAACCTCACCCTGAAAAAGACCCGCGCCTTCGCCAACGGCAACGTCGTCCTATGGTACGAGCCGATTCGCTAGGGGTCGGAGCTTCAGCTCCGACATTGCCGTTCGTACCGATGGGCTTCAGCCCCTGAGGAAATGCCTTTGGCACCTTTTCGAGGTCCTCCTAAGCCGCCCTGACATTCTCATACTGACTCCGAGACAAACGAGACGAAAGTGCCATCCGAACCCACAAATCTCGACAATGCCGAATCACAAGCCCGCCGCACCGCGGAAGCCGTCGCCCGCAACAGCTACGGCAAGCTCGTCGCTTTCCTCGCCGCCCGCACGCGTGACGTTGCCGCCGCCGAAGACGCATTGTCGGAAGCGTTTGCAGCTGCCCTGGCGGATTGGCCCCACAACGGCTGCCCCGCGAACCCGGAAGCCTGGCTGATGACCGTCGCAAAGCGAAAATCAATCGATGTTGCCCGCCGCCGCTCGACCAGCGAATCTGCGGTCAGCGAACTGCAACTCCTCTCGGAAGAGCTGGAAGCCGCGGCAGCCGAGTCGGAAATCCCGGACCGCCGCCTCGCACTGCTGTTCGCGTGCGCGCACCCCGCCATCGATATCACCGTCCGTGCCCCATTGATGCTCCAGGTAGTGGTCGGATTGGACGCCAAAACGATTGCTTCGGCATTCCTAACGTCCCCGGCGGCGATGGGCAAGCGGCTCGGCCGCGCCAAGGAAAAAATCCGCCAGGCCGGCATCCCGTTTCGCATTCCTGAGCGCGAGGAGCTTTCCATGCGGCTCGACACCGTCTTGGACGCCATCTACGCAGCCTTCGCAGAAGGCTGGAGCGACCCGAGCGGCACCGATGTCGTCCGTCGCGACCTCACCGCTGAAGCCATATTTCTCGCCAGGCTGGTCGCTGAGCTGCTCCCGCAGGAGCCCGAAGCTCTAGGTTTGCTGGCGCTGATCCTTCACGCCGAAGCCCGGCGTCGCGCCCGGCGCAGTCCAGCAGGCGAATACGTCCCGCTCGCCGAGCAGGATCTGACCCTGTGGGATTGGCGAATGATCGAAGAGGCCGAAGCGCTCGTGCGGGCCGCGAGCACAATTGGCTGCATGGGTCGCTATCAGCTGGAAGCGGCCCTGCAGTCGGCCCACGTCTATCGCTGCCGCACCGGTCACGAAAACTGGGCCGATGTGGTGCGGCTGTACGACGCCCTGATCGCCCTGGCCGCATCGCCGGTGGTTGCGATCAATCGCGCCCTGGCGATTGCCGAGGCGCAAGGCGCCGCCGCGGGCCTCGCCGCTATGCCAGAGGCAACAGGAGACGTCCGGCTCACCGAATATCAACCGTATTGGGCCGCTCGGGCTGAATTGTTGGCCAGGTCGGGAGAACCCACCGAGGCTCACCAAGCCTACGAAATGGCCATCGGACTGGAGCGCGATCCTGCTGTCCGCCGCTTTCTGCAAAAACGCCAGTCGGCATTAAAGTAGCACGGCACTCGGGTGCGCCCATTGCCGGGCGGCTTTAGCTGCGCCGCGTGAAGGGCCTGTGCTCCGACGATCTCGACTGTACAAAGCCAAGCCTTTGCTAGGGCTCAAACCAACTTCAAGATAGCGGAACTTAAAGATAATCCTTGACAAATAGTACCAATGTGTTACAATGAAGTCGGAGTTTGAAGAGGGAACAACCAGCTCCCTGAATGCTATGTCCGCCCGCCAAGCAGTCTTGGTAAATCAAGCGAAAATACCCGTACCGAGTGCGTTACTTCTTCGCCAACAGAGCCCGCCCGTAAATCCTTTAGAATCCACACTTCTGCAAGTGTTCATTCTAAACAACTTTAAGTTCTTCAGAAACAACACTTGCAAAAAAAACCTAGGGGGTACCCCCGCTTTCCCCTCAAGATTATTTGCGTTTCGGCTTCATTGCAGCCAGTGCCCGGCGTGCGTCTTCGATGGCTCTGTGTTCCGGGCTGCCATACTCAATGCAACTGCGCAGCCGCTCTTCAATCGCCGTCAATGCTGCTTTGACACGAGTGGGAATCTGCGCCAAATCCGCCTCTAAGACGGCGGAATCGTACGGCGTCTGCCAGCGGTAAACCGTTTGACTATTCATTAGACCTTTCTATTCATCCAGGGCTTTCCACAGGGTTTCGAGAGGGAGATTCAACTCTACGCTGTTGTGAGGCAAAGAGATACAGCCATTCTGCCTATTCCGCCAGGTTCATGTGCCTTGCGCAACGAAGCCGGCGGGTTTTATCCCCTCAATTTGCGGGGTCAACGTCCAAGAGGGGCCGTATCGCGAGGAGACCTGTTTTTGCTTGACGTGAACGGTTTGCGAGGAATAGGCTCGCGACAATTCGTCGAGGCCCCTCATGCGTTGCTTCCAACGGGCCAGGAAACAGATCAATCCACAGTTCACGCGTTGCGGCGGAACCCGCGCTCACCTGCGCTTCGCGCGCTTGCTGACATTGCTGCTCATGCTGGTTTGCATCGTCGTATCGGTTGAACCGATGCGGAGCCAGGATAAGGGAAGCGAAGCGAATGCGGCTCGTGGCAGTGGCGCCGAGATTTCCGTGACCGTGCGCGACAGTGCTGGCGAGCCGATTTCGTCGCCGGCCACGGTAAAACTCTTTCTCGATGGATCGATTCCCAGCGGCCAGGGGGCGACTTCCCGCGGGAGCGTGGTCTTTGTGGTGACGAATCTCGGAGAGTTTCGCGTGGTGGCCGAGGCGCCCGGATACCAAAGCGGTCAGAAGGATGTGTCCGTAGCGTTTCCGATGAGGGCGCAGGTGGATGTCTACCTGCAAAGGGATTCGAGCGTTGGCAATAACTCGGGAGTTCCGGGCAGACCGGTACTGGCGCCCAAGGCGAAAGAGGCGTTTGACAAGGGATTGCGGGCGCTCAGCACCGACCAGCTGCGAGAAGCGGAGAAGTTTGTTGGCGAGGCAGCGCGGCTGGCACCTAGTCATCCGGATGTTCTTTACGTGCAGGGCGTCTTGTATTTGAAGCAGGGTAATTTTGCGCAGGCGCAGAGTGTGCTGGAAAAGGCGACGCAGATCGATCCGAATCACGCCCGGGCGTTTGCGGCGCTGGGGATGACGCTATCGGATCAGGGGAAATATGAGGTGGCGATTGCGCCGTTGGAGAAATCGCTGCGGTTAGACCCGGCTGCGGACTTCGAGACCCATTGGGTGCTGGCGAAAGCCTATTACCAACGTGAACGCTACGACGAGGCGCTGAAGAGTTCGCAGGCAGCGCTGACGGGTTCGAAAGGGAAGTCCCCGGAGATTGCGTTGCTGGTAGCGCAGGCGTTGACGGCGGTAGGCAGATACGACGATGCCGCACAAACTTTGCGCGAATTCCTGCACGAGCACGGGGACCGGCCAGAGGCGGCGAAGGCACGGCGTTGGCTGGAGGGATTGCGAAGTAGCGGCAAGATTGCGCGGGACTAGACACACTCTAGATGGGAGTCGATCGTGTGGTTGTTGACGATTGGCCGAGACAGCGGGTCAGAATTTCCACGTTGTAAATCCAGGCTAGGCAGCCGGTGCAACGGACACGCATAGTGGTGCTGCGACGCGCAACGCAAATCAGCGGCGAGCAACGCGCCCAACACGCAGCCAAAAGCCGGCAGGATGCCGGCGCTACCAGCCGTCGTGCGGATTACGGGGCACAGACGGGAGTGTTTGTGCTGCTCGAAACCTATTCGGTGTGGGTTAGGTCGTGGATTTGGGTTTCGAGGGCTTGGTTGTATTGACGTTCGATTTGGAGTTCGGTCTGGAGTTTCTTGACCAGGAGTTCAAGGCGCGCGACTTCGGCGCGGAGTTTTTGGGCGTCGCCGCTGGGCACGGAGCGGAGTTGGGTCGGCGCTGATGTGTGAGCTGGCTGGTTGTGCTGGCCGGGGTGGGTGGCCTGAGTGGGCGGAAAATTCTGCGCTGCCGGTGGGGTCGGGCGCGGCGTGAAGGCCTCAGCTAGCGCGCGTGGCCATGCGGATTCGGGAACTCGTTGTTCGGAAGCGTTTGGTTGAGGCGCGGTCTGCACCGGTGCAGGCGGCGGTGGCGGCGCGAAGAGGCTGTTGAGCGCGTTCGCTGCGCTGGGAGCGTTGGGAATGCCTGGGAACGCTGGTCGATCTGACGCGTGGGGTGCCGGGGTTGCGGATTTCGGATTCAGAAGGGCCTTTACGCGGCCGATTAGTTCTTGGGGCTGAAAGGGCTTGCGGATTAATTCGTCGGCTTGCACCGAGACGGCTTTGTCGGCCACGGTCTTGTTGACTACGCCGGACATCAGCACGACGGGAATTTTGCCAAATTGCGGATGCTGCTTGATCTGCGTGCAAACCGAGTAGCCGTCCTGGTCGGGCATGATGACGTCAGTGATGACCGCGTCGGGCGGATTCTGTTCGAACTGAGCGAGCGCGGAAGCGGCATCGGAGCAGGTGATGACGTTGATGCTCTCGCGACGGAAAGCGATCTTGATGACTTCGCGCATGGTGGCGGAGTCGTCGATGAAATAGACGGTGGGCGTGCGTTTTGCCGGCGCGTCGGTGAGTGGTGGTACGGCCATGATTTCGCTCATAGCGATTCCTTATCTGCTAAATTGTGATCCACCAAATCGTGGTCTGCGAGTTTCTCTTCCGCGGAGATTTCGGGCGCGAGCTTTTCGCCCGGTACGTTCTTCTCCAGCGAAACCGAGTGTCCCAAACTCAATTCTTCCAAATGCGAATCTGCCGAGTTCTCGTTGGCGACGATGTCGCTTACCAGGTTGTTCGCGCTTTCGTCGTACTCGCGCATGGCGTCCAGCATCAAGTCGGTAGCGGAACGCAGCACGGTGTGCTGCGCGGAGGTGGCACCGTAGACAAATTTATACACGCCGGCGCCGCCGTGGATGCAGCTCTTGACGATGTAAATGACGGCTTCGTCGCCGAAGAGGCTGCCGCATTCCGCGTGCGTGATGGTGCCGGCGTCGAAAAAGAGAACGGCGTCGGTAGCCGCGGCATTGATGTGCAGCGCGCCCGTTTGTCGCGCCTGGCCGAGCATTTGCAATACTCCGGGAAGATCGTGGTGCGAGAGGCTGCCGCTTAGGCTGGTATCGGCCTGCGCGAGCATCTGCGTGGGCTGGAAGCCTTCGGCTTTGCTGATGATGATGTTGCGAATATGTGTAGCGATTACCGCAGGTTGGCGCTGGCGGTCGATGTAGTCGTCGCAGCCGGCCTGGAAAGCTTCCATGAGAGCGCGCTGGCTGCCGTCCCCGAGGGCGATGATGGGGAGCGAGGCGTTCTTGGGATCCGCGTGAATGATCTTGGCGATTTGGAGAGCGCCCATTTCGCGCATGTTGGTGGAGCAGACGACGGCGGTGGGCGTGTCGTATTCGAGTGTGGTCAGCGCGAATGCCGGTTGCGTGCTTGCGAGCACTTCGAAACCTTCGCGTTTCAGAGCGTCGCCGAGTCGCTTTGAGAAATAAACGTTGCTGTCGATCAGCAGAATCTTGGGGATGCGGCCGGGCTCGGTCATGAGAGGGCCTCTTGCTGGACGGCTTCGGCGGGTGCAAGGAGAGCCGCCGTGGTGGGGCCAGGAGTCAGCGCAGTGAGATTCAGAACCTCGATGACGTCACCGTCGTGGGAAAGCCAGCCGGAAACGTGCGGGAGGTCAGCTTCGCTGGCGGGAATCATTTCGGCAAAGATGAGTTCACAATCGCCGGTGACCGGGAGCGCGATCCACTCGGTGCCGGTGGCGTAGCGACGCTGTGCGATCAGGTAAAAGCGGCGCGAAAGAAGATTCTTGCCGATGAGCCTCGCGGCGACGTCACAGACGGGAACGATGCGGCCGCGGCGCAGGATTACGCCTTCGATTTCTTTGGTGTGGTGAGGAAAACGGAAGACGCGGCTAGGCGCAACAAGTTCAGCAATGTCGCCCGCAGCGACGGCGAAGCGGCGCTCGGCAAGGCGGAGCAGAACGAAGGACTCGGAATCGGTTTGGGGGCTCATTGCTGGAAGCTCGTAGCTTCTCCGTCAGTGTCAATAATGTCAGGTTGCGGGAGCAGGCCGCCGGACGCGGTTTCCTGGGCTGCAGTTTCTGTTGGCGATTCCTTAGGCTGCAGGGACGAATCCAGCAAGAAGAGCTCATCGGGCGTGAGAAAGCCTTCGGGTTTGACGACCGGGACCACGGTTTGGTCGATGGCGGTAACGCCGCGATACCAGTCACGCTCGTCATTGCAGAAGGCCTGCGGCAGCGCTTGCAGCCGGGTCATGGTGGTCATTTTCTCAATGCCATCCACGAGAAGAGCGGTGCGCGTGCGCCGCAGGACAAAAACCAGCGCGGGCGCGAACGGCGGCAGGCCGAAATGCATGGCGCCATTCACGACGTAGAGAGCATGTTCGCCACGCTGCACGATGTGCCGCACCTTGCGGAGCCCAGCCTGGGCGATTTCTTTTGCGGCGCCGGCGAGTGTGTCCACGCTGCGGACTTCCTGCACGGATGCGGAAGAGACGGCGAAGAGCTGGCCGCTGACGCGAAACAGAATGATCTGCTCGGTGCGAACCGGGTGCGCTTTTGCTGGGATGGGGAGACGCACTAGCGCACTCCCACGGGCGAAGTCTTGCAGATGCCGATGACGCGTTTTTCGATCGCCGGGTAGATGTCGTCGAGCGGGAGAACGTGCTCGACGTTGGCGGCTTTGATGGCTTCCGCGGGCATGCCGAAAATTACCGAAGTGGCTTCGTCCTGGGCGATCACCAGGCCACCAGCGGACTGGATCGCCTTCGCGCCTGCGGCGCCGTCGTTGCCCATTCCAGTGAGGACAACACCGATGGTCATGGCGCCTGCGTAAGATGCGGCGGTTTCCATCGTGACGTCGATATTCGGGAGATAGCCGTTAATGCGGCCGGAAGTGCCGTCGAGCTGGATGCGGCCCGTTGGGGTTATGCGCAGGTGCTGCGCGCCGGGGCAAATGTACAGCGTGCCAGGCTGAATGGGCTCGTTGGGTTCGGCTTCCTTGACGCGGATGCTGGTGAACTCCGCGAGCTGAGCTGCGTACTGGGTCGTAAAGGTCGCGGGCATGTGCTGCACGAGGAACACGGCAGCTGGAAAGTCGCGTGTAAAGCCGGGGGCGAGGCGCATGACCGTTGCGGGTCCACCCGTGGAAGCGCCAAGAACGACGATGGGAAAGCGCTGGTCGAGCGGCGCGCTCGGCTGTGGGCGCGACGCAACGCGGGCTGCCGCGGCAGCCGGGTTGGTGTTGACCGCCTGGACCGTGGACGCCAAGCGAGATGCGGTCCGAACGACGCGCACTTTGGCGGACATGCGAACTTTGCGGAGAAGGTCTTCCTTCACGCTTTGCATGTCGAGATCGATGCCGCTGGACGGCTTGGCGACGAATTCGATGGCGCCGAGCTCGAGGGCTTTGAGGGTACTGGAGGCTCCCTCCCGCGATTCCGAGCTGACGATGACGATAGGGCGCGGGTTGGTGGTCATGATTTGTGCGGTAGCTTGCAAGCCATCGACGTGGGGCATGTTGATGTCCATTGTGATGACATCGGGTTTTAACGATTCAGCGAGAGTGATGGCTTCGCGACCGTCTTTGGCCTGGCCGACGACTTGCAATTGATCGTCGGAATTCAAAATGGTTTCGAGGACCTTGCGCATGAAGGCCGAATCGTCAACGATGAGGACGCGAAACTTTTTATTGGGAGTAGTCGCCATCGTTGGTGTCTACGCGACCGGCACGGCCGGGCGCGTCGCCTCCATTCCCATGAGTTGTTCGACCGCGGCGATCAGTTGATCTTCCTGCACAGGTTTGGTGAGGAATGCTGCGGCGCCTTCTTTTATGGCGCGATCGCGATGTTTTGCGCCGGCGCGTGAAGTTACGACCATCACAGGGATGCGGCGTGTCGTGGGGCTCTGACGGAGCTGAACCATGAGCTCGTAACCAGTCATGCGCGGCATTTCGAGGTCGGTTATGACCAGATGGCAGCCGTGCTGGGCGACAAGCTCGGCGGCTTCCAGGCCGTCAGCGGCGAGCTTCACGCGGTAGCCATTCTTTTCGAGCATGCGGCCTACAAATTTGCGGACGCTGATGGAATCGTCGGCAACCACGATGACGCGTTCATGCTCGACACGATCGATGGCGTCGGTCGGAATCGTGCCGCGGGCGACTGCCTCGGATCCCGGCGCAAAGACGCGTGCGGCGCTGGCGCTGGCTTGCAGCGTGCGGCGCTCGTTGGGCTCGGCGGCGACCATGCGATTCAGATCGATCAGCAGTATCAGGCTGCCGTCTGGGGCGATCGTGGTACCTGGGAAAAGCTTTACGCGACGAAGGTATTCGCCGAGATTCTTGATGACGATTTCGTCCTTGCCGAGGACCTCTTCGACGACGAGGCCGATCTGGCGATTACCGGTGTTAGCTACAACCATGCGGAAATAGCCGTTGATGGGTTCCAACGGCGGCAGGCCGAGATAGCTGTCGAGACGAATGACTTCGGTGACGACGTCGCGAACTTTCGTAAGGAGTTTGCCGCCGACGTCTTCGATTTCGTCGGCGCGAATGCGGCGGATTTCTTCGACCACCGCGAGAGGCAGGGCGAAGCTGACGCCGCCGCAGCGAACGAAGAGCGCCGGCGAAATGATCAGAGTGAGGGGCACCTTGAGAGTGAACTTTGTGCCTTGGCCGCGCGTACTTTCGATTTCGACATCGCCGTTGAGCGCGTTGAGGTTCGCGCGCACAACGTCGAGGCCAACGCCGCGGCCTGCAAGTTCGGTCTTGGCCGGGGCGGTGGAAAAGCCGGGGTGGAACAGCATCTCGCGGAGGTCCCGCTCGGTGAGACGCTCGGCGGTTTCGGTGGAGACCAAGCCGCGTTCGGCGGCACTCTGCTTCACACGCTCGTAATCAATGCCGCCACCATCGTCTTCGACTTCGATGTAGATGTGATTCCCTCGGTGATAGGCGCGCAGGGAGACTTTGCCTGCTTCGGGCTTGCCTGCCGAGAGTCGCGCGTCGGAACGCTCGATACCGTGTGCTACCGAGTTGCGGACGAGGTGCACGAGCGGGTCGGAAATCTGCTGAATAATATTGTTGTCGAGTTCGGTTTCGTTGCCGACGAAATCCAGCTCGACTTGTTTGCCGGCAGACTGTGCGGCGTCGCGAACGGCGCGAGACAAACGGGAATAGAGCGTGCCGATGGGGACCATGCGCGCGGCGGTGAATTCGTCTTGGAGATGGTGCGCGAGTTTCGTGAATTCGTCGATGTCTCCCTCGACGCGGCCGATGTAGCCTTCGAGTTGTGTGAGGACTTCGTTCACGTCGGCGGAAATTTCGGCCATGGAGCGCGAGAGGATGTTGAAGTCGTCGTAACGATCCATCTCCAGTTCGCTGAAATCGTCGAAGAAGGACGCTTCGCCCGCGGCGGCGCTCGCCAAGCGCTTCGGAGCCGTGGCGGCGTTCCAGGACGCGGTGGCACGGGACGAACTGATGCGGTTGAACTCGTACTTTTCCTGGAATTCGTTCACTTTGCCTTGCAGGCGTTCCTTGGAGAAGCTAAGTGTGTCCACGAGCTTTTCGAGTTCGGAGACGCGGCCAACCATGCGGGTGCGGTTGATGACCAACTCACCGACGGTGTTCATCATGCGGTCGAGGCGTTCGAGCGCGATGCGCACGGACTTAGTCGATGCCGCCGGGCTCGCGGGCTGCTTGATGACTTTGCGAGATTGCGTTGGCGCCGCAATTTCTGTGTGACCAGCGAATTCTGCTTCACCGGCGCTTTGTGCTTCCGCGAGTGCTTCTTCGGAATCGAGAGGAGCAAACTCCGCGATGCGATTGAGAAGCGAATCCACGCCTGCGCGCATCTCCGATTCGTCGGCCCACTGGCGATGCAGGGACTTCTTAAGAACGTCGACGGACTCGAGACAAAGATCGACGACCGCGGGCGAGGGATCAATCTCTCCATCGCGCAAACGGCCTATTAAGTCCTCGACCCGATGGGCGATCGCGCCCAGGCGCCGGAGACCGACCTGAGCGGCGGAGCCTTTTACCGTGTGAATGGCGCGGAAGAGGCGATTGATTTCCTCGGAATTGTTGTTACCTTCCAGCGAAATCAGGCAATCACTGACCACCTGCAGATGCTCTTCGGCTTCCGGCTGGAAGAATTCGAGAATTTCGGGACCGACTTCGTCGTCGGAAGGCAGGGCGTCAAAATAAGAGCCGGTGAGAGCGGACTGCGAAAGTTCGTCGGTGGACGAGGTGACAGCGGATGGCCGCTGGTCGAAATTTAGAGGAACGGGTTCAACGGGAAACGCGAAGCGGTACCGGTCTTTGAATGCAGAGATGTCTTCGACGTTTTCGTTTCCGGTGTCGCTGATTTCGAGGAGATCGGTTTCGAGCAACGAGATACCGTCCGA
>Ga0187855_10000884_pt1 | contig 24988 bp, 31 predicted proteins | sample June2016WEW_8_10_2_FD_132969 | JGI IMG/M metagenome (GOLD analysis project Ga0187855, IMG submission 132969) | Peatland microbial communities from SPRUCE experiment site at the Marcell Experimental Forest, Minnesota, USA - June2016WEW_8_10 | ecosystem: Environmental > Terrestrial > Soil >...
AGGTCGCGATGAATCGTGCCACGGGTGTGAGCGAAAGCCAGCGCTTCGCCGACGCGCCGCATCACGCGCAGACGCTCGCCCAGCGATGGCGATCCGGCCAGGTAGTGGTCCAGGCGCGCGCCGGCCACCAGCTTCATCGCGTAGAATGCGCGGCCGTCGGGCAACTCGCCGGTCTCATAGATGGGCACGATCGCCGGATGCTCCAGCCCCGCGATGAGCTGCGCTTCGCCGGCCAGCGCGGAGTCGAGGACTTTGAGCGCCACTCGGCGATCGAGCTGGCAATCGCGCGCCGCGTAGACCACGCCCATCCCGCCGCGGCCGATCTCGGATTCCAGCTCGTACCGGGTCCCGGAGAGGTCGGGTAGCACCGCCACTTGGCGCAGATGGTCGAGGACGGAATCGCTCACATCCATAGGCGCCGCATCTCCTCGCGCAGCTCCCGTTCGCCCGATGTCACGCCGCGCAGCCGGTCGTTCACGAACCCGCGCAGCGTGCGGCGGGCCCACGCCAGATGATTGGTCACGGAGGTTTCGGCGATGCCATGGCGCGCGGCCAATTCAGCGTAGGAGGGACGTTCGCCGCCGGCCAAGTCGAAAGCTTCGAAGATCTGGAATTGGATCTGCTTGCCCGACTCTTCGCAGAGCACGCGCAGATCTTCGATCGCCAGGGCTAACAATTGGCGCTGCCACTCGCGTTCGAAGGCTTGTTCAGGTGACTCGGTGGTGATCGCCTGCGCGTCGACCGGCTCGAACGCGATATCGCCGCCGCGCTTCTGCCGGTTCGCGGAGGCGTGTTGGTTGGCGGCGAAGCGTTCCACGGCCATGCGGAGATAGGTGCGGAACGAGGCTTTGGCCGGGTCGAAGCGCGCGAAAAAATCGCGTTCCAGCGCGGTAGTGAAGAAGCTTTGGGTCAGGTCTTTGGCGTCTTCGTTGTCCTTGCGAAACTTGACGCGGATAAATCGATAGACAGGCTTCCAGTACAGCGCGATTACGCGTTCCAGGGCTTCGTTCGGCAGGCCGGCAGTGGCCGCCTCCAGTAGCGAAAGCTGCGTAGATGGGAAATGGCCATGCGGCCCGCCCATCGTTGTGTCCGGGTCCAACCGTCCGCGCATGCTATCCACCGATGATAGCGTAGCGCCCCGCTTCAAAAGTCCGGAGATATACCCGGGAGAATCCAGTGGCAGGAGTGGGGCTGTAACTTACGCCTTAGATTTGTGCGCCTTGCGGTATGCCGCCCAACGCTTCTTCGTGGCTTCCCTTATGGCTCTCAAACCAGCCGCCGACATTTTCCGCTTCTTGGGCTTTTCCGGTACAGCCTGTTGCTGTTTCTGCGCCGCCCATCTGGCTCTCTGTGCGGCGGCGATCCTGGCACGGGCGGATTTGCTCATCTTGCGGCGCTTCTGTGGAACTACGTGATCCGATCCAGTTACCGTGGCTTTCGGACGACCGGGACCGGCTTGGCCGAGTTGCGCCTTAATCTCGGCTATCCTCGCGGTGAGTCTTTCACGTTGGTTCTCATAACCAACGATGGCCATCTCCAGGATGGCGCTGTCTTCTCTTGGCTGTGCTTGTCGTGGCATTTTCGGTAGTCTTCCCTAGGACGCTGAATTGGACTGTCTACGACAGTCGCCTGCGATTCGATTCTAGCACTGGTTGACTTGCGTTACACAATCGCCGGCGGTCTGGGGTGCAATTCGTAGCGTGGGATTTGGTCATCGTTGGCTGTATGGCAAGCGAACTAGGCACTCCCTGCTTCTTGGCCGGCCGCATACGATTCATAAAGCGGCCAAGCGTGGACCGGCGTGGGATCGTTTTTTTTCCAGTGTGCTACGGCGCGATCGTCCACTTGGAGCGCACCGGCCAGGAGCGCTTTTGCCCTCAAACCCGTGGGACTATCATAGACAGGGATCTGCGGGTATGTTTTCCGAGGTGGAAGTGACGATAGAACAGCGGCTCGCCGTCTCTCACAGGGTCGAATTCCCCGACTCCTACCCGGCCGGCAACGTGCTGGTCTGCGCGATTGCAGCTTCGCCAACCGGTCCACCCTCGCGCGCCTTAAAATGTTGCCGTTCACTTTGGGATCCCACGGTCTTCGTATACACCTTACTGAACTCAGCTCCCCAAAAAAAGAGCTGCGTCGAGTAGTATACCCATAGCAACACGACAATCGGCGAGCCGGCAGCACTATACGTCGACCCAAAACGGGTATTCGCGAGATAGAACTCGATGAGCTGCTTGCCAATCATAAATAGCAATGCGGTGATCATGGCTCCGAGGGCGACGTCGCTCCACTTCAATGCGACGTCCGGGACGATTTTGTAGAGGGCAGCAAACAGCACCGCTATCACCAGATACAGAATCATAAACGTGACAGTCCGCGGTACGGCGATCCTCACTGCCGCGATCCAGGCGTTCAACACCAGCGAAACCAGCAGCAGGAAGCCTATGACCAACACCGTCGCGAACGAATAGAAGCGATCCTTGATCAGACGAATGACAGTGGCCGCATTGATTCGGTCGGCGGGAAGCGGAACGTGCCAGATCGCGTTCATCGCGTCGTGCAACTCCACGAACACGGAGGAAGCGCCAAATGCCAAAGTCGCCAAGCCCAGCAAAGTAGCTATCAGACCGACTCGGGGCTGGTAGGCGCGCATGATCACTTCCTGAATTGTCCGCGCTACGTCGGGCCCGGCCATGCCTTGGATTTCTGAAGCGAGCCGGCCTTGGGCGGCCTCCTGTCCATAAATAACAGCGGCCACCGCGACGGCTATAACGACAACGGGAGCCAGCGACAGCAGGGTATAAAATGCGAGGGAAGCGCCCAGGCGTTGAGCGTTATCGTGGATCCATTCGCTCAGCGCCTCTCTGAACATGCCCGGCAGGACTTTATATCGCAACCGTGACTCATATCGCAACCGTGACTCGGCGCTTGCCCCCAGCATTTCTCAACTCCCGTGCCATGTGAAGCTCAGGTCAGGTGGACCGGCAAGGCTCGAACTGAAGCCGCCGGAGGCGGCGAGGCCCAAAGCCGGCTCGACCTCGCCAGCAGCCTTTGTAGAGCGAGTAGTGCGCCTCCTGACAACCAGGCTATCGGGCGCCGGCTGCCGTGAGTTCGGCGCGTTGGACCGGGTGCAGCGCAATTTCCACAGCGCGTGTCGCCTTCAGAATGTCCTTGGCTTTACTGACCTCGTCCGCCGTGCCGTGAGCCACGATGACAAATTTGTCCGACTTGAGCGCCAACTCGTATTTCACGATGCTGTCTTTAGGAACGCCGATACTGTAGAGTCCCGCGCCAATTGCGCTTACTCCTCCCACCACGACAGCGCCTTCGAGAGCGCCGATAATCCAGGCGACCAGAGGACCGGCTACCAACACAGGCCCGATGCCTGGAATGGCGAAGGCCGCTGCTCCGAACAGCATTCCCCAAATGCCTCCCCAGAAGGCGCCGAATTTGCCCCAGTACTTCATCCGGTCGCCGCTGTTGTAGTACCCTACGACGTGCTCATCGGTATGGTAGTCCTTGCCGACGATAGACAGTTTCTTCATGTCATAGCCCGACCGCTGCAGCTCCTTGACGGCTTCCTCCGCTTGGGAGTGGTTCGCGTAGACGGCTACAACTGCGTCCATTTCAGGCATTGGCTTATTCCTTATCTTTCAAACCGGTTGAGTTAAGTTCAGGAGCAGCGGAGAGGGAGATCCTCGCCGCAAAATTGATTACGCTGGCCCCGGGGGCCCGCATCCAGCGAGGCCCCGGGAGTAAGTGCTGGAGCTTAAAACCAGCGACGACGGCCATAATAGCCTCCACCGCCGAGTAACATCACGACCAGCACGTAGCCAAAATGGTTAACATCGACGATTTCTTTCCACTGAAACACTGTTTTTTGCTTACCTGGCCGCTATTGGCGAGCCAATCTCGGTGCCGATGATTTCGCCGGAGATGACCAGTTCCACACGGCGGTTTTGCTGCCGGCCCGCAGCCGTGTCATTTGACGCCACCGGCTGAGTTTTTCCAAAGCCCCTCGATGTGACAGAGTTTGACGCCATTCCCTGCTCGGTAAGATAGTCGCGAACTGCCTCACCACGCTGTTCCGAGAGCCGCTGGTTATAGTCGTCGCCGCCGACGCTGTCGGTATGACCCTCTACGCTAAGCCTCAGGCCGGGGTGGCCCGAAACGATGCCGGCGACTTTTGCCAGTTTCTCACGGGCGATGGGCCGCAACGAATACCTGGCCGTATCAAAAAGGACATCCGACATGTTCACGATTAGTCCACGGGCCGTATCGCGAGTCTGCAGAATTGCGTTGAACTGGGTCAATAGCTGGGCTCGCAGTTCCGCCTTCTCAGCCTCCGCTTTTGCCTTCTCACTGGCGGCCCGGTCCATGTCGGCCTGAGCGGCAGCCCTCTGCGCATCATTCTCCCGCTTCAAACGGTCAACCTCGATCTGAGCCGCCGTGGCTTGCGCGTCGTTCTCCCGTTTCAGACGGTCGGCTTCGGCCTGTGACGCAGCGGCTTGCGCGTCATTTGCGCGCTTCAAACGATCTGCCTCGGCTTGCGCATCTAACTTCGCGGCCTCCGCGTCGCGAGCCACGCGCTCACTTTCGGACTGGGCGGCAGCCCGGCCGCTCTCGGCGCGAGCTTCGCGCTCCACCCCGGCTCGGCGCTCGTTGGCCAGCCGCTCTTCTTCGATCTTCTTTACAGTGATAATCCGGGAATCCTCCGCCATTTGGACGGCCTCTCGCGCTACCGTCCCAATGGGCTTCTTGCCGGCTCTTCCCTGCAAATACCCTTCCGCGTTTTCCAGACCTTGGACGGCCTTCTGGAAAGTCTCAGCCGCATACTGCGGAGCGCCAGTCCAGCGCGCGATCTGAACCGCATTTCGCGCCTCGTAGAGCTCCAACGGCACTTTTCGATCCAGGATGATCGGCCTGATCTCGGCTGGGTTTACGTTCAGGGTGTACTGACCCCTCTGTAGCAGCTCGAACTTCGCATCGACTTCTTCGATGGTACCTGTCGTATCGGCCCTGACGAAGTTCTCCATGACTACTACATCGCTGGGTTGCGTAACCGCAAAATATGGTTCCGCGGTCACAATCAAGCCGAAAGACTGCAGCTCGGTTGTGGCATCCAGCTTGCTGTTGTCGCCGTTCAGAAGTACTTCGCCTACGTTGGTGGCGCGGCCTTCCGGAGTAATCGCCCACATGACGTATGTGAGATACTCCGGGCCATAAGTAGTAGCCGGCTGCAGGTCGTGCATGCGCGCATCGATCTTGATTACGCCCTGTTTGCTCTCTACTTTGGCCTCGCCGCGGGCCGCAGGCATCAAAGCCGTGCCGCGGAAATCGATGTTCGTGGGACCACTGCGGTGATTGTAATTGATCGCCTTCGTCGTACGCGCCACCACGGTGACACGATAGATAGGCACGGATGGCGCGGCAGTTACTGCAACGCTCGACTGTTGCGTCGGATTGGGAGCCTGCGGCGTCTGCGCCGAAAGAATTCCGCAACCGGCCACTAGAAGTATCCCGATCGTCTTCATATTGTCATCTCAGCTTTCTTCTTTGCATGGCTCATTAGTTGAGCTGTGAAATAGTCTTGGGCACTCGGACTGAGTAACGGTTCAGCAGGCCCAGCAGCCGCGAGGCTGCCCTGGGCGCACGGATGCCCTCAGTCACGATAGCCCGGTTTTCCAACTTGTTGCCGTAGAGCGCGGCGTTATCGTCCAGATCTTCGCGAAGCGTCGCGCCTTCCAGAGCGAGGCCGGCAAACAGCCCCTGGGATCGCGACCATGAGAGAATCTCCGCCTTCATTTGCGCGTCGGTTTGAGCCGTCGCCGTGCGTCCCACTGGGCCCGCAGCCACGGAGCCTTCCGCGCCCAAAGTAAACTTACTGGACAGCAGTTTACCCTCGCCACCCGCGTTCATCACGAGCATGATCAAGTCCGTCTCCGAACCGCCGATCTGGAAGCCCACACTGCCGCCTTCAATGCGGACAGCGGCCGGCGCCGACCAGCCCCCGCCTCTATGCCGGCAGGACAGGAATCCTTTTCCATACTTCCCGCCAAATATGAAAGCCGCGGTCTTGAGCCCGGGTACAATGACGATGCAGTGGGCTTTCTCAAACAGATCTTGCGGGATGCCCTTATCCGGCGCTGCCATGATCTCCGAGAATACCGACGCAGCTTCGCCTAGCCGCTTTGCGGGCTTCTTATCCATGGCTAGCAGCGGTGTCAGTGCCAGTGCAGCTACTACAATCAGCTTCATTTCACTTCCTTAATCGCGTCCTCGGAGAGTTATCAAGACGGGTTTCCTAGTGCACGCGCCGCACCACATTTTTCAGTCGTGGACAGGTAATGCCGGACCGAATGCAGCGCGGCACGAAGCCGGGATAGGCTCGCGTGAGGGCAATACCGCAGGCTGTTAGTGTTGCGAGGAGTTCCGGATGAAAGCCAGGCCAGAGCCGAGAGAGGAAAAGCGGGCGGAGTTTCGCAAGTTCCTGGCTTTGCGCGAAAACCGCCCGTCACGCCAGGTGCAGATCTGTCCCTAAGAGTGCAGGTTTTGCCGATTCCATCTTCCGCCAGCCAATGCTGGTATTACTCTGGGGTGGCTGCTTTCGCGTCGTTTTTGAAAGCCTTGAGACGGTTTTGCAGAGTGCGCAGGCTGATCCCGAGTATCGCGGCGGCGTGCCTACGATTGCCATGCACGTGTTCGAGGGTAAGTTTGATATATGCTTCGTCCAGTTTACTGAGCCGCTGGCCGGGCTGAAGCACGATTGGACCATCGCCAATCGCCAGGGGCGTGTTTGAATGAAGCCCCCTGCCGAAGTTAGGAGAGGGAAGGTGATTCAATCCAATCACGCCGGCGCCGGCCACGATGGTCGCGCGCTCGATCACGTTGCGCAGCTCCCTTGCATTGCCAGGCCAATTATACGCGTCAAAAGCGGCCAGCACTTCGGAAGCGAGACCCATCACACGAGTGCCGTGTCTCTTGTTCAAAATCTGGATCATGACTTCCGCAATGAGTGGAATATCTTCTTTTCGGTCGCGCAGAGGCGGAAGTGCGATTTGAAAGACGCTCAACCGGTAGTAGAGTTCTTCCCGCAATCGGGTTCCCGCGGCCTGGCTGGTGGCGGCAAGCACACGCGCATCCACAGGGATTTCGGTCTTTCCGCCGAGCTTTCGCACCCGCAGGTCTTCGAGAACGCGCAGGAGCTTTGGCTGGGTAGATAGCGGCATCTCGCTAATCTCATCCAGAAACAAAGTGCCTCCGTGAGCCTGCTCAAAGCACCCCGCACGACGCTCCATCGCTCCCGTAAACGCGCCCTTTTCGTGGCCGAATAGCTCGCTCTCTATGAGGCTTTCGGGCAAGGCGGCTGCATTGATCGCGACGAAAGGGCCGTCACCGCGGGGGCTGAGCCTGTGAATCTCGCGAGCGACCAGCTCTTTCCCAGTGCCGCTCTCTCCGGTGATCAAAACCGGAGCTGTAGTGGGCGCCACCTGCCGGATGATCGAAAAGACTTCTTGCATGGCAGGGGACGCTCCTACCAGGTCCCCGAGCACCCCACGAAGTCTCAAGTCCTGGGTAAGCTCGTCCGTTTTCTGTAGAGCTCGCTTATGGCGAATCGCGCGGTCCAGGAGGATCCTGAAGGCGCGCGGTTCCACCGGCTTCTCAAGATACCAGAATGCATTCAGCTCATGAACGGCGGATAGCGCCTTGTCCATGCTGCCGAACCCAGTGAGCACGATCGCCGGAGTGCGGTCGCCGCGTTCCTTCAAATGCCGGAGCAGCTCGAAGCCGTCCATGCGTGGCATGACCAAATCCGCGATGATGACGTCCGCATTGAAGGTGTTAAGCCGTTCCAGCGCTTCCCGCCCATCTGTCGTTACCTGCGCCTCAAACTCTCCACCGGAGAGCATGGCCGCCAAGGCAGTCCGCTGGCGCTCGTCGTCGTCGACGATGAGGATTCGGCCAGAAGTGGCTGGCTGTCGGGACACTAAATTCTATTCTACCAAGTCGCGCGGAGAATCGGCGTCATGCTCCTGATCCTGCCCGCTCCGGGCGCTGTCCTTTGCCGGAGGTTCTGGAGCCAGACCGCCCTTTTTCCGGGCCAGTTCCCCGCCCTCCGCTTGCTGAATGAAGGTCAGGATGTCGAAGCTCTTCTCCGCCCGGTCCGGAAAGAAGCTGTCTATCGCGTCCCGCTCATTGTCGAACAGATCGAACGCGAGGGCCAGCCTGGTTAACGACAAAAGCTGCAGATGCGCCCGGTTCAGGTTGAACAGCGCCAGCCTGCCGCCAGCCTTCCGAATCCTGGCCAGCGCAAATACCAATGTCCCCAGGCCAGTACTATCAAGGTGGCTTACGTGTTTGAGATTCAACGCGATGTTGACCTTGCCGGCTTCATGCAGCACGCGAAGCCTGTCACGCAGCTCCAAATCCGAGGCACCCGACGTGAGCCGGCCTTTCAGGTCGAGGATGACGATCCCTTCGCTCTCTCGCTGTTCGATTTCAAGGCTCATGGCCGGCCGTTTTCGGCGACATCCAGAAACACGTGCCAGTCCCAGGCGCACAGCCCGTAGCCCGAAAGAAAGGCTATGCCAGTATCTGGCCGCACGGACCCCATGTCTCGTCTGGCTCCGGAGACCGCTCTTGCGGAACCGAAAAACATCGTGCGTCGCGGCGCTGGCGAGCGTAGAGGCCGACGCCACGGCCGCGAACGGACTGTCGGCGCTCGCGACACTTTGCATCAGTTTAGCATTCAGATCGCGTGCAAACGGTCCCGAATGCTTTCCGTTTCCCAACCTTCCAGTTATCGTGGAATGCGGTAACTGGTTATCTGCCCCCATAATCCGACTACCTGCAAAACCCAAACGCCGACGGCAACTACAACGACAACGTTCAGAATCGCTTTGATGCTGGAAGCCATGGGAATAAACCTATTGATCAACCACAGCGCAACGCCAACCACGATGAGCGCCACAACAAGATTTAGTAAAGGCATGTTTTTGATACTCCTAAAGGCTATCTAAGCAGTTTCTTGGCCAGTTGTCGGGCTGGTCACCTGCGGACTCACAGTGATTACTCACAGCAGCCCACAGGCGTGGAAAAGTGTGCAGCAACTCGCGCGAGGCGCCACCCTTCAAGCCCCGGAGGCGTCCATACGTTCAGCCAGCCAGTATTAGAAACTGATCTCGGCCCCCCGACGGGTCATGCAGCCCTGTAGAACCGCTCCCGACTCGAGCCGGGGCCACCAAAATTGAGACCGAAGAGCGGTTCGTTCAGGTTAAGTTAGCGGCGGCCGGTTAGTGCCCGTCAGGCACCACGACAACATCTGGATGGCTATGACGCCACCGGAAGTAATCCCTCTGCTCCTTGTTGTTTGCCTTTGTCCAGTCATGAGTCGCCACATGCTGCTCTACCAGGTAACGATGGTAAGCCTGGTCTTCCTTCTCGTTCCACTCATGCCAGTCCTTGGCATCCCGGTCGTAATACCGCTTGTTTTGTTGATGATTATCGTCATCGGCCCTCACGACTACGGGGATGAACAAGCACGCACCCAGTAAACATGCACTCAGAAACCGCTTCATATTATTGTAAGTCTCCCGATCTGGACGGTGAGCAGGCGAATAGCCAATTGCGAATGGTTTTGTGCAGAGCCGGATCATAGCCATTCTCGTAAATCCTTGAGATCCAGTCTCGCGCTAGCGTCACGATATCGCTGATTGGGCCTTCATCAAGTCCTCTTCAGACTTGCAGGAGGCGGTGAACCGGCCCGTTGCCAAGCGGGATCGAGGAGCTATCAAAGCTACCAGAGCAATGCCGGCTCCAAGTCCTGTCAAGAAAATGGAAAGTGAAAATAGCATCTTATCGGTCATCTTAACCGCCTCTCCGAATAGGATTCATCGCGACCAGCCACCCGGCCGTGGCATCGTCGCGCGATGCTGCGACCACCATCGGGATTCGCAACTAAGAAGGAACGTGTCGGCCCTAGATAACGGACCGGCGTCCCTGAAACAGGCGGATCAGCACTACGATCACCGCCAGGATTAGCAAAATGTGAAGGAATCCACCCATGGTGTACGAGGTGACCATTCCCAGGGCCCACAATATCAACAGAATCACGCAGATCGTCCAAAGCATGTTGTCGCGTTCCTTATTGACGCTGCCACGATCTCTTGCAAGAGCCGGTCCAAACAAAGCACGGAGCTGTTTGGACGTTTAGGCGTTGATGCCAGGATCGTGGCCGAAACGCGCTGTCGTGCAGAACCTGCACCCAAGTGCGGATATTGCCGGTCACTTCACGCGGCCAAGGGCCCAACCGTTGCGAGCCCGACACCACAAGGTCGGCGCATGGGGCATCTGGTCATGAACCCTGCGGGTATGGTAGTAACGAGTCGGTCGCAACGCCGGGGACTAGTTGGCCGGCTGCGAAGATGGCGGCGGCTCGAACGGCCATGGCAGCCGTCGGAAACGAGATGCGGTCCGACGGCTGCGTTCCTCCCAAACGCTCGATTCGAGCCCTGATTCCATTGATCCACCGATCGACTGGAAAGCGCCAGCTCAATCGACTTCTACGAAAAATCACTTGCGATTCAGGAAAGATCTCAAACTCACTGCCGTCCCCCATTTTGACGAGGACGGTGGAGTGCGCCGACGTGGTGACGACTTCTTCCGCTTCCAGATCGCTGCCGCAGTTTATCAGACGTGATCGTCCGTTCCAGTGGGCCGAGGCGTGCCCCGAAATGGCAAGAACTCTGGCGGGCGGAGGCGCAGCGGCCATCGACCCGCCTTGCGAGTAGGCCGCGTGCAGAATGGTCAGCGCCCAGAAGATGCCGGCAGCCACGATCGCGACCGGCGGCGCCATCCCACGAGTCGAGCCGTGGAAGTGGTGACTGCCGATCGCGATTATCTTCGATTTGTTCTTTGCGGCGCTCATAGGATTCGGTACTCCAGTGCACTTGTCTTGCCGCAGCGATGGGCTGGCCGGGTATACCCCCAAAACGCTGGCACTTGGTGCACCGGTGATCCCGCAAATGACTCCGATTCGAGCGGAGTCCTTGCATCGTTCGCGGAGCGGGGTTCCAGAGGCTCATGGATTTCCTTCGGCCAGCGCCGGAAATGGCGACGTACGTGCGACAGGCCGATTCCTATCGACTGTGTAGTATGCATTTTGCCACCTATGAGCAAGCCATGCTGCGGGCAAAACGTGGCCGGTAGGCAGCTTTTCCTGCCCGTCTCAGAGTAAAATGGATCCAGAGAGATAACGGAACTACCTGCGACGTGTTGGGACACGCTCCAGGCTTCCGGGAAGAGAAAGCTCACTACATGCGCTTGGCTCTATTGCTCACATTGATTTCCGTGCCGGGTCTGCCCCTTTGCGCGGATGTATGCAACCCAAAAGACCTACAAGGGCCTTATGGATTTCAGCTCTCCGGTGAGACGACCATTTCCGGCGAGTCACAACCGGTTACCAACATGGGACGGATGCTTTTCGCTGGGGACGGGGGGATTAGCGGTTACTCGACCGTCATGTTCGCCGGCCTCCTCTTGGGCAATCCTGTTACCGGAACTTACGAGGCCGGCTGGGATTGCACCGTCTCTTGGAGCTTGCAGGACGATTCGGGCGCCTTCCAACATTTCAGCGGCGTCGCGATGAATGACGGGAAAAGAGTGCATTTCCGCCAGACGGACCCAGGCGGCGCCCAACGCGGCATCATGGTGAAGACGTCGGCTGAATGTAAGGCATCGGACTTGCGGAAAGAGTACGCGTTCACCCTGTCCGGCAGTTCCATCCCGATGGTGCCGGGTGGGGTTTCGAGCACAGTAATCGCTGCAAAAGGTCTGATTAAGAGGGACGAGAATGCCAATTTCAAGCTGGCTCTCGAGGACGCCTCCGCAGCCACTACGGACGTCACGATAGCCGTCGATGCCGAGTGCATCGTCGATATCGAACTAGCGCTTCCCGCCGGGGACGCCTCGGCTGCCGCACCAATCAAACTGCGCGGCATTCTGGTGGATGAAGGCCAAGAGATCCTAGCCATCCAGACCGACCCGGGAGCGATGGTGTCGGTGACTTTCACTGCGCGCTGAAAGAGGATCAGATGGCGGAGCCGCTCTTCGGAAAGCGGTCGCCGCCAGACCGCCAGAATACCTCAGCGTCGAAGCGCTCGGCGCTCAAGACCCCGCCGTCGCTCGGGTGAGCGGGTGTTCAAGAGCCGTCCGGGCGGCGCGGGCAGGCCCTCTAGCCTGCCCGGGGAACTTCAAACAAAGGATTTGGGACTGCCATTCGTTAGCTACAGCGAGACAACGATCGCAAGTCTGACGCCCGGATACGCGCGGTTGCAAAGGTAGTATCCGTCGTCATAATCCACGTAAACGTCATCGTTAGCGTACCAGTCTTCTGCCCAAGATCCTGGCCAGGGATCCACGAGCATGAACCAAAACCCGTCGTACGAGAAGCGCGGATATCCGTCGTAGATCGTGGGCTGGCCGTGCATCCGGAACCAGTGTTGACTCCCGAAACTGAGATCATAGGTGTTCTGCGGAATGTAGTAACCGCCGTACCCTCCACGCTGCGCCCAAGTACGATGATCATTGTTCCAGTTTTGATCGCCATTCGCCTGCCATGTACTATGCCCCTGCCAGCCGCCGCCAGTCTTTAGCCATCCCTTCTGCTGTTGCCATGCGACTGCCTGCTGCTGCGAGCGTTGCGGTTGCTTAGTTTGGGATGTTTCAGCCTGCTGCTTTTGTGGCGCCGGTTGCTTGGTCTGGGCCTGCTGCTGCTTTGGCGCCGGTTGCCTGGTCTGGGCTCGCTGTTGCTTTGGCGCCTGCTGCTTAGTCTGGGCCTCCTGTTTCGGTGCCTGTTGCCTAGTCTGGGCCTGCTGCTTCGGTGCCTGTTGCTTAGTCTGGGCCCGCTGTTGCTTTGGCGCCTGCTGCTTAGTCTGGGCGTCCTGTTTCGGTGCCTGTTGCTTAGTCTGGGCCCGCTGTTGTTTAGGTGCCTGCTGCTTGGTCTGGGCCTGCTGTTTCGGTGCCTGTTGCCTGGTCTGTGTTTCCTGTTTCGGTGCTTGTTGCCTGGTCTGGGCCTGCGGCTTCGGCTCCTGCTGCTTCGGTTGTTGTTGCCTGGTCTGGGCCTGCTGCGGCTTCGGTTGTTGTTGCCTGGTCTGCGCCTGAGGCTTCGGTTGCTGCTTCGGTTGTTGTTGCCTGGTCTGCGCCTGCGGCTTCGGTTGCTGAGCGCTTTGTGCGTGCTGCTGCTCCTGCGGGTGCTTCTCTTGCGCGTACGCAGGGACAATCGTCCCGAAAAGCACGATCAGGGCAGCGGTACTTGTAGCTCTAAGGATTTGCATAGTGATCGTCTCCATTAACTGTCTCTACCAGGTATGCACGCAGACGGCCAGTGCGCCGTAACTATGTTCCGCCGCGTCTGCCGCCTTCCGCCGCGTCTGCCGCGCCGGCCTCAACTCTGATCTTGCAGAGCTTTAAGGATCCAAGACATTCAGTCATGGCCGTGGCGCCCTATTCCTTTGTTTCGCGAGCGACGTATTCTATCGTCTGTGGGGAAGGTGCTTCGCCACGATCCACAACGGCCGCGGCCACACTATGCGTCCGCTTATCCGTCGCTCCGTAGTCCGCGGCAGCCTCCGAGACAGAGGAGATATTCCGGGCGCCGGTTTCTTTTAGAGTTTTCTTCGCCCGGTTAGACCAATCCTGATTGTCGCAGTGAACGGAGAGGAGAATGCCGCCAAGCCTGATTCTGCCCGCGTACCGTTTCGCGACATATACCGGCAGGGCTACGCCCGCCAGCAGTCCCACGATCCAGCCCACCGCCCCGCCGGCACCGGCGCCAGCCAGAGCAGCCAGCACCGGTCCAGCCGCGACGAGCGGCCCTAAACCCGTGATGGTCACGGCTTGACTGCAAACGAGCCAGGCCAATGCGGCGCCAACCACCGCACCCGCTGCCGCTCCCGTCGCCGCTCCCTGCAGCGCCTTGGTGTGTTTCTCGTGCGCGAAATCCTTCGCGCCTTGGCTGTCAGACGACAGAACCGAGATGTCCGCCGCCCGATATCCGGTTTTATGCAGGATGTCGATTGCATCCGAAACGGTTGTTCGATCCTGATAGATTCCAATCACCGATGTGTTCTTTGCCATTTAGTGTCCTCTTTGTCGAAGTGTCGTGTTTGTGTCTGTGCACGAATCTGGCCAAGCGCCACGGACCGCCGCGATGTGGAGATACTGGGTACGAGCACACGTGTAGGTGCAGGATTTGCCCTTGCAAGTGCACAATTAGCTGGGCGAAGAGATAGTACAGGCGGGTCGCGGCAGACCCGCCCCATAAATTCCTCGAATTCAAACGGTGCCAAACGTGCCACAACAATTAAGTTATGCCGGGAAACCGGAACGACTAGGAGAGAAGAAATGAATTGGGACCAAATCGAAGGCAAGTGGAAGCAGCTCACCGGTTCTGCCCGTGAACGCTGGGGAAAACTCACCGATAATGACTGGGAAACGATCGCTGGCAAGAAGGATCAGTTGGTCGGACGAATTCAGGTGCGGTATGGAGTGGCGAACGCGGAGGCCGAAAAACAGGCCGACGAATGGTCGCGCGCGCAGAAGGAATCCGAGCGCAAAAGCCACGCCGCCACTCGTCTTTAGAAGTAATACGGATAAGGAATTAAAATCGATGAAACCGGCTCAAAGGCGAATCGCGAGGCTTTGGTGCAGGCTGATGCACACAAAGCCAATGTGGCCCTCGCACGGCCAGTACGAGTGCCGTACGTGCGGCCGGCGGTATCGAGTGTGTTGGGAACAACCTTCACCGCCGCATCGCGCGTGATGAAATTACCGCGTGAAACGCGCCACAGTAGACAAATGCCAGGGACCTGTACTTCTAAGTACCTCTTCATCTCGCAGACCGCAAAGTATCCCCTATCTAGTGTCTCGCTTCCGGCGCAAGTTTCGGCGTGCTGCCGCGAACTTCAGTTCGGCAAGTGCAATCGTCGGGAATAATGCCGGATAGCCCACGCTAGCTATACTCCGACTCCCCTCCAAATCCAGGTGTGGCTCCGCGTCGTCATTGCATTTTTCATTCACAGCAGATCCTGCATGACCGGCGGCAGCAGTTGCATGCAACGCGATACATTTGTTTTGCAAAAGTTGGATTTCAGGCGCTTTACGCTTTGGTGCCCAATCTGCCTATAGACAACGCGAATCGAAAAGGAGATCGATAACCCACATGAAACATTTCCGAAGTATTGCATTTGCAGCTTTCGCCGGTTGTATCGGCTTTGCGCTGCTACCGAACCTTCAGGCGGATGCCTGGAACAAGAAGACCATCATGACCGTCAATGAACCGCTGGAAGTACCGTCCTGCTGCACACCCGACCATACCGTAACGCTGCAACCTGGCGAATATGTTATGGTGCTGGTTGACTCACTCTCAGACCGGCACATTGTCCGGATCTTCGATAAGGACGAGCAGCACGTCATCACCACCATCCTGGCGATACCGAACTATCGCCTGCGCCCGACCGGGAAGACGGTCTTCAAGTACTGGGAAGTCCCCGCCGGGCAGCCCGCAGCCCTTCGTGCGTGGTTCTATCCGGGCGACAATTTCGGGCAGGAGTTCGCATACCCGAAACAAAAGGCCGTGGAGATCGCCGCTTTTGTAAAGACCCCCGTCCCAGCAATCGAAATGGAAACAGTTGCCGTGGATGATCTGAAGACGGCGCCGCTCGTTGTTGTGGACGAAAGCGGCAAGGCCAGCGAATTGGCGGCAGCCGCGCCCGAGCAGGCTCCCGAGCCGGTTCAGGCCGCTGCAACCGTTGAGGCTGAAACACCTGCGCCAATGGAGCCGGCACCGGAAGCTTTGCCCCATACTGCCAGCAACATGCCACTACTCGGCTTGCTAGGACTCGTGTCCTTGGCCCTTTTTGCTGCCCTTGGATTTCGCTCCAGGCGTCCTTGCAAGGCCTAACAGCACGGCGCCTGCAATCCCGCCGTGGTCGTTTTAAGTCAGACCACGGCGCGGGGGAACAGTGCTGACAGACATTCTCATTCTCGGGCTGGCGATAGCCGTGCAGACATTCCCTGCGCAAGCGCCCGCGGTTGATGCATCCGATCGGCCGTTCAAGCTTATCGCGACCGCGGAGCTCGTGCTTCTGGATGTAAGCGTCAAGGATGCGGCTGGCGAGCACATCTCGAATCTCAGCAAGGAAAACTTCCGCGTATATGAAGACGGGAAGCTTCAGAAAATAACGCAGTTTGGGAGCGGCGATGTGCCTGTTACGGTGGGTTTGGTAATCGACACAAGCCGAAGCATGCGGTCGAAGTACCCGGATGTGATGACGGCAGCGATGGCATTTAGTCAGGCGAGCAATCAGAAAGACGAGGTGTTCGTCGTGAACTTTGGCGACCGCGTCACCAGTGGTCTCCCCGACGACGTTCCTTTCACTTCCGACGTTAACCAACTTCGCAAAGCGTTATCGTGGGAGGTGCCTGCGGGCCGGACGGCTCTCTACGACGCGATTATGTTCTCCCTCGATCACCTCGAGAAAGGTAAGTGCGAGAGGAGAGCTTTGCTGCTGGTCAGCGACGGAGGCGACAACAGTAGCACCCATAACTCCGAAGAGGTCGCGCGAATGGTTCGAGAATCCCGTGCGACGATTTACACGATTGGGGTTTTTGATGAGAACGATGAGGATCGGAACCCGGGGCTCCTTCAGCGGCTAGCTCGAGTGAGCGGCGGAGACGCCTTCTTCCCCGAACAGCTTTCCAAGGTCATCGGCATCTGCCGGCAGATCGCCAGCGACATTCGCACCCGGTACACCATCGGCTACGTTCCGGTTCGATCCGGCGAACGGGGCTCGCTGCGGAAAATTAAAGTGACCGCGTCGACGCCCAGCGGGCACAACTTGGTAGTGCGCACGCGCACGAGCTACTTTCTTCCGGATAGACGTTCTCTGGCGTATGGCGAAGCGAGCCGAAAGCCGGGCCTATGAGACTTCGCGTTATCATCCCGAAGACAGCCCCTCGGGCCGTGGCTCGATACTTCTTCTTAACTCTCGCGATCGCTTGCCTCGGGGTCTACAGTTATGCGTATCTTGAGCGGGCCCTATACCAAATCTATGAAAGCCGGGAATTCGACCGGACGGCGGACCGCAGCGCCGTTGCCGCCGCCGCGTCCAGCCATCGAATCGCGCCGATTGGCGACGTCGTTCGTGCGTCCCGGAAATCCGGGTCGTCGCCGAAGCTGCTGTCTCCAACTGCGCTCATTGGACGGCTCTCGGTCCCAAGACTCCATTTGTCTGCCATGGTGCGCGAAGGCATCGACCGAAGAACCTTACGGCTCGCCATAGGCCACATTCCGGCGACGGCGCTACCGGGGCAAGCCGGAAATGTCGGGGTGGCGGGTCACCGCGACACGTTCTTTCGCGGACTAAGAGATTTGCGGACCGGGGACGAGATTCAATTCTCAACGTTGAGTGGCGATTTCAAATACGAGGTCGAATCGCTGACCGTCGTCGAGCCGGACGATGTAGGAGTACTCGCTCCCTCATCCGATAACGTGCTCACGCTGGTGACTTGTTATCCGTTTTACTATGTCGGAGCCGCACCCAACCGGTTCGTTGTAAGGGCCCGGCAGGTGTCGCCGCAAACGGCGCCACCCTTAACTGTGGAATGATGGAGAGGGGCCGGCAAGGGTTGGCCGATGGGAGTGAGCTTGAACGCTTCGGTTATTCGCGCCGTCCGAATCATTGTCATTGAAGACAACGGCTCCGATGTCTTTCTTCTGGAGCGGGCGCTGAATCGGCAAGATCTCCGATTCGAGCTGCTTCACTTGAAGAACGGAGACGAGGCCCTTGCTTTCATCCGCAGGCAGGGGACCTATGCGGATGCGGCAATTCCAAACCTGATCCTGCTGGACTTGAACCTGTCCAAGTTTACCGGCGAAGACATCTTGCGCGAGATTCACAGCGCGCGACACCTCAGAGGCGTTCCCGTGTGCGTGTGGAGTTCTTCCCGGTCTAGGCGGGACGAGGCCCTGCTAAAGGAACTCGGCGTTTCGCAGTTCATCACCAAGCCTTCCGGTCTGGATCAATTCATGGAAATCGGCCAAATCATCAAAGATCTGCTTGCGGGTCACAGAGCCGGATGACGGCGGTTGGATGCCCGTCGGGACTCCTTGTGAGATCGGAAGACGTTACAATTCAGTCAGTTGGTTCCGCCAACCGCGAGGACCAAGCGCCGGTACAGATACCCGCACCAGATTGGCACGGCGCGTGCTCGGATTTTTCGCGATTTCGTGCCAGTGATGCGCCTGTTCGGTCCGGCGAGAAAGGAGATGGTGGCTGTGGCAAAGTCCGGCGGTCGTCGGCCAGGAGTGGTCGCGCGTTCTCCGCGTGCGCCTGACTCGCCCGCTTCCACCTTGGCCATCATGCGTCCAGCCGCCGAGGAGTGCTCCAACGGCAACTCCCCCTCCGTTGTTGGCGTAGGGGCCTCCGCCGGCGGATTAGAGGCATTCACTGAGCTGCTCAGCCATTTGCCTAGCAATACCGGCATGGCGTTCGTGCTGATTCAGCACCTCGATCCGAAGCACGAGAGCCATCTGACCGAATTGCTCTCCAAAGCGAGTAAGATGCCTGTCTCAGAAGTGAAGGGCGAAACTCGCGCCGAGGCCAATCATGTTTACGTGATACCGCCGCGATGCAATTTGGGTATTTCCGATGGAGTCCTTCTCACCCCGCCCCGTCCGGACAATGGCCGCAATATGCCGATCGACTCTTTTCTCCGCGCCTTGGCGGCAGATCGCGGCAGCAAAGCGCTCGGTGTCGTTCTATCGGGCACCGCATCGGATGGGACACTGGGCCTCCAGGCCATCAAGGCCGCCGGTGGTATCACCTTCGCCCAGGAAAAGCGGACCGCGAAGTTCGACGGCATGCCGGCAAGCGCCATCGCCGCCGGCGTGGTGGATTTTGTCCTCCCGCCGGCCGGGATCGCGCTGCAACTGGCGGCCCTCGCGCGCGATTCTCATACTCCCATCGAGCTTCGGAAGGCGGCTGGGCCGCCGCTGGATGCGGAACTGGCCAAGATACTCCGACTGGTGCGGAGCGCCACCGGAGTGGACTTCACGCACTACAAGCACAGCACCCTCCAGAGGCGCATCAAGCGGCGCCTGGCTCTCCGCGGATTCGCAACGCTGGAAGACTACCGGCAGGATCTCGAACAGAACCGCGAGGAAGTAAGCGCGTTGTGCGAGAACTGTTTTATTACCGTCACCGCCTTCTTTCGGGAACCAGCGGTCTTCGAGGAACTGAAAAAGACGGTATTTCCCGCGCTGGTTGAGAACAGAGGGCCCGAGGATCCAATCCGGATCTGGGTGCCTGGGTGCGCCACGGGCGAGGAGGCTTATTCGATCGCCATCTGCTTGATGGAATTCCTGGATGAGGCGGAAGCGATCGTTCCGTTCGAGATTTTCGCCACCGATATCAGCGAAGCGGCGGTCGAAAAAGCCCGCGCCGGTACGCACACGGCGGCTGCGTTGGCCTCAGTCTCGCCACAGCGATTGGCGCGGTTCTTCACCAAAACGGAACGCGGGTACCAGATCGCGAAGAACATTCGCGACGTATGCGTTTTTGCCAGGCACAACGTGGCGCAGGACCCGCCTTTCTCCAAGCTCGACCTCATCAGTTGCTGTAACGTGCTGATCTACCTGGGAGCCGTATTGCAGCGCAAAGTGTTGTCGATCCTGCATTACTCCCTCAAGCCAACGGGCTTCCTGGTGCTCGGCCCCTCGGAAAGCATCGGCACGCTTTCCGAGTCGTTTCATCAAGTGGATCAGTCCCACAAGATCTATTGCACGCGGCCGCCTGCGAGTCTGCCTGCGCCACGCCTGAGCGAAGTACGCCGCGCCGAAGGCCGCGTGGATCTGCGGCGGAGAATTGTCGAGGGCGGGGCAGGGCCGGACTTGCAGAGAGCGGCCGACCGGTTGGTGCTGGCGGAACATGGTCCCCCCGGCGCCATCATTGACGACGACATGAATATCGTGCAGGTCCGGGGCCACACGGCTCCGTACCTTGAACTTTCGCCGGGCGAGCCGGCCCATAACCTTCTGAAGATGGCGCGCGAAGGCTTGATCGCAGGTCTGGGTAAGGCGATCCGGGCTGCCAGAGAAACGAACGCCACGGCCAAAGAAGACGGCTTTCGGATGGAAGGCAGTGGCGAGTTAATAGAAGTCGCCATCAAAGTGATCCCGTTCACGGGATCGTCCTCTTCCAAGGAACGCTATTTCCTGGTCCTGTTCGAGGACACGGAGCGGAGCGGCGGACCCCAGGCGAAGCACAAGCCCTCGGCGCTCGACAACCGGGGAAGCGCCAGGCTGCGCCGCGAGCTGGCTGCGACCAAAGAGTATCTGCAATCGATCGTCGACGACAAAGCCACCACGCTGGAGGAGCTTAGGGCCGCAAACGAAGAGGCGCAGGCCGGCAACGAGGAGCTGGAAACCGCGCAAGAAGAGCTGGAATCGGCCAACGAAGAATTGAACACGCTGAACGAAGAGCTGAAGATCAGCAATGTGGAATTCAGCCAGGTCAACCGGGATCTGACCAATCTTCTCGAGAGCATCAGCATACCGCTTGTGATGGTCGGGCGGGATCTCCGCATTCGCCGCTTTACGCGCGCCATTGAGCCGATGTTGAATCTGATCGCCTCCGACGTCGGGCGTTCGATAACCGATCTTCAGCCTCGAATGGAACTCCCCGACCTGCGGCGGTTTCTGTTGGATGCGATGGAGGGCGGCGATCGGAAACCGCGCGATATCCGCGACGCGTACGGCCGCTGGTATTCGCTGCGCATCCTCCCGTCCGTGGGACTGGATGGCAAAATCGACGGCGCCGTCCTGATGCTGATCGATATCGATGCCGCGAAGCGCGGTCTTGATTTCGCCGAGGCTATTGTAGAAACCGTGCGGGAGCCGCTGGTGATCCTGAACCAGAACCTGCAAGTCATGAAAGCGAACAAGACGTTCTACGAAACGTTCCAGGCCGTGCCGGAGCAGACGGAAGGGCGTCTTATCTACGACCTCGGGAACGGACAATGGAATATCCCGAAACTGCGCGAACTGCTGGAAAACATTCTCCCTGCGCACGCCACGTTCCGGGACTTTGAGGTGACGCACGAATTTGAACGCGTTGGACGGAAAGTGATGCTGCTCAACGCCAGCGAGATCTTCGATCCGAATGCGCAAGCGCGGACCATCCTTCTGGCGATTGAGGACGTAACCGACCGCAAGCAGGCCGAGGAAGCGCTCCGGACCACCAATGCCGAACTGCAGCATTTTGCCTATGCGCTCACGCACGACTTGCAGGAACCTCTACGGATGGTAGTGAACTTTACCGAGCTCCTGGGGCGGGAGTATGCGGGAAAGCTCGGCGAAGAGGCGGACAAATTCATCGCCTATTCCGTGGAGGGCGCGCTGAGAATAGAGGCTCTGTTGCGGGCCCTGCTTGCCTATTGGGAGATCAACGGGCAGGAAAACGACATCTTCGTTTCAATCGACTGCGGAGCTGTTCTCGCCAAAGCGCTGTTCAACCTACAGGCTGCCATCGCAGAGAGTGGCGCCATCGTGACCTCCGATCCATTGCCAACTGTGGCGGCCGAAGAGGTTGCGCTGACGCAGCTTTTCCAGAACCTCATTTCCAATTCGATCAAGTATAGAGGCGAGGAAGCGCCGAAGATCCACGTCTCAGCCGAACGAAACGCGGAAGGATGGCTGTTTGCGGTGCGGGACAACGGAATCGGCATCGATCCGCAAGACGTGGGCCGGGTGTTCGGCATGTTCAAACGCTTGCATGGAAGAGAGATTCCCGGCACCGGCATCGGCTTGGCGCTTTGTAAGAAAATTGTCGAGCGCAAGGGTGGGCGCATCTGGGTGGAATCGGAAACCGGGCGTGGAGCTACGTTCAAGTTCACAATTCCGAATCACCGCCCAGAGCCTCGGCGCGTGGATTGAAAAATGGGTAAGTCCGGCCAAAACCGCGAGGAAGACGACGTCAAGCACATGCGCTCGGCGCTCGACGCCGAAACGCGCCGATGCTTCGAGGTCCAGAGGCAGTTGGACGGCGCGAACGCAGACTTTGAAGAGTTCGTCTCGATGGCGGCTCACAACCTGCGCGAGTCTCTCCGGGATGTGGCCTCATTCAGTCAACTGATGGCCGAGACCTGTGACGGCCACCTCGATGCCAATGCCGCCGAATTCCTCAAGCGCATCCAGGAGGGGGCGGCAAGCGCGCAGTCGCTGCTCGCCGATGTGGTCGACTACTGGGCCACGGCTACGAGTGAACATGAGTCCTCCCGGACCGACATGGAAGCGGTCCTTCGCCAGGCGCTGCTCTCGACGGACAAGCAGATAACGGAACGGAGCGCAATCGTTACCCATGACCCTTTGCCGGCGGTTACGGGAGACTTCGAAATACTGACCAAGGTCCTGCATCATCTGATTAGAAATGCCGTCGAATTCTGCGACACGCCTCCTCCGCGCGTTCACATTTCCTCCAGGTGGGTAGATCCCGATTGGGTATTTTCCGTACAGGACAATGGTCCCGGTATAGATCCGGCATTCCAAGATCGCCTATTCAGGGCGTTTAAACGCTTGCACGGAAGGGAATACCCGGGGAACGGGCTCGGGCTGGCATTCTGCAAGAAGGCCATCGAGCGGCATGGCGGTCGAATGTGGATGGAATCGACGCCTGGAGCGGGCTCGACCTTCTATTTTACTTTACCCCGGGCTGATTAGCAATTCTTGCCTGCTGGACGGCAGGAATTGCACGTGGCGCAGGCACTCTTGCCTGCCGCGCCGGCACTCCTGCCGGCGCTGGCGAGCTTTGCTCGCCAGCAGCGTTGGTCCCAAATCTGCCCACAGAAGGCCCGGCGGCTACCAGTAGTTGCAGACCTGTTACTATTAAATCAAAAAGGAGACATCATGCCACAAACGAGAGATGCCAAAGGACGGTGGATGCAGAGTGTTCTGGCGGCAGACACTCTCACCGGCGACAAGGTCGTGAACCGTCAAAAAGAGGATCTCGGAACAATCGAACATTTGATGATCGACGTAGAGAAGGGCCGTGTCGCTTACGCGGTTCTTTCCTTCGGCGGATTCCTGGGTATGGGCGACAAACTGTTTGCCATCCCCTGGAGTGCCCTCACGGTAGACACCGGCGAAAGGCAGTTCGTCCTGGACGTCGACAAGAAGTTGCTCGATCACGCTCCCGGTTTCGACAAGGCTCACTGGCCGAACATGGCCGACCGCGCCTGGGGAACGGAAGTCTCGACCTATTACGGCGCCAAGCCCTATTGGACCTAGAGCGCACGTAGGGGCGGGTGACGGTACCCCGCCCCTTACCGATCGGGCCAAACTTCAATTAGAGGGAGAAAACCGATGAAGTCAAGTACAAAGGATCGGATCAAAGGAAAGTTTCACGAGATGAAAGGTACAGCCAAAGAGAACGCAGGCCGAGTCGTCGATAATCCTGACTTACAGTCTGACGGCCAATCCGAGAACCTCGCCGGCAAAGTTCAAAAGAAAATCGGGCAGATTAAGAACGTCTTTGAAAAGTAAGCAGGCACGCGACCCATAACGGCCTGATTGTCGCGGCGAACAACGCTGCGACTGCCTACGAACTCGACGCCACCGGTCTACGCGTGCTTCTTGTGGTGCGTCGATTTTTCATGGGCGTGCTTCGACGCCGCATAAGCTATCACCGAATGGCTGTAGGCCTCGGCCGATTCACGGTCGGTCGCGTCACGGTATCCGTTGTCGTACTGGTCCGCGATGGCGCGGTGACTTTTTGCCGCCCTTTCGTGTAGCTCCGCTGCGGCAAGGTGTTCCTCTTTTGGCATGTTCTTGCGCCTCCCATACGATGGGCAAGAAACAGAGGGCACGTTTAGTTCCACTCGAAATCGGACTGTCACCGAGCACTGCTGTTGTTACAAGGACGCTGCTGGCCATCATTGAAAGCCTTCTATTTCACCCCTCCCCCGCGGTGGGTCCTTCCCAAACCCCGCACGCTCTATCATTGGCTGCCCCATACGGCACGCCCATCGCTATGCCAGCATACCGGTAGCCCTGCCCGTGAACTCCGCCTAACCCATTTAAACCTGGCCGTTTAGGCTTTGATTGTTCAGCGGCAAGGCACCACCCCAGCCCACTTTTGTAACGCAAGAGATGGTCCACCACTTGCTAGTCTGTGAGTTCCCTAGCCTTTGCGATTGCCGGAGCTGGAACGGGGGCGTTCATGGAAGGATCAAGGAGGCAAAGAATGTCTGTACCCCAAAGCGAACGACACCGCACAGGACGCGTCGGCTGGCTATGCGCGGCAGTTTTAGGAGCGAACGACGGGATCCTCTCGACGGCGAGCCTGGTGCTCGGTGTCGCCGCCGCGCATGGGACTCACAGCAACGTAGTGGTCGCGGGAGCCGCCGGCCTGGTCGCTGGCGCGATGTCGATGGCCGCAGGTGAATACGTGTCTGTGCACTCACAGGCGGACGTCGAACAGGCCGACCTCAACCTTGAACGCACGGAACTCAAAGAAAACGACAAGGGTGAGCACCAGGAACTGGCGGCGATCTACGTCGCTCGCGGGCTCGATCGTTCGCTCGCCAATCAGGTCGCCCAACAGTTGATGGCCCATGACGCGCTGGGCGCGCATGCCCGCGATGAACTCGGTATCTCCAAGACTTTCCGCGCGCGTCCGATGCAGGCTGCGCTGGCCTCGGCCGCCAGCTTCGCTGTCGGGGCAGCCATGCCTTTGCTGGTCGCTGCAATAGTCCCGGTATCGAGTCTCATCTACCTCGTTTCTGGAAGCTCCCTGCTTTTCCTCGCGCTTCTCGGAGGGTTGGCCGCGCATGCTGGCGGCGCAGGCGTCGCGGTAGGCGCACTGCGCGTCACGTTCTGGGGTGCTCTCGCCATGGCGCTCACCGCGGGCGTTGGGGCACTGTTTGGAACCGC